>ERZ1740060.2-NODE-2-length-370120-cov-12.005769_pt1 | contig 370120 bp, 306 predicted proteins | sample MGYA00581743_ERZ1740060 | MGnify/ENA primary metagenome ERZ1740060 (study PRJEB43018, sample SAMN04849235) | marine metagenome | isolation source: floating plastic debris | place: Pacific Ocean | collected 2008-08-27 | study: EMG produced TPA metagenomics assembly...
AATTCTGACTTTCAAATAGTTAATCCCATCAACTGCTTTTATCAGGGACGACTAAGTACCAGTAGTAGTGCAGTATGCTCTACTGAAGATAGTATTGCCTTTACTATTTCAGCTACCGATGCCGGGGCTGAACCTACCTACCAGTGGTATGTCAACAATCAATTAATACCCGACCAGAGTGGATCTACTTACACTGCTGCCGAATTTACCGATGGTGACGAAGTAAAGGTACAAGTTATCGCTAGTAAAGATGTATGGGTGCTTCAAGACAGTGTGTTTTCAGAAACCTTCACAGTAGACCTCTCAGCCTTGATCCCCAAAATCACCGTTGCCAACAACACCCTCACTGCCTCTGAAGGAGCTTCTTACCAGTGGTTCTTGGATGGTACCCCACTGCCTGAGACTACCCAAACCATCACAGCACTGGAAAGTGGGAATTACCAGGTGGAGATCACCAGTGCATCCGGCTGTACGACGCGTTCCGAAGAAGTAGAAGTTATCGTTTGTACCTCCAACATGCCTAGTATTCAGGTAGAAGGCTCTACGCTTACCGCTAGTGAAGCCAGTAGCTACCGCTGGTTCCGAGACGGTGAGGCACTGCCCGATACCACCCAAAGTATTGAAGTAGAAGAAGCCGGAAGCTATGAAGTAGAGGTTACTGATGGTTCGGGCTGCGTAGCTCGCTCAGAGGCGATAGAAGTAGAGGGTATGGTTACGGGCCTAATTGATGAACGACTGGCAGAAGGGCTTACCATGTATCCTAACCCAGCTACCTCTCATTTGCTAATCAACTCACCCCTAGGCGAAGAAATAGAAGTAGCTATCTACTCCACTACCGGGCAACTCAAGCACCAAAGCATCCTATCCTCCCGAAATTCGGATTATGAAATTGAGTTGGGTGGTTTATCCCCCGGATTGTATCTGGTACGCTTCACCAGTAACCAGGGCTGGCACCAACGCAAACTGATTAAACAATAACCTTTTACATTCACTACACCATGAAAAATATTGCTTTTATTCTGATACTATTTGTTCTAGCTGCCTGTAAGGAAGAGCCCACTGACCCATCTGAACCTACCCCCGAAGAAATGATTAGTCGTACTTGGCAGGTACAGTCCGTGCAGGTTAACGGACAAAATGAGGATGCTGCCGATTATAGCAACTTCCGATTTACGTTTGACGCTAATCAGACCTATCGTTTTCTGAATCCCGACGAGCAGCAGGGCAGTTGGGAGTTGACGGCTAATGGCACTCTGCTGATACTCGATCAAGGAACTGAGCAGGAACAGCAAGTGGCTGTATTTGAGCTTAGTGAAACCGAACTGACTCTGGAGTTTACCGAAGAAAATGAAAAGCTCGGAATCACACGCACCCGCTTTGAGCTAGCCCCTTAGAGGTAAAACCTTCACCGTCAGATGATCATTGGGTACAGCAAAATTATGCGCTTTGCAGTTTTTCTAAGGCAAATTCCATGTATACCGAAGTGCCCTTTCCCTGCTGACTCTGAATATCCAGCTTACCGCTGAGGTAGTCAACCCGGCTGCGAATAGATTCCAAGCCGATACCACCCGATGCCTGTTCTGGAGAAAAGCCAACACCGTCATCTTCCACCGTAACGGTTAGTAAGTGATCGAGGCGACTAATTTGCACGAGCACCTCGGTGGCGTTAGAGTGCTTAATAATATTGTTCACCAACTCTTGTAAAATACGATAAAGAGTCAGTTCTAAAGAAGGGGCTAAACGCTCAGTTAAGCCCAATGCCTGAAAATCAATCTGCAAGGTATTTGACTGATTAATATTGTTAAAATAGCTCTGGAGAGCCTCTACCAAGCCGAACTTTAGCAGTACTTCGGGCATCAGGTTGTAGGATATTTGCCGTACCTCCCGGCTAGCGTCATCCAGCAGTCCTAACGCCTGGGCATAATCGGTTTTCTGACCTGATCCCAGTGACTGGCTGAACGCGCTAAACCGCAGCTTGATACTACCTAACAGGCCACTCAGCCCGTCGTGTAACTCCTTGGCAATACGGGTTCGCTCTTTTTCTTCCCCAGTAATAAGCGCTTTCACCGACTGCAACTCATTTTCCCGTTTTACTACCAGGAGTTGCTGCTGATAGAGCTTTCGGCGCTGCTTCAAGTAATAAAATAGAAAGCCAACCGCCATAACGAGCAGTAAACTCACCGAAACTACTAGGATCAGTAAAAAGCGCTGTCGGTTTAGGTCTTCCTCTTGTTGGACAGTGAGTAGTTGTTGGTCGGCCAGTTGACGTGATTTCTTCTCGGCCTCATACTTTCTTTCCAAATCATTCAGCGTTCGGGTGCGGGTTTCGTCAAAGATGCTGTCTGAATACTGTTTGTGTAATTTGAACTGCTCGTGGGCCTGGCGATAGTTGCCCAATCCGGCATACGCCTGGGAAGCTAACTCATAGGCTTGAGCCCGTAACTCATGACTTTTAATACTCTCATCTAATTGAAATCCTTCTTGAAGGTTATCGAGGGCCGAGGAATAAGCACCAGACTGAATAAGGGTTCGCGCTGCTGTGATCAAAGCACTGATCGTATAGTAGGGCATTCCGTTTTGTCGGGCGAAATGTACGCTATTGGTCGCATAAGAAGAGGCATGCTCAAGGTCACCCGCTTTCGTGTATAGCTCAGCTAAATTGTTGTAAGCCAGCATCAAAAAATATACATTATTGCTCGGTTCGCTGTACTGAATAACCTGCTGCAACTGGTCAATAGCACTAGCGGTATCTTCTAGTGTAATATATGTCTTGCTCATGTTAATGTAGGCATCGGCTATAGTCACACTATCACCGATAGCTTTACTTGATGCCAAGGCTTGCTCTTGGTAGCTCAACGCCCGACGGGGTTGATCGATAAAATTAAAAACAGAACCTATGTTATTATAGGTAATAGAAATGCTGGAGGTATCTCTTATATCCTCAAAGTACGGAATGCTTTGCAGATAATAATCAATCGCTTGCTCATAATCAGCTCTGTATTGGGCAATATTGCCTAGATTAACATAAGTGCTGCCAACACCCCTTTGGTAGCTAATACGCTGGAAAAATGGTAGGGCTCGTTGGTAATAATACTCTGCCGAATCAAGGCGCTCACGTTCGGCAAATACAATACCTGTGTATTGTAGGCTTTTCCCAGCATTCAGTGTATCCCAATTCGCTAGTGCCAGTACATACGTTTTTTGGTAAAGGGCGATGGCTGAGTCCGGGTTGATAGCCTCTAGTTCATATGCCGCATCCATTAGGGCAGTGATGGAATCAGAACCTATCGGTGATTGAGCTAGTAAAGGCGAATCGAACCATACGAAAATGGCAAAAATCCATACCAAACGGTGAGATTGGCTAACAGGTGAACAATAATTAGCAATTGTGGAGTGGCAAGTCACTTTCACTTTTGGCTAAATTTCTACATAAGACTTTGTATAAATATACTATTTATTTACACATATCCGGGTTTTCCCTGATTTTTCAATCTCACGGTTTTCCGTGATTCTTCTCTTTTGATTTATGCCTAGCTTTACTTTGAGTGTGCTACTCGAAAAATATTCAGTTTGATTCAGTAGAAAGTAGCCACGCTCAACAACTATAAATTCATCACTATGCTTCGCTATACCCTTCCCCTCATTTTTATTATTACCGCCTATACATCTTCCCTCGCCCAAACTACAGGAGAAGTAAACTTTGAGACCTTAGGAATCCGATTTACCATTCCCGACGGATGGGTTGGGCAGGAGGTAGACGGGGGATACGTTATTGGTTCCAACACCGAGCCCGGATTTGCCTTCCTTACCTTACACCAGTATACTTCCGTAGCGCAACTTACTCAGGAAGCCCAACGGGGTATTAATGAGCAGAACAGAACTAGTCTAAACCTATCGGGAGACGTAGAAAACCTGAGTGGACGAAGCATCGGAGCAGAATACAGTGGTACGCTGGAAGGGCAAGCGGTAAAGGCATATGTAGTCGGTCTGGTAAATCCGCTCGGCAATGGGGTTACCATTTTGGCAGCTACTACCCCTGAGCAATACTCGGCTACGCATAAACAATTAGCGTTGCAACTAGCCAATAGCACCCAATTTTATCAACCTGAAACCCCTCCAGTAGTAAAAGAGTGGAAGCAAACCTTACAAAACTCCCGCCTTACCTACATGGATTCTTACCAGAGCAGTAGCGGAAGCTACGGGGGCTATAGTACCGGAGGAGGGTATAGTAGCAAGGTACTGATCCATTTGTGTGGCCAAGGTTACTTTAAATACCAAAGTAACAGTAGCATGTCGGTAGATACCGGAGGTGCATTCGGAAGCTCCGCCGATAGCGGACAGGGCAATGGCACTTGGGAAGTGGTAGGTAACACCCAGGGAGGAGCTAGTCTGCGTCTGAATTTTCATAACGGAGAAGTATACGAGTACGCTCTGGAGTACAAAGATGAAAAAACCTTTCTGAACGGAAGCCGCTACTTCCGCACCTATGGCACGGCTGGGGTTGACGATGGGCCAGAATGTTTTTAGCTTACGCGAAAAAGCAAAATGAGTGCTAGTCTGATTGAAGCTTTAATAATCGGAGGCATTGGAATAATTGCTGGTGGGATTTTGCTGGGTGTCCGGCATAAGTTGCACGACGGATTATACAGCAAAAAAATCTTCAACTTATCTGTCGGCTTCATACTAATAGGAGTAGTAGGAGGAATCATTTCTTATTCTACCAGCATTGAGTACGAGAAAAATACGATAATCAGAAGCAAAGTAGCTGGCTCGATGGACGTGCAAGAAGGTGATCTTGCGCCCATACGAACCGTAGAATTCACGGTAAATCATACTGGCGTAGCCCATACGCTTTCGGTAAAGCCTGTTGATCCACTTCTAAAAAATTCTTTTGACGCCGAGATTCTTGTAACTGTTATTGATCCGGCCAATAATGAAGTGTTGTCAGACCGTCAGTATTTCAAGCCTGAGCTTGGCAGTGGAAAGTCTGCGGTGAAACGATGGCGATTTGTAGACACCACGTTTGTTCCTCAGCGATTTGGAAAATATACCGTTCAGATAGCTCCAATTACTATCGGTATCCCAGAAGTAGAAGTATGGATACGAGATCCGCAAAAAGAAGACGGCAGAGAAACCTTTAGCTGGCGATAAGAGATGAGTTTCCCTCGGCTTAATCCAGGTTGGCTAAGCGGATATGCTTGGTGGTAATGTCTACCCACACCCCGTTGGTTTTATAGGGATCATTCGCAATAATTTCCTTCACTTCGGCTTCGGAGTCTACCTGGTAGATGATAGTAGAACCAATCATTTTTCCATCATCACTCAGAAAAGCACCGCCTTTAATCATTTTTCCGTTCTGACGTAACTTACGGGCGTAAGCCAGATGTTCTTCTCGCACACTCATGCGTCGGTCTAACGCCGCTCCGTCGGTGCCATCGTAGGCAATCAATAAAAATTCCATAAACCTATTTTCAAATTATTTTCATATCCACTCAGCGACCAGAGTGCCCTATCCATCTTTATCAAAATAGACAGCATCTCTTACGAATTGTTTAAGTAGGTTAACCTGGTCTTTCGCCAATTTCTCTCCGTATTTTCCCACCAGATAGGCTGTTAGCATGAACAGTAGAGCGACAGGAAATACAAATATGAGATTAGAAGATTTTCCCAACAGTATTTTTGAGACAGCGAACAGTGAGACGAAAAATGCTACGATCCCAATGGCAGCGTAGATAAACATAAACAAAGACCAAACGGCTGGTCGGGGGCCGATCAAACCTGATACCACTGAATGATTATGATCTTCTTCATCCGGTTCTATTCTGAAGTTCAATTGGGGCGACCAGTAGTGTACATCTTCGCCAGCAATATCTAGTGTAACGTGATTATTAACGATGTGTCCCCTGATATTATCTGGTAAATCTTTGAGCAATACTTCAATTCTGTCCATCACCTCACTTTTGGGATAAGGGGTTTCTATTTTGAATCGGGGTCTGATATGGGGTACGGCAGGTTCGATAATGCAGCAATTTTAATAGTAAAATACAAAATTCTACGCACTTTTTTGATTTTCAGCATCCCATAAAAGGGTCTTTTCATAAAAAATAACAACGCTAAAAATGTCTACCTTTTCTTGTTCATTTTTGTCTGGGAGACCCCGTCTTGAAACAAAAACGAACCAAAAAATTCAATGCTTCTCCGCGCAAAAACCAACGCACGCCCGCTGAATTTTCCCGCCAGCGCGCTAAAATATCGGAAATTTTGTCCGAATTATTTTTATGAAAAGGCCGTGCATCCCATAATGGCTTCTGGAAATTGACTCTCTGTTACAAGATGATGTTTTAAGACCAGGCACAGTCTAGTATCTCTGGCTAAAATCAAATTCTTCGGCAGGAATAATCCATGTGTTTTGCTCTGTATCTACAGTTCCACCCATTTCCTCTTGTACCACTCGGTCAATGATTTCTAGTCCTTTAGAAGACATATTTTCAAAAGTATCTATACCATCGTTGGGGAAATTCTGTCGGGTTCGGTGGATGTTGAACTGATTGGAAAACTCTCGACCGAAGGCTTCCTCTACTCCATCTTTCCCCAGCATAAAACCCAGTAAACCTCCCCAGGTAGCCGTAGGGTTATCCGAGTCCCAACCAGCCAAGGCTCCAATTTTTATAGTTTCCACAATGTCTCCTTCACCGTAGAAAAGGCTGACCAGGCTAGCCGCATAATTGATTCCGGCGGCAAAGCAACCGTTGCAGTAAATGTTTCGAGAAGTAATATCATACCCGTCTTGCTGATTCACCTGGTAGCGGTAGTAAATAGAGTCCCGCGCCTGCTCCCAGGGAATTCTCGATTCGTACTTTTCTTGCACATAGTCGTACATACGTGCAGTGTAGGAACTGTCGGGTAGAATTTCACGAGCCTGACGGGCTAACCAACGTAGTTGTTGATCCATTGAAGCACTAGTGTCTACTTTGGATGCCAGCGAGTGCATTACTACGTAGAATTCTGAAATTTCAGCAGCTTCTTTGCGGGCGGAGGTACGAATTGGCAGATGAGCCATCTCCAGCGCTACATCTGGTCGGGCCGGGGCAAACAAGCCAAATATTTCAGTAGTGAGTTGGGCATCAATCATGTCGAAGTGCTCATTCCGGGCAGGGTCGCTAGTTTCGGGCGGTAATACTCCTTCCAGCATTAAATCCAGCACTCGCTGATTCGATACCCACAGATAATTTTCCTCCTCATGCTTGATATGCTTCAACCATCCCTCCTGAATTTGCTCCGGGGTTAGATTAGAAGTTTGGTTGGTGAGTAACAGATGCTGGTATATGTACTCAATGTCGGTATCGTCGTCTGCACCCCATACTTCTCCTTCACTCCGAAACACAAAATCTATCGTCGGGGAAATATCGCTGGGCTGACCATTGCTGAATATACTGGGTAGGTCGGGCTTGCCCCAATCTTCGCGGGTGTAAAAATCGCCAGTCTTCACTTCTCCAATATTGCCAACCTTATCCATCTCTGTCACCAATCCCGTCCAGTTAGCAATACACTCTCCTAACCAAAACCCATACAACTGATTACGGTACTGATCCCGAGAGATTATGACCTCCTGGATGTCTTCTGTTACCTGATCGGCTTCTTGCTCAGAGTTTTCTTGCTGGTTATTACAAGCAGCAGTAGTTAATAGAAGTAAGACTACTAGGTGGTAGTGTTTCATTTTATGGCTGATTGATGTCAACCTCAATATATGGATTTTGTCGTTTTGGACAAGCTTAATCTACTGTACTGGGTAGGCAAGTAGATGGACATCTCTATTTTATTTGCGCCTGTTTACAATTTCAACGGCGTTTATTTAGTATCCCTGGTCATTATCTCAATTAAACTTTGAGTGCTTACGATAGAAGCATATTCTTCATTAAGATTAGCTAATGATATGGCATGTACAAGTGCTGAATCATATACTTCGCCGTGAAGTCCTATCTTGTTGAATGTTGCAGTTGCGTCGGAGATCACTATCGTATTAAACCCTAAATTTCCCGACATTCTGGCCGTAGCCTCCACCGAGTTATTGGTGATAAACCCTGTTATTACGATGCTATCTATATGAAGAGCTAAAATCGCATCTGTTAGATTTGTATTAACAAACGCGTTTGTTTCTGTTTTTTGCACTACCAACTCTTCCTCTTTGGGCTCATTCGTTTCTTTGAACGCATGCCCTATCTGATCTGGCCTTAATGGCGAGTGAGAATTGTTTGAGCAATGTTGAACATGAATCACCGGAAACCCTGATTTGCGAAATAAATCCAACATCAGTGCTATATTTTTTTCAGCATCCAAATTGTTTCTATTCCCTCCCCAATATTCGGCATCATCAATTCCTTTTTGGGAATCAATAATCAAGAGCAAGTATTTCTCTGACATATAGTTGTATATCTAAGAATTAGTAACGATTTGGCTAAATACGTTACAATCTCGCAGGTTTTGTAAGAATTTTTGCTTTTTCTACTCGATTAAACTTCCATCTCAGTCCAAATAAAGGCCTTAAGAAACCAATCCTTCTAATGATGAACTCATAAATGAGATAACATACTACGCCAGTGAATACTACGATAGCTATGAATTTCAGCAAGACTGGTATCTGCAACGGTAATATGATCGCAGCTCCGGCATATAGTACAAACATATGAATGATGTACACGGGATAAGCAGCTTGACTTAAGTAGCTTAACGTGATGCTCGGTCTATTCAAGTATTTGTAACCAAACCCGAAGACTCCTAAGATCCATAGATTGGACTCAATGGCCATCAGATAGCCGGGTGCTTTTATTTCGAGTACTACTAAGCGAATGATATACAAAACGATCGCTAATCCTAGATAAAGCCATCTCCAGGTCAGAACAGTTTGCCAGAACGTCTTCCCACTGTACACAAATAGGAAGCCAAAAAAGAAGGCCAGAAGCCCCAGGAAAAAGCCATGCCACGTTAGCGCATACAGTTCAAATGCCTGGGGCTTAAGAATTAAAGCTTCAATGATGAAAAAGGCTGATAACGATAGGGGACCCAAGGGATTACTCACGAAAGAGGAGAGGCCTTTTGTAAACCTACTGTCTTCATGTTTCTTCAGATAGAAAAAGAGCGGGGATAGGAGCAGCACATAGGTGAAAATATTTCCTAGAAACCATAAATGACCAGGATGCGGATAATAGCCCAAGGGCAAATTGTAGTGTCCCTGAAAAATAAACATGTGCAACGGAACGATGGCAATGATACCGAAGATGAAGGGTAAAAGAATCCGCTTGCTGCGCTCCAGCAGCAACTGTCGCCAGTTTCGTTTTCGGATGGCAAAGTAGACACCCATGCCCGATACGTAGAATAGAAGGGGAATCCGCCAGACGTTAAGCATAGTCATAGGTTTCCATAAACCTTCCATTAGCTCATCGCTTCGGATAAAGCCAATGAACATGGCCCAGGGCTGGAAAATAATGGCTATATGATAAATCAGTAGTAATCCAATAGCAATCACGCGCAGCCAGTCAATATCGTGTCTTCTTTCGGTTGTCATCAGTTTATTGATTTTAGATTTACTACTGCAACATCATTGCTACCACCGGACGAGTCTTTTCCAACTCGTTCATATCAAGCTGTAAGCCCATTGGACTCAGTTGTTGCTCCAGCATCTCGTAGATGGGCTTAACCTCAGCAAAAGGCCCTATAACTGATTCTCGGGCAGTAGCCCCAAAATTGTTTCTTACGGTTTTGTCTGCTTTGGCATCAAGCAACATTTGCACGATTTCTACCCGGCCGAAGAAAGCCGCCGAATGCAAGGCAGTTGACCCGTCGTTGTTTTTCGCCGACAGATCAACGCCAGCGTCAATCAGTGCCTGGGCTATTTCCCGTTTATCGAATGTGACGGCAGAGATTAAAGGAGTCGAACCACTAAATTGTTCCTTCTCGTTGAGGTCGGTACCAGCCTCGATATGCTGTTTGACTGCCTCAAGGTTACCAGATATTACTGCCGTCTGAATATCCATTTCGGGCTCATCTACTTCTACTGCTGCCTTTTTATTCGTACTACTGTTTGACTCCGTACAGGCCGGTAGCAACAGGGCGATGATTGACAGGCTGAACAATGTTCTCAGGAAATTAATCTGTAATGTTTTCATGGTCTTAATTTTTAGCATTTGACTTTTAATTATTGTTTGATACAAAGGTCGGGTAAGTGTTGACGCAAGACTTATGAGCTATGCAGCCAAATCCATAAAGTTTGCAGAAGGGATAAAAACTATGGCGCAGGCGTATAAACTATGACGCAAACCGCGATTTTTCCCCGCCAGAACGCGAATAGCTCTAAGTGAATGTTTGTGGCAGATTTTTTCTACTTTTATCCTAGTTAAAATCACTATGTCGGACGCATCAATTATCGGAGACGATTTTATTGACCAAGTAGAAGCCATCATTCAGGCGAACTTCTCTGACGAGCAATTCGGGGTTTCTGAATTGGCCGAAGCCATGAACATGAGCCGTTCTAACCTGCTCCGAAAGGTTAAGAAACACACCCAGCTTTCGGCCAGTCAGTTCATTCGGCAGTTTCGTTTGAAGAAAGGTATGGAGTTGCTTAGGCAGCCCCCACTGACGGTATCGGAAGTTTCTCACCGAGTTGGTTTTGGGAGCACGTCCTACTTCATCAAATGCTTTCGGGAATACTATGGCTATCCCCCCGGAGAAGTAGGAAAAAGAGAAGCAGAAGAGGAACCTACTAAGGCCAAGTTCTCAAAACCGACGCTATGGACAATTGTAGTAGCAGCATCGCTAGTACTGCTCATTGGGTTGTTCTTTCTCTTCCGGGAAAAGCCTGCTTCTGATGAGATTGAGTTGGACAAGTCCATTGCTGTTTTGCCCTTCAAAAATGAAAGTAGCGATTCTACCAACGTGTACTTTATCAATGGGCTGATGGAATCTACGTTGAATAATTTGCAGAAGATTGAAGACCTAAGGGTAATCAGCCGAACGTCAGTAGAGAAATACCGAAACACGGACAAGGCCATTCCGGAGATCGCCGAAGAACTTAATGTGAATTACTTTGTGGAAGGCAGTGGGCAGAAAATCGGTGATCAGGTCGTACTTAATATCCAACTGATTGAAGCTTCCAGTGATCGGCATCTATGGGCGGAGCAATATAGCCGTAAGGTGGTCGATATTTTTACCTTACAAAATGAGGTGGCTACCAAGATTACCGAGGCGATAGAAGCCATTGTGACCCCGGCCGAACTGGAGCAGATCCAGAAAAAACCTACCGAAAATCTGCAAGCCTACGATTACTACCTTCAGGCACTTGACCCATTTTATTCTCGAACCAATGAGAATTTAAAGCGGGCCATAGCCTTATTTGAGAAGGCCATTGAGCATGATCCTCAATTCGCCCTGGCCCATGCCAACATCGCTATAGCCTATTTCTTTCTCGACCTCCACCAGATAGAGAAACAGTATACCGAGCAGATTAATAATTACGCCGATAAGGCGCTACTTTACGATTCCCGATCAGCCGAAAGCCTCATTGCTAAGGCGCTGTACTACATGCATACCCATGAGTATCGATTGGCCCTACCGCATCTGGAGAAGGCCCTGGAGTATAACCCCAACTCATCCGCAGCGATCCAAGTACTCGCGGATTTCTACGCCCGGGTTATTCCAAATACTGCCAAATACCTGGAGTACGCCCTCCGGGGCATTCAGCTCGATATCGCTGCCAATGATTCTATCCAGAGAAGTTATATCTACTTGCAGATGAGCAACGCGCTTATCCAAAATGGCTTTGTCGATGAATCTATGGCGTATATCAACCAGTCGCTGGATTACGATCCAAATAATTATTATTCACCACATTTGAAGGCATTTATCCTGTATGCCGAGGACCAAAATATTGAACGAACCAAAGAACTACTGATTAAAGAATGGAGCAAGGATACGACCCGTTTGGACATTCTACAGGATGTGGCGAAAATATTTTATCTGCAGGAGGATTATGATAGTGCCTTTCATTACTATAAGAAACTTGTTGAGGCTAGAGACAGAAACAGTTTGGATATTTATGCCCATGAGAATATTAAGGTTGGTGTGGTCTACGAAAAGTTGGGCTTAAATGATCGGGCAGCCGAGTTTTTCCAATCGTTTGGCGAATACTGCGAACGGGACGAATCCATCTACCAGAGTGCCAGTATGGCGGTGAAGTACGCCCACGAAGGGGAAACCGACCAGGCCATTGAGCAACTCAAGGTTTTCGCTGAACAAGGTAACTACCAGTACTGGATCGTATTATTCCTGGAAATGGATCCTCTCATCAAGTCCCTGAAAAACCATCCGGAGTTTGACGAGACCATCCAAAAGATCAAAGACCGTTTTTGGGAAGATCACCAAAAGTTGAAACAGTCATTAGAGGAAAAGGGGCTGATATGATCAATTGACTAGTCTTCTCGCTCGAGCTAGTATCCTCTTACTAGCTGGTATTAGGCAACCTACTTAGAAGTGAATACTACACAGAGATAATAGGCAGTTTGGAGCTACCCCTGGAACAGGGTTGTGAAGGACTATGTAGCCAAAATGAAGAAGTTTCATTATTTTGACCTAAAAGCTCGATGTACAAAACACTTAGAAATCATTTTGAAGAAACCTTTGATCTAACGGATAAAGAGTTTGCTTTTGTGCTTACACAATTCAAAATGCAGGATTTCAAAAAAGGTGATTTCATTTTTCAGAATGGCGATCAGATAAAATACGTGTATTTCATTATTTCCGGATTGGTGAAGCTGATCTACTTTGATAAGGACGCAAATGAACATATCGTTTCCTTTGCAATGGAGGACTGGTGGGAGAGCGACTTTAATGCTTTCTTCACCCAATCTGAAGCCACCTACTCCCTCAAGTGCCTGGAGGCTACTAGTGTATTCTACATTTCTTTAGCAGGTTACAGAAAACTATGTGAGGAAATCCCAAAAATGGAAACCTTTTGGCTCCAAAAATCAAACAGAGGATTTGTCAGTTCGCAGCGCCGAATTCTTTCTCTGCTCACTGCAAATCCCAAAGAAAGATATGAGCAATTTTTAAAGGCGTACCCTTCCCTTGCGCAAAGAATCTCTAAGACCCAAATCGCCGCCTATTTAGGTGTTTCCCGAGAGACACTAAGTCGTCTTTACTCCTAGCTAGCGTTTTTGTGATTCAAGTCACAGCTGACCAGCCAATTCTGTGAGTTGACTCACAGGGGTAGTCTATACCTGCTTTCTAACTTTGAAGTATAAACTTTTAGAAACAATTGAGATGAAACCAGTCGCCATTTTAGTGATGACTTTGCTAACCGTCGCAAGCCTTCATGCTCAAGAAAAACAGAGAAAAACATGGAAAGAAAAGAAATTAACCCCTGGACATGGCAAGACGAGCTTCATTATGTTCAAGCTGTTGATGTAAAGAATCCTAAAAGTACGTTGTACATTTCGGGTCAGACCGCCATTGATGCCAATGGTATCTCCAGCACGGCTGACTTTAGGAGTCAGTTACAGCTATCTATTGCCAACCTTAATAAGGTCATAGCCGAGGCGGAATACAAAAGCTCGGACATCACTCGGCTGACTGTGTATACCACTTCCCTTGACGAGTTAGGCCAAAATTTTGATATCTTTCAGGAATGGATTACGACGAACAATATGAGAATAGCTGTCACGGTAGTGGAAGTCAGCAAGCTGTTTGAAACTACCGTGGTGGAGTTAGAGGCAATAGCTGCGAAGTAACAATATCTTAAAATAATATAAGCTTTAGTCAACCTTTTAATCCTATATGCCATGAGCAATTCAATAAAAGTATAAGGTTACTTGATAGATCCGCACCTGGATCGTCGAACCGGGTTCTTAAAAGCACTGAATACTTCTGGAGTACCGGCCCTGGAAACACTCTCAAAAGAAGACGCACGACAGGTGCTAGTAGGAGCACAAGCTGCGACAGAAGTTGACCTTTCCGGTATCGAATCGAGGAGTCAGAGAAGACTATTGAGGCGGACGGATACAAAATCCAACTAAATATTATTCGTCCCGAAGGCGTAGACGAGGAGCTATCAGTATTTATCTACATCCAAGGTAGCGGATGGATACTAGGAGATTATCCTACCCATAAGCGAATGGTGAGAGACCTGGTGGTAAGATCAGGTGCGTCGGCGGTATTCATAAACTATACACCATCCCCAGAAGTGCAATACCCTGTGGCCATCAATGAAATCTATGCTGCTACTAAATGGGTTGCGGAAAATGGAAAACAAATTAACGTGGATGGGTCAAGATTGGCGGTAATGGGAAATAGTGTCGGCGGCAATATGGCAACCGTCACTGCCATAAAGGCCAAAGAACAGGGAGGCTCTAACATTAAGCTGCAAGTACTCCTTTGGCCAGTGATGGATGCGTCATTTTCTCAAAAATCGTATGATACCTACGCTGAGGATTGCTTCTTAACCACTTCGCTGATGCAATGGATGTGGGATTAATACACCACCGATCCAGAAGCTAGAAAGTCTATTTACGCTTCTCCCCTCCAAGCTTCGGTGGAACAGTTGAAAGGCTTGCCTCCCGCATTGCATTGATTCAGGTTGCTGAGAACGATATTCTCAGAGATGAAGGAGAAGCTTACGGCAGAAAGCTAGATCAGGCAGGGGTGGTGGTCACTACCGTGCGATACCATGGAATGATTTACGATTTTGAATTATTAAATGCCTTGGCGGAGCTACCTACCACGAAGTCTATGTTTGATCATGCGGCAGCCGAGCTCAGAAACTATCTGTTCAAATAACTGATCCATCAGCTAACTAGAAAGCTGCTCAGATGAGCGGCTTTTTGTTTTTCTTACATTAGGTGCTGTAGGGCAATTAAATAGTCTACTCGTCTCGCAGCACAGTGGCCGGATTGGCCGAGGTGCTGCGGCGGGTTTGCCAACCGATAGTGACGACTAGTAACAGTCCGATGAAGCTGATAGTCAGCAGATACCATAGTGCCGAAATATCTACCCGGTAGGCAAAGCTTTCTAGCCAGCGGGAGATAGCTAGGTAGCTAAGCGGTATCGCTACAATTCCTCCAATCAGCAGCACCCACGCATATTCGGTACTAATCAGGCGGATAAGTGAGCCCAGATTAGCTCCCAGCACTCGGCGAATAGCCAATTCTCGGGTGCGAGTTCTCAGGGCGTAGGCTACCAAGCTAAACAGTCCCAGAAAGGCAATTACGATGGCCAGTCCGCTGAAAATAGATAGCAGCTGCAGCTGTACTCGTTCCTGGGTATACAGACGCTGGAACAGATCGTCCAGAAAATAATACTCCATTGGGTAGATGGGAAAGAGGTCGTTCCAGATGGTCTGGATATTGGCTAGGGTTTGAGCAACTCCGGCAGTTTCTACTTTGATAAGGAAGGTGTTGAGCCAGAGCGGTTCATACACCATTACGGTGGGGTCAACTTCATTCTTCAGCGTTTCTTGGTGGAAATCTTTCACCACACCGGTAATGGGGCCGTAGGCATACGCCAAAGTGCCAATGGTCCAGCTAATGTTCTGGCCGAGAGCTTCTTCTGGCGACGACCAGCCGAGCTGCCGCATAGCGGTTTCATTAATCAAGTAGCGAGCCGGACGGTTAGCTAAGTATTCTTCAATGGTATTTTCTTCGTCAAACTCAGTAGGATACTTTAGGGGAGGCAGTTCATCGTAGCGGTCTGATCCGGCTAAAAATTCTAGCCTCATCATCTCGGTAAAGCCAGGGCCGACTACCTGCATATCTATAATGGGAGCTTCATTGGGGTCATCGTTCACGCCTTGTACCAGCACGGGACCGGCATCGCGAATTTCGCTAGAGGGTACCTGCATACAGGCAGCAACCTGCTGTACTCCGGCTAGTGAAGCTACTTCATCTCGGAAAGAAGGGTAGCGTTCTTTAACTGGATTAGGTACATCGGGTAGAGCCAGAATCTGCTCGGTTTGCATTCCTAGGTTCTTCTGCTGAATGAACTGAAACTGATCGTAGGCTACCAACGCACTGGCAACTAACAATACCGATACTCCGAATTGTACCGCTACCATCACCCGCTTTACACTAAATTTGCCTCGCCGACCAGAAAGAGCAAAAGTTTTACTATGCTTAATGGCTTCTAACACTCTAAACGAGCGAAGAATCACCGCGGGGTACAATCCGGCCAGCAAACCGCTTACTACGGCAAGGGCAATTAGTCCCAATACAAACCAACCCACTGGCATCAGAAATTCTACTCCCGTCAGTTGCCGGAAGTAGGGAAAAAGCCCGTAGGCGAGCAAGGCTGCTAATCCCATCGCTACCAATGTATAACCTACCGATTCTAGCCATGCATGACTCATGATGTGCTGTTGATTAGCTCCCATCACCGTGCGGATACCCACTTCCTGCGAACGACCCATTGCCAGAGCGCTACTCAGGTTTACGTAGTTAATCAGCGCGACCAGAAGAATAAACAGCCCTACAAAGAAGAAAATCGTAACGTACAACTGATTTCCGTTGGGAACAATCTCCCGTGCCAAATTGGAATGCAGATGAATGTCCGGCAGCGGCTGAAATACCAGTGATACCTGCTGGGCGGTTTGCTCATCAGTATACTTAAGCACAAAGTCGGACATTTGCGTTTGTACTGAGGAAATGTCTGCTTCTTTGTCGAGCAAGGTATACACGTAGGCCCAACCGGCCCGTTCGTCTTGGTCGCGGTATGAAAGTAACATCTCTACTGGAAGGTGAGTATTGGAAGGCACATCGACCATTACTCCGGTTACTTTATAAAGCAGCTCCTCGGTGCCCAATCCGCCGGATACATACAAATCTTCGCCCAATACATCGGTACTACCAAAATAGCGACGTGCCATCGTCTCGGTCAATACCACCGAACGAGGCTGTACCAAAGCGGTTTGGGGATTTCCGGCAATCAGCGGGAAAGCGAATACCTGAAATACCTCCGGGTCGGTTACGTAAGCATGCTTCGGTCGAAATTTCTCGTCTTCAATCCGAATGTACTTACGCTCCTGATTCTGGAAGCGGATCAGTGTTTCTATCTCCGGCACATCATTGGGTAGCTCATTCACGTAGTCTACCGGAACCCGCGCCCAATGCACATTATATTCTCCACCGGATTCAAAGCGGTACGAAGCCCGATAAATCCTATCGGCTTGAGAGTGAAAATTCTCGAAGCTGGTCTCGTAGTGCAGGTAAATAGCAATGAAGATACAAGCCGCAAATCCAATGGCTAACCCTACAATATTCAGCGTAGCATATAGTGCATTTTTTCTAAAATTCCGAAGGCTGATTTTGAGATAGTTTTTTAGCATGGCGTGGGCGTTGGGGATTAGATAAAGGATCTTGGGACCCAGAGGTGCGTACTCCAGGCTCCTAAGCAAGTAAATAAGCTACCAGGATAACGATAATAAAAATGAGCAGCAGCTTTTTCATCTTCGTAAGGAAGCTTGGTTCACTAGTTGTTTGAGCTGGTATAAAAGTAGGCTCTTTTGAGGAGAAAGTGGGTTAACGAAATGTTAAAGCTGGTTAAAAAATGTTAAAGGATGATATTAAGCAGATGATAGGTTGCTATGCATTTTATCCTTTGTGGGCTTTATTAATTCAATAGCGCAGGTAATTACCCAAATAATGAATAGCGACTCAATACCTCGTTGAATTAGCCCAATGTAATTTGAAGCTGGATTGGACAGGAGAAGTATAACGAGCGCACCACTTACTACGCCATAGATGATCGCTTTCTGCGATAATCTACTATAACCTGGTGAGCGTTTTAAACCCAAGCCAATAAGAACAATGCTGATAGGAACAAAGGCATAGGTCAGCATCCCTACTAAACTGTGAATGATTTGCGAAACACTAGGATTGACGAAATCAGGATTGCAACCACTATCGCAAGGGAAAAAGCCTGTCATTATTGTAGCAATGCCGTAAAAAATACTCAGTCCGTAAAACCCACTTTTAATCAGTGAAGACGATGGGAATTTTCTGTACGCCAGAAAGCAGAATAGAGTGATCAGAATTCCACTAGGGATATAGCCGAATGTTCTCAATACCATTCCATATTCAGTATCAATAGCGTAAGATTCGCTGATGTACTGGCTTACGAAACTATAATTTTCTACAAGTAAACCACCCACTACATAGGCAATTGCAAATAGGCTAACTCCTGAAATGCCAATAAGGGAAATAACTCTACGGTTCATCATTAAAATATGAAATCAATATAAATCACTGAGCCCAAGCTGGTAAAGTACGCTGAAGATCCATCAGTGGAACTACAATCAGGAATAACGTAATAGTCAGCAGTACTACACAAATCAGGTTGAGCCACAAACCGCAACGAGCCATTTGGGTGAGTGATACTCTTTCGCTAGCAAAAATGACCGCATTAGTTCCAGTGCCCGACGGTAGCATAAAGGCAAATGAGCAGGCAAATGTAGCCGGAATCATGAGTAGCAATGGATTAATCTGGCTGGCAATGGCCAGGGCGGCGAGTACCGGCAGAAAAATATTAGCGGTAGCCGTATTAGAGTTAATTTCAGTTAGGAAGATCATCAGCCCCACCACTAGCAGCAGAATAATCAGCAAGGGGTATTGGTTAATGAACGCCAATTGCTGCCCGACCCAATCGGCCAGTCCGGTTACCTGAAAGCTCTCGGCAATGGCGTAGCCTCCACCCACAATCATTACCACTCCCCAGGGAATAGTAGCCGCAGTTTTCCAGTTGAGCAAAGATATGGAACTCTTCCAATCATCTGCCGGAATCATAAACAGCAGTAGCGCCCCGACCATCGCTACAGTGCTATCGTGCACATAAGCAGCATATTCGCCTAGCAAAGCAGTCCAGCCCGGAATCACAAAATCGCCAATAGCGATATTGCGACGAAAAACCCAGCCGAGGGCTACCAAAACGAATATGACCAGCACCCGCTGTTCACCAGCACTCATCTTTCCCAGTAATTGCAGTTCTTTTACAATCACATCCCGCCCATTGGGAAAATTACCGCTAATACGGAAGTAACGGATAAGGTAGAGCCAGATAAGCGGTAGAAAGATCAGTACCATTGGTACTCCCACTTGCATCCAGTTGAAGAAGCTGATCTCGGGAGCTTGCGGAAATAGCTTCCCAATAATTCCCACCAGCACTAGGTTAGGCGGAGTACCAATCAGTGTAGCCGTTCCCCCAATGCTGGCTGCGTAGGCAATTCCCAGCATCAAAGCCAAATTAAATTTATCCGAAGTGTTAGTAGTTTGTTGTTCTTCGTTTTGCTTAATCAGAGCCAGGGCAATGGGTAGCATGAGTAGCACTACGGCTACGTTGGTAATCCACATGGAGAGAGCTGCGGTGGCAATCATAAAGCTGAGAATGATACGCCGGTAGCTGGTTCCAAACACATTGATAATTTGCAAAGCAATACGTCGGTGCAGATTCTGTAATTCAATGGCCTTCGCAATAAAGAAGCCTGCCAATAGCATTAGCACGTAGTTGTTACCGTAATTATGTGCCGTTTGATCAGCTGGAAGGATACCCAGTAATGGAAACAAGGCTACTGGTACAAAAGCAGTGATATAGATAGGAATAGCCTCAGTTACCCACCATGCTGCCATAAGCAAGGCCACCGCTGCGGTACTCTGAGCTGCGGTAGTCATACCTTCAGGGGTAGGTATCAGCATGATCAGAAGAAACAAAAGGATTCCGCCGAATAGTCCGGCTATTTTCTGGGTGGACATAAATTCAGGTAGGTCTGTTACCTAGCAATATAGATAATTTATGCTGAGAAGCACTTCCTACTAAAGCTTATCCTCGCCTGATTCTATTCTCAAAATTTTATGCAAAAAAATCTGAGGGTTTATATTACATTCCTTCCTTCTGCGTTTACTCAGGGTAAATAGCTACTGCTATAACACTTCTCTTTATTACTTCTCTTCTATTTCTCTATTCTTCTCAGTGATTGGTAAGCTCAACGCTTAAGCGTATGGGTTGCAATCTCTCCCCTATCAGCGTGGCTATTGGTATGTCTGATTTTCCAATTTTAACCTATATAATATTTGTATCTCATGAAAAATGTATTTGGAATTTTATTAGTCGTATTCACCATCCTATTAGCCAGCTGTTCTGAAGAAGAAGAGACTAATCCTACTCCCGAACCTGAAGTTGAAGAGGTAACCGCTGAGTTTGAAGTTGCTTCCACCGACATCCAGACAGGAGAAAGTATAACGTTCACCGATAAGTCTAGTGGTCAGCCTACTTCTTGGAATTGGACGTTTGAGGGAGGAGAGCCAGTTACCTCTACCAAGCAGAACCCAGTAGTGGTCTACAACACTCCGGGGGTCTACGATGTAAAACTCGTCGTTTCTAACGATGGATCAGAGCATACCCAAACTAAAAGTGAATTAATCAAGGTAGAATCTACCACAGAAACTGATGCTGTAGAGGCCACTTTTATAGTAAATAAGGATTCGGTTACGGTAGGTGACAGCGTGCAGTTTACTGATGCTTCTATTGGAAAGCCTACCACCTGGAACTGGACGTTTGAAGGAGGTACTCCGGCGAACTCTACTGAGCAAAACCCTATTATAATTTACAATAGTCCCGGCAAATATGCGGTGAGCCTAACGGTTTCTAACGGAGATGCCGAGCATACGCTGTCCGTTGATAGCATGATCGTGGTGGTTGAAGACACTGGTGGTTTTACCCTAGCCGGACAATGGCTACTGGAAGATAATTCCACAGGAGTGCTGATGGGCTCTATCGTAGAGTATAGCCCGGAAACTAATGAAGCCACATTGGTGCATATTGAAACCAATACCCACTGCTTTGAATTGGGTGATGCTTCCTGGATAGACATTGAAGCTACTGAGGATGGCTTTACGCTGAAAGAAATGTACCGCAACTGTTTCACTCACCTCTATGCAGAGTCCAGTATCACTATCGTCAATGAGAATGAGCTCTACATGGAAGGTGTGTTCCAAGGAGTTCCTTTTAACCGCACTTGGATACGCTATGAATGCGAGGAGGAATACGATCTGGATACTTACCTGAACGGAACCTGGGAAGAGGTAACTGAAGATGGAGCGTTGACTGGAGTACAAATCAATGCCGACCTGACCACGGGTAAAGGAGTAGTGATAGATGATGCAGATAACGGTCTATGTTGGGAAGTAGACGATCTGGCGTGGGACGAGATTCAACCCGCAGTCACTTGTAGTGGTTATTGGGTGAGTGGCTTGGTAAAAGACTGCGTTTCTGAAGAGCGAGCCGTTCATTACATCCGTATCTTTGACGAAAACACCTTCTACTACGAAGATGAGATTGGAACCATAGTGTCTGAATTTAAACGAATGGAGGAATAAGTGCACTTACGTTATTCGCGTCTCTAGATTCTGAAAGGGAGTGTTGTGCTCCCTTTTTTGTTTTTTGAGCCAGAGAGTGTTGAAAAAACTGATATATTTAAATTCCTAAAAGCCCCTACCCACCTTGTTAAAAAACGTTAAATCGGGACAATTTTTTATACTATACGTTATAGTTAAGAGATGAATCGACGGAAGGTATACGTAATTGTAGCGCTGATGAGCGTGGCGCTGATTGGACTGGTAAGTTTCCAGGGGTACTGGATTAATGAAACTGTGCAGGCTAATCAGCAACGCTTTACCCAAAATGTGCATGAGGCACTGAATATGGTAGTAAATCAGTTGGAACAACAGGAAGCGTATCGGTTGGCTTATCAGACATTTGGGCAGCAGGTGTTGCAGCTAGATACGAACGGAGCATATTCCGTAAGTCACCAGTCAATGGGAAATCGTCCAATGAGGAATCGTTCTGTATCTCGGTTCTCCTCGCAGTTTCAGGTCATTCAGCGAGGGCAAAGTCAATCGTTTGTTTATTCGTACAATCAGACTAATGGGCGGATGGAAGCCGATGTATCGGTAGGGGTGGCTCCGGCTGATTCGCCTGCCGTGCTTACGGTGCGACCGCCTGACCTTAGTCAGCATCCAGTATTGGTATATCAGGAACAGATGCGGAAGCTGGAGCAGCGAACCAATATGTTCGAGGAAGCCATTCAGCAGCTTATTTCTGGTAGCCGGCCGGTACATAGCCGAGTCTCTAATCAGCAACTTGATACATTACTACGAATTGCTCTGGGTGACCGGGGTATTCATACTCCTTATCAGTACGCTGTAGTGGATGCAAAAGCCGACAGTGTGCTGATGGCAAGCACTCCTATGTTTGCCGAGTTTCTGCCGGGCGATGCCCAAATAGCACTTTTTCCTAATGACTTTGTACCTTCCCGAGCCTTTCTGAACATAGAATTTCCCCAGCAAAGATGGTACTTGCTAAAGCAAATTTGGCTAACGTTGCTCTCGTCGCTACTGTTCACCGGTATTGTAGTGTACTGCTTCTACTACGCCATCAGCACCATCTTCCGCCAGAAGAAGCTATCCGATATGAAGAACGATTTCATCAACAACATGACCCATGAGTTGAAGACTCCTATCTCTACCGTTTCGCTAGCAGTAGAAGCCCTTCAGGACGAGCATATGGCGCAAAATCCTAACATTTTGCAGCGGTACCTGGGAATTATCAAGGAGGAAAATACCCGACTAGGTTCACAGGTAGAGCGAGTACTGCAAATTGCTTCTCTGGATAAAAAAGACTACACACTCAAGAAGGAAGACCTAGATGTACATAAACTAATCCGCAAGGTGGAAAAGAATGCCACTCCGTCTATCAAAAAACGGGAAGGCTCGCTTCGTACTGATTTGCAAGCTGATCGACCTACGGTTTCCGCTGATCCGCACCATTTGTCCAACGTACTGACCAATCTCATTGACAATGCCAACAAGTACTCACCTGAAGCACCCCAAGTGACACTACGCACGAAAAGCACTCGTAACGGACTGATAATTGAAGTACAGGATCAGGGAATGGGCATGAACCGGGAAGTACAAAACCGGGTATTTGATAAATTTTACCGGGCTCCCACTGGTAACCGTCACGATGTGAAGGGGTTTGGGCTAGGTCTGTCCTACGTTCAGTCTATTGTGGAAGCTCACGGCGGGCAAGTTTCCCTACAATCTAAATTAGGTGAAGGTAGCACCTTCAAAGTTTATTTACCCTACGAATATGAAGGTACTACTGGCTGAAGATGATCAGAATCTAGGTATGATTTTAAACGACTACCTTACGGCTAAGGGCTATGAGACTATTCTATGCCGTGATGGGGAAGAAGCCTTGGCAACCTTCAAAAAAGCAGATGGACTAACGATTTGCATATTAGATGTAATGATGCCCAAGATGGATGGCTTTGAGTTAGCGGAAGAAATTCGTCAGTTGGACAGTAAGATTCCGATGATTTTCCTGACGGCTAAATCCATGAAAGAAGATACTATTGCCGGACTGAAACTTGGAGCGGACGATTATATCACTAAGCCCTTCAGTATGGAGGAGCTATTGCTACGGATACAGGCGATCCTGAGACGCACCCAACCGGAAGACACAGAGCGAGGCCAGTATACTTTCGGAAAGTTTGCTTATGACTATCAAAAACGAATTCTAAAGCATGGCGAACAAGAAGTTAAACTAACTTCTAAAGAATCGGAGCTATTGAAGCTATTTGCCCAAAATGTCAATCAAACGGTAGACCGCACCAAAGCCCTGAAAGTAGTTTGGGGCGACGATAGCTACTTCAACGCCCGCAGTATGGATGTGTACATTGCCAAACTACGTAAGTATCTCAAGCCCGACGAAAATGTGCAAATTTTAACCGTACACGGCCAAGGGTTCAAGCTAGTTGATCTCTCTTAGTCCAACATTAACTATAAATTTTCTGTAAAGGGGAAAGTTGTACATCCTGAGTCTATTGCCATCTATTACAATGGTATGCCCCTGAATATAACCAGCCCGTTGGAGTAGGCGGTTGAATTTGAGCCCCTTATAAATCGCATATCTATCAAGTTGATCTAAAAGAAGAATACCAAAATGCTCTACTAATCAGTTTTTACATAGCCTTCATAACGCGTAGCAGGTCGCGTGTTCACTTGGCTATCGTATAATCGTGATACCACCCCGTTCTTCCAGGATTTCTCCGGTATCGTCCGTATCAGATTTGAAAGTGATCACGTAAGGATATGATCCTAATGGGGCAGGTTGCCCGTTGTAGGTTCCATCCCACCGGAAATCTCTGTTGTTAGACTGAAAGACTAGTTCGCCCCAGCGATTATAAATCCGAACCTCAAAATCATCGTTGGCAACGTAACGCGGGTAGACGAAGAACTCACTGTTTACTCCATTGGGCCGGAAGGCGTTAGGGGCAACGATGGTAGGACGACAATCTTCAATCACTTCTACCGAATCAATTGTTGAGCAGCCAAACTCATTAGTGACTTCTACCACGTAGGTTCCTCCCTGATTAGCGGGAAGCGTGGTGGTATTAAGAAAATCTCCAAAGGGCGTCATCCATAAAATGTTGGGCGCAAAGCTCACTTCCAGTAATACTGAGTTTGCTTCTGGATTTGGATCACGTGGGCAGATCACGAACGGACCATCGCCTAAATTAGACTCAGGTACCGGACTGCGGGTAACGTTCGCCGAAGTTTCGGCAGTACAGCCGTCGGCTCCGTCCACCAATTGAGTCACGACTACGCGGTACTCGCCATCAGGCATATCAGGACGAAGCAAAAGCGTATCACCACTGGCGGGTAAACGGACATCAGCCGAATCGTACCATTCGTAGCGCAGGCTGTCGGTTCCATCGGTGGTCACCCGAGCGATGAGCGGAATATCCGTACCATCGGCACAAGCACTACCGTAAAGAATCAGTACTGAAAGTGGCTGATTGACGATAACGGGTAGCGGACTGGCAGCACTAGCGCAGCTCGTATTGCTACCACCTCTTCGCCGTACATTTACCGAATAATCTCCAGTGCGAGTGACCGTAATATCTTGGGTAGCGCCGATGTTAGTCTGTACCGTGCCATCCGGTAGCTCTACCTGCCACTCGTAAATCAGATCACCACTGGCGGCTACGTCGGGATCAACAAAGGTTACGCCAATTACTTTCTCGCCTTCTTCACAACTATTATCTTCTAATTCTACAATGGCCTGAATAGTAGGCGGTGTTTCAAAAGTAACCTCCACCTCCCGGGTAGCTGGACAAACCGCTCCAGTTAGGTCAGTAACCTGCACCTCGTAAGTACCAGGCTGACTGATGACTACTGGATTACCTGTCCGGCTGCCTAAGCCTACGTTTCCGGCTACTCCACCGCTAACATTTGTCCATAGGAATTCAAATTCGTTACTAGCCGGGTTTAAAGGATCGCCCGTATCGGGATCTAAGGCGGCTATTTCGGTAGGCTCACAGAAGACTCGTAAGCCAGGTAAGTCAAAATCTACTGAGTCGGGTTCAGGGATAGTTAGAGTATCGGCTTGGATACACAGACCTGGCAGACTCTCGAATTCTAACCCGAACGAACCAGGAGCTAATCCGTTGCCGGGAGGAGGATTGTTTTCGGGAATGGTAAATATCAAACTAGATGAGTTTGATCCGCTGAATTCCACTGTCCCGTTTTCGCCCAATATTGACCAGTTTACTCCAGTGAATGTTCCTGGGTCATCAGGGGTTATGGTAACAACTAATGTTCCGGTATCATCGCAGCCTTCTTGAGGTTCAACTTCAACAGTAAAGTCTGCGTTATCATCGCTAATGGCGAATTGCTCGGTAGTGGTACAGCCTATGGAATTGCTGACTGCTACGGTGTATACTCCTGCAGCTAAATTAGAAATATCGCCAGTATTACCCACCTGATTACCATCTGAATCAGTCCATACAAATGAATATGTTTCGTTAGGGTCACTTAGAATATTGACCTGTATCTCCCCAGAAGGAACGCCGCATTCTGAAGGGGTAACAGTGCCATCAATCTCCGGTGCTTCTAGAATAGTCACCACAACTGTATCTTGAATAAAGCAATCAACATCATCGGTAACAGTGACGGTGTATTGGTAGATGCCTGGATTAGGGGTTAGATCACTAACTTCAATCACGGGTTCATTAATACTGGTTATGACCTGATCGTTTTCATCCAGGATAATCCACTCGTAGCCGGGATCACCGGGGGAAGGTATTTCAACGTCTAGCTCCCGCTCTTCGTTTTGGCAGAGGGTAAAGTCTTCGGGTAACTCCAGCGGTGGTCGATTGTCCACCACAAATACTTCACCTTCGCTTACGCAGCTATCGGCATTGATGACTGTTACATTGTAAAAACCTGGTTCGGTCGCCGTAATGGTATTAGTCGGAGGTAAGTTGCCACCGCCCACAGCTCCTTGTAAAATCCATTGAAAGGTTAACGTGCCGTCGTCATCCGCCGGATCAATCGCAGTCAGCTCTACCCCACCGTTACAAAGGTTTACACTTTCGGGTAAGGTTACCTCGGGGGCAGTACCCATGGTAAAGGCTTGTACTAGAACGGTGTCTTGGTCACATTCGTTGGATAGGGTGACTCGGGCTTCGTAGTTGCCGAGTGTATCGATGGCAAATGAGAAACTTTGCTCACTGGCTAGTGAATCAGATATACCGACGAAACTTTCAGTACCATCTTCATTTAAGCGAACAATTACCCAATTGTAGGTTTCAATCACATCGTCACGACCCTGAGCCGAGAACTGGGTTTCATTACCTACGCAGGCATCGTCTACGGTAATATTGGGTTCAGGGAATGAGTTTCCACCTTGGTTGACAAAACTGGGTAATCCACGCGTGGTAGTTGCCCCATCGGGCAATTGAACTTGGTCGGCTTGGTAGGTATAGCTTCCGGGATCGTTCACATTTCCGGTGACTGTTCCTAACCCAGTAGCCCCTTCCTGCACTACGTATACCTGTCCGTCCGGTCCTTGCTGAATAGCTCCGAATACGCCAGATGCCCCACTTACTGGTTGGAAGTTTACGGTAGCTCCTTCTTCTAGCGGTCGGTCTACGCTGGCTACGTAAATACCACTGTTGGTAGAAACAATTACGACAGTGTTGCCTACTGAGTCAGTTTGGAATTCTAATCCGTAGGGTGTGCCTAGTCCGTCAAAGGGAACGGTAGTTGGTTCGCTGAGTTCTAGGGTTGCCGGATCGTAATTAAAAATTTCCACTCGGTCATCGGCTACTACGCCTACGATAGTACCATCTTCATCGCCCCCAAATTTGATATAGCCCTGAGCATCCTCAGGATTGGTAAGATCGTGGTCAGAGCCTACCGAAGAAATTACCGGAGTGCCGATGCCTTGCTCAGTAATCGGGTACGCCCGGAAGGCATTGTTACCATATTCGTGGGCAATCAGTGTAGCCGCACTGCCTCGTCCACCTTGAATACTGATACGCTCGGTACTACGAGAGAATAGAACGTTATTCGCTGAAACAACCACCGGACTGGGTTCCTGAGTACCTTGAACATTGCCGTTAAGGTTTACAATGGCGTAACGCAACTCGTTACCACCTCCTTCTACCGGAGTAGCAGTAAAAATATAGTAAGACGCATCTGTTCCGGGTACTTGGACCATGCCTACCATCGTTGCCGATGCTCCGGGGTCAGCTCCTTCAGTCAAATCTACCGGAGCTCCCAGATTGTCGGTTACTTCGGTGTGGTTGCCGCCATTAACGAAATATAGGGTGCGTCCGTCGGTATAAAATAAAGCATCACCGCTGGCATCGGAAATGGCTTCTACGCCTTCGGGAGCGGTTGATGCGCCGTCGCCTAATCCCACTACCTGACCGTCGTTATCTACGCCATCGCCATTATCATCATTATTATTTGGGTTATCATAGAGGTTGTTGAAGTCAATACCTGCTCCGTTGCCAAAGTACCAAACATTGTAGGTTTGGTTCTGTACCTGATATTCTCTCACGTTAGATTCGGCGTAAGCCGTGCAGCCTGTTTGGGGGTCAGTAACGAGTACCCAATAAACTCCGGCTTCGGTAACCGTAATGCTAGGATCAGTTGATCCGGTACTCCATAAATAGGTATATTGACCAGGGTCACAATCATCGCTACCTCCACCCCCAATCGGGATATTCACTCCACCCCCACCAGGTTGTTGTCCACCGCCTTGCCCTTGCCCACTTTCAGGGGCGGCACAAAGTAGGGCTGAATCGCCCGGGCAGATGGTGGTATCTTGAACAATCGGGATTTGCAGATCAAACTCTTGCAGATTGAGGGGTAGACTGGCAAACCGTATGGAATCCCCCCAGAAAGCAGCAGCTTGTATTTGTCCTCCGGCTTCTTCAGGGGTGAAAGTAGGGCTGTATCCTACGAACGGACCAGTCGGAAGGTTCCAGAAGATGCTATCCGGCTCAGGCGTACCTTCGGGAAACTCCGGAATAAGTTGTACCGGGTTGTTGGTACACTGTCCGACTTGAGTAATAGAAAAAGCTAAATCACTTTGAGCCGCGTAAGCTACCTGAGAAAATTGTTGCCCGCCAAAATCGGCACCATCGAGCAAACCATCTTCGTACGTGACCAATATAGCAGCACTATCCGCTATACTAATTGCCCCAAGTTGAATACCATCGGGAGTTTGGTACAGATGGTAAACACTACCGTCGGGACCAGTTTGTAGTCCATAACTCGCTGTTCCATCCACGTCCACCAACACACTAAAGTTTCCCGTGTTAAAATCGTGCTGAAAAACAGTGCCACCCACTCCGGTGCTGTAATACAGTTTAGAGCCATCCGGCGACCAGGCTACGTCAAAGACATTCTGTCCGGTACCTACCGTTTCATCAAACGTAAAATTGCCTGCTCCATCAAAATCAAGTACGTGCGCCCCACCGTTGAAGGCTACTGCTAATTGCCCAGTATTGGGATTGTACTCCATATTGGTAGCGGTAAAAGCTGGCGCACCAATGGCAACAGGAGAAGCAATGAGACTAGCTACGTCTAGCACCTGCAAATTACTACTGCCAGCTTCCTGAGTTACTACGTAATAATTAGAACCATCGGGGCTGGGCACAACGGTCATTCCGGGAGCCATTCCGGCAATTCCAGTAGGGGTTGGCCCACCCGTAACGGTAGTGACTGGATAACCTCCCCCGCTTAGATCAACCGAAACCTCATAGTATTCCAGATTACCACCATTATTTACAAAAATGTAATACTCGCGCACTCCATCGTCGGCGTCATCACCCGGAACTGGAACGGCTACTACAGGTTGTGAACTGTTAGGGTCTCCTACAAGATTACCGCCTGGCACGGGGTTATTTTGTCCATCGAAGAGTTGGGTTCCATCCGTATAAAAGTAAATATCCCCAGTATTGGGATCAGCCGCTACGGCACTTCCTCCGGTACCCAGTGGTTGGGCAGTAGTGGTATTATCGGTGAGGGAGTCATCACTCAATCCAAATTGGAGCCCACGTCCGCCACTTCCGAAAATCCAGAAATTGTCGGATCGGCCTTGGGCAGCTACTTCACTGAGGGTGAGGAACAGAAGTAGATTGATAAGAAGTATTTTGTGGTATCTCATAGTTGGCCTTGCTTGAGACGCTAAGATATATTTACGAGAGTAACGAAAAAAGCATTCGTTTCATGTCTGATGTAAGCAATTAACGCGCATTCTACGATTTAGTGTGTTTCTGATGTGAAGGTGTAAGAAATGATAGAACAAAAAAGATAAAGAAAGGTATTTTTCTGATAAAGCTCTCCGGGCAAATAAAAAACAATTATGACCTTTCGCTGTAATATATATACAAGATGGTCGGTAAGCACACTGGTAGAATCCACTATCTTTGGTGCAAGACGAAATATTGTGCTTTTCACAATAATTTCCCTAGTTATACGCTTTTACTGAAAACAGGTGGTTATTTATATTATTGAATTAAGGGGAATGCGACGCGTAGCTTTACTTCTTCTGGGCTTTATTGGATTACTATCCCATCGCGGGCTAGCGCAAGACCCACAATTTTCACAGTTTTACGCTGCACCATTGTATCTGAATCCGGCTTTTGCAGGTTCTACTGAACTCACGAGGGTGGGATTAAACTTTCGTAGTCAGTGGCCCTCACTGGAAGCTAATTTCAACACGGCTTCGGTGTATATGGATCATTTCTTTGAAGATTACAATAGCGGAGTAGGAGCCATTATTACCGGAGACCGTCAGGGCTTGCAAGGATTGCAGTCAATTAGTATTGGTTTGCAATATGCTTATCAGTTACGACTCACTGATAAGATTACCTTTCGCCCGGGGGTGCAGGGGGCTTTTTACAACCGAGGTCTTAACCCCGGCCGACTAGTGTTTGGCGACCAACTCAATGAGACCGGACTCATCTCGCCCGTTACGGGGGAAAACCTGGGGGCAGGACTGAACCGATCCTTCTTTGACTTAACCTTAGGAGGTATTCTATATACCGATAATATTTATTTTGGCTACTCAGCAGGTCACGTTACTACGCCCAACCAATCGCTCACTGGAGATGTAGCCCCTCTACCGATGAAGCATTCTATTCACGGAGGCTACCGCATTCCGCTTCCTTCAGGCTTTGGGTACGTCGGGGAAGATGCTAAAGGGAGAGAGCGAAGTGTTACTCCTACCTTTCAGTATAAACGACAGGGCAATTTTGACCAATTAGATATAGGAGCCTACCTTACCTACGAACCAATAGTGGTAGGACTATGGTATCGGGGGCTTCCGGTGCCACAGTTGGAAACCTTCCCTAACAGTGAATCTGTAATCCTGCTAGCTGGGTTTATTCTCCAAGACTTTAATATTGGCTATAGCTTTGATTATACCATTTCTGGCCTCGGAATCCAGAGTGGGGGTGCCCACGAAATTTCTGTCGTATATCATTTCTCCCTGCGCGACCCTCGCAAACCACCTCGCAGCATTATGAAAATCCCTTGCCCGAAGTTTTAAATGTGTTAGTGTGTTATGGTTTTAGAGTGTTCATGTGTTAAGACGTTATAGTTCTGAGCGACTATATATGGTTCAGCGTTTTGAGTTTTGTTATTATGAATCCTAAACGCTAAACTTAGAATCCAAACCATGACACCCGAACACTTTAATACAATAACACTTCATAACTGAGAACTATTTTCGGTAGATTTAAGGTTTGTTTGACACTATGGAAGCACAGCTCATTCTATTTATTATTCTGACCATCATCACGGTCAACTTTATTATTGAACGGGTACTCGATTATCTCAATCGGCAAAATAAGAAACATGATTTACCGGAGGAGCTATCCGGCATATATAACGAACAACGCTATCAGCGCTCGTTAGAATATCAGCAGGCTAACGACCGTTTTGGGGCGATTACTGCCTCGTTTGGCTTTGTGGTATCGGTGGTGTTATTGCTAAGCGGCTTTTTTGGTTGGCTCGATATTCAGTTGCGCGACTGGATTGAGCATCCAATTGCCCTATCACTGGTATATTTTGCGGTGCTTTTTTTAGCTTCCGATCTTATGAACTTGCCCTTTCAGCTCTACCACACTTTTGTGGTTGAGGAAAGTTTTGGTTTCAATAAAATGACCCCTTCATTATTTTTCATGGATAAACTGAAGGGATACGCACTTACGGCTGTGCTAGGAGGATTGATTGTTGGGGTATTTTTGTATTTAGTAAACGAATTGGGGCAACCATTCTGGCTGTACTTCTGGGGAGTGGCTTCCGTGGTGATGATACTATTGAACATGTTCTACACCAGCATTTTTGTTCCACTTTTTAACAAGCTCACTCCTCTAGAAGAGGGTTCACTCAAAACCGCAATTACCAATTACGCCCAGCAGGTTAACTTTCCCATTACCAATGTTTATGTAATTGATGGTTCCAAACGGTCAAGTAAGTCCAATGCCTTCTTTTCGGGTATCGGTAGTAAAAAGAAAGTAGTACTGTACGATACGCTGATTGAGCAGCATAGTGAAGAAGAGTTGGTAGCAATTATTGCTCACGAAGTAGGCCACTATAAGAAGAAGCACATCATTTCTGGGTTGTTTTTATCGGTCGCTCAGATTGGTTTCACCCTTTATATCTTATCTCTACTGATTTTTAATGAGGCTTTATCTTTGGCTTTGGGCGGACAGCAACTCGCGGTTCACCTTAACCTAATCGCGTTTGGTATTTTGTATTCACCTATTAGTACGCTTACTGGGCTGCTAATGAATGTGGTAAGCCGTAAGAATGAGTTTGAGGCTGATGCTTATGCTGCCCAAACCTACAGCAGTAACCCTTTGCAACAAGCCCTGAAAAAACTATCGGCGCATAATATGAGTAATTTACTGCCCCACAGTTGGTACGTATTCTTTCACTATTCCCATCCGCCGTTGCTAGAACGACTTCGGGCGATTCGTCGCCAGGAGGTGGTTTCACAATAAATAGTGTTTTAGTATTAAGGTGTTAACGTGTTGTAGTTCAACATTCACAAGTCTTGAGATTAGCGTTCTGAGTTCATGTGGGCAAAACTCGAAACACCAAACTGGGCGACGTTCGCTCAGAATTACACAACGGTCTTTATAACACTTCGCACCATAACACCATCTTAGTGTATTGTGTCCTGAAAAATTACATGCCTGCGTTTTTGTGAAAAAAGGCTTTTCCTCCCCTATCCTTTATCCCTAGCTTTCAGGCAAATATGCGGATGTCAAATTATCCGCTGAGTACCGTAAAATTGTGATTCTATGATTGTAGGGATTGAGCGAAAACCACTAAATATGATGTATACTCTCACAAAGTCAGAGAGTCTAGCCTCGTATTTACGCTACTGGACACTCATTCTAATGTTTCTTATTAGTTTACCGACCTTGATCCACGCGCAAGGTTCAACCGATGCATTAGTTGATCGAGCTAATAAGTTTTTTCTTTTAGCAAAAAATTACGAGGAAGCACTTCCTCTCTATCAGCAAGCAGTAGACGGTGGAGTGACCGAGTCGCTGGTGCACTATCGGTTAGGGGTATGCTACTCTTATGCGAATGAACTTACTGCTCAACTGAAAGCACTTAGCTATCTGAAATATGCTGAGGCCCAGCAAGTCACTTCTGATATTCCGTCTGAGTTATACTACTATTTAGGTAAGACGTATCACCGTGATATTCAAATTCAGGAAGCAATCAAGGCGTATGAGACCTACAAAAAAGGTCTAAGTGCTGATGATAAAAAAATGCTGACTGATGTAAACCGTCAGTTAGAAATGTGTAATAATGCGCTCTTCTTAATTGGTGAAAAGAAAGGGATAGTCATCAATAGTTTTAAGACAATTAATAGTGAAGCTACCGAGTATAACCCACTGATTACTGCCGACGAAAGTATGCTAGCGTACACGGCAGTACGTGAAGAGAAAGGCAAGATTACCGAACAGATTTTCATTGCTGAGAAAAAAGGTAAGCAGTGGGGCACACCACAGTTGCTAAAAATAAAAGCTAATGCACCAATAGGAACCGCTGGTATCTCGCCCGATGGGCAGGAGATGATGATATTTATTGGTGGTGATAATAATTCGGGTAGCATATACCGGATTAAGCGTACGGCTAAAGGATGGTCAAACCCTGAGACCCTTGGTAAAACTATTAACTCCCGTTATCTGGAATCAACCGCGAGCATCACCCCTGATAAGAAGACAATTTACTTTGCTAGTAACCGTAAGGACGGCTTCGGAGGAATGGACATTTATAAAGCCGATCGTCAGCCTGATGGTAGTTGGGGAAAACCAGAAAATCTGGGACCGACCATCAATACGGATTATAACGAAGATGCCCCGTTCATCCATCCGGATAGCCGAACGCTGTTTTTTACGTCCGACGGGCATAATACGATGGGGGGTAATGATATATTTAAAACCTATTACCTAGGTGGCGGGTGGCAGGAACCTGAAAATATGGGTTACCCAATCAATACTCCTACTGATGATAATTACTTTACCCTGACGGCTAATGGTAAAATGGGCTATTTCTCTTCGGAGCGTAAAGGAGGAAAAGGAGGACAAGACATCTACTACTTCGAGATGCCAGAGAGCGAAGCAAATATCCCGCTCACCCTCATCAAGGGACGCATTTTGGCTGGGGAGACTGACCCGAAGCCTATTCCGACAGTAATAAAAGTGGTAGATGTAGAGGCGAAGCAAAAGTTAGATTATGTATACAGCCCTACTGCCGGTAGTGGCAACTATTTGATTATTTTACCTCCCGGTAAAAATTATGACCTAATTATAGAATCGGAAGGGTACCTGCCCTACACGGTGAATGTTAATATTCCGAACCAAACCCATTTTCACGAACTGTATCAAGAGATTATTCTGAAACCGATTAAGCAGTTTGATGTAGTAGTGGGGCAGGAGATTTTAGTTAAGAATGCCTTTTTTGATACTAAGAATACTAAAGAAAAATCGGTGCGGGTGGCTAATGAAGCTATGCTAGTACAAAACGATAGCCTCGACTTATTTGATATGATGGAGGCGATTATTGCGTCTAATGATGGCGAAGCCTACGACTATTTGCTGGGTTTAATGTATAAAACAAATCCAATTGAGGATGTAGACTTCGACGCACTAGATGCCGAGAAGATGGAATCTGCCGGAGTATCGTACTATTATGATGAAACTGGGGAGGATGACTTAGTAGCTAAGAAAGTAGGAAGTGAAACAGTGTATACGTTACCAACCTTCTTTGTTACCGAAGAAGCCATTAAGCAAAAGGATCGGAAAGCAATTTCTTCAAACTATGGTGCTTCTTTATTGGAAGAAACGTACAAAGTTTACTTTTCGGTAGGGGATAGTCGAATAGAAGATTCATACAATGAAGTGCTTAATAAGATATTAACCCCACTGAAGAAACATCGAGCCCTGGGTATTGAGATTACTGGGTATGCTTCACCTGAAGGTGATGAGGAGACGAATAAGAAACTCTCTAATGAACGCGCTATTGAAGTACTCAACTTCTTTAATCAACGTGGAATCGTCCGGCGCCGCATTGTGGCGCGAGGTTACGGAGCTACGCAAGCAGCCAAAGTAAGCGCAGAAGAAAGTCGTCGGGTAGAAATCCGGTTGGTAGATTTGAATCAGTAGAGTAATTTGATATTATTTAGTTACAGGTTAGAAAGTTACAAGTTGCAGGGTACGGAGAGACGATAACCTGCAACTTGTAACCTGTAATACACTTATTTCTAGGTTCCCGGTTTTTCTATAATCTACAACACATTCACATCTTCACCTTCACCCAGTGGAATCTTCATTAAACTTTCCAGAGCGCGTTGAGCGGAGAGATTCTCGAATAGCATTCGGTAGAGCGTGCGGGTAATAGGAGCACTGATATGGTAGTAATCGACTAGTTGCTTTACAATTCGGGTAGTATTCACCCCTTCGGCCATTTCTTCCATATCTTCCACAATACCTTCCAGCGTTTCGCCTTGGGCTAAACGATGTCCTACAGTATAATTACGACTGTTCGTACTAAAGCAGGTGGCTACCAAATCGCCAACCCCCGCTACGCCCATAAAAGCTTCGGTGTTGCCACCCAGAGCTTTGCCAATGGTGATCATTTCTAACAGTCCTCGGCTAATAAGCAATGCTCGGGCATTTTCTCCTAACAATAGTCCACTCAGTGCTCCGGAAGCAATGGCGATAATATTTTTCAAGATACCGCATAGCTCAATCCCAATCAGATCGTCGCTGCCGTATACCTGAAATAAATCGTTACGAAGTAACTGTTGTCCCGTTTGAATCACCTCATCAAAACGACTAGCAACTACGGTAGCGGCAGGTTGTCCTTCTCCCAGCTCCCGAGCTAAATTGGGTCCGGCCAGGCAGCCAATACGTACCGCTACGGTCTCTTCTCGAATCACCTCACTCATGGTTTTTACCCGATCACGAGTAAGAGGATTTGTTTCAGATGGAGTTACATCTAGCCCCTTGGTACCATGAATAACAATATGATAAGGTCGGAGATAGGGTGATAAACTGCGTATAGTTTCCCGAAAACCTGAGGAGGCTACAATAGGAAATAGCACCGAGCATTGAGCAACCATTGCTGCCAAATCGTTAGTAGGCTGTACCCGAGAATGGAGGGTATACCCGGCACTCTTCCGGTTTTCTTGCATTTGAACAACCGCTTCGGATCGGCGAGCGTACAACAATACCTCGCTGTTTTCAGCTAGTAGATTGGCTACAACGGTACCAAAACTCCCCGCACCAATCACTCCAACCGGGCTATTCTGCAATGTCGACAACGGCTTTTTTCTTTTGATGGATAATCCGATGTAAGTTGTACCCCAAGAGCCGATTATGATAGTAATAGAGAATCGTCATATCGGGAACAACAATATTACCCTGCTTATCTCTTAGCAAAGGCCGTTTAGCGTGGTACATGCCTACGTTCGCCAGTCCGTGTGTAATTACCTCATCAATATCTTGCTTGAGGTGTTCGGCAATATCTACTTTTTCTTGCTGGTGAAGGTGAAAAATTTGCTGACGTACGGTTTCACAACTACTGCGAAAAGTAGCGTAAGAGAGAACTAAGTCTTCTTCGGGCAAACGTAGCAGATTAAACAAGTCGAGAGAAGGATGCTGCTTTTTGATGAGTTCAAAGGCAGTAAATGCTACCAAATGACTGGAGAAAACCTGATTGATTCGGTAGTATTCCCGCAAGATAGCTTCACCCAGCATTCGAGTATATTCGCTTTCCCGTTGCTCATCCCGAGTAATTTGGTCACCTGTACAGAAATATTCGCGCATACTGATTTGTCGGTTCTGTTTATCCAGGCTACGCCCTTCAGCATCTACAAAGTTGCCTAGTAAATCCATCCCGCGTCCAATACTTACCGAAATATCCGAGCCTTTTTGAAAGAACTTTAATAAAAAACCTACAATTTTGGCTGATTGGGAATACTCATCCATTTCGATGTAGTAACGTTCCTGTCCTTCGCGTTGCAAATGCTCGCGTATAAGGCTAGGAGCCTCTAGTACAAAGTGATAGTTCAGTGCTACCGGAAACACAAAGATTTTCTCAGCTGGCTCACCTGTTTTCTGACTATGGATATAGTTGATCCGTTGGGCTTCCATTGCGGTACCGAGCAAGCCCAGCTTCAGTTTGTCTTCAATACGACCTGACCGAGAGCGAGTTCCACCCGGAAAGAATAGGCTATGAATGCCCCATTGCATAGCGAGGCGTGAGTAGGCCTTTAGGGTTTCAATGTATACTGTATTTTTCTTGCGGCGGTCTACTTTGTACGCTCCCAGACTATTCATGAAGTAGGCAAAAATACCAATATTGAATAGGTTAAGCCCTGCTCCGTAAATAAACGGTGGCAAGCCTAATTCCTGAATTACCCAGCCAATGAGCATAGAGTCTAGATTACTGAAATGAGTTGGCACCATCACGATAGTGCCTCGCTGGGCTAACGTTCGCAGGTGCTCAATTTCACCAGTGATTTTTATTTTATCCTGCAAAGAGTACTGGTTACTAAATAGAGAGCCAAACCCTTTCACTTGTGAGGCGTTCAGTAAGCGGGAAAATCCGAACGTAACAACCCGGCGGGCAAACTGGTAGTAAGAAGGGCGAAAGTTGCTGGCAATCTCGTTAGCGTAACGGGAAACAATTTCTTCAAGAATAGCCTGTGATTTTTGAGATGCTTCTTCATCATGATCTTCCGATTGAAGATTAGAGACTTCTACTAACTTCTTTTTCACCGATTTCCAGAAAGCATAATCATCTTCGGGATCCACCGCCCAAGGATTTTCTTTAATGCGATACTTTTCCTTGTAAAGAGTGGTCTCTAGTTCGTCTACCAGTAAACCTAACGTAGGAGCAAGCTCCTTCAGTTTAGCAATACTATCTTGGATTACGGTATCTACAAACTCCTTTCGCTGGCGACTCAGCTTTACTACGGGCCACTCTTTACGCTTAGGTAAAATGGACTCGTAGTGGCGAGGAGTAGGTCTTTGCGTAGTTTTGATGCTCATAACTTCTGCATTAAACTAAGATTTTTTTGGTAGAATTAGATCAATCTCTTTAGAATAATTGTAAAACATAGAATAGGGTTAGCCAAACTAATCGCACCATCGTATAATTGGGAATTTAACCAACAAAATTTAATACTATGGCTTCTGTAACCTTAGGAGGTACACCTGTAACTATCAAAGGAGATATTCCGACCGCTGGTCCTGCCCCTGATTTTAGTTTTGTAAAAGATGATATGAGTGAAGAAAAGCTCTCTGGCCTATCAGGGGTGAAAGTACTTATTGCGGTGCCAAGTCTGGATACTTCAGTATGTGCTACCGAAACCCGTAAATTCAATGAGCAGCTCGGCGGCAAGTCAGGAGTCACTGGCGTAGTCATCTCTAAAGATCTTCCGTTTGCTATGAAGCGTTTTTGTGAAACAGCGAATGTTGAGGGCATTGTCAACGGATCCGATTACCGCTACGGTGAGTTTAGTCAAAAGTATAACACTGAAATTACGGAAGGAGCATTTAAAGGCTTATCGGCTCGAGCCGTATTTGTGGTAGATCAGGACAATGAAGTTGCTTACGCTGAATTAGTACCCGAAGTGGGTGAGGAGCCTGATTATGACAGAGTAATGGAAGCAGTGGATAAGTTGTTGTAGAAAGTATTGGAGTGTTACTGTGTTAAAAAGTTTAGGGTTCAGAATTCCGTAAATTTGAACCCTGAATTATTTTCCGGTCTCTGTTTCACAGGGGCTGTCCCACATTGAACCGTCTCCGGTTTCCATTTCCCTAAAAACTTTAACACCGTGCGACGGTCGCTAAAACACAGTAATACTTTTAATTCGTACGCGAACGCTCGGTACGGAAGGCTAGCCAGTGATGTACTTTCATCATGGCTGTGGCCTCGAGTAACAATTGCATTAACTTTTCCCAATCAGGTCGGGTAACCCATACACTAAAGTTAGCTGCTGAAAACCGTAGCAAAGTAAAATCTTCTTCCGTTGCTCGAAACCAATCAGAGTCATCGATTCGCTCAAATTCTTCTTTTAATTGATGAATCTGGCTAGCAGTCAACAATAAATGCACATTTTTAAACGTAAATTCGTAAGCGATGCCAGGGTTGATAGCAGTAATTTCGCCTAGACTGTTTTGGCACAGCATTGATTTGTCAAGGTGTTCCATAAGCCTTTAGAATAGTTCTATTGTCTTAGTTAAATTGCAAGGGTCAATAATAATGCTTGGTTGCACAACACAATTTTCTAAAAAATCATTGGTAAGACTAGGCAAAAAAATAAAAAAGAATACACCTGTCAGAAACAGAGTTATTTCAGAGTATTGATATTTTTTCGGGTATTTGTGTAACTTATCGTCAGCAAGAAGGTGCAGCAAAGCTGATATATACAGGGTATGGCTAAAAAATCAAGAAAGACCAATCGGATCAAACCAACCTCGACCAAGTCCAGGCAAAAGAGTAAATCCCGAGAGTTTAAACCTATTTGGCAAGATCCCCGCTTCCATCTGGCACTGGGGTTTTTCCTGATTGTAACCTCACTTTACTTACTTATTGCCCAAATATCATACTTACTTACTGGAGCAGCCGATCAGAGTGTAGTAGAGGCGGTTATGGAGAGTAACTGGAAAACTGCTGGGCAAGAAACTGAAAATTGGTTGGGGCTAGTAGGGGCAGTAGTTTCCTACTTGTGGATTTATCGTTGGTTTGGTATTGCCTCGTTACTGATTCCACCGCTGTTATTTGCAGCGGGCGTGCAACTGGTATTTCGTCGTACCTTACTGCCTCTGTACCGGGCGGCCGTAGCTGTAGCATTTTTCCTGATCTGGACTAGCTGGTTACTCGGTTACTGGATTTATCATCAGGAGAACCTCTCCGAATGGGGTATGCTAAGTGGAGGAGTTGGCTACGAGCTAGCGATTATTACCGATAGTCTGATTGGCTGGGGTACATTATTAGTATTAGCATTTGCCCTGATTGTATTTGTCATCTACTTCTTCGGATTAACTTCCCCCCTGCCTTTTCCGCAAACAGCATCAACTTTTGGGTCTAGTCAAGTACGAAATACCGCTTTAGATGATAATTTCTCACAATCTTCTATTACGCAAGAAGACGATGGTGTTGGCTGGAAAGAGCCCGCCACTTCTATTTCGCCGTTTGAGGACGAAGTAGATGAGTCAGAACTAGCAGTTGAGGAATTACCTTTGGAGCCTAAACCAAAGGAAAAGCCAGCACCGCCATTACTTTCGCTCGATATTGAAGACCCGAAATTGCCATCACGGGATAGTGAACCTGAATACGCTTTAGAAGTAGAAGAGCATACAGAAGAAGCCAAAAAAGTACTGAGATCGGAGAATTACGATCCTACTTTAGATTTACCTAAGTACCGTTACCCTGAACCTGACCTACTAGACGATAGCCATACCGGACGGGTGCAGGTCACCAAAGAAGAGCTAGAAGACAATAAAGACCGGATTGTTGAAACCCTGATTAACTTCAAAATTGGTATTCAGTCTATTAAAGCGACTATTGGCCCTACGGTTACGCTCTACGAAATTGTGCCGGAGGCAGGAGTTAAGATTTCTAAAATTAAAAACTTAGAAGATGACATTGCCCTTAATCTGGCTGCTTTGGGTATCCGAATTATCGCCCCAATTCCGGGTAAGGGAACCATCGGTATTGAAGTGCCTAATAAGAATCGAGAGACCGTAAGTATGCACTCGGTAGTCACTACTGAGAAGTTTATGCGTAGCAATAAGGAGTTGCCGATTATTCTGGGAAAAACAGTTGCCAATGAACTATTCGTAGCCGATCTGGCAAAAATGCCTCACTTATTGATTGCGGGAGCTACCGGACAAGGAAAATCGGTCGGGCTTAATGTGCTAATTAGCTCGCTGATTTATAAACGGCATCCATCTCAGCTCAAGTTTGTGATGGTTGACCCTAAGAAAGTCGAGCTTTCGCTGTTCAATAAGCTGGAACGACACTTTCTGGCGAAGATTCCGAATAGTGAGGATGCCATTATCACGGAAACCAAAAATGTGATCTATACGCTCAATTCGCTCTGCATTGAGATGGATAATCGCTATAATTTGCTGAAAGATGCAGCTTGTCGGAATATTCGGGAATACAATAAAAAATTCGTCAGTCGGAAACTTAACCCTGAAGAGGGCCACCGCTTTCTCCCCTATATTGTTCTCATTATTGATGAGCTAGCAGATTTAATGATGACTGCTGGAAAAGAAGTGGAGACTCCTATTGCCCGGCTAGCGCAATTAGCTCGAGCCATCGGTATTCACTTAGTAGTAGCTACGCAACGACCATCAGTCAATGTAATTACTGGTATTATTAAGGCTAATTTTCCGGTACGTTTGTCCTATCGGGTAACGTCTAAAGTAGATTCGCGGACTATCTTAGATACGGGTGGCGCCGAACAATTGGTTGGGATGGGGGATATGTTGCTCTCGGTTAATTCAGATATTATCCGGCTCCAGTGTCCGTTTGTGGATACACCCGAAGTTGATAGTATCTGCGAATACATTGGCTCTCAGCGTGGTTACGACTCAGCCTATGTGCTGCCAGAATATCTGGGCGATGAGGGTGATAATAGCGATATATTAGCAGTAGATCTCAAACAGCGGGATGAATTGTTTGACGATGCTGCCCGGGTGATTGTTCACCATCAGCAGGGTAGTACTTCGCTCATTCAGCGTAAACTAAAGTTAGGCTACAACCGCGCTGGGCGGTTAATTGATCAACTGGAAGCTGCCGGGGTTGTTGGACCTTTTGAGGGAAGTAAGGCTCGTGAGGTACTGATTAGTGACGAATATAGTTTGGAACAGTTATTGAATAGTCTGGACTGACAAATAACATTCCTAACAATTACGTATATGAAGAAAATACTACCAATTATCACACTAACTCTTATCGCCTTTCAATCTACTGTGTACGCCCAGTACGACCCCAAAGCCAAGGAGATCCTGGATGCTATGAGTCAGGCCTATCAGCAAATCGGGGCTTTTGAATCTGACTTTTCTTATTCCATGGAAAACTCAGATCAATCTATTAGCGAAGATTTTGAAGGAGAGATTGCCGTAAAAGGCGATAAATACCGCCTAAAAATGGGTGGTCAGGAAATTATCAACGACGGTAGCACCGTCTGGACTTACCTGGAAGAAGTGAACGAAGTCAACATTGATGACTACGATCCAGATGAAGGAGATATTTCTCCTACCCAAATCTACAATGCTTACAAGCGAGGTTTTAAATACGTTTATCTGGAAGATGAAACCATTAATGGCGAGACATACCGCGTAGTGGATTTAGTGCCAGAAAACAACGATAACCAGTTCTTCAAGATTCAACTACACATTGCCGAAAGTGATAAAACGTTGAAGAAGTGGCGGATTTTTGATAAGAATGGCACTCGCTACACTTACGAAATTGATAACTTCAACCCTCAAGCCAGTGTAACTGATGAGCTTTTTACCTTCGATACTAGCAAGTATCAGGGAGTGGAGGTTGTGGATCTACGATAAATTCATTGCCATATAAAATAGTATTAGCCGATGGGGAGCCCATTGGCTTTTTCATGCCCAATGCTGAATTTCCAGAATATTACTTTCCGGGTCAGTCATATAAATAAATGTGAGAACTCCTACTCCACTAACCTCAGCTTCAGTAATTTGTCCCAGATCATGCCCACCGTGCTGTAGAATTTTTTCCCTTACCAAAGTGACATCATCTACTAGAAACGCCAGATGCCCTAATCCTTTACGGTTAGCTGCCGGGTCAGGCTTTTCTGCCATATGCTCATACTGATAGATTTCCAGCGTAGGACCATTCTCACCATAACCAGGCAAACGGAGGTGCGCTCCTTGGAGAGAGGAGTTAGATACCCCGGTTCCCCGCGCTAGCCACTCAGCTGATTGTCGCCGAACGGGTGGTACCAGTTTACAATCTAGTGCTTCCTGATAAAATTCTGCCAGAGCTTGCCAGTCGTTAGCAATAATATTGGTATGAGCGTATTTAATGTTCATAATAATTATTCGTTCTGACTTTCTGCATTAGTAAAAGAGCTTGTTGTTTGTTTTGGATTCGCGTAGCAAACAGATACGTATCGCCACCATCTCTCAATCCTAACTTCTTTCGTACTGTGGCTACTGAGTCGCCAAAATTACGGGTAGTAATGTTAGCCTTTTTACTGGGGATATGTGCCTGAACCTCCTTTTTCCGGTAGGGAAGTACAGCTTCTAGCCTAAAGGTGCGTCCGGGAAAATCGGAAATTAGCTTTTCGGAAGTGTACAAATGCGTATTCGGATGAAGTTTGGCTAGTTGCCAACGTTGGGCTACGGTACGAAAAGCTCCGGCTTTTAGAATAGCAGTATTGGGTTCGTAAATAAACTGCTGAGGTTCAGCAAAGCTAATCCTAACTTCTGTTTCTTCCCGACGAGTAAAAGTCAGTGGAGGAGTATCTGAAGTGAGATCAACAGCGCAGATTTTTGGATCTTTTATAGCTTGAGATGATAGTAAATAAAGCACCTCTTTACATTCGTTATTCACCGCAACAACATGTATCTCCTGTACTAAATCCAAATCTTGGATTGCCTGATTAATGTCCAGCATAGGCGAAGCTTTTACTAACACCTTATCTGCCTTTTCCATGAGTTGAGACAGTAACTGAGTTACATCAGGTGAGCAATCCGACAGGCGGAATACCTTTTGATTTAGGTCATCCCGTCGGGCTGGATCGAGGTAAATTAGATCTACCGGACTAGCCGATGTAAGAAAGGCTTTGGCATCACCAACATGGGTCTGAATAGCACTAGATCCTAACTGGTGAAAGTTATACCGAGCTATTTCCGCTAGTTGCAGATTCTGCTCAACGTAGTGAAATTCTTCAAACGACTGATTCAGATAATACGTATCAACTCCGGATCCGCCCGTCAGGTCAATTGCCGTTTTGCCCGAAACAAGACCACTTTTGTACTTGGCAGTTGCCTCGGAGGAGCATTGCTCCATTGATAACAAAGGCGGAAAGACAATGCCTTCCGCCTGATACCACTCCGGCAATTTCTTTTTAGCTTTCTGTCGAGCTTGAATCTGCCGGGCAACTAACTGAATGGGAATATCTGGGTGCTTTTTTGCCTGAAGGGCTAATTGATACGGATCGCCCCGTTCATGTTCACGGATAAATTGTTGAACGATGGGTTGGCATAAAGCCGTCCAGTCATTAGCCATTATCCCATCACGGCGGATTTGATCAGGTTATTTTTCACTAGATATTCGGCGATTTGCACGGCATTGGTAGCTGCGCCTTTGCGTAAATTATCGGACACTACCCACATATTGAGTGTGTTGGGTTGGGTTTCATCCCGACGTAATCGCCCGACAAATACTTCGTCCTTTTGGTGCGCCCAGATTGGCATGGGGTAGATATTATTTTTTACATCATCCTGAACTACTACTCCGGGAGTATTGGCTAACAATTCTCGTACTTCATCCAGGTCAAAATCCTGGGCAAACTCTACATTGACCGCTTCGGAATGTCCACCTACTGCCGGAACCCGTACCGCCGTAGCCGTCACCCGAATGCTATCGTCACCAAAAATTTTCTTGGTTTCGTTCACCATTTTTATCTCTTCTTTGGTGTAGCCGTTATCAAAGAATACATCGATATGGGGAAGGACGTTCATATCGATAGGGTGTGGATAGACTCTGTCGCCTTCTTTTTCGGATCGCTCATTCATGAGTTGGTCGACGGCTGCTTTTCCGCTACCGGTTACCGATTGGTAAGTAGAAACTACCACGCGCTTGATTTGATACTTCCAGTGTAATGGAGCTAAAGCTACTACCATCTGAATGGTAGAGCAGTTGGGGTTAGCAATAATTCTATCTTCTTCCGTTAGTACGCGGGCATTGATCTCGGGCACTACTAGTTTATTAGCCGGGTTCATACGCCAAGCCGAAGAATTGTCTACGACAAACGTACCTACTTCGGCAAACTTGGGGGCGTATTCTAAAGAGGTTGAACCACCAGCCGAGAAAATGGCAATATCAGGCTGAGCCGCAATGGCATCTTCCATACTGATGATCGGGTAGGATTTATTTTTAAACTCAATAGTTTTCCCTACTGATCGGGCTGACGCTACGGGGAGCAGTTCGTCAAATGGAAAATCACGTTGGGCTAAAACGTTAAGCATCTCGGTACCTACCAGCCCGGTAGCACCCACTAAGGCTAATTTCATGATTCAGATAATTTGCAAATTAAACTATAAGGCGAATATACTGGCGTTAGTACGTAAATGTTACCTCTTTCAGCTTTTTTTTGTTCTGAGCGTGCTAACTACCATTGATTACTAGAGTTATTATCAGTATGGAAGCCAACACTATTATTATTACCAGGCTTAATTTAACACTGAAAAGTTTATTAGTTAGGTTGAACTACCTGACTTTTTCTAAGTGTTAACTAACCAATGAGCCGTCTAGCCATCTTCCTTGTGTGTACTGTAACTGTATTGTCTTGCCACAAAAAGACCGAGCAAGAGCTGTTTGTGGAACGGGCAGCTAAGATCTACGATCTGTACGATGAAGAAGGTAATTTGGTGAGCTACGATGAGGCAATGAAGCGGTTTCATCAGTACGCTAAGTCGTATAATGAGCGAGGCGTATCATTATTTAAAGAGCAGTTGTACGGTCAGGCGATAGAAGATTTTACTCAAGCTCTGAAGTACGACAAGAATTACGCTGCTGCTTACTGTAATCGAGGTTATGTGCACGCCAAACGGAAAGAATATCGGGAGGCATTAACCGACCTAAACCAAGCACTGAAAATCAATCCGAAATACGCTAAAGCCTACCAGCACCGGGCGTGGGTAAAGCAGAAGCTAGGCTACCCACTAGAAGCAGTGAAAGATGCGAGTCGAGCATTAAAAATCACGCCGCGTAATGGTGAACTGTACTTACTTCGAGCAGCTAACCACTATCATTTAGAAAACAACCTGGAAGCCTTCACTGATGCTTTGATTGCCCGTCGTTTGAAAAATAAAAACGCTCAAGAACTGATCGATCGCATTTCGGACGAGCACCCTGAAATTCCTCAGACTATTTTTTCAGCACGTCACTAAAACGACTCACCAATAAAGAAATAAATACCGGGACCTTCTTCGGTAAAGGCTACATCAAGGCGAGTGAAGACATCTTTGCTGGGAAAAATCATAAAACGGACTCCGGCTCCCCCGGCGACTACCCATTCACTTAATTTAGTCTCCCGAGGTGAGGAAGATACTCCTCCGGTACTGACAAAAGCTGCGGCTCCCCAACGCTTGCTAAACGGAAAAGGAAGAAATCGGTATTCTATCTGGGTAGCCAATAGGGTCTTATCACGGTAGCGTCCCAAGTAATACCCGCGCATCATACTCTCTCCACCCATGAGTGACAGTTGGTTGAATGGAACATCACCCCATACATTGTTGGCAACTAGTTGCCCAGCTAACACTTGGTTACGAGTGACTGGGTGGAAGTAACGGGCATCCAGAAAGAACTGCGTAAATGAAAAGTCACTACCCCAGGCATCATCGTAGTGTAGAAAGCCTGTTTCTCCAAAAAAGCCCTCGCGTACGTTCAGTACATTGTGACGATTATCATAGACTACGCCCAATCCTAGCCCAAAATTTCTAGAGCCATTACTACCGAGCGGTAGATCAAACGGTTCACTGCTGAGTGAGTTGAAGCTGACTCCGGTCAATTGCTGATAATCTAACTCCAGTCCTAAATATAAACTCCCGGTAACATTTCGTAGCACTCGCTCTCGAATAGCTATACTACTAGCGTCTACCTGGGCAATTTCCTCTTCAGGTGTATCTGATCCAATACCATAATATAGCAACGGAAACTGCTGAAAGCGTAACCGTCCCAGAAAGAACCAGTCACTTCGGTCGGAATATAGCGCGTGATCAATCCACAAGCCATACTGGCTTTCCAGCGTCAGAAAAGTGAAGGCATTAATTTCGCTTAGACGGTTACTCGTATCTTGTTTAGCATAATATACATAGAGCGCACTTACGCCAAACTCCCAGCGGGTTTCAGGCGAATAAGCTAAAGTAGGGTAAGCAACAAACTTGGGTCGTTCGGAAGAAACCGTATCGTTAAATACGCTATTAAAGACTCGTTTCGTAAGGTTCCACACTTGGGCGTGGCTTTGAAAAGTAAGCAACAAAAAGAGTAAAATAAAGCACCAGCGCATCGGAAAAAATAGAGAGGGCATAGAGAATAAAAACTACATACCCGTGTAGTAACGGATTTTCTCAGGAGAGGATGTGTGTTCGTCACTCAGAATAGTATCTTTATTATTCAACATAGCTTTTTATCATGGTCAAACTACTCTTTTTCCTCTTGCTACTGCTCAATGGGATTCTTCTGTCGCATACCGTAATCGCGCAAAAGAACTATGTGCCAGGCTACGTAGTACTAAATACCGGTGACACTTTGAGGGGGCAAGTAATGGATCGGCGGGAAACTCTTACAGGTACAGATCTACTTACTAAGATTCGCTTTAAAGCTGAAGATCGCAATAGGCGCCGGAAATACCGTGCTAGAGAATTAGTAAGCTATCAGGCTAATGGAATTACCTACGAGAGCCACCGTGTTCGCTCCAAAGGAATCAGTCTGCTGGATGCCTATTATGAAATAGTGCCGGACGATGGTGAGTGGGTATTCCTACGTGTGGTTAGCCGAGGTAAACTCAGTCACTATCAATGGGAGTGGGTTGAAGACGACGATAGCTCAGTAGACACTGCGGACTTTTTTCGCAAAGAAAACAGTTCACTGCTGGTAAGAGCTACTCAGGGTATTTTGGGTTTGAAACGCAAAAATCTTGTTGAGTATTTTCAGGATTGCCCCAACCTACAGGAGAAAATTGAAAGTAAGGTGTTCAAACATCCCGCTGAAGTGGCTGACTACTATAACCAGGATTGTCAATAGCGGGGCTAATGACTAGTGCTTTCCGTGGTACCACTGATGATCAATGATTCTTATTGCCAATGAAAAAGCCGCTGGGAATTCGTTCTCAGCGGCTTTACTATGAAAAAACACCTATTTTAACGTAATCTTCCACCCGGTACTGGAATCGTAGCAGGCGTGGTACTCCCAATGGGTTTGGATAATTCTACTTTCTTGGCAGCATCCATTTTCTTTATTTCGGGTAAAGGCTTAGCAGTTTCCGACTTTGCTTCGGCTTGTGGGTCAGTCTTTGATTCGTTATTTGCTGACTCAGCTATTTTTTCAACGTTAGCTACCTTTTGCTCTGGGACAGGTTTCACCTGCTGCTTCTCCTCTTTTTTCTCAGGAACAACTTCTGCTTTCTTCTTATTCACAGTGACGGGCTGGTTATCCTTAGCTTCTGGTTTAACTCTTGGCTTGGCAGCCACTGGCGTAGCTTTCTTCGCACTCTCCTTTTTCTTAACTGAAGCTGATGGTTGGACGGCAGGAGTACGCTTTACTATTTTCTTAGCTGGACGGTTTTCTGCCAATCGTCGGTCTTCCTTCTTTTCTGCTGGCTTAGTAGTTACTTTCTTTTCTACGGGTTTCTTAGTAGCTACTACTGGCTTACCTTTTACTGGCAGGCCTGTTTCTTCTGCTTGATAGCTGGTTACCTCCTTATTAATGATATTCTTTACTCCGAAGAAGGAAAATACCACTAGCGTTAGTACCGCCGCTGCTGCCCGTATAGTTTTAATTTGAAAAGAAGATAGGGAAGAGCGTTTGGCAATTTTTTGCTCCTTCAGCTTACCTGATAGTTGCTTGGCGTAAGTGTTGTATTGGTCAGTTTCTTCCTCTTCAATATAACTTACGAGTGAAGCTGAACAGTGAGCGCAGTTGGCTAGGTGTATCTCTACTTGCCGAGTCTCTTCAGCATTTAATTGGCCATGCAGATAGCGCCGCATCCGTGAACGGGAAATGTGAGTACTAAACTCTGTGGCTTTACGATTATCGTTCATTTCAAGTGGATTTAAAATCGTGAAAAATGATTACTTATGTAGTCATATTTCAATTTTTATACCCACTTACAATTTAGTCTTGGACCAAGAGGCTCCTTACCAAAATACTATTGTAAGATAGTGGGTCTATAACTATTCACTTTATTTTGTGATACTATCTTTATTATCAATAATACATTTTAATATTAGATCTATACAATTATTGATATAATTTTATATTGCTGATAATCAGATATATAAAGCGATTTTGATACACTTCAGCTCAATTCTGCTGTCCAGTTATGGAATATAACTAACAGCGTACTTTTTACAGCCTTTTACTCACCGTTATTCTTTGAAAAGCGCATAATTTGTTGATTACGGATTAGGCGTTTCCTTTATAGAATCATAGTTCAAAGAACGACCCAAATGCTTCAAGCCCCATTTCACCCATAGCCGCTGCTACTACTCGGTCTTTTTCTAACTCACCTCCTGGGCAGTCTAGTACCACGCTTACGCACTCAATTCCGATTACTCTAGGGAATTACCGCTTTACCCGAACCACCCATTCGGGTGACTACCTCTGCTCGGTTTAATCCAAATGCTTTGATCTGAATGCGAACGACCTTTCTGTGCTTTAGGGTCAGGAATTTCTTTTAGTTCTGATACCTCTAGGTCACCGGCTTAGAAATATGGAAGGCAGGTATTGAGTCTAGAATTCGATTCGGTAATTAAGCACTGGGATCAATCCTAACTGAAAAGAGTCGACGATATCTCCCTCAGACGTGCTGTAGAAACGGGTAAAGACATTGGCGCGATTGATTACATTTTGCACATCTAGCGAGAGAGTACTAGAATACTTAGCCCGGTTCCAGCGGTAGCTCACCCGAACATCGGGCCGGAAATAGTCAGGTACCTGAGCAGCGTAGGGTTGATCCCACTGCACTACGGCTCGACCCACTTCCCGCGAAGCAGCACCGTCTACCGGAGTATATCGATTCCCGCCTACCCAGCTTATGCGGAAATTAAGCCCTAAAACGTTGTTCTTGTTTCTTCCTACTTTAAATTCTTTACCCCCCAGAAAGTTGACTACGTGATTTCCGTTAAAACGGGTATCGTATTCTTCACCGCTAAGTGGAGTATATTTAGACTCAAATAGCGAGGTAGTGAGCATGAAGTAGTAATTCTGGGTGAAGAACTTCTCCAATGTAAATTCTAGGCCGTAGTTACGCCCAGTTCCATTATTATCTAGTGGAAAATCTACTACTCCCTCTTGATAGTTAACAAGCGAATAGGCTCGGTACGAGGGAATTTCTGAACCAGCCGATAAGCCAATGGGTACATCATAGAGTTGTTGGTAATAAGCTTCTACTTTTAGGCGAAGGTCATCGCGTAAAGTACGCTCATAGCCAACCACATAGTGGCGCGATTTGGTCAAATCCAGATTACGGTTGGGCTGGGTATACGGCTCATTAGGATTTTGGCGAAAAGTAGCAAAATAATTTACCAGTGGATCAACTCGGCTGTGAATTCCAAATCCGGCGCTTAGGGTTTGTCCGGGGGCAAACGCCCAACGCATCCCGATTCTAGGCTCTAAACTTTGCTTATCATTCAACCGGAAGAACATGTGGTGCAGTCCGGCATTAAACGTCAGAGCTTCGGTAGCCCGGAACTGCCATTGGGCGTAGCCCTGCCATAGTTGGGTGCTGCCGTCGCTATCTACTTCCGTGAATGAAAGCGTATCCGCTACTCCTTCGGCTAAAAGATCAAAGTTGAGATGGCTGGCAATAACGCCAGTGCGAAGTGTATGTCGGGCACTGAATTTATGGTTCAGTAGAAAAGAGCCTCGCAAAGATGATTTGCGAAATCGCTCCTCAAACATATAGTTAAACGGTGGTTCATCATCCGAAAAGGAATTGAGGGTTTGAGCGTAAGAAACGATTGACTCCAGATAGGTTCGTTTACCAAAGAAATATACGTGCGATAGGCCAGCAGTACCCATGTTGTACCGGAACGACTCCTGTTCTTCCGGATCATCAATATCCTGCCGACTTAAGCCGCCTACACCCCATAGTGAGAAAGCGCCTGCTTTCTTGGTAGGTACGTGGATTTTAAATGCAGCATCCTGAAAGTTAGGAATTGCATCGCCACTCACTTCAATGCCTAATTGGCTTAATACAGCTAATGTAGAGTAGCGATAATTGACTAGGTAGGAAGCTTTACTACTCTTGCTAAACGGACCTTCAGCGGCGAAGTCTACGCCCAGAACACCTGCCTGAAGAGCATACTCCCGTTTTTCGTTGTTTCCCTTACGTAACTTGATATCGAACACGCCGGAAGAAGCATTGCCGTATTCGGCCGGAAAGGCTCCGGTATAAAAGTCCGAATTGTCCAGCATATTCACACTTAGCATACTGATACCACCTCCGGAAGCTCCTTCTTCGCCAAAGTGGTTGGGGTTAGGCACTTCTACTCCCTCAATTCGCCATAATAAACCTCGGGGCGAGTTTCCCCGGATTACGATATTGTTAGATTCATCATCATTGGAAGCCACTCCAGCAAAGGAGAGGGCCATACGGGCGGGGTCGTTCACGCTGGCAGCGTAGCGTTTGGTTTCTTCTACCGTAAACGAGCGAGCACTAATGTAAGCCAGATCGTTACTCGGCTTCCCTTTCTCTTGATCTGCCGCCGAAATCACAATTTCTTCCATCTGCACCAACGACTCGGTGAGACGAATGGTCAGTACCACTTCCTTGCCTGAGCCAATGACCAATTCGGGAATCACGGCATTTTCGTAACCAATACTGGTGACTAACAGTGTATGCCGACCGATAGGTACATTCGCAATCCGAAAGTTTCCGTCGGCATCGGTACTGCTGCCCAGCAGCGGGTCAGAGCTTTGCACAATAATATTCGCTCCCACAACTACCGCCTGCGACTGCTGGTCAATCACTCTTCCCCGAATGGTTTGAGTGAGTTCCTGAGCAACTAGCAGCTTTACAGTAAATAACAAAAGGAGAGTAAGAGAGGCTTTTTTAGCCTGAAATCGGCGACGTCTGGTAGCGACTGACTTTGGGTACAGTTCTTCGTACCGACGCACCGAATCTTCCCAGCCCTGGGCATAACTACGTTGGATAAGTCTTAGTAATTGGAGGGCAGTATGATTTCTTCTCATGAAAATAATGGAAAATAGATAGTAGTAATTGAAGGTGGAAAGTTGATCCTGGTCTGGCGATACCTGGAACCTATCCGGGGTTGATGATTAAAGTGTAGAGTATTGATTATCAAGTTTTTATGATCAGATATCAAGAACCGTACGTCAGGAGTAGTGTAAATTTAGAAACGAAGGCCCACGTTAAAGCCAGCCCACATCTGTACATTAGTTCGGTTATTATAGGTTTCGTCGAAGAAAGTGTAGGGGGCTAAATTGCTACCAATACTTCCGTCAGTATTTCTTACCTCAGATACTAACACATTGAACGTAGGAGCCACAAAAACCCCGAAATGCCGGGAAAATTGCTTGGCAAATCCCAAGCGAGCGGTATTAAGAAGGTTAAGTCGGTTATTAGTATTGATAGTCTGGTTACCATTATTAGTATTGAAAATCGGATTGCCATCTTCGTAGACCTGCTGGGCAAGTAAATCTATGGAAAGATCAATAGTAGGTGATAATGCGGTAATATGACCTACCCCGTAACCTATCCCATAGCGAAAATCAGTATCAGCAAACTGTGAGCCAAATGAGAAGATGTTGTAAAACTTTCGTACTCCGATCTTCAGAGCCACATTGGCGTGCATCGTTTCTCCGCCCCACACTTCCAGGGTTCGGTAACCATTTTTACGGACAATGCTCAGTAGGCCAATCGGTACCCCATCTACACTATCGGCTACGTTAAATACGCTGAGTTGCACTCCCTTTACATTGCGAGCAACATTCATGAAGCCACTTCCCTGAAAACCTTTGACATCGCCAGTAGCAATATTCATAAACCCCGCAAACTGAGCACCGTTTACATCGTGTGCGTAATTTCCAAATCCGGCAAACTGCCCGCCCTGCATACCACTAGCCGCCACATTAGCAAATCCAGCGGCTTGTAAGGCGTAGGCATCTTGCGTAGCAATATTAGTAAATCCGGCCAGCTGTGCTCCTCGGGTTGCCCCGGTTGATAAGTTCAAGAAGCCAGCCCCTTGAATACCTTGAATGGAGTCAAGACTAGTATTCAAGAAACCGGCAAATTGCCCTCCCTCCAGTTTACCACCGTTCAGGTTAATAAAACCGGCAGCTTGCAGTCCGGTCACTTCCTTTTTCACGAGGTTAAAGAATCCCGCAAATTGCGCCCCATTGACAAAATCGTTTTCCACATTGCCGAAACCAGAGGCTTCTACACCATCAAGTCCGGCAGAGTAACCAATGAGGGCGTGGAACGATAGCCGGTTGACGTACTGTCCGGCGTTAATCCCGTTGGTACTTAGTGGATAAATAAATCCAACATGCAGCGGTCGCGTTTCGTAAGATGACTCATCTGGTAGGTTATCGAAGATAGCGTAGTTCATCCCTTCCCGAATAGTTTCCGTAATTTTTTTAGAAATCTCACCTTTTTTCTGCAAACCAGACCGTTTAGCAGCAGATTGCTTTTTCTCTACTTCCTTCTTAGTAGGCGGTACTTTCACCACTTCTTCCTCTTGCGGAGTGATATCTTTGCTGGGCAAAGGCACTTTGGTAGAGTAATCTACCTCTTCGGTGTTTTCTCTTTTTGCTACTATCTCTGGTATATTTTCACTGGAGCCATTGGTGTTTGAAGAGTAGCGATTCTCAGCATCGCCATTCCGGGAATCGCCATTCCGGGAATCACTGTCTGAGGAATTATTATCTTTTTCAGGTAGGTCATTTTCAGCAGGGCTACTTTCTGCTACTGTTATGTTTGTATTAGTTGAAGCAGTTGCATCGGTGTCGGGCGATGCTTCAGTTGGTATTTCTGCCTCAGAAGATTGGCTTGGGGTTGAAGTTTTCTCTATTTCTGGCTCAGGATCAGGCTGTAACGCTTTTTCCGGGTCATTTTTCAGTACGATCTGATTATTTACCAACTGATACGATAAGGGAGTGTTGTCAAGAATTGTGTCTAATACCTTATTCAGAGGTGTATTCTGAAAATTCAATGTTACGGACTGTCCGGTAGGTAATTCATTATTGAGATAGGCGAATTTAAGTCCGTATTGCTCCTGCAAATCAGTCAGTACCTCCTGTAAAGTAGCATTCTGATAATCCACTGATACCTTCTGCCGAAGCAGATCCGTTTGAGGAGGATGCAAACTACTAAGGCATAGTAATAGTAGTCCTCCAATTAGGGAGTGTAATGAAGCGGTCATTATTTTTAATTTTTAGTGTCTAAAGATTATTCCTGGCAGCCTGGTCCACTGAGGGTATAAAGGTTGCCTTGTTGTTGGTACGATAAGTTGCCAATGGCCGATAAAGTAGTTAGTACGTCTTCGGGGGTGGCTCCTTCGAATGTGGCGGTGTAGCGACAATACGCCAATGATGGTTCGGTTAAATTAATGGTGATCCCGTATTGCTCCTCCATCTGACGAGCAATTTGTAGTAAACTTGTATTGTTAAATTTCAATATGTTATTCTGCCAAGCCCGGAAATTAGGGTTACTAATCTCCTGTTTATAGGTTGATTGAGTGTCATCTGCTAGTACAGCTTCTTCGCCAGGTTCCAGAAAAACAGCATCATCTTGGTCAGCGGGTGAAAAAGCGACTCGTCCACTAACCACCTGCACTGCTACTGGCTTCTCTGGGTAGGCTTCTAGGTTAAAAGAAGTGCCGATTACTTCAGTTTTAGCGCCACCGCTGAAGATCGTAAATCGTTTTCCTTCTGCTTCCTTCACTTCAAAAAAAGCCTCGCCTTCCAAATAAACTGTACGGTTATCTACGTTAAAATTCTCTGAGTAGCGAAGCGTACTTTGGCGATTAAGCCAAACCTCGCTACTGTCAGGTAGCATCAATAACCGTTTTTCTCCTTCAGCCGTAGCAAATTCTTGCCATTCGGTGTCTGGAATACGATTTTGCCACCACCAACCTACTGTGAGCAATAGTGCTACTGAAGCAGCAATTCCTGACCACCAAACTAAGCTTCGCGTTTTAGTTGGGTGGGCTACTTCTCTAGTCAGATCAGTAGCTTGCTGCTCGCGCCGAAAAACAAAGCGTTGCCACCCCTCTTCTACATTCGGCTCATAGAAAGGCTCGCCTTGCTTGCTTTCACGCCAAAGCTCCTTTACCTGCTCAACCGCGGTATCATTTTCCGGATGCTGCTGTTGCCAATTAGCCAGTTGCCTGGCTTCCTGTTTGGTCAATTCACCCGTCATCTGCTTCGCGACTAATGTCCAGATATCGTCATTGAGCTCTCCCATGTATCGTACTAACTATTACTATTACCGATAAGTAGCAGACTACCCTACCTAGCGGGCAAAAAAAATTTCAGAAAGTTGATTGAAAATAATCTTTGAGTTGCTCTCGCAGAATTTTGAGGGCTTTGCCCATGTGTTTCTCTACTGCTTTCACCGATATATTAAGAGTCTGGGCGATCTCGGCGTAGCTCTGTTCCTCAAATCGGCTCAAAGTGAAAACCACTTTACACTTGGGAGGCAAGATAGCAATGGCTGACTGAACACGCTGCTCAGTTTCTTGATAGGCTAAGCTTTCATCAATATTATTAATACCTGGATGGTTCTCGTACTCATGGTCTAGCGTAGCGTGCGTTTTGGTTTTTTCCAGATAATTGAGTGTGGTATTGATGGCAGCTCGGTATAGATAGGCTTTTACTGATTTCTGTTCGTCTAGCTGAGCACGATTGTTCCAGACTTTCAGAAAAACATCCTGCACAATATCCTCAGCTATAGCAGAGCTGCGTACCATCTTGTATACCGTTTGGCAAAGGGGTGCATAATATGTCCGAAAGTACTTTTCTACGGAAGATCCGGGTGAGGGAGAAGAAAAGGCAATGTGAGCATTGGTCGATGGAGTAGTAGTACTAGTTGTTAGCTTACTATGAATAAACCAACGGTAAACGTGCCAGACCAGATGGTGCCATGTAGTTTCAGCCGTGAGCATGTTGTTGTGAGATCAGTTGCCTAGCTACGTTACAACTTATATGCCAGTAGCTTTATCGGCACTACAAATATACTAAATGGTTATTGGATTGTACGATGCCGGGCAAAACTGTCCGAATTCGTACATACATTAACGTGTTCGTGTATTCAGGTTAGAGTGCTTTCTAAATACCGCGCGACATTCGCTTGAACACGCAAGCACATGAACACAATGTTTAGTCCCACCAATCCTCACCATCCACTAGATAGCTTTTTACTAGGTCTTCATTGAGTTCAATGCCAAGGCCAGGCCTGTCGCTGAGCTGAAGATAACCATCTTTTATCAGTTCTTTATCATAGCCCAACACGTCCTGATCACCATTTACTCCTTTTCCTTCCCGGTTCTCAGGAGTACTCATAAATACTTCGTGACCAAGAAACTCTCGTACCGATGCAGCCAGATTAGCCGAAGCTACAGTGGCAATAGGTCCAGCTACGTTATGGGTAGCTACTGGAATGTAGTAGGTCTCCGCCAGATCGGCTATTTTCTTAGCTTCCAGCAATCCGCCCGCCATTGCAACGTCAATCTCAATCATGTTCACTCCCTGGTTTACGATGAAGGGACGGAAATCCTGCCTACCGTATAGGTTCTCTCCGCACAGAATGGGTACGGGTGATTGTTCGGTGAGCTTTACCCATTGTTCATTATAGCCAATTGGTAAAGGGTCTTCCATCCACCACGGCCGAATGGGAGCTACCGCTCGGGCTAATCGAAGGGCGCTGTCAAAATCAAACTCCCAATGGCAGTGGACAGCAATATCAAAATCCCAACCTACGGCTTCCCGAAGATTAGCGTAGCCTTCAGCGTTCCGGTCTACTTCTACGTTAGAGATACGACGGTTATCCAGTTCATTCCAGTGTTGATCGCGAAGTATATTGACTTTAGCGGCAGTCCACCCTAGGTTTTTCATTTGATTGGTAAAGTCAGTACAAGAGTTTTTGTCTAGCAGATTCTTAGGACCCGAAGAAACGTAAGCCCGCACTTGGTCAACGTGAGAGCCGCCACCTAGAATTTTATGCACTGGTTGACCAGTAATTTTGCCGATAATATCCCACAGAGCAATCTCCACCCCGGTGATAGCGTGGGTTGCTACGCCATGATTTCCTCCGTAGTAGGAAGTGCGAGTGCTCATTTTAAATACCAGATACTCCAGGTCGAGTGGATCTTGCCCCATCAGAATAGGTTTACAGACATTCAGCACTACATCTTTAGCCCCTAAACCATTCTCATCGTGATGACACTCGCCAGTGCCGACAATTCCTGCGTCAGTTTCAATTTTTACTAATGGGCTTACTCGAAAGTTGATCTTAGTACGAATACACTTTACATCAGTGATTTTCACCTTCTGGCGGTCAATAGCCGTTAGTGCATTGAAGTAAGGAAGGCAAGATGTAGTCGGTAGGGCTAAAGCTGCATTCTTGAGAAATGTTCGACGGTGCATGGCTCCTTAGTTCAGGTTGTATGTTTGCCGAAAGATAAGAGTTCGGCAATTGTAGCTGACTAAAGATACAAATCACAGAGTGAATTCTAATGAAGCAGAAGCGTGTACGAAAGTATCGAACAAAAAAAGCAGCTCGTCGGCTGCTTTTTTATAATCATAAATGTAGGCTGCTTTATTTTGCTTTCCGTCGACCCCGGCGTGGTTTGGGTTCTTCAACAATAACTTCTTCTTCTACATCGGCCAAAATACGTCCCGAGTACTCATCAAAGATGATACGCTTACGTTCTTTAATTTCTACAATGCGCTGAGGTGGAATAATAATGTTACAGCCTTCGGCAGCACCTCGCACTACTTTAACCACAGCTAACCCATTAGAAAGACTATTGCGTAATTTTTCGTAATAGTTCAGAAGTTTGTTATCTACTTCTGCAATTTCTTTAGCTACTTTTCCCCGCTGATCTAGCAACTTCCTTTCATCTTCTTCGCTCTCAGCCACAATAGTCTCCAATTCTTGTCGCTTGCTTTCTAAATCTTTCTGACGCTGATCAATTAGTTCCTTAGTAGCATCTACTTGCTCCTTGGTCTGTTCAATTCTGGCGTAAGCTTCCTTAGTGCGCTTTTCGGAGATTTGAATTTCCAGATTCTGTAGTTCCATCTCTTTAGTAATCGCATCGTATTCGCGATTATTTCGCACATTCATCTGCTGCTCTTCATACTTCTTAATCAGCCCTTCGGCTTCTTTGATAGCCGACTTGTTGTTCTCAATGTCTTGCTCGAGCTGCTCTACATCGCTAGCATACTTATCGTGCCGGGTCTGGTAGCCAGCAATTTCATCTTCCAGATCGCTTACCTCTTCGGGCAAAGCTCCCCGAATCTTTTTGATCTCGTCTAATTCCAGGTCAATATTCTGTAGTTTCATAAGCATATCAAGCTTTTCGGCTACGGTTTTTTGCTGGGTGGTGGTGCTTTCCATACGTAATTTTATGTGTAAAAAACGGGATTGGTGTTGGTATCCGCCAAACGGACTGCAAAATTAACAAATTTTTTGCATAAAAATTCCTGTATCAACTCTTTTGTGTAGACCTCACTTTCGTAGTGTCCAATATCGGCAATTATAATCTTCCCATCTGCATCAAAAAATTCGTGGTATTTAAAGTCAGCGGTCACAAAAACGTCAGCACCCTGCCGAATGGCGTGAGGCAATAAAAAGCTACCAGCTCCGCCACAAATGGCTACGGTTTTCACCGGGCGATCTAGTACAGCCGTATGCCGAATGACCGACAAGTTCATTTGGGTTTTGAGGTAATCTAAAAAATCAGAAGACGATAGGGCTTCAGCTAACTGTCCAATTATGCCGGAGCCTACTTCCTGGTTTTCATTTTCCAATTTGTGCAGGTAGTAAGCCACCTCTTCGTAAGGGTGAGCAGTCCGTAGGGCTTGAAGTACGCGATTAGTTAGATGGTTTGGCAAAATCACTTCAATGCGCTGTTCATCTACCCGTTCAAGCTTGCCTGTTTCACCAATGTGTGGGTTAGCCTGCTCATTAGGTTGAAACGTTCCGGTGCCACTTATCTGAAAGCTACAATTCTGGTAGTTGCCAATATTGCCCGCTCCGGCTTCGCTAAGCGCATTGAGTACTGCTTCAGCATTTTCGAGGGGTACGAAGGTGGTAAGTTTTTGCAGAGTTTGCGTTTTGGGAACTAGTACGCGGGTTTGTTGTAATCCGAACTTTTCAGCAATCTTAGCATTTACTCCGTTGTGTACATTATCTAGATTGGTATGAATAGCGTAAATAGCAATGTCATTCTTTATCGCCTTGATAATTGTCCGCTCAATGTAATTACGTCCGGTCAGGCTCTTCAAGCCTCGAAAAATAATAGGATGATGGGCAACAATGAGGTTGCAATTTTGCTTGATGGCTTCCTCCACCACGCTTTCAATGGCATCTAGACTAACCAAAATACCCTGCACTTCCGCTTGCGGATTTCCGGTAAGCAGTCCAGCATTATCGTAAGATTCCTGATAGCTACGCGGGGCGATGGTTTCCAAGTAGGTGATTACGTCATGTATCTGGGTCATAAAGTGTCTATTTTGAGAAGAACGAAGGTACGAAAGTTGCTCAATGAAGAATAGCCATCATACTGATTCCGATCAGCACTACTGAACCTTATCATTTATTAACGCTCTACCCTTGATTCGCATTACTCATTCTTAGAGCCAGGTTGCTGACTTGGCGATTTTGGTAAATAGCAATGAAATTTCGTTAATCTCGCTACATATAGTGTCATGTTGTCGTAACTATTTAAATTCATTTCCACATGACTTACATTTGTAGACAGTTTTGTAGTAAATAGGAAAAACCATCAACAAAAAAGAGACTATTGCCGATAAAATTCCTCTTGCTCCTTTCATAGACTTAAAGCCACTATAAATGTCTTCAGACTGGCAATTAGGACAGTTAATAATATTGCCTTGGTCATTTGTTAGTGGAGAATTTATGGTTTCTTCAATAATTGTAGCTGCTTCGTCAAGATCAATTTTACTAACTTTTAGTTTTACACCCCCAACGGTAATGTTATACAAAGGATTTAGCCCGACAATATTTTCATCGAACAAGAAACAGATAATATTCTCGTTCTCAAGCTTAGACTTCATTAGATGAGCCTCAATAGGATTGTCAAAGGTTTTTATCGTTACTAATTCCAAGTCTTGATTTTTTATGCAACACTGTAGAAGATAGCAATTCCTTAAGCATAAGCGTAGTGAATTCTACAGCTCCTTTTTAATGAGTTTTCGCAGTAAAACTATATTCAAAAAAACAGCTACGGCTACGATAAGCAGATACGTAGGATCGGAAAAAATATAGTTCCATTGATCATTAAACTTCATTTCTTGATCCTCGATTTTCACTATTGGGACTGCTGTGTAATTTACCGTTATAGCTTCGCCGTAATAGCTAACTATTCTAGGTCCTACATCCGTATTGTCGCCGCCAAGGGTAAAGTCATTACTGTCTTCGGCTAACCAGTAATATCCTGCTACCAATAGAATAATTCCAAGCAAACGAATCAATGATTTCATATCCGTAGGTGTGAAGGATGAGTTTTAGAATTTGCGCGAGTAAACGGATGACTCACACTAATCCAGCAGAGGCCATAGGGGTATGATTGCTTATACAAGCAGCATTCGTTTACTTCGCGTATAATTAACAATTACAATGGTAATGAACGTTTCAATTGAGAGCATAATCCTCCAACTAAAGGATATTCAGGATGGTAAGAACTGGATGGGTGCGAATTTCAGTCGGAAGCTTGGTATGATTAGCCAAGAGGAAGCTTTTGTCCGGCCTATGCCTAACTTACATAGTGTAGCCGAGATCATTTCTCATCTGACGGTCTGGCGAAAGGAGACCATTGTGAAGATTGAAACTGGTAAAGGCACGCTCACCGATGATAGTGAAGAAAATTGGCTACCTAACCATAAGCTCAAAGAAATCGGTTGGAATAAGATCAGAGCTGAATACCGAGATAGTCTGTCAAAAATGATTGAGCTGCTCCAAACAAAGAATGATAGCTTTTTGAACGAAAAATACTATGATACTGATTTTAAAGGTTATTACCCCTATCAGTTTGTAATTCATGGAATGCTGCACCACGATATTTATCATTTAGGTCAGCTCGGTATTATCATAAAGTTTCTTAAAGAACCCAAAGCTTAGCCGTACTACACACCTTTGATAAATTCCCAAAAATTACTTCTACCTGCTTTGAGCCAGTTAGTACTTTGGCCATTGGCTGGATTATACGATGGTATTACCCGATTTCGTAATCACCTGTACAATATAGGTTACAAAAAGACTCTGGACTTTACTCCCTTTGTCGTCAGTGTGGGGAATCTGAGTGTGGGTGGTACCGGAAAATCGCCGATGATTGAGTATCTGACTGATTATCTGTTAGGAGAGAACTATTCCGTAGCAATACTGAGTCGAGGCTACGGGCGAAAAACGCAGGGGGTACGGTTGGCCACCGATGAAGATTCGGCCGAAACGCTGGGTGATGAGCCGTATCAGTTTTATCGAAAGTATCAAAGTAAATCCGTAACTGTGGCCGTAGCTGAAGAGCGGATATTGGGTGTCCCTGAAATTATGCATCATTACCCTGAAACCCAGGTTATTTTATTAGATGATGCCTACCAGCATCGATCTATCGCCCGCGATCTAAACTTACTGCTGACTTCTTTTGACCGTCTGTTTTACCAGGATTGGGTACTTCCTGCCGGACGACTACGAGAGTCGCGTACTGGAGCTAAGCGAGCTGATGCGGTGATTGTTACCAAATGCCCGGATGATTTAAGTGAGCCCGCCCAAAAGAAAATCACTACTAAGATTGCACGATATACTCAGAAGAGAACGCCTGTTTTCTTCAGTAGTATTCGCTACGGTAAGCCTAAAGCAGCGTTTAATCATGCAGAATTAGGTAAAAAGATAATCGCTTTCTCGGGGATTGCTCGTCCTCAGCCATTTCAACAATATGTGCAGCAGCATTTTCTTACCGAGGAATATATTACTTTTGCCGATCATCACCGTTATACGGAAAAAGATATTGAAAACCTTCAACGGCGGATTTCGGAAAATACGTGCCTTATGACCACCGAAAAGGATATGGTGAAAATGATTAGTGGCTCGCTGACTGAGCGATGGCAACAACTGCCTCTATTTTACATCCCGATTCAAACCTGTTTTATTCTCGATGATGCGGCATTTCTTACCTGGCTTCATCAGTCAATATCATCAGCTACGCAATCTTGAAAAATACCAGGCCTCAGCTCATGCGCGTGCACCGTCAGAAGATTTTCTTAAACAGGTCTATTCCGTCCGATAAAATATTAGTTAGACTATTTGCCGGGGGATTATTATTGCTACTTAGTGTGGGAATGGCTTATGCCCAACGTCCAGGTGGGGTTCGCATTCCAACCGATACTACTACTCAAAGTCAGGAAGATACCGTACAGTATGGTCCTGAGACCTCTCAATACATTTATCAATCTGACTTACAGAATAACCGGGTTATTTATCAGCAGGTAGATACAATGTTAACGGGGGTGCATAAATATAGCCGAGTAGAAAATTTTCTGAATTATCAACAGTATCTGGGTGCTATCGGTATGGCGAGCCGCAACATCTATCCGGTAGTGCCTAAGACTATCGGGACTGATATTGGGCTAGATGCTTACGACATTTACGTGACCGAACCCGAAGATATCCGTTACTACGACACCAAATCACCCTTCACGCAGATGTTCATTACGTTTGGTGGGGTGGGCAGAGATGCGGTAGATGTTACTTTCTCCCGAAACATTGGCCCCAATCTAAATTTTGGAATCAATGTACGCACCCTCAGTATTGATAAGCAAATAGGTGCTGCTCGCCGTGAAGGTGATAAGGTAGTACGTTCTAGCAACATCACCGCCTTTATGCACTATCGTAGTGAAGACAAACGCTATCAGTTGATGGCAAACGCTACTCGCTTTGGGCATAATGTTGATGAATCGGGGGGGGTGATAGAGGATACAACTCAGGATACTGGGTTATCAGAGTTCTTTTTCGGACAGGCTTCCCAAATTTGGCTACGAGAGTTTGAAGCGAAAGAATTTCGGTTCAACTATCATTTATATCATCAGTTTGAGCTGAGCGAGCTACTACAAGTCTATCATCAGTTTACCCGTCGGCATCAAAATAACTATTTCTATTTTCAGCTTGGTAACGAGACTATTGATACGGACTCAGCTACCCGCTATTTTTCTCGAGTATTGCTAGACTCAACTCAAACGGCTGACCGAATTGAGTACGACGTATGGGATAATGAAATAGGATTAAAAGGTAGCTTAGGCAATCTGTTTTACAGCGTTCACTATCGCATCCGCCGCCCGATTGTCCATTACAATAACTACGATTTAGATAGTGTAAGAACATTGCCAGTTTACGGAAGAAGTGAAGTTGCCGATGAAGACTTTACTGAACTCTATGCTGGGTTTGATCTTCGCTTCGATTTAGGCGATAGCACCTTTTTAGGTGGCGGTGTAGAGTACTTAAATACTGAAAGCTATCGAATAGATGCTGAGTTCAGTAATCCTATTCTGAAGGCAAAAGCCACCCGGGCTCGAGTATTGCCAACGTATACTAACCAGCAATTTATTGGTAACCATAATTATTGGAAAAACTCATTTGAACCCACCGGTATTGATCAATTATCGGGCTCGTTAGAATATCCATTCCCGAGTATTTACCTGCGACCGTTTGCCTCGATCACTAATATTAATCGTCCTATTTATTATCGGCGAGATACAGCGTATAACAGTCGGCAAGCTTTTCCCGAACAAGCAAGTGGTGCAGTACAGTTACTTTCACCAGGCGCGGAAGTCCGAATCGATTTTCTAAAGAAGATGCACTTTCAGGGGCAAGCTATTTATACTCTCAAAAGCGGGCGTGCGGCTGATTTCTACCCTATTCCCGAGCTTACTGCTTTTGCTCGGCTGTATTACGAGAATATCTTTTTAGACGGAAAAATCATCTTGCAAATTGGTACAGATATTCATTACACCAGTTCTTATCTGGCGTACGATTATGATGTGGCTACTCAGCAATTTTTCCTGCAGCCTCGTGCCGAAGGAGTAGAAACAGTTGGCCTTATCGGGAATTTTCCAACTCCACTGCCTAATGGGCAGAGTTTTCCAATTGCCGATGTATTTGTAAACCTTAAAGTACGTACAGCACGCCTATTCTTGAGGATACCTCAGGTGAGTGAGAGTTTATTTGAAGAAGGATACTTTACTACGCCTTTTTATCCTGGACAGCCCTTCGCCATTGATCTGGGAATCAAGTGGCAATTTTTTGATTAGTCAATTAGCAAGGTTGCTTTTTCTGAGATCGCCTTTGGCTAATAAAAGCTGTTCGGCAACGTACAGGAATGTGCGGTACTGAACAAATAATATCGTTAAAATATTAGGCAATTAATTGATTATCAGGTAAATAAAGGTCTGGCACATCATTCGTTAGCTTCTTTGTGAGTCTCAAATCACTTTAACTTATGTGGCACCACTACCTAAAATCTTCTCTCCGCTTCTTACGAAAGAATTCAGCATTTACTTTTATCAATATTTTTGGCCTAGCTGTGGGTATGGCTTGCTGTATGATAATTTTTCAGTACGCTCAGTTTGAGCTAAGTTATGATCAGTATCATGCCCAAAAAGACCGTACTTATCGGCTGATTAACCAGGAAGGTTCTTTTACTGGGGAAGGAATTGCTAAGGTAGCTGGTCCTTGGGCACCCGCTTTAGCCGAAAATTTTGCCGAGGTAGAATCATACGTCCGTCTGCGCTTTTTTTCTAATACACTCATTGCTAGCGACAGTTTACAGGCTTATGAAGGAGAAGGGCTCTACGCCGATGCTTCGATCTTCGATATATTTAGCTTCATCTGGATTTCGGGTGATCCGGCTACGGCATTAAATCATCCTAACCAAGTAGTGATCACCCAATCAATGGCTCAGCGCTACTTCGGAAACCGGGAAGCAGTAGGACAAACCCTACAATTTGACGGAGATCGAGTAATGCAGGTAAGCGGAGTGCTGGAAGATGTACCCGAAAATACCCACTTCACTTTTTCTTTTCTAGTATCTCATACCTATGATACCTCTGACTTAATTGAACAGTGGAACCGCAATCAGTACTATTCGTACCTGCTGATACAGCCTTCAGCAGATAATTCTATTACTCAGGATTTCGATGAGTTTTTGCAGTCTCGAATCAGTGAAATCGATATTCCCGCCTATACCGCATTACAACCACTAACAAGTATTCATCTGCATTCGCAGTTATTCCGAGAGATGGCACCCAATGGGAGTTTAACTTCAGTACTGCTGTTTTGCGGAGTAGCTATTTTAATCCTGATAGTAGCATGTATCAATTTTGTAAACCTCACTACGGCTCAGTCTTCGTACCGTACTAAAGAAGTAGGTGTTCGCAAAACCATCGGTGCTCGACGAGGACAAGTGGCCTGGCAATTCCTCCACGAATCCCTGCTAATTGGCTTTGCTGCCCTGATATTAGCAGTTAGTTTAGCCTATTGGCTGACTCCCTGGGTTAATCAACAATTAGCTCTTTCCTTGAATCCTGCTATTTGGGATAACGGCCCACTATTTCTGGCTTTGTTGGGAATATTTCTCATTGTTTCTACGGTTGCCGGTAGCTACCCGGCACTGTTGCTTTCCCGCTTATCCGGTATTACCGCTAGCAAGGCGAAAGACGGTACATCACGGATGCGGCAATTTTTAGTAGTCGGCCAGTTTGCAGTAGCAGTGCTGCTGATTACCACGGTGGTAGTAGTATACGCTCAGCGAAAGTATATAAGCCAGAAAGCTTTAGGGTTTAACAAAGAGCAAATTGTTACCATTCCGCTACGCGACAGCAGCATGCGAGCTCAATACGAAACGTTGAAGCAGACTCTCAGGCAAAATCCGGGAGTAATGTCGGTCAGTGTTTCGGCCAACCTACCCGGTGGGGGTGACTGGGGCATCCCCACCGAACCGGAGGGTTTTGCGGAGGAAGATGTGCCCGATATTCGGATGCTAGTGGTAGATCATGACTTTCTGGATACTTACCAGATGAAGTTAGTTCAGGGACGAACATTTGAGGCTGAACGGGCGGATGATACCAAAAACTATCTGTTGAACGAAGAAGCTGCCCGGCAGCTAGGCTGGGAAGAACCGATTGGTAAACAAATGGCAATGTCGCGAATTGGTCGGGAAACCGGAGAAGTAATTGGAGTGGTACAGGATTTTCATTTTCGGTCGCTGCACGAGCAAATACAGCCCCTCATTTTTTTCATACAGCCGAACTGGCTTTCTACCGTTTCGTTGCGCGTTCATCCCGGTCAACTACCGGAAACCTTAGCCTTTTTAGAAGAAACCTGGCAGCAAGCCGACCCAGTACATCCGTTTACCTACTCGTTTCTGGACGATACTTTCGCCCAACTCTACGCTAGCGAGGCGAGAATGAGTTGGTTGATGAGCAGTCTGACGGTAGTAGCTATCATGTTGGCTTGTTTAGGTTTACTCGGTCTAGTGGCTTATTCGGTACGAAAGCGCACCAAAGAAATTGGCATTCGGAAAGTGTTGGGGGCTTCGGTGGGTCAGATAGTTTGGCTGCTGACCCAAGATTTTGCTAAACTCATTGCTATCGCTGTTATATTGGCCAGCCCCGCGGCCTGGTGGTTGCTTCAGCAGTGGCTTACTAACTTTGCCTACCGTATCGATCTTCACGTAGGCTATTTGCTGTTGGCCGGAGGGATAACCGTATTTATTGCTTTTTTAACCCTTAGCAGCCAGTCTGTGTGGGCTGCCCGAGCAAACCCAGTGAAAGCTCTGCAGGATGAATAATACATTCTGGCATTTACGGAGACAGTACAGCGTTTCATTATAGAGAACTTTATCGGTTATGCAATCTAAGCTGTTCGGCAACGAACAACTTTTGAACGAAACCGGACAGTCTTCTTGTCTAATCACCCAGTTTTACCCGTATTTTGCATTGGCACTGTCATTGTCAATAGTAAATAGACAAAGGTGAAACAAATGAATCAACGCAACCACTTGGGTGAATTTGAAGAGATCGTTTTGCTAACTGTAGGCATCCTCTACGATGACGCTTACGGTCTAGCCATTACCGATGAAATAGAGCAACGTACTAACCGTAAGGTTACAATAAGCTCAGTACACAAAACGCTGATGCGTTTGGAGCAAAAGGGCTATTTGCACTCCCATATGGGTGGGGCTACCGAAGAACGGGGTGGACGTAAAAAGCGACTGTTTACCATTACCAATTCGGGAAAAGAGGCCTTACGAGAAGCCCGACAGATGCGCAATGCGCTATGGCAAGCAATTCCCCGCATTGTGTGGGGGTCAGAATTTAGTGGGTCAATCGATTAACTCCTTTATCCGATGAATCGTGATGCTGACCGTCTGCCACCTCGCCTTGCCACCTGCTTCCTACGATGGTACTGCCGCTCGGAGTTGCTGGACGAGGTAGAAGGAGACTTATACGAACTTTTTCAGCGAAGGATAGAAAAAGAAGGGCTGCAGCGAGCGAGGCTACGCTACTGGCTCAATGTCCTGATGTTCCTGCATCCTGATTATATCCGAAAACGAAAACGACTTAACCTCATTAATCATACGGCTATGCTTAGAAATTACTTCATCATTGCGCTACGTAGCATTCTTAAGCAGAAAAGCTATAGCTTACTCAACATCATAGGCCTCTCTCTAGGGCTTGCTTGCACTTTTCTAATTACCCTCTGGATACAGGATGAGATGCGCTACGATAGCTTCCATGAAAGTGGCGACCACCTTTACCGCGTGATGCGCCACGTGCATTCTGATGGCCAGATTAATACATCCAATCAAGTGACCTGGAACATTGGCCATGCCCTCCAAGAATATTCTGAGGTTCGAAGTGTGGCGGTAACTAATCCCGTCAAATTGGTGATGAATAGCGGTGAGTTATCCATTCGGGAAGAGGGAATATACGCTAGTCCCGGCTTCTTCGCTATGTTCACCTGGCACTTGGTGCAGGGTGACCCAGAAGAAGTGCTACGCAGTCCGTCGTCTTTCGCCATTTCAACCTCACTGGCCGAGAAGTATTTTGGTAAAGACTGGCCCACCCAAGCAATGGGCGGAACGATTCGGGATAACGTAGATGGCTTAGGGGACTTTACGGTGACGGGAATATTTGAAGATATTCCCCGGCACTCTTCGCTACAATTTGATTTTGTACTTCCTATGCAGGTATACGAAAGTCGTAATGAGTGGCTTTTCAACTGGATGAATAGCGGGGTTCGTATTTTTGCGCGCCTGCACGAAGGAGCGGATGGAGCCACGTTAAGCAGCAGGATCACCAACGTGCAGAACGAGCACATTGAAGGTTTTCGGAGTGACCTTTTCCTTCAGCCGTATACCGAACAACATCTGTATTCAGGCTTTCAAAACGGAGTGCTCACGGGCGGTAGAATTGAGTATGTACGGATGTTTACCATCGTTGCGCTGGTCATTATCCTGATTGCCTGTATCAACTTTATGAATTTGGCCACGGCTCGTTCTATGCGCCGGGCCAAAGAAATTGGGGTGCGGAAGGCGATTGGAGCCAAAAGAGGATCACTAATCGTCCAGTTTATGGGGGAATCCTGCCTGCTGGTATCGGGGGCTTTTGTATTGGCAATGGTACTAATCAGCATCGTACTGCCTTTCTTTAACCAACTTACCGAAAAGTCGTTAACCATCGCCAGCTTAAGCGGGGACATGCTGCTGCTATTCGTTGGCGTAGGGGTCGTAGTGGCTCTCATAGCGGGTCTCTATCCAGCTCTCTACTTATCCTCATTTGATGCGGTGCGTATTCTACGAGGCTCGTTCCGCCTGGGTAGCGGCGGCACTTTGTTACGAAAAGGGCTAGTGGTATTTCAGTTTGCTATTTCTATTCTGCTCATCGGTGGAACCCTTATTGTATATCAGCAGATGCAATACATTCATTCCAAAAACCTGGGGCTCGACCGCGAGAATGTGATTTCTATACCGTTGGAAGGAGCCGTGCGAGAGAAATTTCCTACCGTCAAAGAACAGCTTCGTCGCCAGCCGGGTATTGCCTCGGTAACCGCCACCAGTGAAAGTCCACTGGATGTTGGCTCTAATACACACTCGGTGGAGTGGCGGGTAAAAGACCCAAACAGTCAAATCTCTATGAACATTCTGATGGCCGACTTCGATTTTCTGGAGGTCATGCGGATGAAACTAGTAGTCGGCAGAGACTTTGACCCTCGTTTTGGAACTGACTCGTTTAATTACATTGTCAACCGAAAAGCGGCAGACGTGATGGGCTTGGAAGAGCCTATCGGTGAACAACTAAGTTTCTGGGGCAGAACCGGTACCATCGTCGGGGTGGTCGACGACTTTCATATGACCTCTCTCTACGATGAGATCGCCCCGACCATTATACAACTTCGGCCCAAGGCCACCGGGGCGATGCTCGTTCGCACGCAGCCGGGTCGTACGTCCGAGGCACTAGCTAGCCTTCAGGAAATTACCGCTCAGTTCAATCCGGCTCATCCCTTCGAGTATCACTTCCTTGATGAGCACTTCCGCCAGACGTATCACAGTGAGATGGTGGTGGGCAAATTGGCAGGATACTTCACCGCCTTCGCCTTGTTTATTGCCTGCCTGGGTCTGTTTGGCTTGGCGGCTTATGCGGCAGAACGACGTACCAAAGAGATTGGTATTCGAAAAGTAGTAGGAGCTACGGTGGTTAACGTGGTAAGCTTACTGAATAAAGATTTCTTGAAACTAGTCATCATTGGCTCATTTGTGGCTATCCCCGTCACTTGGTACCTAATGCATGAGTGGCTACAGAATTTTGCCTATCAGATAGAAATTAGCGGATTTACTTTTCTGGTAGCGAGTTTGTTTGCCCTACTGATCGCCTTAATAACGGTTAGCTTCCAGTCTATCAAAGCCGCTCGGGTAAATCCGGCAAAAAGCCTACGGGCTGAATAACATCAGCCTATGAAATTACTGACCACTACCGGTAAAAATGATACAAATAAGTATAAATCAATCATCAAGAACCATGAAACACCTAACCCTTATTCTAATCTTAATCGCTGCCAGCCAATCCATCGTATGGGCACAGGCTGATGCGAATAACCTCAATGTATTCGTAGATATTGCCCACGGACAAAGGTTCTGGAACGATCCCGCCGATATGGTGAAAGGTGCAGGAGAAGATGCAGCAAGAGCGCAGTATCTGACTAACCAGTTGAAAGCAACCGCTTCTTCACTAGACGCATCCACCGACTATCTAAAATCAGAAATAAGCGCAGGTGTACTGGCTAATTGCGACTTACTGTTCATTCACTCCCCTTCTGCTCAATATAGCGACAATGAGGTTGCTGCCATTGAGCAATACGTTCAGCAGGGTGGCTCACTATTTTTAGTATTAGATGTCGATTACTGGTCTACGCTCGAGCAAACAAACGTCAATGACATTATTAAGCCGTTTGATATTCAATTTGGTGAAGACAGTTCAGATACCTTATCTGGTGGATACGCCACTCCGAGTGCAGTGGTTTCTGAAGAGCTGGAAGTGATCTACCACGGAGGAAGATTACTGGAAGGCGGTACCCCTTTCTGCTTTAATAAGCAATCAGACGAAGTCTTTGGCACTTATAAAGTCACCGAGGGTGGAGGAAGGATTATCGTTATGGGCGATGGCATGGCTTCTCTATATATGACCGAGTGGAAAGGCGTAGAATATCCGAGCCAGAAGTTTATGTCCGAAGCTGTTAGTTGGCTTTTACACGAGCACACTCTCAATAAATAGCGTTCTATTTAACTCATTTCAGATGTAGATTACTTTATGAGTCGTTCCGATACTACTAAAGAAAATAACGCATCACCTCCCAAAGTGGCCACTCGCTTCCTGCGGTGGTACTGTCGCTCGGAACTACTGGATGAAGTGGAAGGCGACTTGTACGAACTCTTTCAACGACGAGTAGAAGAAAAAGGTCTTTGGAAAGCCAAAGTGCTCTATTCGCTGAATGTACTCATGTTCCTGCATCCCGACTATATCAGAAAACGAAGACACTACCCTACAAATCATATCGCTATGTTTAAAAACTATTTCACTATTGCCCTCAGAAATATTCAGAAACACCGAGGCTTTGCTGCGATCAACATTGCTGGACTTACATTGGGCATCGCCGGAGCACTCATTATCTTTTTGCTGGTACGTTTTGAGCTAAGCTTCGACACCTTTCATCCTCAAGCCGACCGCATTTACCGGGTGCTTACGGGCCACCCTGATGATGTGAAAGAGGATGGCGATACCGGAACGCCCACTGGGCTAATGCCCGTGATTGAAGACGAGTTTTCGGGGGTAGCGAATGTAGCAGTAGCTTACCGCTTAAACCCTGCCCAAACCCAGATTGAAATAAACGAAGAACTGACCCGTGAGTCGCACATCTACTTTATGACTCCTTCGTTCTTTGAAGTTTTTCATTTTCCCTGGAAGGTGGGTGATCCGAAAAAATCGTTATCAGAACCCGGGCAGGTAGCCATCAGTAAAGCCTTAGCCGATAAGTACTTCGACGGGGATGCAGTAGGAAAACGAATAAAGCTGAATAATGAATACGATCTCATTGTGAGTGGTATTATTCAAGATACGCCACTGAACACCGATATGCCAATTGAGATCGCAGTGTCTTACGCTACTTTTCAGCAGACTGGTGAGTATCAGCCTGAGTACGAAATTGGTATGAACTCCTATCATCAGACTTATGTGCTGCTTAACGAAGGTGCTGATGTAAGCGATATAGAAACCCAGTTTCACGCTATGATTAGTAAGTACGTTAGTTTGGAAGTAGCTGACGAAAGAACCGCGCACGCACTACAACCGTTATCTGAAATCCACTATAATGGTGATATAGGAAATACTAATTTTTCTAAGCGCTCTATTAGTAAGCAAACTATTACCAGTCTATCATTAATCGGCATCTTTTTACTGATTACTGCTTGTATCAACTTCGTAAATCTGGCCACGGCTCAAGCGGTTAAGCGATCTAAAGAAGTGGGTATTCGTAAGGTGCTAGGCAGCACTCGCCAACAGATGGTTAGCCAATTTATGAGCGAAACATTTGCCCTTACCCTCATCGCTCTGCTGTTGGCTTATCTATTGGTTGCTATCGCGTTTCCCTACCTGCCGGAATTGCTAGGGATTACTTTAGATATATCTTGGTTGTACCAACCATCAACCTTACTCATCGCTTTTGGTTTGGCACTGGTGGTGGGAATACTCGCTGGTTTTTATCCATCCATTGTGCTAGCACGGTTTCGTCCGGCCGCTACGCTCAAAAACACGCTTACCAACCAGCAAACTGGGGGGCTAAACCTACGTCGAGGACTTATCATTTTTCAATTTGCCCTATCACAAGTATTGATCATCTGCACTATCGTAGTAGTCAGCCAGATGCATTACTTCAATACTACTGAATTGGGTTTTGAAAAAGAGGCAATTATTACGGTTGACCTTCCCGAAAGTAATCCCGACAAGTTACAGACCCTCCGAAATACTATTATCCAGTATCCAGCTATTGAGGCAGCCAGTTTCTCGCTAAATGCCCCTTCGGCCACAATCAATAAATGGTGGACTAATTATACTCACGAAAACAAGCCTAGTGAGGAGCAAACAACGGAAATGAAAATCATTGATGAGAGCTATCTGAAACTATATGACATTCCTTTAATAGCTGGTCGTAACTTACTAGAGGGTGACTCTTCTCAGGCAATAGTGAATGAGGTATTCATGAAAAAAAATGGTATTGAGAATCCAGAAGATATATTAGGAACCAAAGTAAACTCCTTCGGTCAGGAAATCACTATCACTGGAGTAGTACGGGATTTCCACTCGCTCTCTCTTCAGAGGAGAATTCCACCGTTGATGATGGTGCGTGACCCTAATTTATTCCAGAAAGCATCTTTCAAAATCAATATGCAGCAGGCATCAGAAGCTATTACTCGTATTGAGCAGCAGTGGACAGAAGCTTTTCCGCAGTATTATTTTACCTATCAGTTTTTAGATGAGGACTTGGCTAGCTGGTACGAAAAAGAACAGCGCACCTCTCGCTTACTTTCCCTCTTTGCTGGTATCGCCATCTTTATTGGTTGTCTGGGACTCTATGGGTTGATCAGCTTTATTACGGTTCAACGAACTAAAGAAATGGGTATCCGCAAAGTGTTGGGTGCTACGGTATCCCATATCGTCTACCTGTTTACCAAAGATTTAGTACTGCTCGTCGGGATTGCCTTTGTGGTAGCCGCTCCGCTGGGTTACTATTTTATGCAACAGTGGCTAGCGGATTTTACCTACAAAATTGATCCCGCTTGGTGGATGTTTTTGATAGCGGCACTAGTCGGACTGCTTATCGCTTTGTTTACGGTTAGTTTCAAATCTATCCGGGCGGCGGTTGCCAATCCAGTTGACTCGCTACGCAATGAATAACTTTTGCGGGGTGCTGGGAGCAAAAGGAGTGTGGAGTACGCTCCATTCCTGGCACCTTGTATCCAGCATGTAGATTATGTCAAAAAATAACATGCCACCAAAATGGGCTACTTGCTTCCTCCGCTGGTACTGTCGAGCCGAACTACTCGACGAGGTGGAGGGCGACTTGTATGAATTGTTCCAACGACGAGTAGAAGCAAAAGGAGTACGAAGAGCACGATTACTCTACTGGTTGAATGTCCTAATGTTCCTGCATCCTGATTATATCCGAAAACGAAAACGACATAACTCAATTAATCACACTGCCATGTTTAGAAACTACTTGAAAGTTGCCGCTCGCAATGCTGTGAAGCATAAATTTTACGCAACCATTAATGTGTTAGGCTTAGCCATCGGTATGACCTGCTGCTTACTCATCTTTCTATACGTCAGCCAGGAATTAAGCTACGATAGCTTCCATACTAAAAGCGACCGTATTTATCGGCTAGTAACCGACATTAAGACCCCAACCGAAACGCTGAATATTGGGGAAACATCCACTCCAATGGCAGCTTATATGAAGTCTGACTTCCCTGAAGTAGAAGACATGGTACGGATTGACAACGCTCAGTTCCTTTTGCAAAAAGATGATCAGACCTTTCAAGAGGATGAGGCAATCACTGCCGACTCTACCTTCTTTAAAGTTTTTAGTTTTACACTACTCCGGGGTAACCCGCAAACCGCCCTGAAAGACCCGTTCAGTCTCGTGCTAACCGAAGATGCAGCAAAAAAATATTTTGGCAATGAAGACCCGCTGGGACAACGGCTTCTGATGGAAAGCGAGTATGACTGCACGGTGACCGGAGTGATGGAAAACGTACCCGAAAACTCAAGTTTTGATTTTGAGATACTGATTTCTATGTCTACCCGCTTAGAAGAGTTCGCTCCTGGGTTGAATGAGCATTGGGGTAATTTTACAAATGTTGCTTACGTGCTGCTAACCGAACAAGCTGATCCGAAAGAATTGGAAAGCAAATTGCCCCACTTTCTGTCAAACTACATTAGCGAAAAGGATCGTGGTGAGGGTATGAATTATACGTTGTTTCTAGAACCCCTATCTGAGGTTTATTACTCGGAGCGGGGTGGATTCAAAGTAGGTAGTCTCACTAATGTTAAAATCTTCTCAGTCATCGCCATCTTTATTCTCCTCATCGCGTGTATCAACTTTATGAATCTGGCTACAGCACGGGCTACTGAACGAGCGAAAGAAGTGGGTATCAGAAAAGTAGTGGGAGCGGTCCGCCGCCAACTAACCACGCAGTTTCTGTTCGAGTCGGTGCTGCTTAGTTTGATAGCGTTTCTGTTGGCTCTACTATTGGGCGAGTTACTATTGCCAATCTTCAATCAACTGGCAGGAAAGGCAGTGGCTACCAGCGTATTTAATAACTTCTATCATCTTTTATTTTTTGTCGCAATTGCTCTAACGATAGGGCTACTAGCCGGTATTTATCCAGCCCTGGTGCTTTCCCATTTTAAGTCAGTAGCTATCCTGAAAGGACGTTTTAGTAGCAGTCAGCGCGGAGTAGTACTACGAAAGGCACTGGTTGTTGCTCAGTTTGCTATTTCTATTGTGCTGATTGTAGGAACATTGGTAGTTTATGTTCAGCTAGATTACATGCAGAACCAGACTTTAGGGTTTAAGAAAAACCGAATGCTGGTGATCGATTTTCGGGGCGATAATGCTATTCAGGAAAAGGTGGAAACCTTTAAGCAGCAGTTGGCAAACCACCCTGGAGTGGAATCCGTAAGTGTTTCTTCCAGTGTTCCTGGTCGAAATAATAGCCATGCGTACTCCGAAATAGAGAATCCCACTGGAGATATGCAGGCCAGTAATGTCAACCTCTTTTATGTTGATCATAATTTCCTCAAGCAATACAAAATGGGCGTGGCTGCCGGACGGTTCTTTTCTGAAGATTTTTCTACGGATACCTCAGCGATGATCGTCAACGAAGCACTAGTAAAAAGCTACGGATATTCATCAGCTGAAGATATTATTGGACAGCGTTTTTCGCAGTGGGGTGTAGAAGGCGAGATTATCGGAGTTGTGAAAGACTACCACTTTCGCTCATTACAGCAGGAAATTGGTTCAATGACCATCCGTATGGAATCTACTTTTGCCCGCTATTTTTCTATCAATGTAGAGACTGATGATCTCTCCGGTACATTAGCTTCGTTAGAGAAAGAATGGCAAACGCTAGCTCCCCAGCGTCCGTTCAATTACTTCTTCCTGGACGAAGCCTTTGACCAGCAGTACCGAGCCGAAGTTCGTTTCGGACAGCTTTTCATTTACTTCGCTGGGTTAGCCATTTTCATCGCTTGCCTCGGGTTGCTCGGTCTGATCTCCTACACTATTGTACAGCGTACCAAAGAAATTGGGATCCGCAAAGTGCTGGGAGCTACCGAAAGTAGTATTGTCCGTCTGCTATCCAAAGACTTTCTAGTGTTAGTGCTTATCTCTTTTGTGGTTGCCACCCCGGTCGCCTGGTATGCGCTACAACAATGGTTAGCTGATTTTGCCTACCGCACGCCTATGCCCTGGTGGGTGTTTGTCTTAGCCGGATCAGTAGCTACTTTTATCGCGATGCTTACCGTGAGTTTCCAATCCATAAAAGCTGCTATTAGCAATCCGGTAGATGCTTTAAGAAGTGAGTGATAAAGTGTTCGTTATCGGGCACTTATCGCTCGGTTTCGGGCATCCTTTTTTGGCTAAATAGGCGTTTTAAGGGTGTAGAGCTATTGGTACTTCTTTTGCCCAGGGTTGTAGTAAACTAGCTGATATGTTCAAAAACTATATTCTTACTGCCTACCGAAACTCATTAAAGAACAAGCTATATGCCGGAATCAATGTGCTGGGTCTGGCTATTGGTATCACCTGTTGCCTGTTTATTGTGCTATATGTGCAGCATGAGCAAAGCTACGATCAGTTTCACGAAAAGAAGGATCGTATCTTCAAAGTATATCGAACGTCCGATCGTGATGGTATTGGTGAGATAGGTCCTACTTCGGCTCCCTACGCTGAAGCGTTAGAGAACGATTTTCCGGAGGAAGTAGAAGCTTCCGTGCGCATTATGCCTCGCCAAGGATTAATCACTTATGGCGAGAACGCTTTTACCGGTGATGATATCAGCTTTGTTGGTCGCGACTTCTTGAAAGTATTTACTTTTCCACTAATTCAGGGTGATCCGGCTACGGCACTCAATGAACCGAGCAGCGCAGTACTTACCGAAGAAATGGCTAAAAAGTACTTTGGTGACCAAGACCCTATCGGGCAGACGTTAGAGTACGAAAATGAGTATTCTCTGGTAGTAACCGGAGTGTTGGCTCCAATACCAGAAACCTCTCATATTAAATTTGACTTCTTGACTTCAGTACATCGGTTTGAGCAAGAAGAGTGGTTCTCTAGCTGGTGGAATAATAATATGATGACCTATGTGTTGCTCAAAGAAGGAGCCGAAGAAAAAGCGGTAGAAGAACAGTTTCCAGCATTTATGGAGAAATACCTGGGAGACGACTTCGAGCGATTGGGCATCCGATTAGGGCTGACCTTAAAGCCTATGACCGATGTTTATTTTGCCAGTGATACCGAATTTGATGTTTGGGTCGAGCATGGTAATCAGTCTATGACCTACATCTTTCTGGCCATTGCCCTGTTTATTCTCCTCATTGCCTGCATCAATTTTATGAATCTGGCTACGGCTCGGGCCGCTCGCCGATCCGCCGAAGTAGGAGTGCGAAAGGCGTTAGGAGCTAACCGAAGTGATTTGATCTATCAGTTTTTTGGCGAATCTTTTCTCACCACTTTCGTGGCGGTGTTACTTACCATTGTATTGATATCAGCTTTGCTTCCCGCGTTTAATCAATTTGCTGAGGTTAATCTTATGCTTCCCACTAATATCAGTTTTCCCTTATTACTACTGGGGGTAGTTGTTGGTGTAGGGTTACTAGCAGGTAGCTATCCTGCTCTGTTTTTATCGGCTTTCGTACCAGTAAAAGCCCTAAAGGGTGGAGTAAGGGTTGGAAGAAAAGGTGAATCTATGCGTAAGGGATTGGTCATATTTCAGTTCGTAATCTCTATTATACTTATCGTTGCCGTAATGGTGGTCAATCAGCAAATGCGTTATGTACAGAATCAACGTCTCGGATTCGATAAAGAGCAGGTTATTCTGTTAGAGGTAGATAATGATGAACTATACAACCAACAGCAGAGCTTTAAAGACCGACTCCGACAAAACGCTCGTATTGCCAACGTTTCGGTAATGTCAGGCGAGCCGGGCGGGTTCCATGATATGTATGCCTTTAACGTTGAAGGTAAGGAAGAAGAAGCAGTGATGAATACTGTATTTACCGATACTGATTACGTAACTACACTCGGGCTGACAATAGTAGCTGGTCGAAACTTCTCTCCGCAGTTCAGTACTGATACTTTAGAGGCAATCATTATTAATGAAACTGCTGCTCGTTCGCTAGAATGGGCACCTGAAGAGGCATTGGGCAAAGAAATTGTAAACCCCTTCTCAGATTCTATTCCTCGCCGGGTAGTTGGGGTGGTGGAAGATTATCACTTTGCCTCGCTGCACCACGAGATAGATCCACTAGCGATTATGATGGGTGATGACTCCCGGATGATTGCTATTAAAACCACGGCGGGCGATATGGCACCTGTCATTGATTTAGTTTCGGATACCTGGTCGTCTATCGTAAGCCAGCACCCTTTCTCCTTTACTTTCCTAGATGAAAGCTACGATCAACTATATCGGGCTGAACAGAAGCAGGGCCAAATATTTACGTTATTTGCTGGTATCGCGGTGTTTATTGCCTGTTTGGGGTTATTTGGACTAGTTACCTTCGTAGCCGAACAGCGTATTAAAGAAATTGGAGTACGCAAGGTACTAGGAGCTTCAGTACTACAGTTAGTCCACTTGCTTACCAAGGATTTTGCTATACTCGTGGTCACCGCATTAGTTATTGCATCGCCTATTGCATACTATATTATGCAACAGTGGCTAGCTGATTTTGCCTATCGAGTGACTATTCCTTGGTGGATATTTGTTTTGGCTGGATTAGTAGCCACGTTCATCGCTATGATTACCGTGAGTGTTCAATCGGTGAAGGCGGCCATCAGCAATCCGGTAGATGCTTTAAGAAGTGAGTAGAAATAGGTCTCGCCTACTTAACGCTCATTTACTCGCAAAAGTGGGTGGCAATAGAGTTCGCAAAATTGCACTAACTTTGGTATCAGAACCAGTTGTTAATCCCGCATGTCCCGCGCTTCTATTGATTATATTTATGGATCACCGCCTACTCATTACTCATTAGGCTTTGAGTCATCGCTATACAATCGGGAGGACTTTTTATACCTGAAAGATTATCCAATTCAGTCGTTTTATGCGGTTGATCAGAAGCGACAAAGTATTGAGGCTCGGATTCATTTTACAATAAGAAAACAGAAAGATGGATCGCTCCGAGCGATCAGCTTGCCTGAATTGCCGTTTGGCTCACTAGAGTACAGTACACTTTTACCCACTGGACAGCTTGCAGGGTTTCTAAACTTCGTGTGCGAAAAACTGGCTAATCAGAAAGTTACCTCTCTGGAAATTCGGGATTGTGTGCCGATTTATCGGTATGACTCGGCAGATCTGCTCCCACAGATACTACAGAACCAGGGTTTTACGATGATAGAACAGGTTGCGAATCATCATATTCCGGTTGATCAGAAGCCATTTATTGAGAAGGTACACGTGATGCAGAAGCGACGTTTAAGAAAGTGCATTCGATCGGGTTTTACCTTCCAAGCCCAACCACTTAGCGAGCTTGCCTCGGTGTATAATTTTATTCACCAATGTCGGGCGGAGCGGGGTTGGGGGCTTTCCTTATCTCTTGGACAGTTAACTGACCTGGCAGAAAAATTTTCTGATCGGTATCAGTTATTTTCAGTAGTTGATCAGAACCAACGTATGGCAGCAGCTACGGTAGCGGTACAGATCAATAGAAATATTCTTTACAATTTTTATCCTGCTTCCCCCATTTGCTATCGCTCGTTTAGTCCGCTCGTGTATTTACTTCAACAACTATATAACTTTGCCCGTGAGAAGAAATTCCGCTGGATTGATCTAGGTATTTCCACAACAGAGTCCTTAAAGAATTTTAAAACCCGCGTGGGCGGAGTACTTTCTCACAAAAAAACGTATCTTCTGGAATGGTAGATCAGCCACTAGTATCGGTCATTGCCCTTAGCTACAATCACGCGCAGTTTCTGGAGGAAGCATTGCAGTCCGTAGCTCAGCAGAGCTATTCGGCTATTGAATTAATTCTAGTCGACGACGCCAGTACCGATGCCAGTGTAACGGTAGCCCAGTCATTCTTGCAAGAAAACCCAGTCGCCTTCCCAGTAAAAACCTGTTTTCTACCTAAAAACCAAGGTAATTGTGTTGCCTTTAACCGGGGACTAGCTGTGGCAACGGGTAAGTATGTGATTGATTTTGCGACTGACGATATTATGCTACCGCAACGTATTGCCCAGCAGGTGGCTTATTTCGAAAGTCTGTCCAGTGGTTACGGAGTGGTATTTTCTGAAGCAGAGTACGTGGACGAAACGGGGAAGCATCTCGAGTTTCATTATCGTGACCGACTTAAACACATTCGTCCCATTCCTGAGGGTAATGTATATGTTGATGTGCTAGCGTACTACTTTATTTCTCCACCTACCATGATGATCAAGAAGGAAGTGCTGGATGAACTGAGTGGTTATGACGAACAACTAGCCTACGAGGATTTTGACTTTTGGGTCCGATCCGCCCGAAAGTGGAAATACGCTTACTTAAATGAATGTACTACTCAGGTACGTAAACACGCTCATTCGCTATCGGTTAAGCAGTATCGTCGTAACGATCCTCAGTTGCACTCTACCTATCTGGTCTGCCAAAAAGCGTCTAAATTGAATAGAACGGACGAAGAGCAGCAAGCATTAGCTATCCGTTTGAAGTACGAGCTTCGGCAGGCCTTAGTCTCAGGTAACCTGCGGGAAGCCACACTAATGATGCAAATGCTACGACAGCTAAGAACTGCTACTGGCATTTACTCTGGATTATTATTATTAGCCAAGTTTGGTGTTCCTCTGTACTGGGGAAAGAGGGTTTATCAATATTTTCAGTTGCCTTGAAAAAGAAGATGCGCCTTACTTCCCAGCGGCTGGCTGAACTAAAGCAGCCCGGGGCGCAGTATATTATACGCTGTCCGGGAAGCAGTAGGGATGTTAATGGCCTACGGATCTGTGAAGCAGGCTTCTTCTCCCATTATCTTCGTGTCCTGTTTGGTATTCGTTTGGCAGTTGAATATGACGTTCCTTACGGTATTGATTACGGATATGTTCCTCATGTGTACCGTGATACGGAAGCTTTTCCCCAGGAACTAAACTTCTGGAACTATTATTTTCAGCCACCTACTGGGGTCGTAATTGACCCATCGAGAAGGGTACTAAGCCGTGGATATGAAACTCATCCGGTACGAATTTGGAATCGTCGATTTCTGGTGGAAATGAACCGATTGGTGCAGCAACACATTTTTTTTCGCCCAGAAGTAGAAAAAACAGTGATGTGCCGTAAAGAGGAGTTTGAACAGGAAAAAGTACTGGGAGTGCATATCCGACGTACTGACCATTGGGAAGAAGTAGAGCCAGTTTCTCTGAATATGTTCAAACAGGTAATCCGAAAAAACCTACGGTACTACAATAAAGTATTTGTGGCTACGGATGATCAGCACGTACTGGATGAAATGCAAGAAGCATTTGGCGAGCGGGTGTTATTTAATGAAGTTCAGCGTTCTTACAACCATGAAGCGGTTCATTCTTTTCCTTCCACTTGTGGCTTTCGGTTGGGCTTAGAAGCACTTACGGACGCATATTCCCTTTCGTTTTGCCAAAAGTTAATTTTAATGCATTCTAACCTGTCTTACACCGCCCTTGTACTTAACCCTACTGCTCCTTATTTGCTACTCGAGACTCGAAAGCACTTGCTAAGCCGTTGGAAAACCCTGGGAGCATACTATCTTGACCAAATAACTACTCAGCTTCCGGCTCAATGATTCAGATTAAGCCCTACCTACCCCAACCGACTGGTCTTCCCGAGACCTTGCAAAACGTTTTGGTTGAAGATCTGATATTTACTGGAATATATACCCTTATTCGCCTGCGGAATAATGCTACTCAAGCAGTCTACTACCATACGCTACCTACAGGTCATGCTGCCCAGTTTCCGGTAACATTTTCTGCTGATGGTAAAGAAAAGTACTACCCAGAAGCAGCCGAGGTATGGATGGCTACTCCCCTGATTAATAGTGTGCTTCGTAAGCTAACAATTTATCCGCCTATAGAAAAGACTGTACTACAATCCTATTCGGAAGTAGTGCTTCTCAACTGCCTAGATAGCTGTTATGGCCATGTCCTGTATAAAATTTTTAATGCCCAGCGGCACTTAGATGATAATTTTGGTATTGGATTGATCTTAATAATCCCTCGTTCACATAAGTGGTTAGTGCCGTCGGGAGTCGCTGAAATATGGAGTGTGGATGTTCCCCTAGATCAGCTAAGCAGTTGGGTTAGTTCTTTAGATGATTTTGTCAAGAATGAGTTATCTCGTTTTCAGCAGGTCTATCTTAGTCTGGCTATTATGGAACTGGATCTCGCTACCGTTAGCATTGAGCGATTTACAGGAATAAAACCACCTTTGCTAAGCCATTGGCAGGAGATACCGAAGAAGGTAACCTTTATCTGCCGGGAAGATCGCTTTTGGTTGTCCAATATACTAGATCAGCTTCTCTATTTACTTGCAAGGAAGTTGCGCTGGGATCAGCGTTTTAAATTGTATTTTGCTCGAAAACAAAATTGGAAATTTGCTCAAGTAGCTCAGTGGCTAAAACAGCAAGATGCATCCATTACATTTACAGCAGTAGGTTTGGGTGTATCCGGTTCTTTGGGGGATTTAATAGATGACCGGCGTTTGGAGAAGATTACTTCTGATGAAACGGAATATGAGTGGTGCCGACTGTACGCTAGTAGTCACATAGTAATTGGCGTACACGGTTCCAATATGTTGCTACCTTCAGCCTTCACTGCCGGGTTTGTCAACTTATTGCCAGATTTTAAAGAACCACACAAAGGTGAAGACGTATTTCCCCCCTCTGGAACAGCAAAAGCTACTCTGGAAAGATACTTTCCTACCAGCATTTCACCAACTGAGGTAGCAAAACAGGCGTTAGATATGCTTAAAATAATAACTGAAAGATATGCTGACTAAAGACTCTCCTTATAGCTTTCGGGAAGAGGTAATTAACTTTATTTCGTAGATGTCTTTTAGAGTTTTCGTTTATTCTGTGCTTTCATCAGCGTAAGAATCGGCTCTAACTAACCTTCCTTCTTCCGCTTTAGTCAGTCGTAAGTCACGAGTGATACGGCGCGGAGTAGGCCGATATAGAGAAAATGCTACTAATGCAATGGCGTACACTCCGGCAAATAGTTGCTCACCAGTGAGGTATAACCCCAATGCTGCCAATGCATTGCTTAGCATCAATAATGTATGTAAGCCCCTACTCTTCTGGTAAAAAAACTGCAGCTTTTGTTGAAACGACCATGCCGTATCTAGCTGCTGTAGTGCTTGGCGATACCAATACAATGCAAAAGCTATGCATAGCCCAGTGCCTAAAATAAGCAGGATATGCACCCAAGAAAAGCGTAGTGTGAGACGTAATCCCCCTTCAGCTGCGTAATGCAGGTAAGCGTAACAAAACCCTACTAATGGGCCAGCAATTAATAGGTAAAAAGTAATATTTAGCTTATGAAAGTATTCATGTGCGTTTTGGAGGTATTTCTTATTAGCAAGTGGCATAACGCTAGTAATAATTTGGTACGAAACTACAAATTCCTTTTCCAAATGGCGTATATTCGTATTTGTCATTGGCAATTGCCATCCTAAGATCAAGCTTATTTTTATTATGCAATACGTGCGTCCGGCATTTTGGCTGGTAATGTGGTTCGTATTTTGGGTAAGTAGTTGTAGTACTACCATTACTGGGCAAGGGGAGCAGCTTTCGGTAGAGCAGTTCGACTCGCTTCGCACAACATACTATCAGCTTAACGATAGTCTGAATTATGCCTGGAGTTCTCTAAAGGAAAGTGACGAACAGAAACTACAGTTCTTAGACCAACTGCTGGCGGAGTTTGATAACCAAAACTTAGTGGATAGCGATACGTTAGCTTCACTCCGGCAATTGGTAGACCAGCTTCGCGAGATTAGTTTTGATTCAGTGACTATCGCCAACGCCCGGCAAATTGTTCAGTACGATAGCCTCACCGTGCTGGTTAGCGATTCATTACTATCTATTACCGATCAGGTTGCCGTAGGAGAAATTTCACCCAAAATACTCTATCTGACGGATAAAATTATTAGCGAAAATAGTAGTATCACGCTATATCGCCTACATTACGATAATATAAGTCAGAATTTTAACCAGTTTATCGAGCAACACAAAGGACTTATGTCATCGCTAGATAGTACCAATCTCCCAGTATTTAAACGCCCTATGTTTAAGCTAGTAAGTGACTCACCCACTAAACGGGAGCCAGAAAAGTAATGAAGATAAAGCAGTCGGAGTTTATAAAGAGCAGTGTTGAGCTTGATCAGTGCCCAACAGGAGGGCTGCCGGAGTTTGCATTTATTGGTCGTTCTAACGTAGGGAAATCCTCGCTCATTAATATGCTAACTGAGCGGCGGAAACTGGCTAAGACTTCCAATACTCCTGGTAAAACCCAAACAATTAACCATTTCTTAATTAATCAGCAATGGTATTTAGTTGATCTGCCGGGTTATGGCTACGCTAAAGTAAGTAAAACCCTACGTGATGATTGGGGGCGGATGATTGAAACCTACCTACTCAACCGCCAGCAGTTAATTAATCTGTTCGTATTGATTGATTCCCGTATTCCACCCCAAAAAATTGATTTGGCGTTTATTGACTGGCTGGGTCAGCACGGCATTCCTTTCGCCATTATTTTTACTAAGGCTGACAAACAACACGAGAAGAAAACCCGAAAATCTATCCGGGCTTTTCAGGAAGCTATGCAAGAAACCTGGGAAGAACTTCCTCCTATGCTGGTAAGTTCATCCGTTACTAAAGCCGGGCGGGAGGAGATTCTACAATATTTGAGCGAGTTACTAGTGCTGTAGCTCATTCATCTTATATTTGCCCAACTTTATAACAGAGCAAGGGTAAAACCGTTACCTAAGAGTTACTTTTCAAAATTACATCTATTAATATGGATTTGAGTGAAATAGCAGCCATTGCTGGCAAAGGAGGATTGTTTCACGTACTAAAACCTTCCCGCTCGGGTATGATTGTGGAGACGCTGGATGAGCAAAAAAAGAAAATGATGATTAACATCAATCAGCGGGTTTCAGTACTCAAAGAAGTATCTATTTACACTACTGATGCTGAAGGAGCCGTGCCCCTAGAAGATGTCTTTCAAAAAATACACGAAGAATTTGGAGATGATCCTGGAGTAGATACTTCCGATGGTGAAGAACTGAAAGCATTTCTCAAGCACATAGTACCGGAGTACGATGAAAGCCGGGTGTACATATCGGATATGAAAAAGCTAGTGAACTGGTACAGTATACTACTGAAATACGCTCCTAATGTATTGGAGAACAACGAACCTGAGGAAGAAAAATCAGAAGGGGAAGCACCTACTCAACCTACTTCCGAAGATTCTGCGGTAACCTCAGAAGAAACTGAAAAAGACGATTAACGAATAATGATCGGTGGACTAATTCACCCCTCACTAATTATTTCAGTCTTTTATTTATTGCCCCTGGGCTAGCGAGTACGATCGCTGACCATTAATGTTGTACAACTGCTCCGTTTTAATAAAATCAAAATTGTTTTCGTCCAGACGGTTCAGCAAGCTGATGATCTGCTGATGCGTCACTGTTTTCCCTTCCTCAGCCACAAACCGGCAACGCCAGTGGTCAGTGCAAAACGTTTCGGGTAATCCGTCAGGGTACACTTTCACTCCCCGGTTAGTAATTACACGAAGGGTAAAATCGTCGCCACTGATCGCTGATAGCCCATTACCAATTACATTGGGGTTGCGATTGCTTTCGTTCCAATCAATAAATACATCCACCCCTACTAAATCTTTCTGGCGGTTTGGGTCAGGTGGCGTACTGTAATGCAACTTCTTACCTTGTACCGCATGGTATTCAGCGGGAGTGAGCCGCTTTGGTTGCTTGCCTAGGTTCTTAACAATTTCTTCGGCAAAAGCTTGGGTGCCTACCAATTCTTTACTTTTGCCGATCCGGTAGATGTCAGCAGTATGCATTCCTGATTCCAGGGTATAAAGCCAGGCATTATTAATGTGCGTTGCAACCTCCGGTTGTCCAATATGGATTAGCATCATAATAGCCGCATTAATTAATCCCGAAGGGTTAGCAACATCTTTTCCGGCAATAGTTGGAGCCGAACCGTGAATAGCTTCAAACATGGCGCAGCTTTCTCCAATATTAGCAGAACCGCCTAAGCCTACCGACCCAGCAATCTGGGCGGCAATGTCGGAAATAATATCGCCGTAGAGATTCAGCGTAACTACAACGTCAAGTGTCTCAGGTTTATCGGCCAGAATAGCTGAGCCAATATCAATAATCATGTGCTCAGTCTCAATGTTGGGGTATTCTTTGGCTATCTCATCAAAAGTTCGGTGGAACAGTCCATCGGTCAGTTTCATAATATTGTCCTTCGAGAAGCAAGTCACTTTCTTACGGTCGTAGGCTTCGGCGTACTCAAAGGCATATCGGATAATTTTTTCGCAACCGGGACGGCTTACTAATTTCAAGCACTGCACTACCTCCTCAGTCTGCTGATGCTCAATACCTGCGTATAAATCTTCTTCATTTTCCCGCACAATTACCATATCGATCATATCGTGGCGGGTAGGTACATACGGGCTATACGACCGGCAGGGGCGCACATTGGCGTATAACCCCAGTGTTTTACGGGTAGTCACATTTAGCGACTTAAACCCTCCCCCCTGTGGAGTAGTGATAGGCGCTTTCAGAAAAACTTTAGTGCTCCGTAATGAGTCCCAAGAAGAAGGCTCAATTCCTGAGCTTACCCCGCGGTGGTACACTTTTTCACCGATCTCAATCACTTCGGGGTCAATAGCGGCTCCAGCAGCATCTAAGATTTTTAAGGTAGCTTCCATGATTTCAGGACCAATTCCATCGCCGTGAGCTACCGTAATCTTTCGTTTTCCTGACATATTATGTGTTTTATGGATAAAAAATATGAGTATTTACGCTTAATAAAATGTTGATTGGGTGAAGCTCAATTAAGAAAAGTTAATGTCGTTTTCCAATAAGATTTCTTCCAAATTATAGGTTCGGAGGGCATTATATTTTATGGTAAAAAAATGACATCCATTCCAGGTTTTTGAGAATACTACCCCACCTGTTATATTTGCATCACAAAAGTTTACGACTAACAGTAAACCTCTAAGTACGTCCACGGCTGGCTTTACGGTCGTGGACGTACAGTTTAGTTTTAAATAAGGTAGTATGGCAAATTACAAATATATCAGCACGGAAGTAAGGGGCGGTATTTTAACGCTTACCATTGACCGACCTGATAAACTAAATGCTTTGAATAAAGCTACTTTAGAAGAGATAGGTGAGGCTTTTCAAGAGATTTATGATGATAGCGAGGTAAAAGCAGTTATTGTGATTGGAGCTGGTGAACGCGCATTTGTAGCGGGAGCCGACATTGCTGAAGTTTCGGAGCTTAATGAGGTAAATGGACGCAAGTTTGCCGAAGTGGGGCAAGAAGTATTCGCTTCTATTGAAAAGTGTGATAAACCCGTAGTAGCGGCAGTGCATGGCTTTGCCTTGGGTGGAGGGTGCGAGCTAGCGATGGCTTGCCATATACGCATTGCTTCTGAAAGTGCCGTATTTGGTCAGCCAGAGGTAAACTTAGGTTTGATTCCTGGCTTTGGTGGTACTCAACGATTGCCTAACTTGATTGGGCGAGGGCGAGCCTTAGAAATGATGATGACAGGAGATAATATTTCAGCTGAACGTGCCTACCAAATTGGGCTTGTGAACCAACTAGTGAAAGACAAGGATGCGCTGGTTGATTACTGCGAGCGCCTTCTTAGAAAGATTACGGCTAAAGCCCCTCTCGCTATTGGTATGGTAGTAGATTGCGTAAATGCTGCCTACGAAGCCGAGGAAAAGGGCTATCAGACTGAGGCTAACAGCTTTGCTGCCTGTTGCAAATCGCGCGATTTTGTAGAAGGCACCCAGGCATTTCTAGAAAAGCGCTCTCCCCAGTTCACTGGCGAATAATAAGTTGCTATTAGCCCCAACGTCTTGCTTGAAAGAATCTATCCGATGCAGTCCATGTGATCCGGTCTACGAGACTCGGTCTAATCGAGTCTCGGTCTAATCGAGTCTCGGTCTAATCGAGTCTCGGTACAATCCTTGTGGCTTACCTACTGAGAGAACCACAGTATGAACCCACTCAAAAAACTAGCGGGGCAAACCGCCCTGTATGGGACTAGCACCATCTTAGGACGTATTCTGAATTATGCCCTAGTTCCTATCCACACCAGTATATTTCTGGAATCTCAGTACGGTAAAATCAGTGACTTATACGCTTATGTAGCCTTTTTCAATATACTGTATACCTTTGGTATGGAAACCGCGTATTTCCGTTTTTCTGCCCAAAAAAAGTATCACGGTAACCGAACCCTAATTTATCAGTCAGCGATGACTTGGGTAGTACTGATTAGTTTTTCAGTTTCCGCCTTACTGTTCTGGCAAGCCCCGACTCTCGCTCATTGGTTAGGCTATCCAGAAGATGCTCATTTAGTACGTTGGCTGGCGGTAATTATGATGCTAGATGCGATCATTGCTATTCCGTTTGCCCGCCTACGTCTAGAGAATCAAGCTCGGTGGTTTGCCATTGCCAAACTGGCTAATATTGGCTTACAGGTTGGTTTACAATTGCTGTTCCTACTGGTTCTTCCCCAATTTATAGATACTTCAGCTTGGTTTGCCAGTGATGTAGGTGAAATTAGTGTGAGTTTTGTATTTCTTGCCAACCTGATTGCTAGCTTGATTACCCCATTATTTTTATGGCGGTGGTTGATTGATTACCGTCCATCGCTAAATCCACAGTTCATAAAACCAATGCTAGTGTATGCTACTCCTATTCTACTAATGGGAGTAGCCGGTATGATAAACGAGCGGATTGATATCATTTTGTTTGCTGATCTACTTCCCGAAGGCTTTTATCCCGATAAAACTTCTCAGCAAGCTCTAGGAACTTACAGTGCCAGTGTCAAGCTAAGCATTTTTATGTTACTGGCTATTCAGGCGTTTCGTTACGCAGGAGAGCCGTTCTTCTTCTCAGGAGCGGAGGATAAAAATGCTCCTTCGCTATTTGCCCAGGTAATGCACTATTTTACAATCTTCAGTATTCTCATTCTCGTAGCAGTGAGCCTGAATGTAGAGCTAATTGGCAAATTATTTCTGCGAAGCGCGGGGTTTCGAGATGCGTTGTACATTGTGCCATTTCTTTTGTTTGGTAAGTTACTGTATGGGGTTTATGTTAATCTCTCGGTGTGGTTTAAACTTACCGATCAAACTATTTTCGGGACGATCATCGCGGGAGCAGGAGCTATCGTCACCCTAATAGTGAATATTTTGCTAATTCCGGTGCTAGGCTATCTGGGTTGTGCTGTGGCTAGTATTTCCTGCTATTTGGTGATGTGCTCAATTTGTTACTACTACGGACGGAAATATTATCCAATTCCTTATTTTTTCGGACCATCGTTAGTGTATCTAATTATTGGCATTGGCTTGATTTATCTGGCATTTGCCGTAGATTTACCCTCAGATCTGCTAGAAAATGGTTTAAATATTGGTCTGACACTGTTGTTTGCCCTAGTCATTTTTCTGCGGGAAAAGAAAAACTTACGAAGCTACAATCAAGCCTAATTATTGGTTATGATCCAAGTGAAAATTGTAAATAAATCGGGGCACCCGTTGCCTACTTACCAGACTGAGCACGCAGCCGGTATGGATGTTCATGCTGCTATTGACGCTCCTATTACGCTGGAGCCATTAGAGCGTGCTTTACTTAGTACGGGGTTTTTCATAGAACTTCCGGTTGGCTATGAGGCTCAGGTTCGTCCTCGCAGTGGGTTAGCATATAAGTACGGTCTTACCGTACTTAACAGCCCGGGTACTATTGATGCTGATTACCGAGGCGAGGTAAAAGTATTACTAGTTAACTTATCCAATGAGTCGTATACAGTGCAACCGGGTGAGCGGATTGCCCAAGTAGTAGTAGCTCGTCACGAACAGGTAACGTGGCAAGAAGTAGATGCACTGGGCGAAACCGCTCGTGGTGCCGGAGGTTACGGCAGTACAGGACATCAATAACAATGTACAATTAGCAGTTTAATCTTCTGACATAGAGAAGAGAAAACTGTTCATCGCTCATTGTACAAAGTGTACTAAAACCCTCTATTTCAGTTTTTTTAGCTGGATGTTGGGCAGTATCTTCAGCTAGTAGAAAATATGCATTACTTTTGCATATACTACTGTAGGGAACATATTCGTTGGTAGTACGTGGAAAAGCGATGTATGGCGAACATGAATCGGCCAGAGAAGTTTAGATATTAGCATGAAGAGATCATATTCCTTATATCAGAGTATTGGAGTGAGTTGGCTGCTTGTTTTGTTGGTGGTGGCCAGTAGCTTTGGTCAAAAAAATAAAAAAGAGGATAAGCAGGAGCGAAAAATCCGAGAGGCCACCTATTATTTTACCGAAGGGGTCAAATATTATATCCTAGAAGAGTTTGAGAAATCGCTTGCTTTGTTTGAGAAATCACTGGAGAGTGACCCCAACAATGATGCGGCCCACTTCAAAATCGCTTCCATTTTATCGCGGCAAAATGTGCTGGACGATGCCTTAGTTCACGCAAATCAGGCGCTGGAGCTTGATCCTGATAATAAATACTATTATCTCACCAAAGCTGAAATTCTGACCCAGCAGTCTAACTTTGAGGAGGCGGCTCTGGTGTATGAGACGATGATTGATCGTCTGGATAAAACCGACGATTATCTGTTTGATCTAGCCGCTCTGTATTTATATCAGCAGAAGTTTGATGAATCTATTGAAACCTACAATCGGGTAGAGCAAAAGTACGGCATTCTGCCCGAAGTAATTACAGCTAAGCAGCGGATCTACTTACAGCAAAATAAGCTAGATAATGCAATTGAAGAAGGCGAGAAACTAATTGATAACTTTCCGGGTGAGGGTGACTACGTGATTGGATTGGCCGAGATTTTCATTTCTAATGGAAAAGATAAGCAGGCAATTCCTTATTTGAAGGAACTGTTAGAAATATCATCAGATAATCCGGAAACTGAGTTATTACTAGCAAAAATCTATCAGAATCAGGGTAATGATGCGGAAGCCGAGAAACATATGAGTTCGGCCTTTGCTAATCCTGGCCTAAACCTTAAGCTGAAACTGGAACTGGTAGCTAAATATATTCAGGAACTACCTGATGCTAACACCCAGCAATTGGTAAATACACTTACTGATAAAATCCTGGAATCGCACCCTGATGAGGCTGAAGCCTATATTCTTAAGGGAGATTTTCTAAATGCTATTGATAGTGCTGCACGGGCCCGTGACTACTATCTACAATCAATCCAGTACGATGATACCAACTTCGATGTTTGGCAAAACCTACTGACGATTGAGTTTCAGACCTTGCAAGAAACCGATAGTGTAGTAAAGCACTCTGAGCAAGCTCTGGAGCTCTTTCCTAATCAGGCGATCATTTATTTCTACAATGGAGCGGCTCATGCTGCCTTGCAAAATTACGATGAGGCGGCCTACTCGCTCGATCAAGCTCGGCGACTATCCAATAATCAGGAACTCACGCTCTACTGCAATCTTTATCTAGGTGATGTGTACAACGGCCTGGAACAATATGATAAATCGTCGGAAGCCTACGAAGCGGTGCTGGAAGTAGACCCTAGCAACGATTATGTGTTAAATAATTACAGTTACTTTTTGGCATTACGGCAAGAGAAACTACCTTATGCCAAACAACTTTCTACCCGCCTGCTTGAACTAAATCCGAATAATGCTAATTACTTGGATACGCACGGTTGGGTTTTGTACATGCTAGGCGAATACAAGCAAGCTAAAAAGTATATAGAGCAGGCAATAGAGCAGGGAGCCAGTAGCGGTGAAGTAGTAGAGCATTACGGAGATATACTTTTTAAACTGGGTGAGGTTGATCAGGCTGTGCAACAATGGATGAAAGCTAAAGGCTTGGACGATGCTTCCGAACTTATCGACAAAAAAATTGCTGACCGAAAACTATACGAATAGCCTAACCCAACTGCTGGTTGGATTTGTCATCCTGTTAATACTTCCTAGCTGTAGTAAGAAAATTGCGGGAGTAGACAGGGGTGGCGTAAAGGCTACTGAACTTGAAATTGAAAACGTAGATTTTGAGTACCTGACGGCTAGCAGTAAAATCAAATTTAAGGGTGAAGGGCAAAATGTGAGCGCGACTGCCAATATCCGGCTTAGAAAAGATAGCTTAATCTGGATTTCAGTGACGCCTGGGTTTGGTATCGAGGCGGCTCGGGCAATCATCAACCGGGATTCCCTGTCGCTAATTAATCGGCTAGATAAAGAGTACCGAAGCTATAATTTTCAGGAGCTGAGTAAAAAATATAATTTTACGATTGATTATGATCTGTTGCAGGCGGTGCTGTTAGGAGATATGCCTCGCTCAATTGACGATCGCGATGAAGTAAAGCAGGCATCTAACCATTTTATTGTTCGACAGGAAGAGGGGGCAATCACTATCGAGAATTTTATTGATCGCCAATTGATGAAAGTAGAGAGGGTAGCGATGGTAGAGCAGGTAAAAAATGAATCAGCTAAGAAAGGAAAAAACACGCTTAATCTACAATACAGTGATTTTAAGCAACTAGATGAAGAGATATTACCATTTAGTAATTTGGTTTCTTTGGATTATCGGCAGCGAGGCCAAAAACGTAATACAAAAATTGACATTGAGCATAAGAAAGTATCCATTGTTAATAAAGTCCTGCGTTTTCCGTTCTCCGTTCCTGAAAAGTACGCTCGTCGATAGCATGCCGAAATTTCGTTATTTGCTGGTGATCCTGCTCATCAGTTTTTCGGTTACTACTGGATGGGGGCAAAAATCATCAGTTACGCGCCAACAATTAGAGAAAGAGAAGAAAGAAAACCTCCAGCGCATCAAAGAGGCACAGCGTATCCTCTCCGAAACTTCCTCCCGTCGCGAAAGTAGTATTGGGCAGCTCAATGCTATCAATGAGCAAATCAAAGCTCGGGAATCACTTATTCAGTCTATTAGTCAGGAGTTAGGTCTGCTGAAAATACAGATTACGGAGCTAGGCAGCGTAATCATTGCATTGGAAGAAGATTTGGTCAACCTGAAGCAAGAGTATGCCTACATGGTATACGCGGCCAGTAAGACTAATAATAGTTATAATCGGCTTACTTTTCTGTTCTCGGCCGAAACATTTAACCAACTCTTTCGGCGTATCAAATACATGCAGCAGTATTCTGAAGCCCGAAAAAATCAGGTCAACCAAATTCAGAAAGTACGAGAGACCTTAATTAATCAGCGAGAAACAATTGAAAGCAAACGTCTGGAGCAACAGGTGCTGCTAGATCAACAAGTAATTGCCAATCAAGATTTAGTTGCCCTAAAAACTAAGCAACGAGCGGTTATTCAGGATTTGAGCCAAAAGGAAGAAAAGCTGAAAAAAGAGGTGGCTACCCGCCGTAACGACGTACAACGCCTGGAGCGCTTGATTGCGAATTTGATCAAGAAAGAAATAGATGAGAGTGCTAAGAAAAAGACGGAAAATGCCGTCGCACTAAATACTTCTAAAGAAGCTCTTTCTACCTCATTTGCTAGCAATAAGGCAAAACTACAGTGGCCGGTGAACAGCGGATTTATCTCGCAACGCTTTGGTAATAATCCGCATCCGGTTATGAAGAATATTCTAGTACCCAATGACGGAGTTGATATCCAGACAAATCAGAATGCCCAAGTAAAAGCCGTATTTGATGGAGTAGTGATTGCAATCACTCCGATTCCTGGCCCCGGAAATAGTAAGGCCATTATCATGCAACACGGTGAATATTTCACCGTCTATTCTCGCCTAAAAGATGTCAATGTCCGTAAAGGACAAGCAGTACGAGCCGAAGAGCCCGTCGGCCTGGTATACACTGATTCTGATGGGATTTCAGCTCTACAATTTCAGATTTGGCACAATCAACAAAAACTCAACCCAGAGCCTTGGTTGCAGCGGAGATAGGGTTTGGAGATCAGAGTGTTCTAGGGCGATAGTGTTTATGTATTCTTGCATCTGGTATTCATGAAGCACACATCATAACTTAAACTAAGAAAAAAAATGAAGTCGTCTGTTCAGCTTGCCAATCGTTTTAGAGAGGTAATTCTTGATGGCAAATGGATTGCAAATACGAATCTAAGAGATCAATTGTCTGACATGACTTTAGAGGAGGCTCTCACCAAGGTGGGAAATCTAAATACTATTGCTAGTTTAACATTCCATATCAATTATTACATCTCAGGAGTGTTGAACGTCTTGGAGGGGGGAGACTTAGAAATCCGTGATAAGTATAGCTTTGATATTCCCACTATGAAGTCAGAAGAAGATTGGAGCGAGCTTATTCATAAGCTATGGATTAATGCTGAGGGGTTTGCAGGTCAAGTAGAGTGCATGCCGGAAGAAAGGTTAGATGAAGTATTTGTAGATAAGAAGTATGGTGATTACCGAAGAAATATTGAAGGTATGATTGAACATAGCTATTATCACCTGGGACAAATCACGTTGATTAAAAAGCTTTTAAGGAACAATATTGCAGCCAAAGAAGCCTACTAAACAATAAGACTAGTGAATCAACGTAATTTTGCTCAATACGCTAACTCCATACAATGTAATACTTTGAACTTTTTAGGTCGAGTTTCTTTTAGACAAGGGAACAATAGTTGAGCTAAAGCGAGAAGTGTACATATTTATTCGTTATATTTAGCTTTTAGCTAAAAATGTAGTTTATCACAACATAATTAGATATGATGACCAATTTTGCATTCATAGGCGGTCTAGGTGGCTGGGAAATTCTCTTGATAGTCTTAGTATTACTTATTTTCTTTGGGGCTAAGCGTATTCCCGAACTGGCTAAAGGGTTAGGTCGTGGTATCCGTGAGTTTAAAGACGCTACCAAAGAAATCAAGGACGAAATTGAAGAAGGAAGCCGCAACACCACCACTACCAAGTCGTAACCTACCGTCATTCACCTCATTTTATGATATTCAGCAATTACTCGTCGAGAAGATCCTTACTTGTCGAGAAGTTGTAGAATACTATCTTTCCAACATTCGAGAGCAATCTCACTTAGGGGCTTTTCTGGAAGTTTACGAAGAAGAAGCATTAGCTCAGGCCTCAATAATAGATCAGAAGCTTGCTGGAGGAACTGCGGGTCGCTTGGCTGGTATGATCATTGGACTCAAAGACGTACTTTGCCATAAAGATCACCCTGTTCAGGGAGGGAGTCAAATCCTGAATAGTTTCCAGTCCCAGTTTACCGCTACTGCCGTACAACGCCTACTTGATGAAGATGTAATTATCATCGGCAGGCAAAATTGCGATGAGTTTGCGATGGGTTCATCTACTGAGAACTCTTCTTTCTTTCCTACCCGAAACGCTGTTAATCCCGATCATGTGCCGGGTGGTTCATCGGGAGGATCAGCCGTAGCGGTACAAGCCCGAATGTGTACCGCTTCGCTTGGTTCTGACACTGGGGGATCTATCCGCCAACCGGCGGCTTTTTGTGGGTTAGTGGGCTTAAAACCTACTTATTCTCGAATCTCTCGCTACGGATTAATCGCTTACGCTTCTTCCTTTGACGTGATCGGGACATTGACCCATACGGTAGAAGACTCGGCTTTGCTTACCGAAATTATGGCAGGACCTGATGAGTACGATAGTACTGCCTCTCAACTCCCGGTTCCGGCGTATAGCCAACAAATGACTGAGACTCCTACGTCCGCTAAAATTGCGTATTTACAAAATACCCTCGACCACCCGGGGCTTCATCCTGATGTAAAGGAAAAAACCGAAGAGTCGCTGGAACTACTCCGGCAAAGCGGTCACATGGTAGAACCTGTTGATTTTCCACTGCTAGAGTACGTGCTACCTACTTACTATATTTTAACAATGGCGGAGGCTAGCTCGAACCTCTCGCGATTTGATGGAGTACGCTATGGTTACCGAAGTGCGGAGAGTAATACCATGGAAGCCATGTACAAGAAAACCCGAACGGAGGCGTTTGGAGAAGAGGTACAGCGCCGGATTATGCTAGGAACTTTTGTACTCAGTGCAAGTTACTATGATGCTTACTATACCAAAGCTCAAAAAGTACGCCGTTTGCTGCAAAATGCCACACGTGATCTATTGGATGAATATGACTTTATTGTATTGCCTACTACTCCTACCCCAGCGTTTAAGTTAGGTGAACGGGCTACCCCAATTGAAATGTATTTAGCTGATTTGTTCACTGTACAGGCTTCTATTGCCGGAGTTTCGGCCATTTCTGTTCCAGTAGGAAACAGTCAAGCTGGCTTACCTATTGGGCTGCAAATCATTGGTGGCGCTTTCAAAGAAGGGTCGCTATTGGCCTTTGCAGACTATTTTATGCGTAAGAACCAAGCAAACTAACTAGGTAATAATATTACTTTATATAATCATTTTTTTTCGTTAAATTGTACATATTTTGTTTCTAAATACCATCAATATCCAGTAAAATAAGGATTAGCAATGATGAAGATGGCAGGACTTTTTTCGGTAATATTATTTGTTGTAGCTACAGTTCCCTCCTGTGGCAAAACAGTGGCAGTCGCTAACGTTGAAGATTCAGTAATACTGTACCAACCAACGTATGACTACGAGTATGTGCCTGATGCCTCTTATGACTTAGTAGCGGATCGCGTTGCTTGTATCCAGTCCGATATTCCATTGACGTACAACGAGCGGGTGAAATCATTCATTGATTATTTTACTGTTCGCGACCGGGAATACACTCGAATGGTTATTCGTCGTAAAGATATTTACTTCCCTATTTTTGAAAAATATCTTAAAAAGCATAACCTTCCTCAAGACCTAAAATATCTTGCTATTGTTGAATCGGGGCTAAAACCCGAAGCCCGTTCCCGAGTAGGAGCAGTTGGCTTATGGCAATTTATGCCTAGCACTGGGCGAATGTTTGGGCTAAACCGAGATTGGTATATAGATGAGCGTCAAGATCCTGAAAAATCTACTGAGGCAGCGTGTAAGTACCTCAAGCAGCTCTACCGAATGTTTGGCGATTGGGAACTAGCTTTAGCTGCTTACAATACTGGACCAGGTAATGTTCGTAAGGCAATCCGACGTTCTGGTTATAAAAAGAGTTTTTGGGATATTTATCGTTATCTGCCTCGCGAAACGCGGTCGTATGTACCTCAGTTTGTAGCTATTGCTTATACTCTTAGCTACATTGATGAACATAATCTGCGAGAAGAAATACCAGAATATCTTGTAGAAGCTGATACGCTTATGGTCAGCCAGTTTGCTAGTCTTAAAGTTCTAGCTGAGCAACTAAACGTTTGTGAAGAAGATTTGCAAAGACTAAACCCTGAGTTGCGTAGGGCTGCCGTACCGGAAACAGCTAAAAATTATCCTCTTCGTATTCCGGCAGATTTAGCTGATTTTATAGCTGCCAATACTTCGTCTCTACTAGACTCAGCTGGAAGTGAAACCATCAAAAAACAGTTTATTGCTAAGGCTCAAAAAAGCAGTGGTAGCACCTACGGAAGAACTAAGACGACCTATCGGGTACGCCGGGGTGATGTGTTGGGAAAAATCGCTGAACGCCACGGCGTGCGTCTCTCTGATGTGCGCCGTTGGAATAATATTCGAGGTAGTCGGATCTACGCTGGGCAGCGACTCACACTCTATGTGAAATCTTCTAACCGGGCAGTGGCTTCTGCTGCGCGTACTCCAGTTTCTGCTGGAAAAGTTCACTTAGTACAACCAGGTGATTCCCTATGGGAGATCTCTCGTAAATACCAGGGACTAACGGTTGCTAAGATCAAGCAACTGAATAACCTACGAACTAACAGCATCAAGCCTGGACAGAAACTGATTATTGGTCGCTAAGCTTAATATTCGACGAGATTAAAGCACCAAAATCCGGATTACTTCGTATAATTGAACGAAGTAAATCCTAACTACACATACTCTTGGCCTTACCTATCTATTTACGATCCTTTCTGTTTATTTCTTTGATCATTGGTCTGCTAACTGCCTGCGGTGGGAGTGGTAGCCCCAATGATAGTGCTCTCCCCTTAGCCCGAGGAGCTGCCGGTGAAATCATTCTGGTAATGGATTCAACTGCCTGGCAAAGTGAGCTAGGAAATGAGCTAAGGCAAATCTTCATGAAAGAAGTACCGGGTTTGCCCCAAAGTGAGCCGTATTTTGACTTACGTTATATTAACCCATTCAAATTAAATGACGTACTGCGAAGTGCCAAAAATATGATCTTCGTTACTACGCTAGATAACAGAACCGCTTCGGGAGAGAGAATGAAACAGTTTTTTACGGAAAACTCTTTGTCTCGCATTGAAAGTGATTCTACGTTTTTCAGTTATCCCATTAACAATGTATTTGCCCGAGGGCAAAAGAATCTATATCTCTTTGGAGTGAGCGAAGGTGTACTATTGAATAATCTGGAAGCTAATCGTAAGCAGATACGTCAACACTTCTCAGATGTAGAACGCAACCGAGCCATGGAAGCATTGTATAAGTCAGGGGAACGCCGAGCGATGGAGCGGGAGTTATTGGAAGGCTATAACTTTTACCTTCGCATTCCGCAAGATTACGACTTGGTACCGATGGAAGACAGCGTAGAGCAATTTGTCTGGCTTAGGCAACTTGGTCAAGCAGGAGAGCCTGATAAAAGTATTATAATTACTTACCAAGAGTATACTTCCGAAGAATTATTTCAGCCTGAGGCGATTATGCAGTTTAGGGAAGAAACATTAGGAAACTACATTATTGCTGATGACCCTCCTGGGTTTATGACAATCCAGGAAATTGAGCCTATCGTTTACGATACGGTCAATTTTGATGGTAAGTTTGGTGTTGAAGCCCGAGGTCTCTGGAAAATGAGTAACATCACGATGGGTGGGCCTTTTTTGAGCTACACTTTCGTAGACGAAAGCCTCAATCGCCTCTACTACATTGAGGGGTACGTTTATTATCCAGGTAAAAACAAGCGTACACAAATCCGGGAGATGGAAACTATCCTTCGAACATTCAAAACGGAGGCTGAATATCAGGCGCAGCAATCAGCAAGTTAACGGGCAGATGGCTCGTTTGGGTTCGCGGAAAGTTAAGAGCCTTTTATAGCTTGGCTTGTCTACTACTAATATACACCTGTCTTATGCGGTCTACTATATGTTGTCTAGTGGCACTAGTATTTTTTGGCTGTGGGCCTTCCGAAGATACGATTCAACCTGAGTATAAATCATTGACTGAAGCAGTTTACGCCTCGGGAACAGTGCAACCTGCCAATGAATATCAGGTTTTTGCGCCTATCGGCGGGATCTTGCGTCAACGTTTGGTGCAAGAAGGTGAAACAGTAGACGCAGGTCAACTCCTATTCATTATTACTCAGGAGGCAAACGATTTACGTTTGGAAAGTGCTACCCAACAGTTAGCAACCGCTCGCCGCAATGCTTCCGAGAATTCAGCATTATTATCAGAATTGCGTCTCGCTCTGGAGAGTGCCCGTCAGCAGTACATAAATGACTCAACTACCTATCAGCGCTACCAGAATTTAATGAGGCAAAACGCTACAACCCAGGTTAACTTAGACAATGCTCGATTACGGTTCACTGCGTCGCGGAATAGCTATCTAGCATCACAACGCACGCTAGATCAACGAGCAAATAATTTACAGGATCGACTGGCCGAAGCCCGTATTGCTTACCAGATAGCTGCCAAAGCGCAGGGTGATGCCTTGGTTCGAAGCCGATTAGATGGGACTGTGTATAATATTGTACCAGAGCCCGGCGAGATGATTAGTGTTAACCAATCGCTAGCTCGCGTGGGTAATGATTCCCTATTAATTCTTACGCTATTAGTAGACGAACGAGATATTGCTAAGGTGCAAGTGGAACAAACCGTCAATTTCACTACCGATATTTTGCCAGACACTATTCTAACAGCTGAAGTAATCTTAATTCACCCGTACCTCCGCCAAGCCGATCGTTCATTTACGATTGAAGCTCGCGTACCGTTAACTAACTTACCTTTGTACCCTGGCAGTACGATAGAAGCTAATATTATTATCCGTCAGAAAGATAATGCACTGGTAATTCCTAAAACGGTTTTGGTAGGAAAAGATAGTGTTTGGGTGAACCGCAATGGTGAGCGACAAAAGATCAAAGTCGAGCTAGGGGTAGAAAATATGGAAATGGCTGAAGTAGTAGCTGGACTAAATGAAGAATCTCAAATTTATCTACCATGAAGGGTTTTTCACTTATTCTTCAGATTGCCCGTACTCATTTGCTCTCTCGGGTAAAGCAAACTATTGTTGCTATGTTGGGAGTTACCTTTGGCATTAGTCTGTTTATTGGCATGGTGGGGCTAATGACTGGCCTTAATGATTTTACCGAAGAGCTAGCCATGACTTCTACTCCTCATATTCACATTTATAACGACATAGCAGTCGATCGTCATACTATTCTGGATGCCAATGATCCTGATGGCTTTAATGTAGTACATCACCAAAAACCCAAAGATGAAAAACAGAACTTAAAGGATGCTTTTCAGATGGTCAAAGTCATTCAGCAGGATGAACGAGTACTAGGAGTAGCTCCTTCAGTAGCTACGCAGGTTTTTTATAATTATGGTCCCGTGCAACTAAACGGCAGTGTACTAGGAGTAGATATTTTGGCAGAAGATCGCATGTTTGACTTGCGGGATAAGCTCCGATCTGGTACGCTGGAAGACTTGCTTAATACCAATGATGGTTTGATTATGGGTGTTGGGCTTGCACGAAAGCTCAATGTACAAACTGGTGATCGGGTCACTATAACTACCCCTCAGGGCTACACCATGAAACTGCGGGTAGTAGGAACCTTTCAGATGGGCATGGGAGCCATTGACGATGTACGCAGCTACGCAAATATTGCTACTGTTCAGAAAATTATGCAGAAAGATAATCAGTATATTACTGATATTAATGTCAAGCTGAAGAATCAATCAGAGGCAGAAAGCCTAGCAGTAGTATATCAGCGATTATTTGGCTACCGGGCTATGGGATGGGAAGAGGCCAACGCAACCCTGATTATCGGAAATATCTTTCGCAACATACTGACCTATACCGTCTCGATCACTTTGCTAACTGTAGCAGGTTTCGGAATCTATAATATTCTGAACATGACGATCTACAATAAGATGAAAGACATTGCTATTCTAAAAGCAATGGGTTTTTCGGCGCGCGACGTTACGCAGATTTTTCTTACGCAGTCCATTATCATTGGGCTATTAGGAAGTTTGGCCGGGCTAATACTGGGCTATCTGCTTGCTTATGGTATCTCAAAAGTACCCTTCGACGCTGGGGATGTAGTTAACTTGACCAGTTTGCCAGTCAATTTTAGTGTCACATACTATATTATCGGTATAGTCTTCGGGCTACTTACCACTTCATTAGCTGGTTACCTTCCCGCCCGGAAGGCTGGAAAAGTAGACCCTATTGAAATATTACGCGGATAACGATCATTTTGATACTTATTATGCCTGCGGTACTGGAAGCTAAGCAAATCAATAAATTCTTTTACGAGCCTACTCGCTTTCAGGTACTTAAAGAGGTCACATTCTCTATTGAGCGGGGTAGTTTTGTATCCATCGTAGGGAAATCAGGCAGTGGTAAGTCCACTTTAATGTATTTACTTTCTACAATGGATACAGATTACGAAGGCGAGATTTGGGTAGATGGAAAACAGCTTACTGGTAAGAAGCAGGTTGAATTAGCAAAATTCCGCAATGAAAACATCGGTTTCGTCTTCCAGTTTCATTTTCTGTTGCCAGAATTTTCAGTACTTCAGAATTTGATGTTACCAGCTCAGAAGTTGGGTCGTTGGTCAGATGAAGAAATTGAGCAGCGGGCTTTTCAACATTTGAAAAGCTTAGGTGTAGAAGATCAGGCCACCAAGTCAGCCAATAAACTCTCGGGTGGACAACAGCAGCGAGTAGCCATTGCCCGAGCACTGATGAATGACCCTCTCATTGTTATGGGCGATGAACCTACCGGTAATCTGGACTCGGTGAATTCGGAAATTGTTTTTGAAACATTTCGTCGTATCTCGCATGAACAACAACAAACCATCATTATGGTAACCCATGATGAAGACTTAGCCGCTCGTACTGATCGTATCATCGAACTAAAAGATGGTGAAGTAGTACGAGCCTAATTCCCCTGAGACTTTTCCAGTCGATATGGAATAGTATTCTCGTGCGTGAACGGTGGAATTGCCTCATCTTGTAACTCTATAAATTTATTAGGTCCTTTTTCTTGTTTGACTAATTCAAAAGCATCATAAAGCTCACCTACGGCAGTATAGGCTTCGTAGCGTAATGTCTCGCCATCAATGCTGATGAGTTGAAATAGTTGAGTGTTTTCAGCTGCCCGGTCGCGAGTAGCTTCATAATCATCCCAATCGGGTTTTACATCGTACATTTTGCCTCCGCTTACCGAAACTACGTAGACTGTTCCGGTTACATCGCGCATGTTAATTCCATCAGGAATATTATCGGCTAAAGGATTCACTCGCCCCCGGGCGTAGCTATGGTCATGCCCCTGTAGAATAATATCAACCTGATGTTTATCAAAGATGGGTTTCCATAACTCCCGAAGTCCATCGTTATCGCGGTTACCTGAAGCCGAAAACAGAGGATGGTGAAAAGTTACTACCGACCAAGGGTGCGGATTATCAGCCAATACTTGATCTACCCACGCTGCTTGCTTCTCATGTAGTTCGTTAGAATTGAGAGCAACAATTCTAGCTCCTTGATAATCAATGTAGTACGTAGTTTCTTCCAAACTATCTGGCCCGTTTTCCGGCAGGGTAAATTGTGGACGCCATTGTACGGAAAGATGCTCAATATCGTTTTCCTCCTCCAATTCAGTGTAGCCTTCATACTCGTGATTGCCCGGTAATGGCAAACTAGGTAGTGTGCGGTGAATCCAGCCCCCGGCGGTAAACCACTCGTGCCACTCCAGTTCACTATGGGCATCGTTTATCAAATCTCCGGCGTGAATAATAAAGCGGGCATCCGGAGCCGTACGGTAACTTTCTCGAATTAATCGAGACCATAAGTCCAGTACGTTGTTCTGGGCATCCCCCACGTAAAGAAAAGAAAATGGCGCAGGCTCTTGGCTAGCGGTACGAAACTGAATCCACTCACTCCAGTGCTCTCCATCGCCTACTCGGTAAGCGTACAGTGTGTCGGGAGTAAGTCCAGTAAAAGTTACCGAATGATAGTTTGCCTTAGATTCAGCACTTTTTACCCGCGAAGCATCCATGGTTTCAGTAGTGCCTACTACTCGCTTCGCATTACGCCAGAAGCGGGGAGCTGCGGTGGCAATGGCGATCTCACCGAAGGCCTCCTTGGTACGAGTATCGGTTCGCCATGTCACACTTTGGGTAGTTGCCGGGTCGTCCGAAAAATTCAGTACAATATGATCGGGTTGCTCGGAAGGAAGCCGCCATTTAGCGGGTAGATTCGGTCGGGTGTATTCTTCTTGAGCGTAAGCTAGTGAGCCAGTTAGCAGTAAGACCACTAGTGATAGGATAGGGTATATTTTCATGGCGGAAAGATAGTAAATTATACGTTGATCAAGAACCCAAAAGTAAGAAGTAACAAATAGTTAATGGAGCTTATAACGATAGATAAAAGATTTTGTAAATACGACTAAATAGATCAATTTACGTCTAGCGTTATGCAGTAGTGAGTACTAATTGAACGACTTTATAAAAATGCCATTCTGTGGATAAGGGTTTCGATGTATTAAAGGCTAATTTCTTGAGGCATACGAGTCTAACGGATGACGAGTTAAATAGCATCAACCATTATTACGAAGAAAAACAGGTAGAGAAGGGAGAATACATACTTAGGCAGGGAGACATTTGTCGCTTTGAAGGTTTTGTAATAGAGGGCTGCTTTGAGATCTCGACATCCGATGCTAGGGGGAATGAAAGGATTCTATACTTCGCAGTAAAAGATTGGTGGGTTATGGAAATTGATAGTTTTATTGGTCAAACCAGTTCGGAGCTGGATATAAAGGCAATTGAGCCGAGCCAATTATTAGTAATTACCAAAACTGATAAAGAAAGGCTCTATCAAGAAGTCCCCAAAGCTGAGCGTTTGTTTCGGATTATGTCCCAAAGGGCAGTCGTTGCCTGGCAAAGACGATTAATAAGAAATCATACCATGACTGCCGAAGAACGCTATTTTCATTTTTTGAATACCTACCCAGAAATCTCGCAACGGATTACAAATAAGCAGATAGCTAGCTACTTGGGCATTACTCAGGAGTTTGTAAGTAAAATCAGGAGAAAGAACCTTAGCAGAAGGAGTTGATAGTAGTTTGAGTCGTTTATTGAACTAGTTCAAGGATTTTGATTAGTGTATCTGTCATCTTTGCACTTAAATAAAGATTCACTGGAAAATGAATTGGATCATAGCCTTTACTATCCTTCTATTTTGGTCAAGTGCTACTTCTGAAGCTTTTGGTCAACTTCAACTACCGGGTGACCTCACTGCTGAACAAGCAACAGTTATCTTGAAAGCGGCTGAAGAGAAAGCGTCTTCGGAAAATATTCTAATCAATATTGCTATCGTAGATGCAGGAGCGAACTTAAAATCATTTTTACGGATGGACGGAGCGTATTTGGGAAGTATTGATGTTGCCATTAAGAAAGCAAAAACCGCCCGCTTCTTCAACGGGTCAACCGGGGAGCTTGGTAAAATAACGCAACCTGGCGGGGCTATATACAATATTGAGCACTCCAACGGCGGGCTGATTACCTTCCCGGGAGGTATACCGATTAAGGATCAAGACGGCACAATCATCGGGGCTATTGGGATTAGTGGTGGCACCATAGAGCAAGACCACGACATAGCCATCACGGCGGCTGAGTCCATTTTATAAAATCATTTCTGAGTGCCCCATGAAAATACTACACCTAATACTTCTGCTGCTTTCGGTCTTCATTGGACAGCTACTTTACGCCCAACCGCAGTTCTCTATTAATGAGGTGGATTCCGCTAAAGCTTCGGGTAATACAGTAACCTGCGTGGTGCATCAACAAGGTTCTAGATATTTTTTGTACTCAGGTGGAGATCATGCGTTTCTGGATGCTTTCGAGATAAGCACTAATGGCGACCTAACTCTGATTGAAAGCTATGAGACTCCTACAACGAAAAACAGGGCGGGTTTAGTAGGCTTGCGCGGAATTGTGACGGATACGGTGCATGGAAAGAATCTCCTCTTTGCTGGGCTGAAAGGTGAGGGAGCAGTAGAAGTCTTCGAGATCGAAAATAATGGTAAACTGAAAAAGGTATTTCTGCTCGAGGATACCGAATCTACCTATCTAGATGTGGTCATTACTTTACAAGTAGTTCACATGGAAAATGATACCTACCTTTTTGCCGGGGGACTGGAAAAATCCCCAGGCATGAGTTCATATAAAATTATGCCGGATGGGAGTATGCAGCACGTACAATCTCAGCCCGATACTGATGAAATATTCAATGACGGCATTATCGGTATGTCGCTGCACCGTGTAGATGGCAAAACCTTCCTTTTCACCGGAGGCTTTCATGATAACGGACTAAGCAGCTTTCGGGTTTATGAGGATGGAACTTTCGAGAATATAAGCAATATAGAAGATACCGAAACCAGATACCTTAATGGTACTTACCCGGTAATATCCAGTTCGCTAGAAGGTAGAAATTACGTGGTAGTTGGTCATCGGCATCATATCTATTATAAGCCTACCCCTTGGGTGAAAGATCGGGAAAGTTACTATTACCACGGCGACGCAATTAGTGTTTTTATAGTAGATAAAGATGGTGAAATCTTACCCCGCTCAATTTTCCGAGGAAACGCTGAAACGCTCATCAAAGGTCAGACTCGGTTACAAAGTCTCCCCATCAGTGAAAAATACGATTTGATAGCTGCTGCTACCCGTGATGATAAGAGTATCCAGTTATGTGTACTCGACTGGAAAGGGCTACTGACTGATGCTGGTAAAATTAAGACGGGTTTTCCTATGTACTATGGCTTAGCAGGGCATGAGATTGATGGTAAGCTCTTTCTATTTGCCGGTGCAGTGAGTGACGAAAGAATAGTTTCTTATCGTTTGGACGAAAAATAATTCTTAAAACTTAACTTTTAAATTTCATGAAAAGAAATAGTTGGATACCTCTACGCTTTGTAGCTGTAATGATTGCCACGGCAATTACATCTTGCTCTTCGGGTAGTGCAAGCAGAGTAGAGACAGAAGCAGAAATGGGTACTGTCTCTGAGAAAAAGAACGCACTAAGGCACGTGGTTGCTTTTCAATTTAAAGATGAAGTCCCTGCCGCAAGAAGAGGCCAAGCTGTTAAAGATTTTCTTGAGCTAAAAAACCGCATACCTGAAATCCTCTCATTTGAAGGGGGAGAGGATGTAAGTGTAGAGGGCTTTGCCAAAGGTTTTACCCACTGTTACATCCTAACCTTTGCTGATGAGGCAGGTCGAGATATCTATCTACCTCACCCAGCACACATAGAAGTAGCCGAAAAGAATAAACCACTCATGAAGGATTTACTCGTTATAGACGTATCTGGAGAAATGTAAAACGGGGCTTCCTGACAGCCGAAAACACCTTGGGTTCTCGAGTCTGAAGGTGTTAATCTCTCTTTATACTCAGGAGAGTGATGGACATGAGGTCACTAATACTGCTTTTCTACCTGACTTACCAAATGAAATTTTGGTTGCAATGTCGGACGATAAGACGTTTCAAATCTATAATATGCAGTTTTTGTTAGAGCAGATTGAGCAGGCTAAGACGCAGTAACATTACGCTGTCGAATAACCTCGTACAGACTGATGGCTGCTGCTACGGATACGTTGAGGGAAGCAATCTGTCCACTCATAGGAATTTTTACTGAGGTATTAGCCAGTTTGAGGTAAGCATCGGAAATGCCATCTTCTTCCGAGCCTAATAGCAATGCGATCGGTCCCCGTAAATCCTGCTGGGGTAATAGTTTATCTGCCTTTTCAGTGCAGGCAACCACTTGGATACCGCTATTTTTCAGGAATTGAATACTGCGTTTGAGGTTATCCTCCCGACAAACAGGAACATGGTTTAATGCTCCAGCCGAAGCTTTCATGGCATCACCGCCTAGGCGGGCATTTCCCTTGTCGGGAATAACAATGGCGTGTACTCCTAAACACTCCGCAGTACGAACAATAGCCCCAAAGTTTCGAACATCGGTAATCCGATCCATCATGATCAGCAGTGGCTCTTGCCCTCGCTGGTAGCACTCATCAATAATATTATCCAGTGAAGCATAAATGACTGAAGAGAGAAAGGCAATAATGCCCTGATGGTTTTTTCGGGTTACCCGGTTGAGTTTCTCGGTAGGAACCGTACTAATAGGAATGTGCTGCCGACGAGCTTCGGCTACAATTTCATTGAACAAATCGTTCTTTCCTCCTTTTTGCAACAGTATACGCTCGATCTCGCGCCCTGAGCTCAGCGCTTCCTGCACCGCCCGAGTGCCGAAGGCAATATCAGTTTTTGGGTGGCTCACAGTGTTTTTCTTCCCTTTCTCCAGAGGTCAATATTACGAAACCAGAAACGTTCAAAAGCTTCATCACGCATTAGATTATAATGCTGGTCGGTGAAAATGTTTTTCACCTTCATAAAGGTAAATGATGTGCTGACTAAGGTGTTGTCGGCTTCATAAATCCAAACCTCTTTTTCATCATCACGGTATACATCATCGGGTTTTCCGTAGAGGGTGTAAATCATGCCCATGCCTGTTTTCCACCCTTCTTTGTAGGTAGTGAACAGTTGATTTGCCTGGGCTACTTGTCCATAATAGTTACGAATAATCAATTTTGCCCGGTCTTGAGAGCGAGCTGCTCTCATCCAGAAGTTATCTAGTGCCAGCTTAGGAGTTTCGGCAGTTTGTAATTCACTAGCTTCTTCAGAGGTACTGATATACCGAATAGGTTGAGCCAGTTTCTCGGCTCGTACCAAACGAGGGTAATATTGATCTTCTATCCGAAAGGAAACACCTGACAGTGAGGTGGTATCTAGTTGGGCAAAATAGAGTCCACTTTTATCAAAACGGATAGTACTATCTAGTGGGACTCGGAAGAGTGAATCTACCGTTAGTTTGGGTTGTACATCGCTACTATTGCCCAAAGGCGACGGGTTAGGACCAAAGTTGTGGTCGTAATAATAAGCATACGCCACTGAGTCAGAGTCGTTCAGTGAAATCACTCGCACCTCGGTACCTTGAGGAATATAATTTGAGAATACTGGAATGTCTTCCTCTGCCCTCATCAGCAGCAAAGAGGAAAGCGGAAAGTTTTGGTCATTATCTAATGATACATCGAAGCGGAGTGGCAACTCAGCGCCAGCAACGGATACGGTAAGATATAAAAATACGTAATTGGTGTTTTCTTGGATAGGCACTCCAAATTGATAATAAGCGGTGTTCCCCTCCTCTTTTATTAATTCGTTGGAGGTAAGGGATTGGGTACTTAAAGCTGTTTCAGAAGAATAGCTGTCCCGTACTTCATATTGAATAGTTGACAGCTCTACTTCTGACTGGTTGATAACTCGGAGAAATACAATCGCTTCGTTATTACTTTCGGCTACCTTAGCATCAACCAAAACCGGAGCCTTTAGATTGTATACGTGGCTTACGTTGGTTTTTGATAAGCCTTGCCCCAAGCCAGGTAAGGTAGTGCCTACGAGCAACAGTATAGTAAAAAAGTTATAAACAGAACGTTTCATAATGATTACGAAAATATAGAAACTATCTGTATGATAAGCAGATTGTTATGAATTTATCCGGTTATAGTGTTGCATAAGAGCCTCTTCGTACTGCTGAGCTAGCTCGGTTTTTCCTGCTGATTGTAATGCACGGCTGATTTCATTCAGCGTAATCAGGTGCTTTTGTCGTTCATATCCACCACTACGACCTTCTTCAATCAGGTAGGTGAGCATCTCATCCGCTCGGTCACCAATGGTCTGGGCTATTTGCGTAGCCTTTTCGTCTTCGCCCAACTCAAACAAGAGTGGAACAGCTTGCGCGGTGACATAATCAAAAGGTATAGACTCATCGGGCATTATTTCTAAACTCTTGTTTATTACATTACGCGCCTCTTCAATACGTCCGGCCGCTAGCAGCTCCCGCGATAAGCTATTAAAGCTAGAGCGATGATTCAGAGCAAATTGTCGATAGTCTTCGCTGTAGTAAACGTCAGGGTTATCCAGTTCGCGCCAGTGGAAATTCTCCATCATGTTTTCGTACATCACATCCAGATTAGCAATCTCATCATTAGGGTCAGGGTTGACGATGGGCAGCAATCGGAAAGCGTTGCCTTCTTGCACCACATTTTGCTTGAAGTCGATATTGGCTCCCATCAAAGAAGTATTATTAAAATAGATAGGGCGCTCCCATTTGTTGGTGGCGATCAAATCCAGAATCATCAGATCTTTTTTCTCTAGTGCTCGCCCCTTTAGGTTTAGCATTAAACGATCCGTTACTAGGTTACGCAACTCGACTGGAACAATCTCTTTCAAATTATCCGGTAGCTCCAGCGGAATAGAATCACTGTCAGAAACGGTTCGTTGAGCTTCGCTGGTATCGTACAGATCTACATCCAGATAGAAGGTTTTAGAGGGTACCGTATTATAATCTGCTCGGGCATTCTGAAGCTTTAGTGCCGGAGAATTCTTTTTAATCAATCCTAAGTACTGCTCTAGATTAATAGCACCTTTTACCTGAGGATTTTCCACGTAAGGTAGATAGTCGTTTGGCCCACCTTGTTTATATTGTTCTTTGGTTAGCGAAAACGGCAATGGTTCCGATTCATAGGCCGGACGCGTCATCTGCTCAATGTACCAGTCAGTGTTAAAGTAACTGAGTACAATTACCCGCACATCGGTTCGGAAGCCTTCCACCTCCTGAGCATACCACAGTGGGAACGTATCGTTATCGCCCCCAGTGAAAATAATGGCGTTAGGCGCACAGGAAGCCAGGAAGTTCTTCGCCGAATCTACCGAGAAGTATCGGTCTGAACGATCGTGATCATTCCAGCCTTCGGCGGCCATAATTCCGGGTACGACCAGACAAAGCGAAGCAGCAATAATTCCGGCATTGCGATGGTTCTTCACAAATTGGCTGATAAACTGGCTTAGAGCCATTACTCCAAAACCAATCCAAATAGTGAAGGCGTAGAATGATCCGGCGTAGATGTAATCTCGCTCTCGGGGTTCTACCGGAGGTGAGTTTAGATACACTACCAGTCCAATTCCTGTTAGTAGAAAGAGTACTCCCACTACTGAGAAGCTTTTTACATCTTTACGGTACTGGAAGAATAGACCAATCAGTCCCAACGCCAGAGGCAGCATATAAAATTGATTGCGTCCTTTGTTCTGAGCCAGAATATCGGGTACTCCAGCGTCGCCTTCCCAAGGGCGAAGCCAGGCGGCTTCCTTAATATCACTTTCCCGACCGGCAAAATTCCACATAAAGTAACGCATGTACATATGGCCGAGCTGATAGCTAAAGAAGAAACCTAGGTTATCGGCAAAATTAGGCTCTTCGTTGGGTCGAAGCCCCATCTTTTGTCGATACAACTGAGGGTGGTTCCCCTGGGTACTGTACGCTCGAGGAAATGGGGTGCTTTTCTTAGGATCGTACGTATTTTCCAGCTTATAATCGGTAATGATATACTTTTCTTCTCCTTTCTCATAGATAGGTGCACCCTCTTCTTGGGCTACCAGATCAGCCGTGAAGTACTGACCATAAACTAGCGGGCGGCTACCGTACTGTTCTCGTTTGAGGTAAGAGGTGAAACTGATAAATGTTTCCGGGTTATTCTCATCAATCGGTGGATTGTAGCGGGAACGGATAATGACGACTGAGTAGGAGGAGTATCCGATCAAAATAAAGGTTAACCCTAACAAGAATGTATTTAGCATTGGCATTTTGTGCTGAATAGAGTAGCGGATGCCGTAAACTAACCCGCCTACTAAAATTAACCCGAAAATGACAAAGCCTGAGCCGAAAGGCAGTCCAATATTGTTAACTGAGAAAACTTCAATTTTTCCAGCAATCGTTGGTAAGCCAGGTATAATTCCAATTAGTATCAGTAGAATGAGTGCGCCACTGATCGCTAAAGTCGTGATTACCCCGCGCGTAGTAGGCTCGTGCTTATGGAAGTAATAGATCAAGCCGAGGGCAGGAATCGTTACTAAGTTAAGTAGGTGTACCCCGATTGAAAGCCCCATCGTGTAAGCAATCAGGATGAGCCAACGGTTAGCTGCTCCTTCATCCTGAATATTCTCCCACTTCAGAATAGCCCAAAAAACAAAGGCGGTAAAAAATTGAGATAAACCGTAAACCTCGGCCTCAGTAGCTGAGAACCAGATAGAATCAGAAAATAAGCAGGCCAATGACCCGATAATACCTCCGCCGAGCAACCAAACTTTTTGAGCCGGGGTTTCTTCGCCCATTTTTACTTTCAATACTTTATGGCCTAATAGCGTGATTGTCCAGAACAGGAACATAATGGCGAGGGCGGTGCTGAGTACGCTCACCATATTGACCCAGTAAGCGACCATTTCTGTATTTCCAAGGGAAAGAAAAGAAAACAAACGACCAATCAGCAGAAACAGCGGAGCACCCGGAGGGTGAGGTACTTCCAGTTTATACGATACAGCAATGAACTCCCCACAGTCCCAGAAACTGGCGGTTTCTTCTACCGTGAGCATATATACGATGAGAGAAACTGCGAAAATTCCCCAGCCAATAAAATCGTTGAGCTTTTTGTATGTCAGCATGAACCTGCAACTACGTTATAAAATAGGATTGCAAAACTAATGGAAACCCGGTAGGATTAAAACGTTTTCGGTAACTACCGTAGTAGTAATTACGCCGTAACGTACTGATAAATTTCGTAAGGGTGAGATTTTAACAATTTTTAGCAATTCGTACTGTCTAGATACGGGCTGCCATCAGCAGATGTAAGTCACGGTAGCGAAGGTTGAATTTCTTGCCTATAGCGGCGTTGGTCAAGCTACCTCGGTAGGTATACACACCTTTCATGAACCAGCGGCAGGTGTAGATCATTTCGTCTACGCCCCCAGCATCGCTCATCTGAATCAAGATAGGAGTAAAAATATTACTGAATACATTAGTAGCAGTGCGAGGCACTCGTGAGGCGATGTTAGGAACGCAGTAGTGAATTACATTGAATTTCCTGTATACTGGCTTTTTTAGCGTGGTTATTTCCGAAGTCTCAATACAACCTCCCTGGTCAATGCTTACATCTATGATCACTGATTCGGCTTTCATGTTAGCGACCATTTCTTCCGTCACCACAATACGATTAGTACCCTTTTCAGCCCGAATAGCTCCGATGACTACATCCGCCTCTTCTAATGCATTACTCAAAGTAATAACATCCATAGTAGACGTATATACCTGCTGACCTAGCGTATGCTTGATACGACGAAGCTTGTACAGTTGGTTGTCAAAGATTTTTACCTCAGCTCCCAATCCAATGGCAGCTCGAGCCGCATATTCTCCTACCGTGCCTGATCCAAGAATGACAACCCTCGTAGGAGGAACTCCGGTAATCCCCCCTAAGATAATTCCCTTGCCACCGGTGTTGCTGCTTAGGTAATGAGCGGCTATTGTCATCACTGTACTGCCCGCAATCTCGCTCATGGCTCGTACTACGGGCATTCCACCTACCTTATCTTCAATAAACTCAAAGGCTACTCCGGTGATCTTTCTCTTATTAAGGGCATGAATGAATTCGGGGGTTTGGTTCCCCATTTGCAGTGCCGAGACTAAAGTTGCCCCCTGAGGGATATGTTCAATTTCTTCTAGCGTAGGAGGCTCAACTTTCAGCACAATTTCAGCATCAAACGCCTCTTTAGCAGAATATACAATTTTGGCTCCGGCTTCGCTGTATTCGTTGTCAGTGTACTTAGATGATAGTCCAGCCCCAGTTTCTATCATAATCTGATGGCCCAGATTGCTAACCACCCCTACGGATGAGGGAGTAAGTAATAAGCGATTTTCTTGAAGTGATATTTCGTTAGGAATCCCTATTGTCAGAGGCTGCTTGCCTTCCTTCACTTTGGCTAGCTGTTCCTGAGGGTAGAGTGCCTGCTCTTTGGCAAGTTCTTTAATCTCAGTGGACACCGGACTATTAGCTATTTCTGGGGTAGTTGGCTCATTCATGTCTGGACACGTAAATAGTGCGACGCTGATCAGGCTGCACTTCTAATGAAACTTGAAGATAGCGATCTGGTAACAAATTAGGGATTTTTTCAGGCCACTCAACTAAACAGTAGTTTCCAGAGTAAAAATATTCCTCTACACCAATATCCAACGCCTCTAATTCGTCATTTAAACGATAAAAATCAAAGTGATAGACCAGCTTTCCATCCTCGGTTTCGTATTCATTTACAATAGAGAATGTTGGGCTGCTCATAGAATCCAGCACCTTCCATTGGCGACCGAGCTCCTTAATTAGCGTCGTTTTACCTGCTCCTAAATCACCCTGGAAAAGCCAAATATCGTAAGATTTGCCCCAATCAATTAAATTTTGGGCAAACTGAGGCAAGTTTTCTTCTGATATTGACTCGCTAACCCATTCATTTTTAGGCATTTTTAGGCACTAGAGTAACTAATGGCACGATCATCTCCTCCAACGAAACTCCTCCGTGCTGAAAGGTATCACGATAGTAATTTACATAATAATTGTAATTATTCGGATAGGCAAAGAAATAGTCTTGGGTGGCAAACGCGTAGGTGGTTGATACGTTGATGCGAGGCAAGTGTAAATCTTCGGGGCGACGTACCGCAAACACCCGATTATTATCAAAATTCAGGTTTTTCCCCTGTTTGTAGCGCAAGTTGGTATTGGTGTTTCGGTCACCAATAATTTTCGCGGGACGTTTCACCCGAATAGTACCGTGGTCGGTAGCTACCATTACCTTCACTGGTTCGCGGGCAAGTCGCTTAAATAAGTCTAGCAAAGGTGAGTGCAGAAACCAAGATTTAGTAATAGAGCGATAGGCTGACTCATCGGGAGCCAATTCCCGGATCATTTCCATATCGGTGCGGGCGTGAGAGAGCATATCCACAAAATTGTACACCACCACATTCAGGTCATTGCCCAACAGATTAGATACATTATCGAGTAACTGCTTACCTTGCTCAGTACGAATGATTTTATGATAACTGCTCTTAATATCCAGTCGGTTCTTCTTCAGTTGCCGCTTCAGAAATTCATGTTCATGGTTGTTTTTTCCCTCTTCCTGATCATCACCCACCCAAATATCCGAATGGTACTTGGCCATTTCAGCGGGTAGCATCCCCGAAAAAATGGCGTTACGAGAGAAAGCAGTGGTAGTAGGGAGAATGGAGTACATAGACGATTCTTCCTCAACAGTGTAGTAATCTGCAATAATCGGTTCAATGATTTTCCACTGGTCAAAGCGTAGGTTGTCAATTAAAATGAAGAATAGCGGTTGGCCGCTTTGTAGCTCTGGAAACACCCGTTTTACCATCAACTGATGCGACAGTAGTGGTTTGTCTACATCTACTTCATTCAGCCACGAATCATAATTATCGGTGATGAAGCGAGCAAAATTAGAGTTGGCTTCATCTTTCTGATTATCCAACACTTCTGACATACTACGCTCTTCAGTATTATCAATTTCTAGTTCCCAAAAAATCAGCTTACGGTAAATCTCTACCCACTCCTCGTGATCAATATCATCGCTGTAGGCCATGCTCAGATTTCGGAAGTCCTGTTGATAACTCATGTTGGTTTTCTCGGTAACCAACCGTCGATTATCCAGAATTTTTTTGATAGAGAGTAAAATCTGATTGGGGTTAAGCGGCTTAATCAGGTAATCGCTGATTTTGGCACCAATTGCCTGCTCCATAATCATTTCTTCCTCACTCTTGGTAATCATCACTACCGGAATATTCGGTTTGCTGGCTTTGATGTAGTCTAGTGTTTCTAGACCAGTCATACCTGGCATATTTTCGTCTAGGAAGATCAGATCAAATGATTCATTCTCTACCTGCTCAATGGCATCAGCACCACTGTTGACGGTGATCATCTCGTAGCCCTTTTTTTCTAAAAAAAGCGTGTGGGGCTTCAATAAATCTATTTCGTCGTCGGCCCAAAGGATTCTGTATTTTTGCATAGGTGTAGTAGTTAAAAAAACTAAGTGATTGTGAGGTCGTTAAAGCAGTGCTACACTGTGTAGTTCTGAGTGTTACGGTTTTGAGTTTATAATTCACGTTTAAATCGGATGCTCAACTCAAAACCGAGAACTTAAAATACTAAGCTCGTTAACTCTTCAACGCTAATAGCAGATTTTGTTACATAAATTTATTAAACGTTGAATAAAAGAAAAGTTTTCAACGACCCAGTCTACGGGTTTATCAATATTCCAAGCGAACTCATTTTTGATATCATTGAGCACCCTTACGTACAGCGGTTAAGACGCATTCGCCAGATGGGCTTGGCCGACTTTGTTTATCCTGGGGCTCTGCACACCAGGTTTAACCATGCGTTAGGCTCCATGCACCTAATGCAAAATACGATAGATAGCCTGCGTAACAAAGGCCAGGAAATTTCAGATGACGAGTGTGAAGCTCTACTGATTGCCATTTTACTGCACGATGTGGGCCACGCACCTTTCTCGCATGCCTTGGAATTTACCTTACTGAAGATAAGTCACGAGGAAATGTCGCGGTTAATTATGCAACGTTTGGAGCAAGAACTAGGCGGTAACCTGACCTTAGCGTATCAGATCTTCACTAACCAGTACGAGCGGAAATTCTTTCATCAACTGGTCTCTAGCCAACTAGATATTGATCGGCTGGATTACTTAAAACGCGATTGCTTTTACACGGGAGTGTCTGAAGGTGAGATTGGGGCCGACCGGATTATTAAAATGTTAGATGTACGCAACGATCAGGTGGTGGTAGAAGAAAAGGGCATTTACAGTATTGAAAATTTCCTGAACGCTCGACGGTTGATGTACTGGCAAGTATATCTACACAAAGCCAGTGTCAGTGCTGAAAAAATGTTGGTGGCGATTATTCAACGGGCACAACAATTACTGGCTGCTGGAGCTAAGGTATCAGCTTCTGATTGCTTACAGCTATTCCTAGAAAAACAAGTTGCTCTTAACGATATCAAGCAAGATGAAGAATATCTAGAATATTATATGGCACTGGATGATAACGATATATGGTGCGCAATTAAAAGTTGGCAGCATCACTCTGATCGAGTATTATCTACTCTTAGCCGGATGCTACTTCAGCGCAAATTATTTCGAATTAGGTTGTTTAATGAAGCATTATCTCAGGAGGAGGTTGAGCAGTTGCAACAGTGGGTTCAGCAAGAAATGAAATTAAATTCAGATGAAATATTTTATTTCTTATACTACGGTGAGGTGAGCAACGCTGCCTATGTAGTGGAAGACCAAAAAATCAATATTTTGACCAAAGAGGGCAAGATTTTTGACGTGGTAGAGGCATCTGATCTACCTCATCTGAAAGCGATGAGCCGAATCGTAAAAAAACACTATGTTTGCTGGCCAAAAGACTTATCTCCTCAACTAATAAACAACCTCTTTTATAACCTAAGCAAAAGTTCATGATAGAGTTTAGTGCCAATTATATCGCCGAATTACTCGACGGAGAAATACAAGGCGATGGGACTACCAAAATTAATAAGTTAGGGAAAATCGATGATGCCGAGCCTGGTGCTTTAGCCTTCCTATCTAACCCCAAATACGAACCCGCTATTTATAAAACTGCCGCCAGTGCAGTGCTAGTAAATAAGAATTTCCAACCTCGCCAAGAACTAAGCACTACGCTAATTCGGGTAAATGATCCATATTTGGGTTTTACCGCCTTGCTGGAAGAATATCATAAACTCACTAATTCTAATAAGTCAGGAGTAGAAGATCCATCTTTTGTTCACGAAAGCAGCACGTTAGGAAAAGACTTGTACCGAGGCGCATTTTCCTATATTGGTGCTAACTGCAAAATTGGGAATAACGTAAAAATCTACCCGCAAGCCTATGTAGGCGATAATGTCATCATTGGTCACCATACTATCATCCACAGCGGAGTCAAGATTTATGCGGGAACAATTATCGGAAGCCACTGCGTACTCCATTCGGGCGCTGTAATTGGTAGCGACGGTTTTGGCTTTGCGCCTCAGCCCGACGGTAGCTACAAGACCATTCCTCAGTTAGGTAATGTTGTTGTTGGTCATCATGTGAGCATTGGAGCCAATACTACTGTTGATTGTGCTACGCTGGGTTCTACCGTTATTCAGGATGGGGTAAAGCTAGATAATCTCATTCAGATCGCTCACAATGCTGAGATTGGTGAAAACACTGTGATTGCAGCTCAAACTGGAGTTTCTGGTTCTACCAAAATTGGCAAAAACTGTATTCTAGCGGGACAGGTCGGTGTTGTTGGGCACCTCACTATCGGTGATCGAGTGACGGTAGGGGCTCAGGCCGGAGTAGGTAAATCACTAGATTCAGGTCAGATAGTGTTAGGAAGCCCCGCCTTTGATCGGAAAAAGTATCTGCGGGCGTACGCTGCTTTTCGCAATTTGCCCGATCTACTAAACCGCATCAGTGAACTAGAAAAAAAATACTAACTTTGCCGCTTAATTCAGTCAAAGTACATGATGAACATTAAGCAACATACTATACAGAAGTCAGTCACCGTGTCTGGAGTGGGGTTACACACCGGAGTTCCGGCTAATATGACCTTCGTTCCGGCTAAGCCTAACCATGGAATCAAATTTCAGCGTACCGACCTGGAGGGGCAGCCTACGGTGGATGCTGACGTAGATAATGTAGTAGATTTATCTCGGGGAACCACTATTGAGCAAGGGGAAGCTCGGATCAATACCGTTGAGCATACCTTGGCGGCATTGATGGGGATGGAAATTGATAACGTACTCATCCAGCTCGACGGCCCCGAGCCACCCATTATGGATGGGAGTGCCAAACCCTATATTGATGCTTTACTCGAGGCTGGAACTGAGGAGCAAAGTGCCTTGCGTAATTTTTTTGAAGTAAAGGAAAGTGTGCATTACCGCGATTCCTCCCGTAACGTAGAAATCGCTGCTCTTCCTCTGGACGACTATCGGGTTACGGTAATGGTAGATTACAACTCTCCCGTACTGGGCAGTCAGCATGCTACCTTAAACGATATTAAAGATTTCTCTAAAGATATTGCCGCTTGCCGTACTTTCTGCTTTTTGCATGAGCTGGAAATGCTACATAAGAATAACCTGATTCGAGGTGGAGATCTTAATAATGCCATTGTGGTGGTGGATAAGAAGGTAGATAACGACGAGCTAGATTATTTGGCCGATTTATTCAACAAGCCTAAAGTCGAAGTCCGAGAAGAAGGAATCTTAAACAATGTAGAATTACGTTATAAAAATGAACCTGCCCGACATAAGCTACTAGATGTAGTAGGAGATTTAGCATTGGTAGGTCGCCCCATCAAAGCTCAAATATTGGCTGCTCGTCCAGGTCACGCGGCTAATATCGCCTTCGCTAAGAAGCTCAAGAAGGCCATGAAAGAGAGTGGTGAATCCAATATACCTCAGTACGATCCGCAGTTGCCTCCGGTGCTCGACATTAACCAGATCAGCCAGATGCTACCCCACCGGTATCCGTTCTTAATGATCGATAAAATCTTTTATCTGGATGATACTACGGTGTGTGGAATGAAGAACGTCACCATGAATGAACCTTTCTTTGAGGGGCATTTTCCGGGTAACCCTGTAATGCCGGGTGTGCTTCAGGTAGAGGCTATGGTGCAAACCGGAGGCATTTTGGTACTAAGTACAGTACCTGATCCAGAAAACTATTGGACCTATTTTCTAGCCATTGAGCACTGCCGTTTCCGAAAAATGGTATTGCCTGGCGATACTCTTACAATTAAATGTGAACTGCTGGCACCTATTAAGCGAGGTATTGCCAAAATGCACGGTCAGGCTTACGTAGGAAAAAACCTAGTCTGCGAAGCTACTATGTCAGCCAGCATAGTTAGAAAGAACCCATGAATCAACCTTTAGCATACATTCACCCCGAAGCTAAAATTGCTAGTAACGTAGTTATTGAGCCATTTAGTACCATCCATAAGAACGTAGTAATTAAAGAAGGCACCTGGATAGGTCCTAATGTAACTATTATGGAAGGAGCCCGCATTGGGCGAAACTGCCGCATATTTCCGGGTGCGGTAATTTCCGCAGTTCCTCAGGATTTGAAATTTGCGGGAGAAGAGACTACGGCAGAGATCGGGGACAATACTGTGATTCGGGAGTGTGTAACCATCAACCGGGGCACAGTAGATCGGTACAAAACTGCTATAGGTAGTGATTGCTTACTAATGGCCTACGTGCACATTGCCCATGATTGTATTATCGGCGACCGATGTATTTTAGCCAATGCCGTACAGGTGGCAGGCCACGTTAATATAGGAGATTATGCCTTCATTGGTGGTATGAGTGCAGTTCACCAGTTTGGGAAAATTGGCCCTCACGCCATGATCTCAGGCGGGTCATTGGTACGAAAAGATGTTCCACCCTTTATTCGAGCGGCTCGTGAACCATTAGGTTACAGCGGGGTGAACTCCATTGGATTACGCCGTCGGGGCTTTTCCAACGAAAAAATCAATGAAATTCAGGAGATCTATCGGATGATTTACCTCAGTGGGATGAATAACTCGGCGGCTCTCGACCAAATCGAAATTACAATGAACCCCTCTCGCGAACGGGATGAAATCTTGCGGTTTATGCACGGTTCAGAGCGGGGCATCATTCGGGGATTCGATCAGTAACTAGTCGCTCGTGATACGAATTGAGGCGGAGCAGCTCGGCAAAAAATTCGGTAGAGAATGGATTTTTAGGAATATCAACCTCAATCTTCAGCAGGAGAAATCTTACGCTTTCACTGGTTACAATGGCAGTGGTAAATCTACCCTACTGCTCATTCTGGCGGGCATGCTTCCCCCCTCTGCCGGAAAGATTAGCTACTATCAGCAAGATAAACCGATAGATGAAGAATCTATCTTCCGGCAAATTAGTATTGCAGCTCCCTACGTTGAGCTTATTGAAGAATTTACCCTAGAAGAATTTCTGGATTTCCACACGACTCTCAAGCCTCTGCAACCTGATATTACCGCAAAAGAGCTATTAGAACGCACCGGGTTGATTAACGCCCGGCAAAAATACATTCAGCAGTTTTCTTCGGGTATGAAGCAGCGGCTCAAATTAGGGATTACCTTCTATTCTCAAAGTCCAATATTACTACTGGACGAACCATGCTCTAACTTAGATCAGCAAGGAATACGTTGGTATCATGAAGAGGTTCGGCAACACATTTCTAAGAAATTGGTCGTTATTTGCTCCAATCAATCGTTTGAATATGATTTTTGCAATCAGATCGTCGATATTACACAATTTAAGCGTTAGCCATTCGGTTAAAGAGTACAAGTACTTTTCTCTATATTTTCTAATACTTAACAAATGTCTCGACTTAAGATAATACTTCTGCTGTCTCTCGTATCCCTAATTTTTGTGTGGGGTTGTGAAATAGACGATGGTTCCAGCGGTGGTAACGAAGTAGTACCCGGGCAGGCTATTGCTGGAACCTGGTTCGTAGAAGATACCGTAGATGCTATCGTGCCTCAAACCCAACCGGGTGGGGTTGATAAGCAGATAGAGGCAGGTGAATTTGTTGGCTTTCGTATAACTATCACGCCCAGTGTAAGTGAAGTAGCTTACGTTACGCAGGGCAATATTAGTCCGGTAATATTTCCTCCGCAGGGAACGCTAGTAGTGGAAGAAAGTGATGATTTTGCGGTTGGAGCAGAAATCACTCGTCAGCCCGATTTAGTCCCTATGACGGTGCAAGTGTTTGAATCTGACTCCTTACAAATTGAGTTCGCGGTAGGCGGAGACAGTAGCATCCCGGCTAATAATAGTCGTGAGGCTGGAATTTCGGGCAGGTATCAGTTAATGATGATGAAGCAGCAAACGCAATAGTATTTGCTTACATTGCATTTATGCAGTAGTTAGTAGCAAATTAATATGAAGTTTACAGAAGAGTTTTTGAAGGATTTAATTAACGCTAAAGTCATTGGCGATGTGATACCTTTCAAAACTGGGAAAATCAATAAAGTTGAAAGTTATATAAAGACAATAGTTGGAAGAATTGAAGATAATCCAAAACTGGTAGTAGAACCTGACTTCAAATATTATGGAAGCGGATTTGCTTCTTATGTTAATGTAGAAATTTCTCAAAGAGACAGGTCAGACACTAAAATCACTTATGAAGGAAGCCAGCGTACAGAGTGGATTAAAGGATTACTATTATACATTTCTAATTTATCGCCCTATTGGTATTATGGGGGATCAGAGTGGACGATTACTTATGAGAATGATACGTGGAAAGGTAGGTCTAGAGGGTTTCTAAGGCCTGAAAGTATCCACTATGTAGACTATAATATTTGGGATGATAGTATCTATGAAATTAAAGAATTGATGAGCAGTTATGGGTACAGATTACTGACTGAAGAAGAAATAGAAGAACAAGTGTGGTTTGAAGCAGATATTCCTACGATACTTACTGATAGACCCTATGAAGTGTTTGATTGCTTTTTTTATTGGGCAGATTGAAAATCTGCCACCAACAAAGTGCAGTAGCCAGCCCGGTTAAAACGCACCTAGAGCAAATTGCGCTAAGCACGAATATTTACTCGCACTGGTCGTTCAAGGGTGAATCATTTCCTGATGCTGAAGCAGCAAACGTAGTAGGATTTAGTGTGATTATCGCAAATATGCCAGCGTAACCCCAGCACCGCCTCGCTCAATATGTTCTTCTTGAAAATGAGAGATAGAAGGATGGGTTTTGAGATAGTTACGGACTACTTCGCGTAGTACGCCATTTCCCTTTCCATGAACAATTCGCAGTTCGTTGGTACCGAACATTGCCGCTTCATCTACCCAAATCTCTAGCTTAGGAATTACTTCTTCTACTCGCTTACCCCGTAAGTCCAGACTGCTGCTGAATCCGGCTCGTTTTTCGGTCAAATCAACATTTGATTTAGCAGAAGAAACTACCTCTTTCTGTATCTTTTTTAACGATTGCTTGGCTACTTTCTCGAGCCGGTTCAGTTTTACAGTTGATTTGAGAGAGCCAATCAGAATTTCTGCCTGATTGTTTTTTAGTGATAACACTTCGCCAATGGCTCCATTTTCTTTCACTCGTACCGCATCTCCTTCCTGAATAGGACCTTCTTCTTTGGCAATTTTCACCTTCTTCGGACGGGGCTTAGCTTCCGATTTTTTGGGCTTTACTTGCTGTTTCCAGTCTTCTAACTCCTGACGAGCTTGTCGGGTACTTTCCCGTTCAGCATTCTTCTCCTTAATGGTGCGGATGGTGTTCTCAATCCGCTGATTGGTATTTTGCAAAAGCTGACTGGCTTCTTGCTTCGCTTCGGCTAAAATACGTTTGCGTTCGCTTTTCAAGTGCTCACGCAATTCTTCGTACTCCTGAGAAGTAGTAGAAATACGCTTCTCTTTGGCAGCTAAATTTTGCGTAAGCTGCTCGTACTTATTTTTCTCATTTTCCAGCTCACTCAGCATCTTTTCGTACTGCACATGTTCTATCCCAACCAATTCTTTCGCCTGATTTAAGATGGATGATTGTAACCCGATTTTCCGAGCAATTTCCAGAGCAAATGAGCTACCGGGTTTCCCCATTTCTAATTGATAGAGCGGCTCTAACTCATCGGTATCGAAGCGCATCGCACCGTTGATAATTCCGTTGGCTCGGTCAGCAAATTCTTTCAGGTTAGAATAATGCGTGGTGATGACTCCGAAGACCCTCTTCTGATTCAAGTCGCTGAGAATGGCCTCGGCAATGGCTCCGCCAAACTGAGGCTCGGTTCCGGTGCCAAATTCATCAATAAGTACTAATGTCTTCTGGTCAGCCATCTTTACAAAGTGATTCATATTGGTGAGATGCGAACTGTAGGTGCTCAGATCGTTTTCCAACGATTGTTCGTCGCCAATATCAATAAAAATACTTTGGAAGATTCCCGCAGTGGATTGTTCGTCCATTGGAGTGAGTAAGCCACACTGAAGCATATACTGCACTAAGGCGACCGTTTTCAGGCAAATCGATTTCCCTCCGGCATTTGGACCCGAAATTACGAGAATACGTTGATCGGCACTTAGCTCTATCGTTAGCGGAATGACTGGTTTATTCTGAGCCTGATGTGAAAGATAGAGCAGTGGATGGCGGGCTTCTTGCCAGTCGACCAACCGTTTTTTCTCCAGTTTGGGACAAATTGCTTCTAGTTGTTGAGCTAATCGTGCCTTCGCCCGGATGAAGTCCATCATTCCCAGAAACTGGTAGGCGTACCGCAGTTCTTTCAGATGAGGTCGTAATTCATCGGTGAGCTGAGTCAGAATTTTGGTAATCTCCCGGCGTTCCCGGTATTCCAAATCCCGAATTTCATTGTTGATGTCCAGCACCTCGGCAGGTTCCAGATAAACGGTTTGTCCAGTCGCTGATTCATCATGTACAAATCCCTTAATCCGCCGTTTATACTCGGCCTGAATGGGAATGACCATGCGCCCACCGCGGATCGTGACCGAAGCATCGTCGGGGGTGTAACCCTGCTGCCGAGCCTGACGCATAATCTGATCCAGCACCTTGCGTAAACGGGATTGTTCACCCAACATCGTCCGCCGAATATCCTGCAATTCTTTGCTAGCGTTGTTACGTATGTGCCCCTTTTCATCAATGATTTTCCTGATACTCCCAAGTAAGCTGGGAGGTACTCCTACATGCTCACTAAGGCGGGCTAAGTACGGATAGGGTTGTTCTTCCTCAGAAGTCTTGAAAAAAGATTGGCAACGAATAATGGTATCCAGTGATAGCTGAATCTGATGAAATTCTTCTTCAGAGAGAAAGATGCCAGGAGTTTTAGCCTTGGCCAATTGCGGACGTACGTCCAGATAATTTCCCGAAGGAAAAGACTGTTCTTCCTGCAAGATTTGCTGAAACTCTTCGGTTTGGTGCAGTAGCTTACTAATGTGATCGTAGTCGTCCGAAAACTGAATCTTATCTACATAATATGTTCCTAAAGAACTACTGCAATGTTCTTTCAGTAACTGACGAATTTGGTCAAAGCCAATTTTTTCTTCTATGGTATTAGGATAAAGCAAAAATCAAATACAGTTTTGAGTACCATTGAAGAACGTCCGAAAAGGGCAAAAGTTCCGAGGGATTGACCGAGAAAAGGAAAGATCAAGAAATTGCTACTGAAGAAGTGCGGCGGGAGTAGTAGATAATGGTTCCAATGACGATAAAAGGTAGACTGAGTAACTGCCCCATATTCAGTATGAAGTTACTCTCAAAGGCTACTTGATTGATTTTGAAAAACTCTATTACAAAACGAGCGGAAAATAAACTGATAAGCAAACCACTGAAAATCAGTCCTGACAAAAGTTTGTTGGTACGAGATTTCCAAATGAATAATCCAACGAAAATAAGTAAGTAGCTCATCGCTTCGTAGAGCTGCGCCGGATGCCGGGGTAGTTGATCAACGAGTGGAAACACAAACCCCCAGGGCACGGTGGTAGTATGCCCAATCATCTCAGAGTTGAAAAAATTTCCTAACCGGATGAATGCTCCGACCAACGGAGCTACCAACGCGAGTTGATCCAATATAAACCAAACGGATACTTTAGGGTACTTACGGGAAAACAGCCATAGGCTAATCAGAATACCGATAGCCCCGCCGTGACTAGCTAAACCAGCGTAACCCGTAAAATGCAGTTCGGGAGTAAAACTAAATGGTAGAAGAATCTCGAGCGGACGTTCTAAAAAAGCTTGGGGTTCGTAAAACAAAAAATGACCTAAGCGCATTCCCACAATCATACCTACCAACACGTGCATTACCAACGACTCGAACGATTCGTTCGGTAGTTTTGCCTGCCTGAATTGCTTTCGGACAATGTAATAACTGAGTAGAATTCCTGTAGTGAATAGTAGACTGTACCAACGCAGGGTAAAAAAGCCCAGATCAACAATTTCGGGTGAAACCGTCCATCGTATAAAAGCGAAAGGCATAAGGTCAGCAGCCACCGCAGAGAAAAATGATGGATGCGTACATAGCGGCATTTCTCAATAAAGAAGAATAGCTCGTAAACCATTGACTAAAAGTTGACTGCTTCGACGGAAGCAAAGCATCCAGTTCTTCTAAGCTTCTTTGCTCGCGAGTGCTAGTAACTGAGGCATAGTGCTGCCAATCCGATTTTAATTCATCTAAGTTCATATCATCTCCGATTGAAAAAGTGAACGTAATTTTTGCCGAATCCGATTGAGGCGAGTACTTACGTTGGTAACGGTCATTAAATTTATATCAGCGATTTCCTGGTACGGGTATCCTTCCAAATAGAGAATGAGCAAAGCCCGGTCTTCGGGACTCAGTGCGCTAAGCGCTATCCGAATGGTTTCAGTATCTTTTGAGTCATTCCCACTTGGTTGTTCCGGGAGGGTAGCAAACGTAAATTGGTGTTGTCGCAACAAATTGAAGATTGTCTGAAGAGCCACCCGGTACATCCAGGTGCTGATGGACGAGTCGCCACGAAACGATGGGTAGGATTTCCAAAGTTGCAGTACAATTTCCTGAAACGCATCTTCCCGATCTTCCGTATTGGCGAAGTAACTACGGCACAGACTATGAATTAGCCCCTGATGCTGATGTAGTTGGTCAAGAAATTTCTTCCGATTTGCCATTCGTAAAGTAACAATCAACTGTGATTTAGTGAGTTAGTAGCAATTTCTAGCATTTTGTCACAGGTAGATGAAAATTTATATAAAAAAAGCGATGAAGGCCTAACTCCATCGCTCTTGCCGAATTGATACGAACGTTGCGAGAACTATTATTTCATAGCCTTCTTAGCCATTGAGCTGTCGGCAACCAATGATATTTCCAAGTGAAAGTCATCGTAAATTACTTTGTCGCCCAGATTATCGAAGAAACTGTCCGAACCATAGCGCACATCGTACTCAGAGCGATCTACCGTAATAGAAGCGCTGGCAGTTACTTGGCTTCCTTCGGTAGTAACCGTAGCCGGAAACTGAATCTGGTTGGTTTTATCCTTGATAGTCAGTTCACCTGTAACTTGATACGTATTGTCATTCTGAGGCTCAACATTGGTAATGGTAAGCACAGCATTAGGATAGGTAGCCACTCCGAAAAAGTCATCCGACTTCAGGTGGCCTTCCAGTTTTCCTTTCTGCTCACCTTCCAGATCCGTGTTATTAATCGTGCTCATGTCAATGGTGAAATTACCACCAGTTAGTTTTCCGTCTTCCAAGGCTAAACTGCCTTGCTGAAGCTGGATAGTGCCTACATGGTTTCCAGTTACTTTTTCCCTTTTCCAGGTAACCTGACTTTGCTGAACATCAACAGTATAGGTTACTGCTTCTTTTTCGGGCAGAGTAAATGCTGAGGTTACTATTGCCAAAACAGTTAGTACGAGTGCGTTTAGAGAAAATACTTTCATTTTTAGTAAAGATTAAGATAGATAAATATAGCAATTAAATTTTAATATTTGTATATACATTAATTGTCTATACTTTGTTTCAAAATTTTTACGTTTTTTAAATTTCATAAACATGTGATACTTCTGTGACAAATAAGCGGCTCATAGTCACGTACTTACGATTGAAAGAAAATTTAATTGATAAGCACCATGACTGATTTACCAGAAGAATTACAAGCCCTAGCCGAGGAGATAGACCAACAAACTGCCCCTAGACTTCGCCAAGTGCTACGGCAATTTGTAGAAAGTCTCCAACGGCAGCGCGCCTCCCAACGTAGTCTAAAGGTTGGAGACGTAGCCAGCGATTTTGCCCTTAAAGATCAAAACCAACGAGTTGTTCACCTATATGATCAGTTAAAGAAAGGGCCAGTAGTACTAACTTTCTTCCGAGGCGGCTGGTGTCCGTTTTGTAACCTTACCTTACAAGCTTGGCGCTATGCTCTACCCGAAATAGAGTTTCAGGGTGCTCAGCTTCTAGCGATTACTCCAGAATCTGGAGAGCATGCCCGGCGCACGGTGCAGAAAAACAAATTAGATTTTTCGGTTCTACAAGATCACGGTAGCGAGGTAGCCCGGTCGTTTAAAGTCTCGATAGCTTTGTCGGAATATCTATCTGCGTTTTATCGTAGTCTGGGTTTGAATTTACTAACCCGTCACCAAGATAAAATAGCCCGATTACCGATGCCCGCTACCTACGTGATTGATACTAATGGAATTATCCGTTATGCCTTTGTAGCCGAAGATTATACCCAGCGGGCTGATATTTCTGAAGTACTTGAGGTACTAAAGCAATGGACCAATGAAACGAAGCCAATGTATACGCCCGCCTACGCGGTAGCCTAACTTGCCTTTGTCGCTTATTTTTGAGATTTAACGTAACTTACATGGAATATTTAGGAGATGAAGAGAACGAAATATCAATAGACTCTTTACTGGCAACTATGCACAAGCGAGCCCTTATTATTGAAGACGATCAGGACATTGCCAATCTGATTCAGGTAAATCTGCGGGATATTGACTGCGAAGCTGAGATTGTTGGCAATGGTATTGACGGTCTGTATCAAGCCATTCATCAATCGTACGATATTATCATTCTGGACATTATGTTGCCGAGTATGGATGGCATGGAGGTATGTCAGCGTATCCGGCAAGAAAGGATTGATACGCCAATCATTATGCTTACCTCTAAAGCTGAGGAAATAGATAAAGTATTGGGTTTGAACCTGGGGGCAGATGATTATATGACCAAGCCCTTCAGCGTTCGTGAGCTGGTAGCTCGGGTAAAAGCCCGGATTCGTCGCTACAAGTTTGAGCAAGGGCCGGAGGAAGTTGCTACTGATCGACTTCAGCAGGGAGGACTTACGCTCGATATTCTCAAGCATAAAGTTCTTCTGAATGGCGAAGTAGTAGAACTGACCGCAAAGGAATTTGACTTGCTAAAACTGTTTATGCAGGAGGTAGGACGCACCTTTACTCGTGAAGAACTGCTAAGTAAGGTTTGGGGTTACTCCTACGGTGGGTACGAACATACGGTAAACTCTCATATCAATCGTCTTCGATTAAAAATAGAACAAGACCCGGCTAACCCCACCTATATTTTGACGGTGTGGGGAGTTGGTTATAAATTCAATGATGAACTCATCTAGTAAGCAAAATAGTAAAAAAGAAAATCACCGTAGCGACCATCGTAGTGACGACCGCCATGGTGGCAACCGTCGCAGCGGCGATCGTATCCGTTGGGGTAGTCTGCGCTTCCGACTTTCGCTGGTGTTTGCGATACTTTTGATGTCGGTAAGTGCAGTGTACTTCTACTTAATGTCTACTTCTTCGGCAGATTATCTGGCCGAGATGATGCAGAAGCGTAATATAGATTTGGCGGCATCTATTGCTAAAGAACTTAAGATTGACTCGGCTACCAATGAAATCCCAGGGGAAGAATTAGAAAACCTTTTTCATGCCGCAATGATTATCAACCCCAATATTAAGCTGTATATGGTTGGGCACGACGGGGAGATTTTAACGGCATCGGCCAACCCTGGCGAAATAAAGATGCAGGAGATTGATGTAGATCAAATAGAGGCATTTATCCACCAGACGGACTCCATGCCTATCTACGGGGATGATCCACGATTTCCAGCAGAGCCTAGAGTGTTTTCAGCTACACAGCTATTGAGCCAAGATGGTTCACTACACTGTTATTTGTACATTACCCTCGGTAGTGAACATGAAACCGATGCAGCCTCCATCCGGCATAGCTATATTCTCATGGTACTGGGCAGAGCTTTATTGGTAGCACTAGTCGTTACCTTAATTATTGGTCTACTGCTAGTACTCTGGTTGACGAGGGATTTAAAAAAGGTTGCTGAAGCGGTACGACAGATGGAACAGGGCGACTATAGTGTGCGGGTGCAAGCGAGTTCTTCGGATGAATTAAATGATTTGGCGGTTGCCTTCAACACCATGGCTAGTGAGATACAGACTGCGATGAATCAACTTAAGCAAAATGATGAACTGCGTCGCGAGTTGATTGCTAATGTTTCTCATGACTTACGAACTCCACTAGCTTCGGTAGAAGGCTACGTAGAAACGATTCTGCTCAAGAAACATTTACTGAGTGATGCTGAGCAGCAGGGTTACTTGGAAACAATCTTAAAGAATACCCGACGACTCACTCGTTTAGTAGCCGATTTATTTGCACTATCTAAGCTAGAGGCGCAGCAAACGCAGCCTCAACCCGAAACGTTTTCTTTGGTAGAACTCGCGCATGATATTTTACTTCAGCTTACGCCTAAGGCGCAAGAAAACAAAGTCACACTTAAAAGTGATTTTGCTAAAGATATTCCTTTAGCTTACGCCGACGTGAGTTTAATTGCCCGGGTACTACAAAACTTAATGGAGAACGCCATTCAATATACTCCTGAACAAGGAAAAGTAACCGTTATCGTAGATAAGCCAGAGGGTAAAGAGGTGAAGGTTTGCATTTCTGATACCGGACAAGGCATTGCTGAGGAAGATCTTCGTCATATTTTTGATCGCTTTTATCGTAGTAGTAACGTCCGTGCCAAATCGCAGAGCGGTCTAGGATTAGGGTTGGCAATCGCCAAAAAAATCGTAGAATTGCACGGAAGTGAACTGCAAGTAGAAAGCGAAGTAGGAAAAGGCACTACTTTCTGGTTTTTACTTCCAGTTTCTGAAGAAGTAACCGTTCCCAAACTAGTATAATAATGAGTAATGATTGATGACTAATAAATAATGGCAATCGGTCTCCTGACTCCGGTTTTCCAACTACAAACAAATTTATCAATCATTCTAATGTCGTAGTTCTGACAATTCCCTATCCCAAGAGATTCGCCCTCAACTTTTTATGCAGAAGACCAGTAAAGTTATTATTCCGGCTTTTAACGAACAGAATTCGGTGGGGAAAGTGATCCGGGATATTCCGAAGGAATGGGTAAGCGAAATTGTAGTAGTTAATAATAACTCCAACGACAATACGGTACGAGTTGCTAAGGAAGCAGGAGCTACCGTTTTAGAAGAGCCCGAGCAGGGTTACGGCAATGCCTGTTTGAAAGGAATAGCGTATATTAGCCAGCAAATTGAGAAACCCCACATTGTGGTGTTTATGGACGCCGACTACTCTGATTATCCCGAAGAATTACCTCAATTGGTTCAGCCAATTATGGATGAAAGAGTGGATATGGTTATTGGTTCTCGGGCACTGGGTCAACGAGAGCGGGGTTCAATGACCCCTCAGCAGGTATTTGGCAATTGGTTGGCTACTCGTCTGCTTCGTTGGCTCTACGGCGCATATTTTACCGATTTGGGACCGTTTCGGGCGATCCGCTACGATTCGCTAATGGCACTGGAGATGAAAGATCGCACCTACGGTTGGACAGTAGAAATGCAAGTAAAGGCTGCTCAACAAAAACTAAGGTGGATAGAGGTGCCCGTTCGTTATCGGCAACGGATTGGAGTATCGAAAGTATCAGGAACCGTTAAAGGAACGATTATGGCGGGATATAAGATTATTGGGACGATTTTAAAATATTTATAGCAATCAGTCTACGGTCGACAGTCTACAGACTAATATGTTTACTGTGGACTATCGACTATGGACTGTGGACTAATTCACTGTGGAGATCATCATCGTTATAGCGTATATTCTTTCGCTGCTTTTCATTTTTATGTTTAGCGTAGCGCAGCTCCATCTTACTTGGCATTATCTACGAAGCTTGCGAGAGAAATCTCGACCGCCTAAAACCATCGTAGATTGGCCTAAGGTCACGGTTCAGCTACCAATTTATAACGAACGTTATGTGGTTGAACGTTTGATTGATGCTATTTGTGCTTTTGATTATCCAGCCGATCGATTAGAAATTCAGGTTTTGGATGATTCTACTGACGAAACAGTAGACATTATTGCCAAAAAGGTAGCTGATTACCACAGTCAGGGAATAAATATTCAGCAGGTGCGCCGAGCTGACCGAAGTGGATTCAAAGCTGGAGCACTCGCCTATGGATTAGAGATAGCTGAAGGCGAATATATCGCCATCTTCGATGCTGACTTTTTGCCTGCTCCTGATTTCCTGAAACGAACGCTACCTCACTTTACTCACGAGCAAGTGGGAGTGGTGCAAACCCGCTGGGGGCATATTAATCAAGACTATTCATTACTTACCCGCTTACAAGCCTTTGGATTGGATGGCCACTTTACCATTGAGCAGGGAGGACGCAAGCACGCGGGAAGCTTTATTAATTTTAACGGAACTGGTGGCGTCTGGCGAAAGGCTTGTATTGAGGATGCTGGAGGTTGGTCGGATGATACACTGACTGAGGATCTGGATTTGAGTTATCGGGCTCAAGCCAAAGGCTGGGAGTTCGTCTACCGCGAAGATGTAGAAGCACCCGCTGAGTTACCCATTCTGATGCCCGCCATTAAATCCCAGCAATTCCGTTGGAACAAAGGCGCCGCCGAATGTGCCCGCAAACACGCCAGCCGATTAGCCTACAAACGCGTCGCTCGTCCGTTCCGGTGGGTAAATCGTTTACACGCATTTTTTCATCTATTTAATTCTTCGGTATTTCTATCGTTGTTGCTAGCCGCCTTATTGAGTGTTCCTATGCTTTTTATCAAAGATGCTCATCCTCAGTACCAGTGGATTTTCAATTTGGGTGGTATCTTTATTATTGGCTTCTTCTCAATCGGTCTTTTCTACTGGATTTCTACCCGACAGCTACACGCTAAGCAGCCTTGGCGGTACTATCTGGTGCATTATCCTCTATTTCTCATTATTACGATGGGGTTATCATTGCACAATGCTGTTGCGGTAGCCGAAGGGTTGTTAGGTTTTAAGTCACCCTTCTTGCGAACGCCCAAATTTAATGTGACCAACGCCAAAGAAAAATGGAGTAGCAATGTATATATCAAAGGTAAACTTAGCCCAATGGTGCTACTGGAAGCTGCTTTAGCAGTCTACTTTGCCTACGGTATCTATACCGGAATCCGGTTTGGCGACTTTGGATTGCTTCTCTTCCACGGAATGCTAGCGACTGGGTTTGCCGCCGTAGCTTACTATTCTTTCCGTCAAGTGAAACATGCTTAAGCTGCGCCCGTTAGGCATCGGAATTAGCTCAGTTATTCTGCTGAGCAGCATTTTCTTCATCACTTACTCTCTTCAACGTTACGAAACAGCGGAATTACTCTCGATTTACACACTAGCTTTTGTAGCATACGTAGGCTGCGTACTACTTACCGATTCTAAAAAAACAATTTACTTCTTGCTAGGTATCGCTATAATGGGAAGGCTGATTCTACTGCCTGCTCAGCCCAACTTGTCGGATGACATTTACCGTTTCGTGTGGGATGGCCGATTACTTCAGCAAGATGTGAACCCCTTTGCTTATTTACCCTCGGAATTAATGAATGGCAAAGCGGACAGTTTAGGAATCGATATTGACCCTGAACTATACGCTGCGCTCAACTCTCCCGATTATTACACTATTTATCCGCCTATTAACCAAGCCGTTTTCACCTTGGCGGTAAAATTTTTTCCTAACTCACTCGCCGGAAGTACCTGGGTGATTCGATCTATGCTTCTGTTGGCTGAACTGGGTACACTGTGGTTATTGCTTCAACTGGCTAAACAGTACCATATTCCTCAAAAGCAAGTACTCTGGTACACTCTGAATCCGCTGGTTATTTTGGAGATGACCGGAAACCTGCACTTTGAAGCCCTAATGATTTTCTTTTTGCTGGCTAGTATCTATTTACTCGAGAAAAAGAAATGGATTACCTCGGCCTTGTTGTTCGCCCTGGCGGTATGTACCAAGTTGCTCCCGTTGATGTTCCTCCCGCTTTACCTTCGCCGCTTAGGTTGGCAAAAAGTCTTATTGTTCTACACCGTGATTGGGGTAGCAACATTACTGTTGTTTTTACCTCTACTTTCTTCCGAGCTAATCGCCGGATTACAAGGTAGCATTGGGCTGTATTTTCAAAAGTTTGAATTCAACGCCAGCCTGTATTACATCGTCCGGGAGATTGGCTATTACCGAAAGGGATACAACATTATTCAAACGGCGGGTTCACAACTGGCTATTACTGCTTTTCTACTAATCATGCTGTATACTGTTTTGGAGCGGAAGCAGCGTATCATGGATTCTTTTGGTTGGGTTTGGCTGATTTATTTGTTGTTTGCTCTAACAGTTCATCCTTGGTACGTTTTGCCTTTGCTGGCACTAACCGTGCTTACTCCCTACCGATATGCAATGGTCTGGACGTATTTTATTTTTCTTACCTACGCTGGATATACTATCAATGGTTTCCAGGAAAATCTTTGGCTAGTATCTTTAGAATATAGTGTAGTAATAGTTTGGCTAGGCTATGAGTTATACCAGCGGCGACACCAGCATTTACAAGCTATAGCTAATACTACTGAGCTTTTCCGACTCTTCACCAGGAAAAATAACTCGCCCCAGCAGTAGTTGTATTGGTGAAGTTATTTTTTAAACCACGCAAATTTTTTGACATGAAAGAGCAGGAAGTATCGCAGGCATTGCGAAAGATTACCTATGGATTTTATATTGTTAACCATGCGTAAACCTAGCCAAGAAATGTCTACGCGTGATAGAGACTACATGACGGCAGGAACAGCGAGTTGGTTAACCAGGCATCTTTTGAGCCACCATTGGTTACCGTAGCGGTTCAGAAACATACTGACCTGCATGAGACTATGGAAAAAAGCCGAGTGTTTGCAGTGAATATTGTCGGGAAAGACGATCAGGGTATGCTGAAGCCCTTTGCTGAAAAAAGTATGATTGAAGGAAATACCATTAGATGTACCAGCTTATTTTGAATTAAAGTAGTAGAAGACCTGTCTCGGCGCGACAATAGCGTTTACTTAGGCGAAGTAGTAGGCGGTGAAACCCGCAATGCGGACGCTGTTCCCCTCGTTGAGTGGGAAACTCATTAACTGTTGAGCCACCCTCGGCTCGTATTGCTTAGAGCCGAGGGTGGCTTATGATGTGTCCTACTGATTCCAACCTGCTTTTAGCAAATAGCTTTCAAAATCAGTGGTTTGCCCGAGCCAACGCTGTAAGAAATAAGGTGACCCGTCCATGCCAATGGTATCGAAGGAGCGGTACATCAGCATCAGTTCTTCCCCTTGTTCAGCCCGTACTTCGTCCCAGGTGAGTTGCTGGTATTGTATATCACGCCCCAACACTTTGGCTAGGGTGGCGGTGATTTCTTTCATAGTTGAAATGTCACTGGTGATCGGGGAAGCTTTGTTGGCCCATAACTCGGGCTGCTCAAAGGCTTGCGCTACCATCCGGCCAATATCATCGCAGGCGATCTGTGCGTAGGGCATTTCCGGATGCATAGGGTAGCGTACTACGCCCGTTTCTATAATACTTTCGCAGTCCCACTCCCAGTTATCCATGAAGGCAGCGGGGCGAAATACCGTCCAGGCTTTGCCCGAATTCCTCAACGACATTTCAACGTTCCATTTGCTATCCAAATGGGGTACGCCCGTATTGCGATCCATGGTAGAAGCCCCGGTGTACACCACATGCTCCACGCCAGAATCCGAAAGCGCAGCGGTCAGGTTTAAGCCTTGGCGTTGTTCGGCTTCCACACCAGCCTCTAAAAAGTCTTGCACCGAATATAGTCCGGCCGCTCCTTTGAGTGCGGCATCGATGGAAGAACGGTCTTCCAAATCTGCCTGAACAACTTCTGCACCCGCCTCTTTGAGTGCTTGGGCCGCCGGTTTGTCTGGATTGCGGGTGAGGGCACGCACGCTATGGCCACTGGCTAAGAGGTGTCGGGCAACGGCTCCGCCCTGTTTTCCGGTAGCTCCGGTGACAACAATCGGACGATCATAGATTTTTTTTGTTTTAGTCATGACTTTCTCTTTTAGTTGAATAATAAAAATTGTTAGGGCGTAGCCAGCTTATGGTCTTTCACCTGCCTCTTGGGTTTCGCTTTGAACATCAGTGCAATCGCAAAGGCAACGACGGCGATCATTGCACTCACTCCGCCTACGGCCTCGTAGCCCTGGCGGGCAATCACTACTCCACCCAACGCGGCACCGATTCCTTGCCCCGTGTAGATCATTGAGGTGTTCATAGCCAAAGTGAGGGCAGCTTGCGGCGGGTCGGCATTGACAAGAGCTTTTTCAATCACGGGGCCAGTGGCAAACAAAATGGCGGATGATCCGATAATGCTCAGGGCCATCGGTGCGATCATCTGGCTGGTACCCAGCAGTTCGGGAAACAGAAACCAAACAGAGAATAGGACTTGAATCCCAATGAATGCCCCAAAGAGGATCTTGATGTTCTGCGTGAAAGGACGACCATCGGCCATCTTACCGCCAAGCACCAGTCCAATGATAGAACCAACCCCAATGGTAGCTTGCATGGCTCCCAGATAGGCCCCCTCCAGCCCGGTGACTTCCTCGATAAAGGGCCCGATAAAAGCAAAGATGGGGTAGGCCGCAATGAAGGATATGATGCTCAATACCAAGCTGACTTTCACTACCGGGAGCTTGATTACTTTAAAGTTGCTGAAGGAAGCTTCGGCGGTGCCGGGTGATATTGGCACCAGCTTGGCAACAAACGGCATTGCCATGAGCGCGACGATTCCGGCAAAGACGAACGTGGCACGCCAGCCAAAAAGGTCACCCATGACGGTTCCCAAGGGTACGCCCAGAATTAGCGCCAGCGTGAGCCCAGATAAAATGAGGCCCAGCGCTTGCCCTTGTTTGTTTTTGGGTACGAGCGAAGCAGCGATGGCTCCCGCCGTTGGAATGACCAGAATAGCGCACAAAGCGGCCAAAATGCGTGCCGCAATAAATAAGTTGAAGCTAGACAAGAAGGCGGTACCCAGGTTGATCAGTCCAACTAAAAACAATGCGCTCACCAGCAGGCGACGCCGCTCGTATCTGCTGAAGAAGTTCACCACGAAGGGAGCGGCCATACCACTCGTAATGGCAAAGGCGGTAGCTAACTGACCGGCCACCCCCACGCTTACGCCTAAGTCACGGGCCAGCTCCGATAAAAGCCCCGTAAATACGTAGCTTTGGGTGCCCACTGCAAACGTGGCCAACGCTAAAATGTAGATCGTTGAAGGCATGGACTAAAAGGTTTTTGCGTCGGGCTGAGGGTTGAACAACAGTAGGTCGACCGAGAGCTTCCCTCCTCCTAGTAAAGCCAATGCGCCACTCATGGCGAGCACCAAAAGATGATACTCAAACCCTTCCTGTCCTGCTTCCAACTGCCCCCACCAGTTCATAGAAAAGCCGATATCCCAGTGCACGAAGGTGATCATACCCACGAAAAGACCAAAGAGCATAATGGCATTGATACGGGTGGCAAAACCAACAATAAGCAGCAGGCTGCCGACCGTCTCAATGGCAATAGTAAGCCAGGCCAAGATGATGGGCATACGCAGATATTCAGTGAAGAAGTAGATAAATTGGCTGTACCCTTCTCCCTCCAGCTTACCTATCCCGTGAATAAAGATGATGGTGCCTAACACGATGCGTAGCATGATAGACGCCCAATTCTCAGATGTATTAAAAATGAGGTATTTCATTGTTCTATTTTTTTATGGTTACTCTTATTGAAATTCCAGGCGGAAAAATAGCCCTGGCTGAAGATCATATTCCCAATCGTTTCCGAATTGAAAATTATTGAGGGCAATACCGGTTTGTATTAGCCCAAAGTCGCCCCCCAGACGAAACTGCTGAAAGCTAAACAGATGGGTGTCAGCGTTAAAATTGAAGGAGAATTGCCCCTGAAAGAATCCCTTCAACTTCTCCGAGAACTTCGGTCGATATTGCATAATTGAGAAGACCTCGAAGTCAGGGCTACGCTTAATTTCAGAGGTTACGTTGGCCGTGACGAAGAATTCTTCTCGGTAGAAGCTATACTGAACACCTCCCAAGGCCACCGCCCTATCTGGAAGTAAGCGGGTTCCTACTGCCGGTCCCCAGTTCTTGAACAGATTGTAGTTCAGCAAAGAGTACGACATGAAGATACTTTCCTCACTGTCATAATTATACTCCGCCGTATTCAGGCTAAACAGGCTCAGTTTATACTTATTGTCGAAGGGCTTGATCCACCACGTTTCGACGATAAAATTTTCGTCCGTTGCAGCAGTTTCAAGTACCGTCTGTCCGTACAGTGGTACGTGTATGATGAGGCCTACCAAAAGAAAAAGTAGCGTACTATAGTATGTTTTCATATTGACCGTTTTGTCTGTATTGCTTGACTATAAGACAAAGGTCAATAGAAATAAGTCGTGCTTTTATATATAAAAAGCGGTAAAAGTGGTAAAAATCAAGGTGATTTTCGATATTGGTTAGGAGTCTGTCCGACCTCATTCTTAAAAAACTTGATGAAATTTGAGGTATCGTTGAATCCTAGTCGTTCAGCTACTACGGCGATGGTGTCTTTGTTTTGTGACAACTCAGCTTTGGCATTGAGCATTAGAAACTCCTTGGCTACGGCCTTGGCCGATTTGCCGGTCGTTTTCCTCACCGACTCCGACAGGTAGGAAGTACTAATGTTCAGCTCAGCCGCGTAGTCGCTTAAGTGACGTTGGTAGCTGACCTTTTCTTTTAGTAGGCTTTCGAATAAGAAAGCAATCTCCTCAGCTCGGTTAGAAAAGATGAGCTGAGCATTGGGTTGCTGGTAGAGACCATTGGCTTTCTCGAGGAGGATGGTTAGGTAGGCACTCAGAATAGTGGAGGAACCATTAGGTGTTCTTTCTTGAAACTCTTGAAGTATCGTTCCCATCAGGCCGGTGATCATCTTGCTCTCTTCTTCAGAAAGAGCGAGTGCCGGAGAGGTATTAATATTGAAAAACTGAAAATTTCGGTAGAGATCGACTCGATGGTAGGTTTTGTTCAAAATCTCGGGTTTGAATAAAAGCATATAGCCCAGCGAATCTTCCCGAAATGAATTGATGCGCCACGACGAAATGTTGAACGGCGTAGAAAACGAGAGCATCTTGTCGCTCGGATTGAATGAGACGTCGCCTACCTGAACATCAACGTCGTGCCCTTGTCCGTAGGAAATCTCAAAGAAGTTATGCCGGTAAGGGCTCATTTCAAATGCCCTATCTCCGAAGTAATCCTCGATCTTGAATACAAAAAGGTCGCCAACGTCAGAGTCATACGCGATCTCAAGAGAATCTAAATATTCTGCTATAGTATTAAATATTTTCAATTTTGATGAGTTATCGAAAGTTGGTAGTGTACTTTAGACAAGGATGGAAAGATTGAGAATTTGGCAATGGAACAGTACTTCGTATTATTGGATTGACCGCTCAGTGAACCGCCAAAATCTATATAATATGACTACCTGCCCTCATTGCCAAAGCGGAATACCGCCCAGCCCAAAGATCATAAAAAATGGCTTTATTGCCTATGGAAAGCAGAACTCCCGACAGGCAAGTTAGAGATAACCCAGAACTACAACTATACTGTCTGGAAGCTGCGGTTCCCCGCCAGGATGCGATGTGGGTGTTTATAGGGACTAAAGACTGTCCTGACCGGGTCGCCAGGCGATGGATCTGGCTGCCATGGAATGGTTGGCTGTAGAACGCTGCTTAGGCCTAGTAGTGGGGTTTCATTTAGGTGTCAGAGGCGAAGAAGGTGTCTTGGGGCTATGTAAGATTCTAAACCTGAGCATGACCTTGAAAAACGCCTAAAGGAAAAAATAGGGTCAGCTACCAACGAAGTGACATATATTAGACAAGTCAAGTATAGAAAAGTAAAATACCAGTGTAGTAACGGAATTTTTACGATCGGCTGTGATAAGAACCAGATACGTATGTGGTCGTATTCTATTGGTCGTACATCGCGTAGAAACGCTGACCATTTAGATAGATTTTATCTTCATCAATGACCAGTCCGATCTGTAGAGGTTCATGTTTTTTAAAGTTAAGTACCAGTGTAGCTTCTTTACCGCTACCTTCTATGGACCACTCTCCTTTATTATTTCCCCAGTATTCGCTTTTCTTTTGATCTACCATACCTCGTTGCTCAATCCGGCTACGAAACTTACCGTCCTTCTTCAGATGTACTTCGTTAATTTCTTTCTGGTTCTTATAATTACGTTGGTTAATGGAAGCGAGGTACTTTCCGCTTAAAAACTCCTGCCAGTTAAAATCATCGTAGCGGGTATTCTCACTAGGCTTTTTCAGGGTAGTGTTGTCTACTATTTGGGTAAGCTGCTCTTTGAGTTCGTCAAAATTATTGGCTTGGGATATCAGAAAAAAAACGACGCATTTGCCATAAGCTCCACATTTGGCCTCTACGTAAGCTTGATAGTTTCCTGTACTTGTTCCTGCCACTTTCACGTCAGCGTACATTACATCACCCCGATACTGTACCGAGTCGGTAACTACTACCTTCAAATTGTTCGTAAGTTCTAGGCCTTCCTGCCAGCTCTGTTGAATATTCTCTGAGGTGTTTTCCGAAGCCCGAACAAATATTTGCGTGTCATCGCCCCTATCAGAGGTTAAGAGAAATAATTCAGTGTCCTGAGGTAGTACTCCGTACCAGCCTTCGAGAATCTGAGCTTCAACCCCGTAGATTGGTGAGTAAATTGTATCGCTGGGTTGGTACATTACTCCCGAATGCACTCTTTCCTGTGCCCAAGACAAAGAAATCATACTGATGCAAAGTAGTAGGAATAGGGTGGAGCGCATAATTAATTTGTTTTAACATGTCTGGTTAAGATTGTATGATTAGTTCGTTAGTTCAATTGTTTGCCCACTCTTCGCTGATTGGACAGCCGCATCCAGTATTTCCATTACAATCAAATTATTTTCTAGAGCCGAAAGATCGGTAGGTTTTACTTCAATGGTTCCACGCACTACTCCCGCTAGGTAGGCAAATGGGTCGTCTCGGGGAGTTTTTCTCGGCTGGGCTTTTAGAATCTGTTCACTTTCTTTTTCGCTGGGGCGAAAGCGCATATCTAGTGCATTCTCCGTGTGCACATAGCCGATCTGTCCGTAGACTTCCATATCTTTTCTGCTTACCGGCCAGTTCCACGAGGCTTGAATTATTCCCTGGGTTTTAGGGTAGGTTACAATAATTGTCGCTTCATCATCTACCTTGGGATAAATATCTGGCTTAATTTGCTGGGTTACTGCTGTTACTGAAGTAGGTCGCTCGCCCTGCATCAGCCAGGTAATCAGGTTGGCACCGTAGCAGCCAAAGTCAGTTAATGCTCCTGCCCCGTTCCACTTGGGGTCGGTGAGCCACTCCAGAAACTCTTCATTCACTCCAATTTCTTTTGGGCCCGGATGCCCATCATGCACGACGATCTTTCGCAAATCACCAATCGCATTTTCTTCATGTACCAGTCGGTAGGCTTCGTGGTTGCTGCCGTACCAGGTAGTTTCGTAATTGGTAAGCAAATGGATATTATGTTGCCGAGCGAGCTTTGCCATTTGCTGGGCGTGATCCAGACTTACCGCCAGTGGCTTTTCTACCATTACATGAACGCCGCGAGGGGCGCAAATTTCCACCACACTCAAGTGATCATAGATGGTGTTGAAAGCCGTTACCGCTTCGGGCTGAATTTCATCCAGCATAGCTACCAGATCGTCGTACACTAAATCCATAGAGTAGCCGTGCTGGTTGGCGTACCGCTGGGCTAACTCACGGTTAGGCTCTACAATCCCGACGATCTCTATGTCGCCGCGATCCTCTCGCCCTAGTATCCAATGAACGTGAGAATGTACTAGCCCTACTACCGCCACTCGGAGTGGTTTGGGTGATGGAGCCTGAGCATTAACCTTTAGTGTGCTCATTACGATGATTAGAATCCATAGCCATTTCATAGACCAAGTTTACAAAGAATATTTCAGAAAAATCTTCTTTTTTGATTACAAAAAAAGCATGGATAGATACTAATATCAACAAGCAACTATTAAACTCTCTACAGCCATGAAAACGTTTCCTCACCCTCAGCTACTCTTAAGTTTATTATTAGGCTTATCATTTATCAGAGTAACCACCACTACGGTGATGGCTCAGTCTTACCCCTGGTTCCGCTACGGAGGTAACCATATCAGCAGTGCCGTAGCTGCTGACGGCTCAGGAAATACCTATGTGTTAGCGACCTTTAAAGGCACCACCACGTACGGCAGCTATACTTTTAATAGTTTTGGTAGTCCGCACAAGACCGATTTAGCCTTTGTGAAGTACGACAAAGATGGCAATGTAAAGTGGGCTCGTCAGATCGGCAGTACCAGCGATGATTATTTAGGCGATGTAGCCATCAGCAAATACGGAAGTAACCTGTTCATTACGGGTTCATTTAAGAACACAGTAAGTTTTGGCAGCTACCATGGTTATATGACTGGGGCATTAAGTAGTGCGGGAAGTACCGATGCTTTTGTGGCTCGCTATAATGCGGGAACAGGCACACTGCAATGGTCACGTAAAGCCGGAGGTACTTCCACTGATAGAGGCAATGGAATTTTCACTGATATTTGGGGTGATGATGTATACATTGCGGGCTCGTTCCAAGGAACAGCCAACTTTTCCGGAACTAACATCAGTAGCTACGGTGGTACTAGCGATGCTTTTTATGCCAAATATGACGAAAATGGCAACTTTTCACTAGTAAAGAAATACGGCGGATCGGGTTATGACTTCGCTACTTCTATTGCGGTAGGTAAGTATTATGATAACGTATACATCACTGGCGGAAATTCACCGTCCTCTAATCCATACGTGGCTAACTTCTTTTTGGCTAAATATAACTCGTTAGGAACGTACCAATGGGGTAAAACCTACGGTAGCTCCGCCTATATTGATGCCGGAGAAGATATTGTACTGAATAGTTCAGAACATTATGTATACGTGGTTGGAACGTTCTATACACCAAACTTTAATATGGGCGGACAGACGCTCACGAACCAAGGTGGCGCTGACGCATTTGTAGCTCGCTATTCAGAAAATGGCAACTTGCTCTGGGCTGAAGGCATAGGGGGCACGAGTACTGATAATGGGCAAAGCATTGCGGAAGATGGTTCTAAGCTGTACATCTCCGGTACATTTAAAAACACCGTTGATTTTGGTCATCAGTCGTTTACTAGCTATGGATCTACCGATATGTTCGTGTCCCAGCTAGATTCTGATGACGGAGAGTTTCGCTGGACAAGCCGCTTAGGAAGCTCACACACCGACTACGGGAAAGGAAATATTACAGTATCTAAGTATAATCTGCTGTATTTCAGTGGGCACCGGGGCAAGACGGGCTTTGTGTATTATCCGGTTGGCTTTAGTGGCAAGGAAGCTGCAAACGCACGTACTGAGTCCTCCGGTTCACCTCAGACTAGCGAGTCCCAGACAAATGCTCCTCAGGCTGGTGAGTCCCAAACTGATTTTACATTTATCCCTTTGTACTCTCCTGCAAGTTCGTACGTGTGGAAGCTAGTTCCCCCCACGATTCCGTCTATTGCTGAGTTCCGATTGATTAATGCTGACACGGATGTAGATTTAGAAAAGATTTACGGGTTTGAGCAGATTAATTATAGTGAAGTAGGTACGGATAATATTAATATTAAGGCAAACACAAATCCATCTACGGTAGGCAGTGTGGTATTTCAACTAGGAACTGATCCTGAGAGAACAGAAAATAAGGCACCCTACGCCTTCGCTGGAGACAATAATGGTGACTATGCTGCTTGGAGTCCGCCTTCTGGTTCGTATAAACTAACTGCTACGCCCTACTCTGGTTCGAATGGAACTGGGGTGAAGGGTTACACCAAAATCTTATTCTTCTCTATTAATGATGATCTTTCTAGTGCTCGTACCGAAGAAATTGCAAAAACCACTAAGCAAAACTCATCAGGATTGACGGATGAAAACGGGTTAGCGCCAGGAACATTGAGTTTGGCAGCTTATCCCAATCCATTCACCGAACAGACTACGCTTAGTTTTACTGCCCCGCAAGACGGAACTGTGCACTTGGCTATTTACGATATTACCGGAGCGATTGTGAAAGAAGTATTTCAGGGTGCAGTACAAGCTGGGCAACCCTACCAATTTGCTGCCGACGCCTCTGAGCTTACGGGAGCATTCTACATCAGTCGGCTAACCATGGGTAATAAGTCGAGTCATCAGAAGCTGCTGCTTAATCGGTAAACGATAAAGCTACAACAGAAAGGTGTGGTGTTATACTACACCTTTTCTTTTACCAGCGCATTCGGGTTTTTAGGTTTTGAATATGGGCTACGTGATGTTTTCCGTGCCAAGCGTATAAAGCTAACATGGTATCTAGCCGAATTGTCTTATTGGTCTCCGGGTGGACGAAACTACGCGCATAATCTTCGTCACTCATAGCTCGCAGTAATAGTAACCAGCGTTGGTGAATAGCCTCCAAAAGTTGCAGTGAAGGCTCAACTGGGGCTGATGCTGCATCAGGTAGTTCACCCCAGCGATCTTCGTAGTAAGCTTTAATAGTTGGTTGGTTTTCGGTGAGTGTCCAGCGGTAGCGGATATAACTGTTAACGTGGCTATCGGGTACGTGGTGTACTACCTGCCGGATGGTCCAACCACCCTCTCGGTAAGGAATATCTAGTTGCTCATCGCTTAATCCCGCAACTACATTTCGCATCTCAGATGGTAATCGTTCAATTTCAGTTAGATATTTTTCCCGGTCAGTGGGAGTAACTTCAACTGGAGGCGAAAACCGCCCAATGGGGTAGCGTAGTGATTCGTCAGTCATAATTGTGTTCAGGTGTTTATGTATTCAGATATTATAGTGTTCGTGTTTTTAAATCTGGAGTCTAGCCAAATTGTGTCTGTGAAGCGTTAAAAAAACGCACTAGCCTGAGCATATAAGCTCGGACATTGTTTCACAACAATGTAAGCGAGAACATGAATGCCCGACCCGAACAAATTAGCGCTAGACCTTATATTTACTTTGGGACTAACACCACATGATTACAACACTTTCTCGTTTCCGGCAAAGGCAAACTCATTGATTTCCTTTCGAGGTTTCTCGGGTCGTTCTTCCTCGCCCAAATAACCAAGAGCCATCATGACAACAGGTTCATATTCATCCGAAATGTTGAAAGCTTCTCGCGCCTTATCTGGGTAAAATCCCGCCATTTGGTGAGCGTACAAGTCTAACTCGGTAGCTTTGAGCAGAAGAAAACCTACGGCTGTGCCGGTATCGTGCCAAGCGTGGCGGTTGGGTTTGCCGTTTTGGCTAAAGTGTTTCTTGGCTAAGCTGAGCATCAGTATAGGTGCGCCCGTTGCCCATGATTGGTTATATTCGTTAATACAGGAGAGTAGTTTCTGGTAGGTTTCAGACTGCTCTCGAGTAGCGTAGATAAACCGCCAGGGTTGTTCATTGTAGCTAGAGGGGGCATGCCGAGCTGCTTCAAATACCTGCCTTATACTTTCATCACTCACCGAACGGTCGGCAAAATTGCGAGGGCTATATCGCTGGGCAATAATTGTATCTAATGACTTCATAAAAAATTGGTGTCGTGATATAGAACTACAATCACTGCTAACGGAAAAGGTAAGACGAAAGGTTACGATTTTTGGCTATTGCTGAAAAGTCTGAATAGGCGCCTTTTAACTCCCCACTACATTCTCATCTCCCGGAGGCGGATAGTCGTAGCTGGCATCATCAATTACCAGTACCCAATCCTTGGTGCCGCTAGGAGTACGGAGGGTGTACGCGCTACGCTTGAACTTTCCAATATTAATACTATCGCCCGAACGAGGATCAAACCACCAGGCCTGAAACCTCTTACCTTCCATCTGACTTAGGTCAATATCAACGGTAGGGTTTTGGGGCAAATACACCATTACAAAGCCATCACCTCGAGCAGATCGGATTCCGGTCTCATCTGAAATTACTACCGATGAATCTGGTAACAACGTGGTAAATGGCCGGGATTCAAACAGTGCCCGCAAATATCCCATCTGAAACGCACCCGGATGATCCATTGCTTCGTGCCAAGGAGTGCCAGCTTTTAGGATAGGTTTCCGACCGGGTTGCCACATCTGCCAGATATTATTATTTCCGTAAGTATGCCCCAAGCCACCCGAAAGTATATTCCAGTAGGCTGCCTGTCGAGCATCAACATCGTCAAATCTGCCGTTTTCCAATTTAAAGTTGATAGGAATATCTTCGTAATTTGGCTCACTATCCATCGTAGGTTTGAGCGGAGTGCGCTGCAAATTAGCTAGATTTACTTGATAGTTGGGAAAGTTCTCTTTTCCGTGCCCCGACTGAAACATATTAAAATCCAACCATTCGTCGTCGTGAAAAAACGTTGCGGAGTTCTGTTCACCCATCGGGTGATAGGTCGTTAAATGAGCACCGCCATCGCCTTCATTCAACCCTTTTGCCATTTGCCGAATAATGTCAAAATCCTCTTCTTCTTCAGGAATACGGTCGCCTCCTAGAATCCAGATAATTGGTTTATCACGGTAGCGTTCGCTCAGAAATTTACCGAAGGCGTAGGCATTCTGAGGAGTGAATACTTCCGGACCTATTCCCCAGCGTTTATTAAACTTATCGCCCCAGGTGGGTAGCATTCCAATGTATAATCCTAACTCCTCCGCCTTATCGACGATAAAATCAACGTGGGTGAAGTACTCTTCGTTGGGTTGGGCTGGATCATCGTTTATCAATGGAGTATGACCGTAGGGGTTAGGGTCGTGTAAACCATCCTGTTCAGCCAACACTACGGCCTGAATAACAGTAAACCCCTTATCGGCTCTATTTTTTAGATAATTAGTAGCCTCTTCTCGGTTAAGGCGGTGAAAAAGCTCCCAGGCCGTATCGCCTAGCCAGAAAAAAGGAGTGCCACCTTCCTGAACCAGATAACGCTGATTTTCGCTCACCTTCAATGATTGTCCATTAGCAATGAGTGAGAATAAGAGAAGTAATGCAGTAAAATAATAGCTAGTGTGCGACATAGTGGAAGGATTAAGGTTGTTAACGATTGTTCCATAAGTTAAAATTTCTCGCTAACTTTTTCCAGTGTTTTTTGTCGCAACCTATTCATTTACGAGATAGCCAAAGCACCCAGTCGCCTTCAGCGGGAGCCGTAAGCTTGGTAACTTCTGTACCCAGTATATTAGAATCATAAACCCAGGTACCAGTATCCGGATCGAACCAGCGTACTGAGAAAGTATACTTGGGTAGCTTTAGCGTTATCGTTGGTACTTTATCTTTTGGGTAATCACTTTTAGGAGTAGTTCCACTGGGATTCGCTAGATATACCAAATACTCAGTGTCATTATGAATACACTTGTACCGAAGAGCATCTCCACCAACTAAGCGATCGTCCGGTTGCATGCCTACCAAAGTCAACCCTGACTGTTGGAAAAACTGATGAATGTGCCGAAAATCGTGTCCGCCCTGAAATAGAATTCCGGCTCGGTTAGCATCAAAATAGCCAGAAATACCTTTATCTCTACCTTCGTGAGGTTGGTAGCTTAGAATGACTTTTTTATTCGGTCCTTGGAATTCAGAACCTAAGTAAGGGTCGTAGGTTTTTAAGCCACCATAAGTAGCGTGCCCACCTGAGAATAGCGAAGCCCACATGAGCCGCCGAAAAAAGTAACGGGGATGTGCGGGCGGACGATAAAGTTCGTAGCGATCTTCATCCAGTACCGCGGGCTGCTCAGCTTTTTCTCGGTATTCTAGAATAAGTTTCCCAGCTACTTCATCTAGACTCTCTAAAGTTACAATATCCGACCAGGGTTCTTCGGCAAAATCGTAACCAGTAAAGCGGGCTTGGTGATTAGTGATAAGTGTGCCCCAGGGTTCCTGATCGTGATAATCTTGTCCCATTTGCCGAATCGTTTGATGATAGACCTCTCGTCCAGAGATAGAGGCAACTGTATCGGCCTGAATCTTACGGTCGTTGGTCATCGCCCACTGAATGTTGGGAAAAGACGACCAACGGGCTTGGGCGTAACGAGCAATCATTTGGGAAGCTTCGTCACCTTCGCCATAGCGGCGTATCATTTCAGTGTCTTCGGCATGAGGCATGAGTTGTAAAATAATCTGCGGATATTTTTCCAGTGCATATAGTAAGCGATGCTCAATTTCTTTCCAGACAAACAGTGATAAATCTCGACCGTTAGGCATTAAAAGCTCGTCTACCTCACCTCGTGACATGGCAAACCAGGTTCGGATTTTAGTAGTACCCATTTCGGCAGCCTGGTCAATGTATACCTTCCAATGTGGCTCAGTAGGTACTACGTAGCGATAACCTGTATCGCCAATATGTAAAAACCACTCACCATTATCGTAAACAAACTGGTACGGATCATCGGGATGTATCCGCAGCTTACCACGAAAATCAGATGGAAGTACTTCAAAAGTACCTTGTTGATTATCTAGCCCGGGATTATTAGAAGTCGATCGCCACTGCCACTCTCCCACCAAATTGCAGTAAGCCCGGGCTCGGTAACGAGTTCCTCCATCGTAAAAACCGTCAACTGTAGCTCTCGAGCCATCAGATCGAGTAAATGTAACTTTTAAACTGATGTCGTAGTAAGGGTTTTGTTCCGTAGGTGTAGCATTGAGCTCGATTTCGTAGACACCTCGATGGTAGGCAGTTTTTGCACTACTAATTTGCTGGTTGTTTTCGTTTTGTGCGACGATAAGACTCGCCTTCAGAAAAAATACCGCTACAATTAAAAAGTTACGTAACATATACATTTTTAAGGTGGTTGATTAAGAGTTAAAGCAAGATGGTACAGGACGGCAAACTTGACTGCTTTTTCGTACTTTTACTATTATAAACTAAATTTTCCTACACAAAATCTACCTTTCTATGGAAAGCCTGTCTACATCTTTTAAGCATGTAAATTACCTGTGGAATGAAGATAAAGCCAAGTCGTTGGAAGGCGATGAGGTAGCATTATTACTATACCGATCTAATATTCTTGGGACTGATCTCAGGATTACTAATTATGGGGGTGGGAATACAAGTTGTAAGACAATTGAAAAAGATCCGCTCACCGGCGAAGATACAGAAGTAATGTGGATTAAAGGCTCAGGGGGCGATATTGGATCGCTGACCCGAAATGGCCTAGCCGGACTGTTCAACGAACGTTTGCATGCTCTTAAAAATCGCTACCGAGGGTTGGAGCACGAGGATGAAATGGTAGGGCTATTTTATCATTGTCTCTATGATCTAGATTCGCGGGCACCTAGCATCGATACTCCGCTACACGCATTTTTGCCTTACAAACATATTGACCACCTGCATCCGGATGCTTTAATTGCCATTGCCGCTGCCAAGAACGGGAAGCAGATTAACGAAGAGTTATTTGAGGGACAACTTGGTTGGGTAGACTGGCAACGACCTGGCTTCGACTTAGGGTTACAGCTAGAAAAGTGCATCCAAGAAAACCCAGGTATTCGGGGAATTACACTGGGCAGTCACGGGGTATTCACCTGGGGCGACACAGCTTACGAATGCTACATGAATAGCCTGGAGGTGATCGAGAAAGCATCACGCTACATTGAAGAGCATACGGGTAAAGACCGTCCAGTATTTGGTGGGGCTAAGGTGAATTCATTACCTGAAACAGATCGTAAAAAACAAGCAGCAGAGTTAGCCCCCACACTAAGGGGATTATGCTCTAGCCATAAGCCGATGGTAGGTCACTTTACCGATGATGAGCGGGTGTTACAATTCATCAACAGTGAGGATTTGTCCAAACTAGCTCCTATGGGGACATCTTGTCCCGATCACTTTCTTAGAACCAAAATTCGCCCACTAGTCCTGGATTTTCTTCCGGCTGATGCGGATATATCGGATGCTAAGGCTGTTCGTGACCAAATGTCGGGGGCGTTTCAGGAGTACCGTAAAGATTATGCGGAGTACTACGAAAACCACAAGCATGACAATAGTCCCGCTATGCGAGACCCTAATCCGGTGGTAATTCTGTGGCCAGGCGTGGGTATGTTTACGTTTGCTAAGAACAAGCAAACAGCTCGAGTAGCCAGTGAGTTTTATGTAAACGCTATTAACGTAATGCGAGGTTCGGAAGCAATCTCAGAATACACGTCTCTTCCGCTGCAAGAAGCCTTTGATATTGAGTATTGGCTACTGGAGGAAGCCAAGCTAAAACGAATGCCGGCTGAAAAACCGCTTTCCCGAAAAGTAGCGCTGATCACGGGTAGTGGGGGGGGCATCGGAAAAGCCATTGCTGAGAAGTTTGTGCAGCAAGGAGCCTGCGTTATCCTCTCAGATATGAATAAAGAGCGGGTAGAAGAAGCCCGCAGCGAATTTGTGAAGAAATACGGAAAAGATTCAACCATTGCGGCCTCTCTTAATGTAACCGAAACAGCGGATATTACCCAGACGTTCAGAGATGCTTGTTTAGCTTTTGGGGGGGTGGATATTTTAGTAAATAATGCAGGACTTTCTATCTCTAAAACACTAGAAGACACGCAGGAAGGTGACTGGGATTTACAGCATAATGTTATGGTAAAAGGGCAGTTCCTGATGACCCAATCTGCCGTAAATATTATGCGGAAGCAGCGCTTGGGTGGCGATATTGTGAATATCGTAAGTAAAAATGCGCTGGTTTCCGGGCCAAACAATGCTGCCTACGGAACTGCCAAAGCGGCTCAGTTACACTTGTCGCGCTTACTGGCGGCTGAATTAGGAAAAGATAAGATTCGAGTGAATGTCGTGAACCCAGATGCGGTGATTCAGGGAAGTAATATTTGGGCTGGTGGCTGGGCCAAAGGAAGGGCTGAAGCCTACGGAGTTTCCGAAGAGGATTTGCCTAATCACTATGCTAAACGTACCCTACTGAATGAAACGATACTTCCTGAAGATATTGCTAATGGAGTATTTGCTTTGGTTGGGGGTCTGATGAATAAAAGTACTGGCAACGTACTAAATGTCGACGGCGGACTTGCTCCCGCTTTCGTTCGCTAGAAAATCAGTTACGAGAGAGGGCGCACTGGTTTATCTCCTCATAGGTAATAAAGTCCATAGTGGGCATCCAATCTTTAACAGATGCCCAGTATTCCTCTCGCAGAAGTTGGTTGCGGCATACTTTCACCGCAATGACGCTTACCTCTTGTTGACGAACTATTTCGCGCTCTGAAATTAATAAAGTGCAGGCTAGTGCTAAAGAATTTAGCTTGTCAACAATGATGGGCATAACGTGAATATTTCTCTATCTTGCAATATAGGTTTCGTTTGAAATGACCTGCCCCTGATTTCGCTCAATAAGGGAGATTCCTCGTTTATTAGTGAGGTTATCGCGATTAGTGATAAGAGGCAGTCAAACTTAATTATCCCAAACGGGGGCAAAGTGCGGGTTAATTAACCGACGATTCTGGTGCAGTGCGTGTATATTAGCGATCTCTTCATCAGTTAATGAGAAGTCAAAAATATCAAAATTACTTGCCCGGCGTTTGGAGCTACCAGACTTTGGAATAGCTGCTATATTCTCCTGCTGCACCAGCCAGCGCAGCGTAATTTGAGTAGGTGATTTTCCGTATTTCTTTCCTAGATTAATAAGGTACTGATCCTCCAGAACCTCTCCTTTGGCGATAGGGCAGTAAGCCGTTAGCATCATCTGGTGTTCACTAAGTACATTGAGTACAGCACTTTGACCCAGGTAAGGGTGATATTCTACCTGATTACACACAATCGGTGCTAATGCTTTGGCTTCCTTTAGCAAAGAAGACGGGAAGTTACTCACTCCAATGAGGCGGGTTTTTCCAGCTTGCTGTAGTTCCATCAGTGTATCCAGACATTCCCGCAGATCCATATCGCTGGAAGGCCAATGAATTAGCGTAAGATTGACATAATCCATCTGTAGTTTTTGTAGGCTATCTTCTAGTCCGGCGGTAATACCCGCATGGCTAAGATCAGTATGCCAGATTTTAGTGGTCACAAATAGATCGTTACGATCTACTGAAGCATCTTGAATACCAGAGCCTACATCTTGCTCATTTTCGTACATTTTGGCAGTATCAATGTGGCGATACCCCAAACTAATAGCATCAGCCACTGAAGTACGGCAGTCTTGCCCAGTAAGGCCAAAGGTACCTAGTCCTAAGGCTGGTATTTGTTCCTGATTGATATCAATAAAAATCATAAGAGAGAGGAGTGCATTTACAGTCAATAAAAAAATTACGAATACTTAACCTGAAAGTGGGCAACAGGTTTGAATAGTACGATAAAATATTACTGCTTTTATTCCGTAAAATTGCAGTCCTTTTTTAATTCTGATAAGGTGTAAGGGGTTACGAATCACTCAGAAAGGTTAGACTATTATCTTTTCTCTTTCTTGAGTAATTCCCCCTGCTCGTCGTAGAATTTCCAGGTACCCGAAGGCTGGTCACCATTGTATTGGCCTTCCTCCTTCAGTTGACCGCTTTCGTGATATAAGTGATAATTGCCCTGGCGCACTCCAGCATAGTATTCGGTTTCGCTTTCTAGCTGACCTGAAGTATAGTAGGTCTTAGTAGTTTGGGCACGGCGACCATTTTTGTATACTTCAACTTTCTGTAAATTGCCGTTCTCATGATAGTAGCGAGCTGTATCATTGAGCTGACCAGCGCGATAGAAAAGAACTTCCTGTAGTTGGCCACTCGGAAAGTAGTTTTGCCAGCGTCCGGCGGGCTTTCCGTCGACCTGGCTCTGACGGCTTTTCAGTTGCTCATCGCGGTAATACGTCTCAATAAGCGTGGTATCTCGTTGATAATCGGTGCGTTGTTGGAGGATACCATTAGAAAAATATTCCTGGTGTTCGCCTTTGGGTTTTCCGTTTTGGTATAACCCTTCGGCTTTCAGAGTGCCATCAGGGTAGAGGTAGCGGACTTTGCCTTCCAAGAAACCGTTTTCGTAAGTTTCTTCTATCACCAACTGGCCATCAACCGTGTAGGAACGAGAAACTCCATGGCGTTGCCCTTGCTGAAAGGTAGTCTCGCTGGCTGGCTTTCCATTGGGATAATACTCAGTATACGGCCCTTCCAAACTAGAGTTAATGTAGGTGCCCTCATTACGAAGTGTGCCATCTTCGTAAAACTGACGGACGGGCCCTTGCTGTTTACCTTGCTCATAGGTAAGCTGCTCCCGCAGATTTCCGTTAGGGTAATAAGACTCAATTAGACCGTCGGGTTTATCGTTGATAAAGCTGGTTTTATTCTTGAGCGAACCGTCTTCATGATACACTCGTAGTTCGCCTTCCATTTTATTATCAGCAAAATGCGCCGTTTGTAGCGTATCTCCACTTGGCGTGAGTACTATTACCGCTCCCTCTTTTTTTCCATCCTGATACGGAATTACCCGTTGTATTGCTCCATTGGGATAAAATTCCCGAAAGGTGCCAATCATTTTACCGTTGTCAAACACTCCTCGGGCCGAGATACTGCCGTCGGGAAAGTAGCGTACATAGTCGCCGTGGGCTCGGGTACTATCATTATCTAGAATGAAATATTTTGCCTTCGGAATAGTCTGAGCCGAATCATAATAGGTAATTACCTGAGTGGTATCTAGCAGGTTTTGGGCTGCTAAGTGACCGCTTGTAGCCATCCCAATCAGCATCAGTATAATACTTTGCATAAGCACAATAGTTTATTCTTTAGCTTTAGTAATGGTAAAACAATAATTTTATCATTTTATGCGCGCTTCCTTTGCCCGGCTACTTCGTTGAAAAGCCTCGTCATAGCTTAGGCTATGCCTATGTTTTTCGCCTCGTAACCAGGCAAAATAATCAGCGCAAAACCGACAATTTATTATTTCACCATTACTTAACGCAGAATTAGGCTATTTAATACGGACGCGGGTAGCTCCGTAGCCAAATTTTTCGCGCATAGCATCCTGGAAGTAGTTGATGTTTTTCATTGTAGACAACCGCTTATGGATTGCATCACGTAATACCCCACTCCCTACACCATGGATAAAGGTGATTTCATCCATCCCCGTAGCAATGGCCTGATCTAGTTTCTCCTCAAAGGTCGTAAGCTGAAGCTCAAGCATTTCAGGGTTACTTAGATCGTCGTAATTGGGGGTAAGTTCTTCAATATGTAAGTCTACTTCACGAGGGGGACGATCCAGGTGGAGTATATTTTTGGTAGCCACATCGTCTTCTTTAGGAGCAAACATGTGCTCCTTTAGTTTTTCTGGATCAAGAGGAGTACCCATTTGCTCATCTACCCGAACTACAAATGCTGGTTTGTTGAGTACCGGAGCCGTTGATTTACTTTTAAAAAAAGAATTGGCCTTGAAATGAATGCGCCGTTGTAACGGCTCGCGTAACGTGAAGTAGCCCGCCCGATGAAAGATGAGTTGTATAATCAGAGTGGGCCAATTATCGAATTCGGCTACTTTCACATTTTTCAGTTTGGCTGTGCTTTGGGGGGAAAGTAATCCGGCACTAATTCCTTTATAATTACCTTGAGAATCTTCCCCTACTGAAAATGGTAGTTCAAAGTCGGTAGCGTTTACTAGATGAAGCGAGAGTTGTTGGTCGTTGATGGCTACGTGAGCTAAGTAAATGCCTTGCTGCTTGGTTTTGGGTGTATTTTCATCAGCCATAGAGCGAGCCGGAGTACGCTCAGATTTCTCGAAGTAGTTTCCTTCTTCCTGAGCTACTACTACTAACTCACTACGCAGTACGGGAATCCCAAAGCCATCTTCTATTTCAATTTCAACTAGGTTTTTCTCCAGAAAGCGTGTAATTACCCCTTCCTCATTGCCTCGTAAAGTGCGAACCTTATCGCCTATCCTCATAAATTATAGTATTACAGTGTTATGGTTTTACAGTACTATATTATAGTTGTAGTGCTGATTCGGACAAATTTCTACTTTGCTTCACGATATACCAACACCGGATAAGTAGCAAAGTAAGAAATATCTTTCACCGTACTACCCTCTAATACACGTTCAAAAAAATTACGTCGCTGGTGCAACAATGCTACAATGTCCATGCTTTGGTCAATTGCGTGCTGATCTATGCTACGCACAACATCATCTTTGTATGCTCTCTTCTCAAATTGTAGTTGAGCTTGAGGAAGAGCATCTTTCACTTGTTTCTGAAAATCCTGGTAGGCAGCTTGCTCCCGTAAGTTTTCACTGTGGTACATGTGTACCACGTGAAGCCGAGCTCTGAAGGGCTCAGCAAATAACGTCAAGCGAGTTAATACGTTAATGTCCTCCTGCTGATAATCTGTGGCGTACATAATCTTCTGGGGAATGTGATAATTAGCCGCAGTAGGTACGCACAGTACCGGACAGGGAGCCTGCTTAATGGTTTTTGCAGTATTACTACCAATGTATTCTTCAAAAATATCTTTTACCCCCGTGGTGCCCATTACAATCATAGAATACCGATATTCTTGGGCATAGTCAATAATCTGCTCATTAAGTGGGCCATAGGTAAATTGATAGTTACAGTCAGCTAATCCATGCTTACCTTCCATGCGTAGGATCTCCTCTGACAATTGCCGGAGGGTATCTTCAGCGTGTTTTGTTAAGTCATCAATAGTGGGTTGCTTGTACCGGTCGGGGGTTTTCTTACTAGAAAGTGTCTTCCCGAATTCTTCTTCAGTAAAAACGTGGATTAGTGTAAGTGAGGCCTGATGGGCTGCTCCTATCTTAGCAGCAAACTCCACAGCATTGAGCGAACATTCGGAAAAGTCAACTGGACAGAGAATACGGTTCATCATGATGAGGTGATTTGGTAGGTAATGATACGAAGTTCACAAATGAATAGTTTGATCAGAACGATGCTTACTTGGCAATCAAAGGGGAACCTACTTAGCCTTACTGACCCAAGCGTTGTTTTTAATGCGAAAACGCCACGGTAACTTGGCATCGTCTCCAGCATAGTCGATTCCTACCCGTGGACTAGTAATAATTTTGTCTTCTTCTACCACTTCGTTTTTATCTTCTAACCAAATGAGCTCACCTGTGAGTGAGATACCGTAGTGCTCCCGATGGATATTCAGGGCTTGGGTAAGCATACCTGGGCCAGCGGTTAATCGTTTCACATCCGTTAATACTCTTCGCTGTTTCATTACTTCTAGCCCTACGCTGGGCTCAACAGCTCGGATCAAAACCGCGTCCGGCTTTCCTTCTTGGTTGGTGATGATATTAAACATCCGATGAATTCGATACACCGTGTACACATACGCTACGCCCCCGGGCTGAAACATTATCTCAGTGCGGGTGTTCCGTCGGTTTAAGTGCATCTGAGTAGCTTGATCATCCCGGTGAGCGTAAGCTTCCGTTTCTACAATTTTTCCTCCCGTTACCTGTCCATCAATATTAGTAAATAAGTATTTCCCCAGCAGTTCCCGACTGATTTGCAGCACATCAGAGCGTTGGTAGAAGCCAGTATCTAAAATACTCATAGCGTCAATTAGTGTTAAGGTGTTTTAGTGTCACAGTGTTCAGGTTCTAGACTCAGAACCCTGAACCCTTGAGCTTTAAAATTCAGAACACAAAAACACATGAATATGTAAACACTATAACACTTCAAAATGTGGAGCTTGTTTTCAATGACCTAAGCGTTAAATTTGCGCTCATAACTTTTAAACTACATTAACTATGAAACGAAGATTGTATCTTATGGTAATTGCCCTGCTAATTGTTTGGCAGGTAGAAGCTCAAATCACGACTCCTCAACCAAGTCCGTTGGGTGAAGTTTCCCAGACCGTAGGACTTGCGGAAGTAACTATTAACTACTCTCGCCCTGGCGTAAAAGGTCGTAAAATTTTTGGTGGACTGGAAGCCTACGATAAACTGTGGCGTACTGGAGCTAATCAGGCTACCCGACTTACTGTAAGCGATGAAGTAATGATTGAAGGCAACTCTTTACCCGAAGGCGAATATGCTCTGTTTAGCATCCCTGGTGAGGAAGAGTGGACAATTATTGTTAACAAAAATGTAAACCAAGGAGGAATTGGAAATTACGACGAGGCCGAGGATGTATTCCGCTTTACGGTTCCGGCTAAGAAGACCGACATGCCCTTTGAGACATTAACATTTATGTTCTCAGATATGACTGATACTGGAGCCGATGTGCATCTGGTTTGGGAAAATACTATGGTGACCTTCGGCGTGGAAGACCCTAATGTGGATAAAAAAGTAATGGCGCAGATTAATGAGCAAATGGCTGACCCAGGCGACGATCCTAATCTGTACTACGCAGCGGCTAATTATTACTACAATACCGAGAAGGATATGACGCAGGCTCAAGAGTGGATCGATAAAGCGGTAGAACTTAATAACGAGCGCTACTGGGTAATGCACCTCCAAGCTAAAATTCATGAGAAAAACGGTAAATACGAGACTGCGATGGAGGCCGCTAAAAAATCGAAGGAGCTAGCAGAAGCCAACGGCAACCAAGCTTACGTAAAAATGAACGACGAACTAATGGCTACGATTAGCGAAGAAATGTAGTTCTTTGGCATTGGGAATTAGGCGGCCGCGCGATATTAGGAGTTGGGTAGCAAGGCGTAATTATAGTAGCATAGCTACGTGCATTGTTAGCCAATAAACATTAAGCAAAGCTTATAGTTTTCTAATCGATAGTCTTCTAAAATCGCGCGGCCACCGCCCAATTTCTAAAACCTAAAAATGCCCCAACTCAGTGAGCGTGATATTGACCGAATTATAGAGATGGCCTGGGAAGACCGAACTCCCTTTGATGCTATTGAAGCCCAGTTTGGCGTATCCGAGAAAGAAGTAATTAAACTAATGCGCCGAGAAATGAAACCTAGCTCGTGGCGTATGTGGCGCGAAAGGGTTCAAGGCCGTAGTACCAAACATCAAAAAAGGCGTAACTTCGAAGAAGGGACGTTTAAGAGTACTCGCCAGAAAAACATCTCCTTTAACAAAATTAGCAAGCGGTAGTATCTGGTTACGCTAAAGTCCATCTATTCACAGAAATTGGCTAGAAAGCAGTCTTCTGATTGGATAGAAAATATAGTATAACACTACTGCTCAAATCAAATCACCCTAATCAAACTCCTTTCCTATGGCTTATCATTACCTACTGACTTTTTATTTGTTAACCAGTAGTATAACCTTTTCGTGGGCACAAACCAAACCATACTTTCCTACCGCTCAAATCTGGGAAACCCGATCTCCGCAACAGATGGGCTTAAATGCTGAGCAATTACAACAAGCTGTAGATTTTGCTCAGGCCAATGAGTATGAAGGTGACTATGATCTAAAAGTTGCTATTCTGAAGGGGTTCGTCCGAGAACCTTATCATGAAATCAAGGGACCGACTAAAGATCGGGGTAAACCCGCTGGGGTTGTTCTAAAAAATGGCTACATCGTGACTCAGTGGGGTGACGTAGACCGGGTAGATATGACGTTTAGCGTTACGAAAAGCTATCTTTCTACTATAGCAGGTTTAGCCATAGATGAAGGATTAATCAAAAGTGTCGACGATTCAGTGGGGCAATACGTGTGGGATGGCACGTTTGCGGGCGATCATAACTCCCAAATTACCTGGGAGCACCTGCTAAATCAATCTTCCGATTGGTCAGGTAGTTTATTCGGCATTAGTGATTGGGCAGATCGCCCGCCGAGCGAAGGTGGAGTAGACGACTGGAAATATCGTGAATTACTCACCCCCGGAACCAACTTTGAATACAACGATGTGCGGGTTAACCTACTCGCTTATTCACTGTTACAAGTCTGGCGAAAGCCTTTACCGATGATCTTGAAAGAGAAAATCATGGATCCGATTGGAGCTTCTAGTACCTGGCGGTGGTATGGCTACGAAAGTTCCTTTGTAAACGTAGATGGTATCATGATGCAGTCAGTGAGTGGTGGTGGTCATTCCGGTGGCGGAGTATTCATCTCTACACTTGATCACGCTCGGTTTGGCCTGTTATTTCTGAGGCGAGGTTTATGGAATGGGCAGCGACTTATTTCTGAAGATTGGATCAATCAGGCAACTACCTCATCGCCTGCCAACGAGAGTTACGGCTATATGTGGTGGCTGAACCGGGGCAATCGGGCTTGGGGTGGTGGTACATCGCCTTCCATTTATTATGCTGCTGGCTTTGGTGGGAACTTCATTATAATTGATAATGAACACGATCTGGTAATCGTGACCCGCTGGCTACAGCCTTCTCAGATCGGTGAAATGGTTCGTTTAGTACTAGCTTCAGTAGAAGATTAGTAGTTAGGCTTTGGGCAATTCTGCCAGAATGGTTCGGCCGGCTTTGGTTTTATCGCCAATGCTAACCTTTACCTGAGCGTCTAACGGTAAAAATACGTCAACGCGGGATCCAAACTTGATGAAGCCGAATTCTTCGCCCTGTTGTACTTTATCGCCCTCACCCACGTACCATTTGATGCGCCGAGCCATGGCTCCGGCAATCTGCCGAACCAGTATTTCCAAACCATTTTGTAGTTGAAGCACCATCGTGGTGCGCTCGTTATCAGTACTGGATTTGGGATGCCAAGCCACCAGATATTTACCGGCGTGGTATTTAAAGTACTTCACCAGCCCTGAAGCCGGATTACGGTTCACGTGAACATTGATAGGCGACATAAAGATAGAAACCTGCATCCGGCGCTGATGAAAGTACTCGGCTTCTTCGGCTTCCTCAATCACTACTACTTTACCATCCGCCGGAGCTAAAATTTGTTGCTCATCGCGTTTTACTACAATTTTTGGGTTACGAAAAAACTGTAGTAGTAGTAAGTAAATAACCGCACTACCAATAAGAACAATTGTTTGTAAAATCGCTTGCGTCGGAAAAAAATAGGCAATCGCTACATTGATTATGACCAGAATAATCAACGAAACCATTAACAGTGATCGCCCTTCTTGGTGGATAGTCATAGATAATCAGCGTTGTTGTAACTATACGACAAAGATAAGCGGCTTTTGTTACCGAGAGAAGGTTTGGAGGAGTGATTGAGTAAATGATAGAATATTTGTACGGAAAATTATCCCACCATTTACTCATTCTATTAAAATCCTCCCCGGAACTTATAAGTGTTGGCTACTTTGTCAATGGCGACAATATAAGCGGCAATTCGCATAGACACGCCGTACTTAAGAGCGGTTTTGTATACTCGCTCAAAGGATTCTCGCATAATTCGGTCGGAACGGCGGTTTACCCGGTCGCGCGTCCATTTATAGCCCAAGCGGTTTTGTACCCACTCAAAGTAAGAAACGGTTACTCCTCCAGCATTGGCCAGAATATCGGGTACTACTAATGTTCCTTTACTATTGATAACATCATCGGCCCGGGCGGAAGTAGGGCCATTGGCACCTTCCACAATCATGCGGGCATTAATCTGTTCGGCATTTTTCACCGTAATTACATCTTCCATCGCCGCTGGAATCAGAATATCTACTTCTAGAGTGAGTAGTTCATCGCCCTCGATTTTTTCACCTCCGGCAAACCCCGCCAAGGTACCACCGTTAGCTGAGCGAAATTCTACTGCCTGCTGAATACTAATTCCATCGGGATTATAATACGCTCCTGAAATATCGCTGATGGCCACTACCTTACTACCTCGCTCTTCCATCAGCAAAGCAGCGTAAGAACCAACATTACCGAAGCCTTGAACAGCTACGGTAGAATGATAAGGGTTGATTTTTAGCTTTTCCATAGCAGCAAAAGCCGAGACCATTACGCCCCTTCCGGTAGCTTCTGTTCGCCCCAAAGATCCGCCGAGTACCAGGGGCTTGCCAGTAACTACGGCATTAATGGTCATTCCATTGGCTCGGGAATATTCGTCCATAATCCAGGCCATTTCCTTGGGACCAGTGCCCATGTCAGGAGCAGGAATATCACGGTCGGGGCCGAAAATGCTGAACATTTCCTGGGTATACGTTCGGGTAAGCCGCTCGATCTCACCGGAAGACATCTTCCTGGGATCACAACGAATTCCACCTTTGGCTCCGCCGTAGGGAATATCTACTACCGCGCATTTCCAGGTCATCCAGGCAGCTAAGGCTTTTACTTCGTCAATATTCACACCCATATCATAGCGGATACCGCCTTTGGATGGGCCTAAAATATTGGAGTGAATAACCCGGTAGCCCTCAAATACCCGAATGGAGCCGTCGTCCATAGTAACGGGTAAGGAAACAATTACCTGTTTGACAGGATTCTTTAGAACATTATATATTTCGTCGTTCAAACCCAGTGCTTGAGAAGCAATGTGAAAGCGCGACATCATGGATTCAAACGGATTCTCACGATCTTTGATCGGAGCTGGTTCTACGTATGACATGTGGTTAACTTATTATAGATTTCCTAAAATGTGGTGTAAAATTAGTAATCTGGTTTTACTAAACGTAACCAACGTAGGGTTTTTAAAAAAATTTCAAAAAAATAATGATAAAATGGGAAGCTAGTAGCAAGCCATCGAATCGATCTAAGAATCCTCCGTGCCCAGGTAGTCCTTTTCCTGAGTCTTTAATGTCAATGCTACGCTTGAAGAGTGATTCAACTAAGTCGCCGTAGGTACCTGTAACCACAATGATGGCGCCTACAACGATCCACTCCCAGGCAGGTAAGTCAGTGTAAAAGTACGATAGCAGCACCGCAGTAACCAGGGCAGTAACCGCGCCCCCAATGCTTCCTTCCCAGGATTTCTTGGGTGATACTCGGGCAAATAGCTGCCGTTTGCCAAAGCGGACTCCGGCAAAGTAAGCACCAGTATCACTTGCCCAGAAGAGAGAGAGAATGCCTAGAACAATCTGGAAACTATACGTTGTGCCCGAAAAAGCAATGAGGTTGAGTAAGGCAAAAGGTACGGCTACATAGATAATACCACAGAGTGTGAAAGCAATATTTGTAAAAGGTTTTTTGTCGGACTTCTTGTACAGCTTAATAAAAAATATACTCGCCATTGCCGGAAAAATCAGCAGATAATAATCGGGAGTGAGTGTGCCTCGCTCTACCATAAAACTGATAGTGTATACCAAAAGTCCAGTAGCAGTACCGACCGATTTGAGGGGCAGCATCCCATCTAGTCCGGTGAGTTTATAAAATTCTAGTTGGGTGAGTCCGCAGATACCGAAAAAGAGTACAAAATACGTCCACTCGCCGAGATACACCGCAAATACGATAGCCACAATACCAAGGGTGGCGGTGATAATTCGCTGGGTAAGGTTATTATATCTACTTAAAGCGGATATCATCGTGAATAATTTTCAGGGCACTGATTACGCAGTCAGGTGCCACGTAAATTTCAATCGGGCCGAAATGGTACGCCCGATCTTGCTTATCAATCAGTACTGGATTCAAACTATGGTCGTCTAGCACGGCTTTTACAATCTCCGCCTGATAGCGTTGCTGAGTAGAAAATACTTTTTGCCACTTACTATCCATACGATTGCTTAGGCTTAGTCATTTGCCGAAACTGATATAACAAAAACGCCCCCGCCACGGTAGCCCCTAGAGCTATTGGCCAGGCTACCACTTCGGTGGCTTCCATATCAATATCCGTAATTTCTTGCTGATACAGATAAAGCATGAGAAGCGTAAAGCCATTGTTTACAAAGTGAGCAAAAATAGCGTACCATAAATTGCCCGACCAGTAAAATAAATAACCAAATAATGCTCCTAGCAGAAGTCGGGGAAAGAATCCGTAAAACTGTAAATGAATCGCGCTGAAGCAAATGGCTGATAGCCAGATGGCCACGTGAGCATTACCGAATAATTGTTGTAATTTGGGTTGTACCAACCCTCGAAATAATAATTCTTCACCTACGGCGGGTAGCACCGCAATCACTACTAGACCGATGAGTAAGCCTGCAATACTATCGAATCGGGTTAAATATTCAGTCAACTCTTTCAATTCTTCCTCTTTTCCTCGTGCCCAGTTTTCGAATGCCGGAGAAAGCTGACTAAAGTCCAGATTCATATTCCACTCAATAACGACTGAGTTGGCAAACATAAAAGCAATCATAAGTAAGAACACTAGTCCTAAAATAATGAGCGAGGTTTCGTAACGGGCAGTTAGAGCCGACGGTCGTTTTTGGTCAATCAGTTGCTGGTGCAGCAACGGGGCAATAATAAATCCGAAAATAGAAGTAGCAGCTTGGATAATCAATAGTATTGTTTTGGCTTGCGGTGAACCTGTAGGATCGGCTAACACCTGCTGGAAATTCTGAAAATTATAATCAACTAAGGGGAGTATGCCGATAATAGCAGCAAATTGACCTAAGAACAGCCCCAAAAGTACGAACCCTACCAAAATTAATAAGGAAGAAATAGTGCTGGTTTTTCGCACGAGCGACGGTTCAGTCTCTTCAAGTAAATCCATCAAACCACAAACTTAAATATGTATCAGTTAAACTTACTGCCCCGGCTTCTGTTACTAAATGGATAAAAAAACCGGATAGGGCAAAGTTAAAGAAACTTCTGACTTTCTTTGATGTGTTCAGTTATTCGCGTGTCCGGCACCCAGTATTCCAGTTTTCATGTTTATGTAATAACTTTGAACACTAATCAAAAATGTTGTGGTAAAAATTGGTACGATAGATTTAGGTGAGTTTCCGCTATTGCTGGCGCCAATGGAAGATGTGAGTGACCCTCCGTTTCGAGCGGTTTGCAAAAAGAATGGTGCGGATATTATGTATACTGAGTTCATTTCTTCGGAAGGGCTTATTCGTGATGCTGTCAAAAGCGTAGAGAAGCTGGATATTTACGACTACGAGCGTCCGATTGGTATCCAGATTTTTGGTGATAAGATTGATTCTATGCGGGAAGCGGCCGCTATCGCCGAAGCGGCTCAGCCGGAATTGGTGGATATCAACTACGGTTGCCCGGTCAAGAAAGTTGCTTGCAAGGGAGCGGGAGCGGGTATACTACAGGATTTACCCAAAATGCAGGAAATGACCCGAGAGATTGTCAATCGGGTACAACTGCCAGTAACGGTAAAAACCCGTTTGGGCTGGGATGAGAAAACCATTAAGATCGTAGAAGTAGCCCAACGGCTGCAAGATGTGGGTATCCAGGCACTGACCATCCATGGGCGTACTCGTAAGCAGATGTACAAGGGCGTGGCTGACTGGAATCCGATTGCTGAAGTAAAAAATCACTCTGATATTCATATTCCAATTTTTGGTAATGGCGATATCGACTCACCGGAAAAAGCCTTAGAGTATCGTCGCCGCTACGGAGTAGACGGTATTATGATTGGGCGAGCTGCCATTGGCTATCCTTGGATATTTCGAGAGATTAAGCACTACTTTAAAACTGGGGAAAAATTAGCTCCTCCCACACTGGAAGAACGAGTGCAAGTCGCCCGGGAGCACTTAGAGTTTTCGGTACAATGGAAGGGTGAACGCAAGGGTATCTACGAAATGCGTCGCCACTACACCAACTACTTCCGAGGTATTCCCCACTTCAAACCTTATCGGCAGCGGTTGGTTGAGTTACCTACTTTCTCCGAAGTATCCGAGACATTAGACGAGGTTGCGGAGAAGTTTGCTGGACACTACGAGGCAGTCCCAGCGGAATGAAATCACGCTTGACCCAAAATGCTGATGTGATCGCTTGGGGAGCCTTAATTTTACTTTCTTTAATCTGGGGAAGTTCCTTCATCTTGATAAAACGAGGGCTGACTGCCTTTTCTGGTAGTGAAGTTGGCGCACTACGCATTGTAGCCGCGGGCGCATTTTTACTTCCGGTAGCAATTACGGGCTTCCCTAAACTGAATCGCCGTCACTGGATCGTATTGATGGTTATCGGCTTTTTGGGCAGCCTGATTCCGGCGTTTTTATTTGCCTGGGCGCAAACTCAGCTCAGTAGTTCGGCCACCGGAATCATTAATGCGGTGACTCCTTTGAATGTATTAGTAGTAGGAGCAGTATTTTTTCATCAGTCTATCGTTCGCAAGCAGATTCTTGGCTTATTAATGGGATTGATTGGAACAGTTCTGCTCATTCTAGCGGGTTCGGCAGAATCATCCACGGGATTTAATGCCTATTCTTTACTAGTGGTAGGAGCTACGGTGTGTTATGGTTTTAGCTCCAATATCATCAAGCATTATACTTATGATCTTACCCCTCAAACCATTACGGCGGTTTCTTTGGTGCTGATGTTACCCATTGCTGCGGGGTACTTGTTTGGCTATTCTTCCTTTCTTCCTACCCTAGAGCAACAACAGGCTTGGTGGCCGTTTTTGGCAATTGTTACGCTAGGAGTGGTGGGTACAGCGCTAGCACTGATTATCTTCAACAAACTAGTGCAGTTACGCTCCCCAGTATTTGCAGCCTCGGTAACTTACCTAGTGCCGATAGTCGCTATTTTGTGGGGCTTTATTGATGGGGAATCCCTTAACTATCAACATTTTCTGGGAATGCTGGCAATTTTGGGTGGTGTGTTTATTGCTAATCGATTGTAGTAACTAATTTTCAACTCCTTCTGTCCAAACTTCGTGCATGGGTTTGCCCTTACTGTTAAGTCCTTTGTGGTACCAGTCGTCGCCAGTGCGGCGGTACTCAAAAGATAAGGAAGCACCCGTTCGGCTATCGTCGCGGGAGAAAAATTCAATGTTCTCAGTATACTCACCGCCTTCGGTAGCTTGGTAAGTGCCACCACCAGTACCCATAAATTCCTTAGTGGCGTAGTTGAATGCAGCCCACTGAAAACGGCTGCCCGAAAGGATTTTGACGGTGATCCGAGGGCCAGCTCGTCGTCGCTCACCTTCATTTCCTTCTTCATCTACTCGGGTAGCAAACCGCCAAACTCCAGTGAGAGGAGTAGTTTCTTCGCTTAGACGTTCCCACACCTGAGTTCCGTTGGGGGTATTTTTCAGTGTAAGGTGACTATCGGTTAATTGGGCTGAGTAAGTAATAGGTTCACGTACCTGAGAGGCATCATCGGTAAAAAAGTCGTAGAGAAGGTTTAGTTTACCATCTCCTAATTCGTAGCCACCACCACCAGCACTGATAAAGCTTCCGTCGGATTGATACTGCCCGAACATAAAATAACCGTTTTGACAAATGGCGATCATTTCTATTCCAGATAGCGGCTGTCCACCAGCACTTTTGAGCTTCCAGCCGCCCTCCATAGTTTGTGCCAAGGCACCGCCAGCCGTAATGACAATAAAAATTAATAGGGAAAGTAGTGGTTTCATAGGATTATAGGTTGCTTAACCATAAAACTACGGAATCCTTACAAAGTTACAAGAGAGGATAAGCTAATTGACTAGCCGCTCATTAGCGGCAGTGGTGAATAACGTGCGTGATTACTCCCCACACCCGCACGGACTGAGACTGAATGATATTTGCCAACTCGTAATCTAAAGAATACTGTTGAGCATTATACGCTGAAGCCTGCATCAATCTAAATTCTTCGTTTTCCGTGGCAATCACTAAATCTTTATCTTTAGGTGAAAGGCTACGATCCACTACTAGTAAATCACCATCATGAATATTCAGCGGCTCCATACTTTCACCCTTTACTTTAATAAAGTAGCAGGAAGAAGAGTGAGTAAGTACATATTCATTCAGATCAGGGCGGTCAGTAAAAACATCACCCGACAGCTGGGGTAACTTTTGTAATCTAATCCCCAACTCAGAAGATGATTCAAGTGTCATAGTGGTGAAGCGGTTGGTAGTTCGGAACAAATATATATTTTTAAAAAGTAATAAATACTTTTTTTAAGAATATTTTTTAAAAAATAGTTATCGCGCTTAAGTGATCTGCTTCTCAACTAAGTACTTCCAGTAGCGGCGGGGCACGTGCTGAAGATGTAGTTTATCGTTGCGCCGTTCAGGAATATTCACACTATGAAAGTAGGTCTGCCAGAGGTTCTGATAGTCTTGCTCAGCATCAGTAAGTAGTTGGGGCGATAAATGTTGAGGTGATGATGAATCTAAGGTGATAAAATGAGTAGATGGCGACCGGTTTTCCTCAGTATCAGATGTTGGTTCATGGTAAAGGCCATAATTTCGATTCGTATCGTAAATAAGCCAGCGGAAGGCAGGATAACGTTCGGTGAAGTGAGGAGGAAGTAGCGGCAATACGTTGAAATCAGGATTAATTAAAGCCGTGTACAAATCATCCTGGGTTTGCTGAAAGCGAACGAAGGCCTGCATCCGGTGTACCTCACGGTAAATCTGCTTCTGAATACGGTGAATTTGCAGCACAACAGGTTCTCGGAAGTTATTCATCACATTTTCCACACTTGCTATTGCCAGGCGAACGAAGCGATAAATCAGCATCTCTACCTGAGGTTGTTCCGAAAGAAAAACGTGGTACAGGGTTTCCACGGCTTGTTCTTCGCATCGTTTTTTCACACCTTTCTTCACCCGTTCACTGTATGCCTGGTTGGTAGAAACAAAGGTGGGGTTACCGAATAACCCGGGTTGAAATTGGCTCTCCTCAACTATTTCTTCAGCTGGAGTTTTTAAGCGATAGCTTTCAAAAATGGCGGATAGTAGCCCATCGAACGATCCGTCGTAGGTATACACCATTACTTTAGCTAAATAAGTTAAGTTGAGGCGAGAATTTCGGGCGGGTCTGCTCACTCAAGATTCGTTCCCTCAAATGTTCAGGATGGAAGCCGAGCCAGCGAAAATCAGGGTCGGCAGCAGTCAGAAAGTAGCGGGCCCGTTTCCAGACGATACCGATTTTCTGAAGGTGTGCGCTTCGTAGCTTACCGAACCTCCGTGCCTGCACAATTTTCTGGGCTGATTTTACTCCAATGCCGGGAATGCGAAGAATCAGTTCATAGGGAGCGGTGTTTACATCTACTGGAAACTGATCAGGGTTCCGCAATGCATAACCCAACTTAGGATCTACTTCTTGATCGAGGTCAGGGTATTTGGTATCAACCAGTTCGTTTACGTTGAATCCGTAGCTGCGGAGTAGCCAGTCGGCCTGATACAAGCGGTTTTCGCGAATTAGCGGCGGACTATGCAGTACAGGCAACCGTTGGTCGTTACTAATAGGCACATAACCTGAATAATATACCCGGCGCAATTGCTGCTGCTGGTACAAACTATTGGCTAGGTGCAGAATATGATAGTCCTTTTCAGGAGTAGCTCCCACTACTAGTTGAGTGCTTTGTCCGCCGGGGGCAAAGGTAGGAGTAGATCGTAGTGTCTTTTTTTCTTCGCGATAGCCCGTGATAGATTCGGCTAAGAAATTCATTGGCCGATAGGCGGAAGGATAGTCTTTCTCGGGAGCAACTTTTTTCAAACCCTTCTCTGAAGGAATTTCTAGATTGACACTTAGACGATCGGCATACAAACCTGCTTCATGGATTAATTCATCGCTCGCTCCAGGAATTGCTTTCAGGTGAATATAGCCGTTAAACTTATGCTCAGTACGCAGCTTTTTGGCAATGCGAACTAGTCGCTCCATCGTATAATCCGCATTTTTAAAGATCCCCGAACTAAGAAATAAGCCTTCAATGTAGTTTCGCTTGTAAAAATTAATAGTCAGATCAACGACTTCCTGGACGGTGAAAGCGGCTCGTTTTACGTCATTAGACCGACGACTCACACAGTAAGCACAGTCAAAGAAGCAGTAGTTGGTCAGCAAAATCTTGAGTAATGAAACGCAGCGACCATCTTGGGTGTAGGTATGGCAAATGCCCATTCCCTGTGAATTTCCTAACCCATCTTTGGTATTTTTCCGGTAGCTACCGCTAGAGGCACAACTCACGTCATATTTGGCAGCGTCGGCTAGTACAGCTAGCTTCTCACTAATTCGTTGATTCATAATCCTAAAATAGGTATAAAATACTTATTTAAAGTATTTAATCTAAAATATTTTTCAAGCGAGTTTTTCCTACTGGGTAAGTGGCGAAACGAGAAGAACCACTCTGATTACTGTTCTAGTTGGATGTCATTTTACCCTGGGTTATATTCACTGGTACGAGATTATCTACTAGCCTACTATGCCAGCCATAATAAAGTCAAGAATCTGTAATCTATTAATCATACTTCTGGGCGGCTTGAGTCTATCAGGAGTGCCTAATTCGGTTTCACCTCCTAACATTATTATTATTCTGGCGGACGATTTAGGCTACGGCGATCTGCAATCGTATAATCCGGCCTCGTTAGTCCCTACTCCTAATCTAAATCGGCTAGCCTCGGAGGGTATTCGTCTGATCAACGCCTACTGCCCAGTGGCAGTTTGTTCCCCTACGCGCTACTCGCTAATGACCGGACGTTACTCTTTCCGCAGTTGGAAGCCTAATGGTGTGATGGCCAACTACGAACCATCGCTGATTGAAGACGAAATACTCACCCTACCCGAAATGCTGAAGGAGGCAGGCTACACTACTGCCGGGTTCGGTAAGTGGCATTTGGGTACTACATTTCCGACGCTAGACGGAGAAAAACCCGCTGGCTACGGAAAATTTCGGGCTGATGACAACGGAGCAAATTTAGATTTAAGTAAACCAGTGAGCGACGGTCCGCTGGATCATGGCTTTGATCATTGGTTAGGATTCAGTTGTGCCAGTGAGTGCTGGATACTGGAAAACAATCAAATTGCCGCCATTATTGATCATGACCTTTATACTACCGAAGCCACACCCGGTGCCGAAAGACTACCTAAGTACAAACTGGAAGAATATCTGCCTTATATTACGGATCAGACTCTGGATTTTCTGAAAACTCAGCCATCGGCCAATCAGCCTTTCTTCTTGTACTACGCACCCTATGTACCGCACATCCCATTAGCAGTAAATGAACGCTTCCGAGGTACTACCAAAGCCGGACTGTACGGTGACTACGTGTATGAGCTGGATTATTACGTCGGACAAATATTAGCCGCACTAGATAGCCTGGAGTTATCAAATAATACCATTGTGCTTTTTGCCAGCGATAATGGGTCTCAGTTTGAAATGATAGCTCAGGGAATGAATCTGGAAAACGCTCAAAACACTCCTGCCAGTAGTGTGGAAGGGACGCTAACTGACAAAGTACATCACCCTAATGGTAAACTGCGAGGTACTAAATGGAGTGTATGGGAAGGTGGAGTCAGAACACCCTTTATTGCTCGTTGGCCCAATCATTTTCCGGCTAAAGCGACCAGCGAAGATATTTTCGCGCTGAACGATGTACTAGCTACCTTAGCAGCAGTAGTAGATTATGAGTTACTCGAGAACTCAGCACACGACAGTCATAACCTACTTCCTTTGCTATTGGGAAAAGAAAAAGGTGCTCGGGAGTCAGTCGTTGTAAAGGCTAGTAATAATATCTACGGATTGCGACAGGGCAAGTGGAAATATGTCGAGGAGGGGAATGATAAGCCGCCTCAATTATACGATCTTTCATTAGATGAGGAAGAGACTAATGATGTATCACTTCAACATCCGACGATAGCTCAGAAAATGGCGCAGAAACTGGCTGAGATATTGAATAGTGACCGGACGGTAATGAATTACTAAATTTTTACCTACCGGAGCTGGAGGTGATAGAGAAGATGGAGAGCAAAGAAAATATAACTATTTCTCTGCTCATTAACCGACAAACAATAAGCCTGATTCGGTAGTAGTATTACTATCATTAAACAATCATTAATCTATGAACACATCAATAACTGAGGTTCCTAACTATCCTCGAGAGATGCAACAGAAGCCTTTCTTCGACCTGACCTTAGAGATGCTAAACTGCGTACGAGATCACCACTTTGATCGCTTAGCTCAAATTTGTGACGATGACTACGGTATTGTAGATATTAATACCGAGGGTGGTTCAGAAATTATTCGTGACCGCGCTGGTTGGGAAAAGTGGTTTGCCGGACTGTTTAAGACTCTAGACCAGATACAGGCACAGACTTGGTCAGAGATTACCAATTATGAAGCTGAGCAGACTAGCGAAATGGGCTACAGTGTAGTTGATTTTGATCAGATGTTTATTGCGGGAGACAAGCGAATGCGATTTTCAGTGATTGCCACAATTATCTGGAAAAAGGTGGGTGAAATATGGAAAGAAGCCCGGTATCATAGCTCACTTATTAAAGTAGAAGAACTGACAGGTTTGTCAGGAAGTATTTAAACAAAAAACGCACTGTGTGTAGATACAGTGCGTTCTCCAAGTTAGCTGTTAGCTAACGAGTTTGTACTTAAGCATTAACGGTAGCTCGCTCGTCGTAAACAGAAGCATCAGTTTTGCTAGAGCTTATTGCAGTAGCATACACTACCAACCCAAAGCCAATCTTATTTACCGCATCACCGATATTGTAGATCAAATCCATATTAGCAGTATCTATACCAGTGAAAGATAATAAGTTACCAGGAAGCAGCATGTAACCGATAGGATAGATACCCCAACCAATGAAAGCGAACAAAGCCAGATTCTTAAACCCTTTCTTCACTATAGGGCTAGCAGACTTGTCAGCTAGTGCTTTAGCTGAACCAAACCATACTTCATAGATAATAACTGCCCAACCTACGGTAGATATGAATCCCCAAATGATGTTCATAGTACCGTTATCGCGGTAGAAACCTTCACCAATGTAGCCTGCTACTAGCATCAGTACTGCGGCAGCAATAAATCTCCACATCAATCCGATTTTAGCTCCTGCTGGGCGAAGCAATAAGTAGAACTCAACGCACATTAAAGGAACAGTTAGTGTCCAATCGATATAGCGAAGGACGGTGGGGTTTTCTCCGGTAATGGTGTAGTAGTCTCTCATATAGTAATAATGTACGGCAGCAATTCCAGTAATCAGTCCTGAGATTAGTAATGATAGTTTCCACTTACCATCTACACGACTTCTTTCAAAAAAGAAAAAAATGGAAGCCGCAAACATAGCCATGTAACCTGTAAAAAAGGTAAACGCTACGGGGTCGTCGACGGGTATCTCGACGATGTCTGCAAGAAGTAAAGTTTTCATACTGTTTATTATATTGGTTTATATAATAAACATATTAGAATATTTTTGTTTGGCACTTTTTACTGAGAATATAAGCTAAAATTTTTATTTCAACATTGATGTACGATAATTTACAATTAAAAATGCTTTTTACATAATGAAAACAAGTATTTTACTTAAATTATTTAAATAAGTATTAATTTTCTGAACTTCATAATGTTTATTTTTTTTAATTAAAAATTAAACATTATGGAATATTTACTGAAGTGCGCTGAGATAAGGGTTAGATAATACATTTGTTTACTCTATTTTTATAGAGTAATTGAATGCTAATTAAACAACCTATCACCTAACTACTCATGAAAATCTCGCTCATACTCTCGCTCGTAGTACTTCTGACGGCCTGTGCTACTTCACCCTCAGAGCCACCAGAAAACAAATATGATATTGTAATTTATGGTGGAACGTCCGGCGGTATTGCGGCGGCTATTCAAGCCTCCCGTATGGGTAAGTCCGTAGTGCTAATTGAACCATCGGACCGAATTGGTGGGCTGACGACAGGAGGGCTAGGTCAGACAGATATTGGTAATAAGCAAGCTATCGGCGGAATTTCCCGGGAGTTTTATCAAAACATTCGAGCATACTATAGTAACCCTGAGCATTGGCAATGGCAGGCAAGGGAAGACTACATGGATGGAGGGCAGACTCGCACCGAAGAGGGTGAAGATGCCATGTGGACGTTTGAACCTTCAGTTGCCTTACAAGTATATCAGAATATGCTTGCTGACGCTGGTATAGAGGTAATAACCAAAGAACAGTTAAACCGGAAAAGTGGAGTTACTAAAGAAGGTAGTCAGATTACCCAAATCACCACCGAAAGCGGTAATACCTACGCCGGAAAGGTGTTTATTGATGCTACTTACGAAGGCGACCTAATGGCTACGGCAGGAGTAGACTACTTTGTAGGGCGTGAAGCTAATAGCGTATATGATGAAACCTATAATGGTGTACAGCTTCTGGAAGGGCATCAATTTCCGGATGGAGTTGATCCGTATGTAGTGCCCGGCGATAGTAGCAGCGATTTGCTTTGGGGCATTAGTGCGGCCAATCTGGCACCGCAAGGTAGCGGTGATACGCTCGTGCAAGCGTACAACTTTCGTATCTGCTTGACCGATGTCGATGAAAATAAAGTACCGATAACTCGCCCTGCTAACTATGACTCGGCTCATTATGAGTTACTAGCTCGGCTGTTCGAGGCTCAGCCGGATAAGCGTGGGATTAATCAGTACTTTATCTGGAGTCGGATGCCTAACGCTAAAACGGATATTAATAACCGGGGAGGCTTCTCTACCGACATGATTAACTGGAGCCATAATTACCCCGAAGCTAGCTATGCACAGCGAGCCGAAATCATCAAAGCGCACCGAGACTACACACAAGGCTTACTATATTTCTACACTTCTGATCCGCGTGTACCAACCGAGTTGCAGGAAGAAATGAAGCGGTGGGGCTATCCGAAAGACGAATATACCAGTAACGGAAATTGGTCGCCTCAGCTTTACGTGCGCGAAGCCCGTCGGCTGATTGGAGAGTATGTAATGACCCAAGCTAACTGTCAGGGGCGAGAAGTGGTGGAAGACCCTATCGGTATGGCAGCTTACACGATGGATTCTCACAACTGCCAACGCCTTGTGGTGAATGGACAAGTAAAAAATGAGGGTAATGTAGAAATTGGTGGCTTTCCGCCCTATCCCATCGCGTACCGATCCATTATTCCCAAACAAGTACAAGCAGACAATCTACTAGTACCAGTATGTTTATCCGCTAGCCATATTGCTTTTGGCTCTATTCGTATGGAACCCGTATTTATGGTATTAGGACAATCGGCAGCGACAGCAGCAGTGCTAGCGATTGATCAAAAAACAACTGTAAAAGAAGTGGAATATAGTGACCTACGAACTCAGCTGTTAGCTGACCAGCAGGTTTTGGAAAATTAGCACTAGCGGATACCTAGCGGTACAGTACCTGATTATGCCAACGCATTTGATATGACTCCAGCAGCCAATGCTGTAATATCTGCTTTAGATAAATAAGAGTTCGCCGCCTGATATTTTTCATGTAGTAAATATACCCAGACTAAAGATGAGCATAAATCAGATACTAGTCTAAAACTTACCTATGTGGGTTATGCATAAATTATTATCTCTTTTGGCTATGGTCTAAATTAGGGTGCTACGATAAGAATAAAAGTCTTCAAAAGAACATGTAATAATCTGATTATCAGGAATTTGATATTTTTAAGAATAATATAATATTTATTAAGAGACGCTATTTGATTCTCAATCATGCTCTGAGTACTGACAATCTGATTTGATCATTTAGAGCTCGTAGTCAAGAACGGAGCAAACCTTTTCATAAAATCTAACCATAACCACATTATGTCCTTATTTTGTAATAAGGGTTTACTTATTAACGTTTAATTAGTATCTTGATACAGGCGAAGGTGACAGTGATGTATGTAAGAAAACCCTAAAGATAGGAGAGTTGTGGGTATCTATTTCACTGAAATTTACCCTACATTTGTGGGGTGTCGCCAATGACTATCAAACCCAGAAACATCGCTTACCAATTATAGGTCATGGAAAATCTTCTAGCGCTCTTCAGACAAATTCTATTTTACGGAACCTTCGTATGCATTGGAGTAGGGATACTGGTGATCTTGTATCTATTTTTCAAGTTAGCTACTACCAGTAACTACAAGGCCAAGTATGACTTTATCAATCAGCAGGAGAAAAAATTGCTTTGGTACAGTAGCATCTCCTTTATTGCTGGAGGATCTTGTTACGTCACTTCTATTCTCTCTACCGAATGGATGTTCGTATTCGTAGGCCTATTTGTCTCTATCATGTTTGGGCTGATTGTTGGGGTAGTTATTTACAATTATCTAGAATACTATTATCCTACTTTTATTGAAGGGCGGCTTCACGCATTGCGGTACAAGCCTCGCCGCTCTAAAGCTGGTAATGAGATGAAACTACTGAGTGAATCTGAGGAGGATGTTTACCTGGATGAAGGGCAACAGGCCGAAGAAAATATTTTCTCAGTAGATTACGATGTATGGATTGATGAGGCCTCTGGAGAAACCCAAATCGAGAAGTACAAAGGACATCTCCACGCTGAGAAATCTCCTACTTGTGGTTATTACACGCTGCGGGTAGTGCGGGAAGAAATTATCGAGTCGCCTACTGAGGAAAAAGAGGGTACACTCATTAAGCACTATGAATGCAGCTACACGAAGTATAAGACCCAAAAGGTCTTCAATATCGCTAAGCTGAAGAAAAATCCTAAAGAAGCCGGAAAAACGCTTGTCTCAGTTTAGATCAGTGGATAATGGATAGTTGATAATTAGTTTTTTGCTAATTGTCCATTTTCAATTATCAACTTTCCAATATTAAGCGCATCCCATTTTCCCTCCGTCGACAGTAAGATGCACACCTGAGATATATGCAGCCGAAGGCGAAGCCAGGAATGCTACTGCGTAAGCAACTTCAGCAGGTTCAGCAAATCGCCCCACCGGAATCTGTGCTTTCATACTTTGTTCAATCTCTTCTAGAGTCTTACTCTGATTAGTTGCCCGATTCTTTATCAAATCCCGAATGCGTCCAGTTTCCGTGGATCCAGGTAAGATATTGTTTACCGTAATTCCGTATTGACCAAGTTCTTTAGATAGTGTTTTCGCCCAGTTACCTACTGCTCCCCGAATGGTATTAGAAACTCCTAGTCCGGGTATTGGCTCTTTTACTGAAGTAGAAATAATATTGATAATCCGTCCGTAACCCGCTTTCTTCATACTAGGCAATAAAGCTTGTACTAGGATCTGATTGCCGATGACGTGCATCTCAAACCCTTTTCGGAAGGCATTGAGATCCGCCTCATGGGCTAGACCCGCTGGAGGTCCCCCAGTATTGTTTACCAAAATATGAATTTCATTTTGATTACTAGCGTAATCTTGCAGAACTGATTTCAAATAATCTGGTTGCTGAAAGTCAGCGCGTAGATAATCATGTCTTTGTCCCTCAGAAGTTGAGAGTTCAGCTAAGGCTTCTTCGAGTTTTTCTTCGTCACGGGCTATCAAGGTAATGCTGGCACCTAAATCGGCGAGCTCCACGGCACAAGCCTTTCCGATACCGTCTGTACTACCACACACTACGGCTTTTTTGTTGGTTAGATTAAGATTAATCATGTTTTCTCTATCTTTTTACTGTGGATGAAGTTATAAAAATATGGAAGAAATACATAAGCAAGCATTGACCCACGATCAGAACGATCCACTCAGGGAGTTTCGCGATCGTTTTCATATTCCTCACGATCATCAGGGTAATGAAAAAATCTATTTTTGTGGTAACTCGCTAGGGCTTCAACCTAAAACAGTCTCTGGCGCAATAGACAATGAGCTAGAAGCATGGCGTACCTTAGGAGTGGACGGACACTTTACCGAGCCAAACCCTTGGTGGACCTATCATAAGCGTCTTAAAAAGCCGCTAGCTCATTTAATTGGTGCCCAAGAAGATGAAGTGGTAGCGATGAACAATCTAACCACTAACCTTCATCTGTTAATGGCTTCATTTTATCGCCCCACGGCTCATCGTTACCGAATTATGATTGAGGGTGGGGCATTTCCTTCCGACCACTATGCCGTAGAAAGTCAGATTCGCTGGCACGGGTTTAACCCGCAAGATGCACTCATCGAGCTTCGCCCCCGCCCAGAAGAAGAGACCTTACGGATGGAAGATATTATTGATGCTATTGAACAGCAGCAAGATTCATTGGCGTTACTGTTGCTACCGGGTATTCAGTACTATACGGGGCAGTTTTTCAACTTGAAAACCATCACCGAGGTAGCCCATGGTGCTGGAGCTAAAGTTGGTTATGACTTGGCTCACGCTATTGGGAATGTCCCTATGCAATTGCACGATTGGAATGTTGATTTCGCAGTGTGGTGCAGCTATAAGTATTTGAACTCTGGTCCAGGCAATACAGGTGGCGCATTTGTTCACGAACGGTATGCCAATGATTTGGAAATTCCCCGGCTAGCCGGTTGGTGGGGGCATCAGGAGGAAGATCGCTTTCAGATGAAACCGGGGTTCAAACCCATGTATGGTGCCGATGGTTGGCAACTAAGTAATGCTAATATTTTGCCTCTTGCTGCTCAACGAGCCTCACTGCAAATTGTAGCTGAAGCAGGTATTAATCAGATTCGCGAAAAGAGCCTGCAACTGACGGGTTTTCTGGAAGAATGTATTCAATCTATTGATCCAGAACAAAAGTACATTACTGTTATCACCCCTCGGAACCCAGCAGAGCGGGGTGCTCAATTATCATTAGTATTTACTGATCGCGGAAAAGAGGTCTTTGAAAAACTCACTCAATCCGGTATTATTGTCGATTGGCGGGAACCCAGCGTCATCCGGGTAGCCCCAGCACCACTATACAATACTTTTACTGAAGTTTATCGCTTCAGCGAGATTCTTCGCGAAACTTTATCCTAATGAGCAAAGGTAACATGACAATCTTAGGAGCAGGCCTCTCAGGATCACTGCTAAGTACACTATTGTCGCAAGGTGATTACCGGGTACAACTTTTTGAGAAAAGGTCTGACCCTAGAAAATCTGAATTGGAAGAGGGACGATCGATCAATCTGGCGCTAAGTTATCGCGGGTGGAGTGCATTAGCGCGAGCAGGGTTAAAGGAGAGAGTACGTTCTCGGGCTATTGCTATGTGGGGTCGTATGATGCACGATGAGCGAGGGAATCTATCCTTTCAGCCTTACGGCACCGATGACCAAGCGATTTATTCCGTATCTCGCCTAGGGTTGAACCAATTGCTGATAGATGAAGCGGAAAAGGCGGGTGCTGAGCTATTTTTTGAACATCGGTGTGAGGAAATCTACTTGAAGCAAGGTAAAGCCATCATCCATGATTTAAATGAGAAAGAAAGCTTTCTCACCGAACCTGATCTGCTAATTGGAGCTGATGGAGCATTTTCTACGTTACGAACGGCCATGCAGAAAACGCCTCGTTATAATTACAGTCAATCGTTCATTGAACACGGATACAAAGAACTAAGTATTCCAGCTAAAAATGGAGAATTTGCCCTGGAACCTCACGCTTTGCATATCTGGCCTCGGGGAGGGTACATGCTTATTGCCCTGCCCAATGCAGATAAAAGTTTTACATGTACCCTGTTTCTAGCCTACGAAGGAAAAGAGTCCTTCGCGCAACTAACGAGTCCTACTGCGGTTACTCATTTTTTTGAGAAACGTTTTCCGGATGCGCTAGCAGTGATGCCTGGGATTACCGAAGAGTTCTTTCAGAACCCAACTTCTGATTTGGTGACCATCAAGTGCTACCCCTGGTCGCGCTATGGTAAAAATGTGCTGGTTGGCGATGCGGCTCACGCTATTGTCCCTTTCTACGGACAAGGGATGAATGCAGGTTTTGAGGATTGCCGTATTTTTATGGATTTATTGCAAGAGCATGGTGGTGACTATGAGCAAATGATATATCGTTTTCAGGACTTGCGTAAGCCGGATGCGGATGCAGTGGCTGAGTTAGCTCTGCACAATTTCATTGAAATGCGGGATTTGGTGGCCGATCGGGAATTTCTGGAACGTAAGAAGGTTGAAGCTGAGCTACACCATCGTTTCCCTGACCGTTGGATACCTTTGTATACGATGGTCACTTTTACTAACATTCGCTATTCAGAAGCCTTGCGGATAGGACAGCAGCAAGACCGTATTATGCGCCAAGTAATGAAGCACTATGATTACGCATCCGAATTAACGGATCAGGATTACGAACGAATTGTAGCCTTGCTGGATAATGGCGAATAATGAGTAATTGATGGTTCGACATTCATCATTACTCATTACTCATTGCTAAGGTTGAGGTATCTTTACAATCGACCACTTTATACAATGTTCCGTTACTCTTCGTGAAGATATATAACTCGCCCGCACTATCAGTGCCAAAGCGAAGATCAACTCGACGACTCTCAGTGAGTGTTTCCAGATCGGTGGGTTGACCATCAAACTCAATACTTAGCTGGTAAACTGGGGCTTGCTGACCAAGCTCCATTTTATCTGCTTCAGAGTAGAATATCTTACCACGAGGTATGTCCCCAAACACATACTTGCCTTCTAAAAGTGGTACTTCGGTGCCGGTGTACACGAACCCACCAGATATGGCATTACCTTCGTCGTGATCGTACTGAGCCACTGGGTAGACGTAACCAGAGTCATTTTCAGGAAGCGGATACACCAGCTCAGGATTTGCCAGTGGGTCAAACAATAGCATTCCTTCCCGGTTAGGCCAACCGTAGTCGCCTCCGGCTACTCCTAAATTCACTTCCTCTACGCTATGCTGACCAATATTGGTGATGAACATTTTACCTGACGTTTCATCCCACGAAATACGGTGAGGGTTGCGGAACCCTCGTGCCCAGACTTCAGAAACAGTACTAGGGTCATCAGCAAATGGATTATCTTCAGGAATTCCGTACTGACCATTAGCACTGTTAGTTCCGGAAGGGTTAATGCGAATGACGCTGCCCCAAATAAGATCGCGATTAGCACTCAAGAAAGGATAGCGAAGCCCGGAGCCACCGTCGCCTACACTTAGGTATAACATCCCATAGTCAGCATTGCCCAGTTGAGCCAGTGGATTGAAGGTAACTTCCTGAAATCCGTGAGAGCTACCGGTCATATCTACCCGTAATAGTTCCCGTTTGCTACCAGAGAATTGTTCAGCCTGTGGATCATTTGTTTTCCACTCTACAAGTACCCATTGCAGTTTGGCTTTAATACTATCGGGTAAGGGAAAATCGGCTGGAGCGGCATTGGCAGGTTCTGTATGAGTGGTATACAGTAACCCATTTTCTTTAAACTTAGGATGGAATGCAAAGCTACCAAACCCGGTACCGTAGCCTGGGACGTGAATAAAATCGGGTGACTCAGCATTCATATCTAAGTATACCTTAGAGGTGCGGTCGGTAATTTCGTAAAGTTGTCCGCGCAGATCATGTAGAAATAAACGTTCCTGCTCACCATTTCCTAATGCTAATAGCTTATTAATACGAGCAACTGGTGGAACAGTATCAGTAGGAGGGGCAGTAAGCACTTCTTCTAAAACCAACCGCAAGTTTGCCATTGGAATTTTCTCAGGTACCGGATTGAGTATACCGCCCGGACGATTGTTTTGACTCCTTTTTTCCCCTTGAGAGAACTTATGAATAAAGCCCAAAATATGCTCAATCTGCTGATCATCCAGCATCGTAAAGGCCGGCATATACTGGTTATATTTTTTGAACAATTCCTGTGCCCGTTCATCGCCTCCATCTATCATTTCAGGGGCATTGCTAATAAAAGAAACTAACCACTCTTTTTCTACTTGGGAGGTAACTCCGCTTAGGTTAGGGCCAATGACGGTTTCCTGAAAGTTATGACAAGCGGCACAGTATTGATTAAACAACTCTTGCCCATGCTGCACGGATAGTTCATCCCGCACAAAGTTAGCTTCAGCTACAGGTTGTGTTTCGGATGATGGGGAAGTGCAAGCTATAAGATAAAGAAAAGGTGCGAAGGTGGGCACTAGCAAGCGTAAGATACGATTTGGCATAATTTATCAGGTGTTGAACATCTAAAGATACAACAGAATCAGCTATATCCGTAGTTCGTTACGGACTTTAGCAATTTTCTAGGTGGCTTGGGTATAAAGGCAAAAAGGTAATCTATCAAAGATCACCTTCTTTCTGTTTTGTGAAGAATCGCGACAAGCCAGAGCGAAATAGTACTTACTTGGTAGCAGTTATCGTCTTGTGATAAATCACAGTACCATCTTCTTGGTAAGTAACCAATCGGTAAAACCATATTCCAGATTGAGGCTGTTTATCTTCAAATTGACCATCTTGAGTATCCTGAACTTGACGGACCGTCTCAAATTGCATATCTATTCCGGCCCGTTGTATATATGTTTTGCCCGCTGAAGCTTTACTCAAATCCCACGAAAGATTGATTTGTCCAGCTTGGGTTTTAGCACTGAAAGAAACTACTGTCTCAATAGAAGTAGAAAGTGATCCAGCGAAAACATTACTAGTGACTCCAACACTTAATAAGATTACTAGAAATGCGATTTTAGTAGAGTTAACAACAGTATTCATACAAGTAATAGTTTTCTTGTTCTTCATTTACTTTGTATGCTGCACTATTAATGCTATAATTATATCTAATAAAAAAATAATTATATAATTCTGATGATCAGCTTGTTATGGAAAAGTACAAAAAGTCTTATTTAGAGAAACTGTCTCTGGATGAGACCGTATATGAATAACTTTCCCATAATGGGAAAATCTAGATGAGCATTTTTGAGAAATACTAGATAAATTACAGTCAGAGAAAAGGTAGATTGTATCTACTTACAGAAGTTGATTTACTAGTTTGGTAGTACAAGGGAGATGGGTATGGTACCTAGTTCTGTAAACTACAGAATAATAAAAGCAGATCAATCTGTAAAGTAATCAGGCAAATACACCGATATTAAACTCCCTTTATTGATTCGGCTATTGGTATTTACCCGACCATGATAGTAATCAACCAGAGTTTTAACAATATACAGCCCTGCACCATCTCCTGATCGAGCATCGCGGTCATGTTCCTGATAAAAGAGTTGGAAAATCTTTCCCTTGTCGTATTGAAGGTCAATGCCCTGTCCATTATCTAATACTGTCAGCTTCAGGTAACCATTAGGCAATTTCTTGATCCGGATCTGAAGTTGAAGCTGCCGACGATTAGATCGGAATTTGATAGCATTAGAAACGAGTTGGTACAAAATCTCGCAAAAAACATCAGACGAACCGTACCACTGGTGGCATAGAATTTTTAATTGGATTTTGGCCTTAAGGAAATCAAGGGTGGATGCGAAGCTTCGCATTACTGAGTCAACGGCTAAAGGTAATGCAAATGACTGAACGGATTTATCCAGCGACTTCAAGCTTTGCTGCACGTGAAAAAAACGGATGTATTTCTTCTCCAGATTTTCTTTGGATCGCTTTAGTAAGGGAAGATAAGAGTCAGTATTAGAAGGCGTATTCTTATTTGGTTGATTAAGCTGATCAATAGCTAACCCCAACTCATGTACTGAAGGGCGAAGGGTCGCCATAAGATCAGAAATTAGGATTTCAGTTTGTTGTACTTTACTAGGTTGGTTCTCTGGAACAGCCAAGTTGGTATGATATGATTGTAGTAGCCGTTTACGCTCTATGGCACACACTATACTCCGATATAGTTGAGGGCCCTCAAATTGCCCTTCAACAAGAAAATCCTGAAAGCCCAGTTTCACTACGCGTTGCTCAATGAGAGGAGATTCTACACTGGACAAAATGACAACAGGCAACTTAGCAAATAAATATAAAGCCCGACTTAGTAATTTGCTATTGACTGGATCTAGTAAATCAACGCTGATGATCACCCCATCGTAAGTACGACGAGCAGCAGACAGGGCTGCTTGCTCAAAGTCCTCAAATACATCAACTTGAAATTGATCTTTCTGTGACAACTCATGGGCAGCCCAACCAGGTTTCTTTGGAGAACTGGCTTCAATCACTAACAGCTTGTAAGGGCTACCTTTCATCATACACAATCATTCAGAGGGTTGAGGTACTTGAGCTTGAGTTAGTAACTTCGGTAGCCCGTCAGTTGAGACGGGTAGGACTTATCACACAAGAACCTAACCAGTAACGTTGGATATCATGAACGATATTTGTGAATTGAGTGAAATCCAACGGTTTGGCAATGTATGAGTTAGCGTGAGCATCGTAGGCATCGTTAATATCAGTTTCAGACTCAGAAGTAGAGAGCACTACCACAGGTATCCTTTTCAGCTTAGGGTCACTTTTAATTGTTTTAAGAACATCTCGCCCATCTATTTTTGGTAAATTTAAATCAAGTAGAATAATATCAGGACGTAGGGTATTAAGCATATCAAGAGCTTCTTGTCCATCGCTAGCGATGGACAAATCGAGAGGCTCTTTGCTGCCTTTGAGGGCTTCACGCACTAAACGAGCATCGCCAGGATTATCTTCCACTAGCAATACTGATTTCGTTCTGACGGTTAGATTCATGGTCTTCATAGCTTCGGGCTTTTGATAGGGTAAAAAATATGGTAGTTCCCTGTTCTGGTGCTGATTCAATCCAAACCTCTCCTTGGTGTAGCTCAACTACTTTTTTTACAACCGCGAGTCCAATGCCAGTGCCGCTAATGTGAGGGTTTAGCTTTTTAAATATAGTAAAAATTTTGGTTTGATACTTCTTTTCTATACCAATACCATCATCTTTTACTGAAAACTGCCAGAAATCTGGCTTTTCCTGAACATCAATGAATATTTTTACGCCGTCTGATGATTTAAACTTTATACTATTACTGATTAAATTTTGGAAGAGTTGAATCATGAGAGTATCATTTCCTTGAACAACCGGAAGGTTACCACAGCAAAGCCGCACATTGTGTTCTTGAAAGCTCACCGCTAAATTCTGCTGTACTACTTGAATTACTTGGTTTAGTTCAACGGCATTGCATTGTTCAAAGCGATGTTCCACACGAGAGTATTCTAGTAGGGCATTAATAAGCCGTTTCATGCGTTCAGCCCCATCTACTGAATAGTCAATAAAATCCCGGGCATCTTGATCTAATTTATCTTTGTAGCGATATTCTAGTAATTGTAAATAGCTACTGATCATTCGCAGAGGCTCTTGCAGGTCGTGCGAGGCGATATAAGCAAAGTTTTTGAGTTCATCGTTGGAGCGTTGCAATTGCTTCTGATAACGCATTGATGTCCTTTCGGCTACTTTTTTAGCAGTAATATCACGTGAAGCAGTAGTAAGTGCCATTATTTCACCATCAACTACCACTGCGGTGGAGGTAGTGTGAAACCAAATGTAAGCGCCACTTTTTTTACGAAACCGGAACTCGAACTCCTGCACAGTAGACTGTTCAGATAAATTATCCGATATTGGAGGAAATGAATCTTGCTTAAGAATGGGAATATCGTTGGGGTGAAAGTAGTGATAGAAATTATGTTGCATAAGCTCGTCGGGAGTATATCCGGTAATACGATAAGCTGAAGGGCTTACGTAGAGATAATTGCCATTAGGCTTATGCAGACATACCATATCGGTCATGTTGTCGGTTACCAGCTTAAGGTAGCGTTCTTTTTCAATCAGCAGATGATCCATCTCAGCCATTTGCCGAACAATTTCCTTTTCAGTAGTAATATCGCGAGTGGTAGATGTGAGAGCAATTACTTGGTCATTCTCTACAACCATAGTTGATTGACTACGCACCCACCGATAGCTTCCATCTTTATTACGGATGCGATACTCAATCTCTTGAGTATTAGTTTGGTCAGAGGAGCTATCTGAAAGAGGCTGATGGAACGTACTGCGGACAGTAGAGACATCATCGAGATGGATGAGACTATAAAGACTTAGAGGCATTAGCTCTTCAACGGTGTAGCCTATTACTCGTTCGCAAGAAGGACTTATGTATAAGTATGTGCTATCGGGGTTATGCAAACATACCAAGTCAGTCATGTTGGTGGTCATCAGCTCCAGATGGCGGGTTTTTTCAGCCAACTTTTTGTTAAGAGCTGCCTTTTGTTTTTTAACCTTTTTCTCGAGCGTAATATCACGACCAATTACAAAAAATAGCTCCTGGTAGGTATCAGGGGTGATACGCCACTCAATCACCCGACCTGAAGTAAGGCGAGCCTCGAACTTTAGAAACTGGCTATTTTCAGTAGCAGGCAATAAATGAGTAAACACTTTAGTATGATCGCTGGGGGCGATGAGTGATACAAACTCTCGCCCGGCGAGTTTTTGATTGTCAGCGCCAAGTAAAGTAACAAAACAAGGATTAATGTCCAGAATGACACCTTCTTCATTTAGTACAGCCATTAAATCGCCCGATTGTTTGAAGAACCGCTTAAAGACTTTGAACTCCTCCTGGGCTTTCACCTGTTGATCAATATTCTGAAAAGTACCGTACAACCGAACACACTGGTCGTTATGAAATTCAGCCTTTCCAATGGCTCGTACCCAGCGTTCGTTACCCCGAGCCGTGATAATTTGTAGCACCTCATCGTAAGATGTACCATGCTCTATGGCTTGCTTTACCACTCTCTGAATAGTATCTCGGCTACGCCCTGGTTTGTAGAAGTTGGTAGCAGTAGCTAAACTAGGGGTAAAACCTGGATCGGCCTCATGGATATTAAGAGTTGTTTTAGTCCAAGTTATTTTCTCCGTAGCTAAATCAAATTCCCAACCACCCAGCTGAGCCATGCTACCCATTTCTTCTAGTAGGTGTTTGGTCTTCTCCAGTTCCTTTTCCTTTTCTTTTAGAGAGGTTACGTCGGTATGAGCACCTAACATTCGGGTGGCTTTACCCTCTTTATTGCGGATGGCTAACCCTCGGCAGCGAATCCAGACGGTGTGGCCGTCCTGATGGCGGTAGCGAACAATCTGGTCGTAGGGATGTAGAGGATCCGCTAGATGCTGAGATAGATTCTCCATGGCTACCTTTAGGTCTTCAGGGAAAATGATATCTTGCCAAGCTGAGGGGGCGTGGGGCATATTGGCCGGATCGTAGCCCAGAGTTGTCCATAGTTTAGGGCTCATCCACTCGTGTTCTTGTTTTTCCAGATCCCAGTACCAGATTCCGTCTAGTGATGATTCCTGAACGAAGTCAAAAATTTTATGATCAGAAGCAATCAGCTCGTAGAGTTCTTTTTTGAGATAGTGTCCAGATTGCAGTAACTCAGCCTGGCAATTTCCGGTATGATTAGACCTACGCAGTTTATTGCCTATTTTTACGTTTTGATCAATCTCTTGAGTAAGGCCAAGTACCCAGAGAGCCTGTCCTTGAGGGGTACGTTTAATGATCTTTTCGCGAGAATAGAACCACTTGTATGAACCAGACTTGTGCAGCATGCGGTAGGCAAACTCTGAGATTTTGCCATCGGGTAACTCAAGCAGCTCAGGATTATGCTCTTTCAGATAGCGAATAAAATCTTCAGGATGGCACAGGGCAGGTAGTAACTGATCTCCCATCGCCTGGATTTCTTCTACAGTGTACCCGAGGAAGTTGCCAATTTCTTGGTTGAGATATACATTCTTTTTAGTGGTGAGGTCAAAAACATAAACTAGGTCGGGGGCGTTGGACAATATCTGATCCAGAAATTCGGCAGAATAAGCCATAGTTGTAGTGTTAGGACATGAGAAATCAGGTAGGGGCTTCGTCAGTGGTTACTTTAGGTAAGATAAAAGTAAATGTAGTGCCCACGTTTACTTCACTTTCTACCGAAACCTGACCACCCAAGTCTTCCACGATCTTGCGGATAAGGTACAAACCTACTCCTTTCCCTTCAACTTCAGGGTGAAACCTTCGGAAGGGCATAAAAAGTTTTGTCCGGTATTTTTTCAAGTCAATGCCTAACCCGTTGTCAATGATCGAGAGGGTGCAAACCCCTTCATTTATTTCGCTGGTTGTAACATGAACCTGGAGAGGGCGCTCAGGTGAACGGTACTTGATGCTATTACTGAGCAGATTCATTAAAATACTCTTGAGTACTGAAGGGGGGTAGAAAATTTCAGGGGCGGAAAAATCAGTTGTAATGCTTGCTCCTGACGTCTGAATCTTTTCATCCAGAAGTACAGTCGTTTCTTGAAATAACGCTTCCCAGCTTTGTAGTGAAGATTGAATTACCCAAGAGTTTTGTTCCTGAAGTAGGGATAATATATCATTTAAGTGGCGGTCGAGAGTGGTAGCTGTAGTTTTAATCCGATCCATCAACTCAACATCCGGGGTCAACGTTATTTGGCGGGTTTGCTGCATCTCATTCAGTTGTACCAGCCCCAAAATATTAGCGATAGGCCCTCGAATATCATGAGATAGCATATGGGTGAATTGCTCTAGCCGATCATTAGTCTGCTGAAGTTGCTCGTTCCGTTGGATCAACGTCTGTTGTTCGCGCTGATTTTCTTGCAATAGTTTATGGCGGGCAATGGCGTGTTGTAGTGCTCTTCGTAACGAAGTCTGGTTGATTTCGCCTTTCACTAAGTAATCTTGTACTCCGTTCATCACCGACTTCTTAGCCAGGTCTAAATCATCTAACCCAGTTAAGATAATGATAGGTTTATCTCGGAAATACTGAGTGGCCAACGTCACTGTTTCTTCACCCGCTGTATCGGGCAAGGTTAAATCCACTACAATTACTTCTGAAGCAAGGGACTGATCGAGATGCCAAGCTTTCTTGAGACTATCGGTATTGGAAATGGAAAAACTAGGTTTCTGGTCACGTAAATACTCCTGAAAGAGCCGTACATCGGCTTTATTATCCTCTACGAGTAATACATTTTGCATAGGGCTTTACCACATTTGATTTAAAAAGATGAGAGTACTTAATATTATGCATATTTAGCTCTTAAAAGTAGTAAGTACTATCCTTAAGCTGAAAAGAGGATGTACCATTTCGTGAGTTAGGTGTAGAAAAATATCCCCACCAAGGTATGAAAGAGATGTAACTTAAAAAAAGATTTTTTAGTAATATGGATAAAAAAAGATGTGATTATCTTTTTGTAATGACTGTATCGGTTTATAATAAGAAATTATTGACTATGATAAATATATGAAATAAAAGTCGGGGTTTGTATTGATTTCTAACATGTATAAAAAAGTCTGGCTTTTACATTTAATTACATGGTGCCAAATGGGAGGATCTGACAAATAGGCGATGGAGTGTATGGGTTACAAAGCCAAAAAAATAAAGGTGAAAAGGTTGTCAGTAAGTATATGTCAACTACTGTCTGATATCTTCACTTGCCTTTATCGGAACGGTAACCATAAAGAATGTAACTCCGCCTAACTGGTCTACCGTGACAATGCCAGCATTATAAATATTGGGTACTAGTAGCTTGAGGTCGGCTATTACAATCTTACCATCAGGGGTTAGCTGAGTGCCTGGGGGAAGACTACCCATAATGCACTTGGCAACTTTAATGGTACCATCTTGGTCTATAGGTCGGGCTAGTACTTCACCTTCAGCTAATCCTCCAATTATTGGTTTGCTTTCTAGCCTGTAAATAGCCTCCTGGTCGACCTGATTATTAGCTTCAGTAATTTCTAGGGTTAGCATCGTAGTAGTTTGATTATCTTGTTGGTCTTGAGTAGTAATGGTTAGTGGATAGTGGCCGACTTCTATAGTCTCATTCTGACTCACTACAATCAGACCGTTAGGAAACAGAGATGCACCCTCGGGCAGCTTCCCATCTGTAAGTTGAGCAGATATGATATTAGATTTTGGCAAGTATGGAGCTGCCAAAATATCTCCTACATTAAGATGATTAATTGAGATGGGAGGGGTGCGGTAGTAAAAACCGTTAGCACTGAATAAAACAGTATCTATTGGCCTTTTTTGCGCTGCCACTCCGGAGAGTAGAGTAACAAGCAAGATAAGGTATACCTTGGGTAGCCGCGAGTTGCGGATGATAGTTTTGAGATATTGCATAAGGTTGGACATTTATATCACTTAACGCTTAGAGGGGGGTTGGTAGTGATAGTTTGGTCCTTTTGTAAAGGCTAGCAAATATAATACTAGATGCTCAACTTCAACTCTTTTGCTTTGCTTTTATTACTGTAATTATACACTAGTAGAAAGATTTTTTGTAAAAAAATGATTCTATAAGCCCTGGGATGAAAGCAGTTTATGCTTCCCCTTTTGGAGAAAGGGAGCAGGGCACTTAAGCGATTGAAAATACTAAATCCAAAAAGTAGTGATTATCAAACTCTTTATATCCTGCCGTATATTTGGTAAATAAAAGCACATTTACGCTACATTTTTGAAGGATAAAAATTTAGTATACAGTTACCTGATAAAATAATTGCCGAGAGTACTGTGACGATAGCATGATTTGAACTAAACGTTAGTCTGATCATAAGCAATCACCATGATTGTGTTCTCAAGAACACTCACTTGTCCGCCGTTGCAACTATTTAACTTAGCAAATATTTCACACTCTACAGTCTAGTTAGATTACAATTTTTCTCTACTTAGCACCTGTAAAGACACAATAAAAATAGTAAAGGAATATACTAATGTAATAAATCAGATGTAATAATATTTTTTCATGACTGAAAAGTGTGTTTTAGTAATCTATTTTAAGTTGAAATACTTGCGTATCACCTATTAATGTTGAAATATTAACTTGTGCAAGTTTTAGCCTGATGATGATACTCTATATGCCTGATTGACATATTACGGGCTCTTTCTAGATAGTGCTAAAGTAACTTCATTCATCTTAGTCAGAGAGATACATTATGATTAAGCGAATCCAAGTTGTCAGTTGAACAGAGTATTATGAATGACTCGAAAATATTTCTTGAAAGGCCAAAACAAATACATGGGCAAATAACTTGTATACATGTAGCATTAGCATATTTTTACTGTAGTACTACCTTTTTATTTCTCTTTAAATTGCTTTTGATAAGCATTACTACTAGGTCAAGTACTATTTTTTTAATAACATAGTGGTCGCTCAGAGTGAACTGGGTATTTTTAGAAGCTAGGCAAGTGATATTTTATCGGTTCATTTAATTTCTACCTATCTGTTATGAACATTATCGTCGCTGAAGACCATCTATTGTACCGACATGGTATTGTTAACTATCTTACAAGTCTTTTTCCGGATGCAACCATTAAAGAAGCGAATAATGGTACGGAAATGATGTCCATCATGAAACATTTTCAACCTGATATTGTCATGGTAGATCTGGAGATGCCCAAGATGGACGGAATAGATACAGTCAGTTACATTCGCAATTTTAACAAAGGTGTTAAGGTACTAGTCATTACTATGCACGACAATCCAGAAATTTTGCAGGAAGTGGTCGCCCTAGGCGTGCATGGTTTACTAGTAAAAGGTGAAAACGAAGGAGATATTAGTAAGGCAATTACTACCCTAATGAAGGGGCAGCACTTTTTTAGTGAATCTACTTTGGCACTTATGCAAGATGATCTTATTGAAAGAAATCGATTTCAACGAGACTTCTCTAAACTTAGAACTCTAACTGAGCGAGAGCTTGAAGTACTTAGAATGATTTGCCGGGAGATGACCAATAAAGAAATTGCCACGATACTTAATCTGAGTCCCCGTACAGTAGATAATCATCGGAATAGTTTGCTGGAAAAGTGTAGAGTAAAAAACACAGTGGGGCTAGTAAAATTTGCCATGCGCCACCATCTTGACCGCTAATTTCTGGCGTTAAACCATATTTTGATCTTCCTAAGAAGCCGTAACGACCCTGCAATAGTGGATGCTACGACTTCCTCTCATTGGTTAAATCGCCTTCTATTCTATCACCCTTCGCCCGTAGTTTGATAGGTTACTATTTGGGTAAAAGTATCAGAACAGCCTTTACTGATGAGCTCTTCTCCGATATTGTAACTAATTGAGCTGCATTTTCCTTCACTTAGAGCTAGAGTGGTACACTCCAGAATAACTTCAACGCTCAAGCTGGACTTTTACCTAATTCGATTACTATAATTGGGATCGATCGCTCGTTGTGTGGCACATGCACTCTTCACCTTATCTTATCTGTGGAGAGCAGGTTGCTAGATATATTGTTTTTCTTGCTTGCCAAGTGAAGGTTACGAATCAGCTGCGTTACCTACATTTTTTATGAGAGAATTATACGCATTTTCTGCGTATTTATACGATCAGGTTTTCTTCAAATTGTCATACTTCTTCAAGATAAAAAGTTACTGGATATACTTTGTGATCAAGTAATCAAAAGGTGGTTACTCTACAATTTATAACCAATAACTTATTAAAAAATGAAGTATTTTAATTTAGGAATTCTGTCTCTGTTTTTATTGTTTCTTGCTGGTTGTCAAGAATCTACTGATCCTACTCAAGACTTATCCCGACTAGAGGGTTCTACAGAGACCCTGTTAAACTTTTCTGGTGAAGAGGGGGAAATTATTGCCCTAACAGAGGGGCAGACTATGACCCTAAAGTACCAACGAATGTACCCCAACCAGGTGCGAGCCTTTTTCATTGGATCTGATTATGTAAACCAATTACTCGACCAGAAATCGGCACTAGGAGTACGTTTTTACTTAGGATTGGATGGCGCCCAGCAGTACCAACTTATTGGAGCTGGAGTAGACAATACTGGTAGCGACCTGTTAGACCGAACCATTATTCACGCTACTATTTCTTGCACCGACTGTAATTCGGCATCACCACTATGGCATGGTGATAAAAGCCAGGCGATCAACATACCAGTAAGTGTTAACGATGGTGAAACTATTGACTTAGACCATGCGCAAATGTTTACGCATTTTTATCAGAAGTTATTTCCTAAAGGCCAGAAAGCTTTTTATTTTGGACAAGACGTGTTACAGGAATTGCTAAACGAACCCGGTGCTCAAGGGCTATGGCTGTATATGGGAATTAACGAGATTGATGAATTGGAGATACTGCCTACCATAGAATTTGACGCTAGTAGCGCCCGCTACATAGAAATTGGCCCTGCCAAGGTTGCTGACCGATCCTCAGTATGTCCACCGTACTGTGATGGTGATAGTGATGGGTATGGGTCTCCGCTTTTGATACAATATGATTGATAGCTTCCTTAATTATTCCAGGTATATAAGTGTTTTCTTCCCTATTATTCCGTTGATAGTAAGCTTATATCGGATTGAGAGTAGAAGTTTTCCTTACCGCTATATTGTCTTACTTCTAACAGCTAGCTTATCTATTGATATAGTAAACCTGCTTGTTTTGCCTAGATTCAATAATGAAAGCACTATTCTGCTTCATTTTTACACCCTGAGCGAGTTTATTATACTCGCTCTTTTTTTCCGAACAATTATCTATAATGATACGATCAAGAAAGGATTAATTCTTATGATTATTGTATTTGGATTGTTTAAAATAATAGATATGGTATTGATTACTGGTACTGAAAAGTTAGATAGTCTTGCTATAACTATCTCATCTTTCTTTTTTACAGGGCTAGCACTACTATTTTACTGGCAAACCTTCCAGAGACTGGAGGTAGAAGCACTGGAACGGTATCCTCTTTTCTGGATTAATACGGGAATACTATTCTACTTTGCTGGGAATTTGATTACATTTATGTTTAGCAACTATATTACTCAGCAGGGCTATGAGTATTTTATTACTCACTGGTTACTACATAACTTTTTCAGCCTGTTTAAATACGTAGCCTTTAGCATTGGTCTATGGCTTCTTCCGCGTCCGCAACGAATATCTCTCTCCTAATTTTTGCAGCTAGTGGTGTTGTGGGACTATTACTATTCTTCATACTTTTTATCGTATACGCCTACCAGCGACGATCACTTCGGCACAAGCAGAAAGAGCAGGAGCTTCAGGTAGAGATGAAGCAAAAAATGCTTCAAGCTCTAATAGAGGGGCAAGAGCGAGAGCGGGCTCGCCTTAGTCGCGACATTCATGATAGTTTGGGTGCTCAACTTTCCACTATCAAACTATATTTGGCTGAGCTTCAAACCTACCCACTTAATTCCAACACAGATAACCTCATTGAAGCGAGTATGGGGTTGCTCACAACTTCTATCCACGATCTACGAGCTATTTCTCAAGACCTAATGCCCCAGCCTTTAAAAAAGATGGGGCTGATTAATACTTTACGTACCTACTGCCAAAAACTATCGGTTGCTCATAAACGAAAGGTTTGCTTTACTGCTAATGTCAATTTATTGTCCATCTCTGATTCTACCTCGTTAATGATATTTCGGGTGATTCAAGAAGTAATTAGTAACGCAATCAAACACGGCGACTCCCGAACTATCTCTATTAAATTATCCGATCAAATTCATGAGCTAATTATCAACGTTGAAGAAGATGGCATTCCTTATAACTGGGAAGAAGCAAAAGCACGGTCGCAATCTAATGGTTTAGGAATTTTGAATATTGAGACTCGTATATCTCTAATGAATGGTATATTACAGCAAACCAATATTGATAACAAAAATGTTGTCTCTATAAAGATTCCTATGCATGGCGAGTAAAGAAGTTATCATTGCTGACGATCACTCAGTATTCCGGGAAGGTTTAGTTCATCTTTTCCAACAGCATTTTCCTCACGATCATTGCCGACAGGCAGCGGATGGTAAACAACTACTGCGGCTAGTAGATCAACAAGTACCTGATCTTATCGTACTAGATCTTTACATGCCCGAAATGGATGGAATAGAAGCTGCTAAGCAATTAACACGCTCTTTTCCCTCTATTAGAATTTTAGTGCTCACCTTTTTTACGGATACGGTTTTTATTGAGGAGTTACTTCAAATTGGAGTAAATGGTATTCTCAATAAGGATGCTGAAAGAAAAGAAATTGCTGAGGCTATTATAAAAGTACGCGAAGGAGGTAATTACTATAACCAGGGGGTTTCTGAGATTATGCACCAGAAATTGCAGCGCGACTATCAGATGGTGCATGACTTTCGGTTGTACGAACGCTTTAATCCGAAAGAGATACAGGTGCTCAAGCTACTCTGCGAAGAAAAAACCACCCGCGAGATAGCCAAAACCATTGATATGAAGGTAAGAACCGTAGAAAACTACCGCCGCAGCCTACTGGAGAAAACTGGGGCAAAAAATGCCATCGGGCTTATTCGCTTTGCAATCAAATCAAAGATACTGGAACTATAATTTAGTTAAGTTGAACTAGGCTGTTACACTCAACATGTAAAAAGCTTGAGAATAATTTTCTGGCTTTTCTAGCGATGGACTTGGATTTCTGGGGACAAGAAGCCTTAGGCCAGTTATTTTGTCAAACTTACCAAAGCTATTTACCAGCAGTTGGATTGGGATCAGCTGAGACTAATGATTTATTTGTCTACTTCAAACTTTACTGAGCCAACGTGCGGGCCAAAGTACTTACGCTCCAAGCTGTGGAAACCAAATGGTCACCAAAGCTTACTAAAGAGGTAAAGCGATACCTGACCCTAATGAACCATTATTTTTCATTACTGGAGTAGCTAAGTTCGGGAACGGTGAAATACTAGTACGGGTCGGTCAGCCTCAAAGACCACTTGTTTCGTCACGCTTCCCTGGGTAAGCCTTTCCCAAATGTTGTGGTCGCGGGGCATCATCGCCAGAATGCCTACTTCGTGGTGTTTTTCCAAGTATGTCTGTAGACCTTCCAGTACATCTTCTGCTTTTTGATGATGGTAAGTATGGGGAACGGCGCGAAGTGTTCGATCCAGGGAGTTGCCAACGATTAACTTATCAGCCCCCAAGAGCTCTTCTGATGGTGATACATGTAGTACATCAACCTGGGCGTGAAAAGCATTAGCTAGGGAAAGTAAGCCCTCGAAAATATTCGCGCGATCAACTTGCCGATAGTCGGTTGCTAGCAGAATTGTATCTACCTTTGCAAAGACAGCATCCTCAGGAATAGCTAGTACTGGGCAAGAGGTTCGACGCATGATGTGGGTAGTAGTGCTTCCGAGTAACTTTTCCAGTTTACTCTCTCCCCGGTTTCCCATGACCACCAGATCAATTTCTTTCTCCTCAACGGCTTCTTCTATCGCATCTTCGGGAAAAGCGCAGGTAGCTATAAACTCGTACTGTACTTTTTTGTCCTTTAGGTGGATATCCTCTATTTCATCAAAGGATTGCTGGACTTCCTTTTCAATAAGCTCTTGATTAGCTACTACATCTACATACAATCCTGTCATCGGATAAGGGGTTCCAGTAGCACCACTAGGCATTCGGTAGGCGTGCAGAATGAATAATTTGGCTTCGGTAGCGTGGGCTAACGAAATGGCGTACTTTAGAGCGCGGGTAGCCCGGTCGGAAAAATCAGTAGGGGCGAGAATCTTCTTTATCGTTTTCATAACAGTTAAGGTTAAAAGTAAATTAATGTCCTGCTACAGGACAGCTAAGTTGGCAGACTTGGTTGTACTAGTTACGGGAAAAACATCTATACCTTCGGCGAAGGTATCTGAGTCGAGGAGTTGGATAAACCTTTGTAGAGTGTTTTCGGCTTCGTTTATTAAGGTTTGAACGACATTGACTGCGTATTCCTCCTTAAGAAGTTGAAGGTAATGCAATAGAAGTTGGTAGCTTCCGAGTTTGTGGCGAGTCAACAAAATGGTTGTCTGTAAAGCCACTTCGTTTTTCACAGTAGCACTTACGTTACTTTCTATCCGCTCGAGACCATCACTCATGATACCTTTAATTCCCGCAGTATTGCCTTCGCTTTCGGGGGGCAGTTCATCTAATAGTGATTGTAAGCGTTCAACCGCTTTCCGAAGGTCAGGCAGACTAGACTGAAGATAAGCCTTCAAATGAACAGCACCAGCCTTATAGGCTAACACTTTGAAGTAAGCTACCGATTGCCGCTCTTCCTTCCACAGGCGATGAGCTAATATACTGGCTGATTTTAGTAATACATTCATGGTACAAGTAGTTTAGGTGGTTGTAAAAGTAGAGCCTTTTCTAAAGTGGCAAATAATGCCTTTTCAGCTAAGGCTACCTGGGTATCATCCGCCAGGTACAATAGGTGGCTAGTATCCACGATTTCGTCGAGTAAATCAGTTAGGGAGGTAATAGGAGTAGGAACATACTGGCTAATTTCCCACTGCTCCACCATTAGTGCCTGAAGAGGCAGAGGTAGGGCGGAAAAAAATGTGGTGACTCTGGCAAATGGCAAACGCTTTCCCATCATATATAGCACTGAATTCACTAAATTTAGCACCCATTCAGTGTCCCCAATGTAGTCCGGCTTGCGGGCAGTGGGGGGGATAATCTCGTCTAAATAAATCATGTGGGACTGATAACGGTGGGATTCTTCCATAGCATCTCCGTTTAAATCCTAATCTAGTGATTGCCTCTACCGTGAGCAATGACTTAGATCACCACTTCCCCCAAATTACCTAGATGGTCATTGATGAATATTACGCTATGGGATGATCTGTATCATTGTAGCTAAGTTCCAAAGAAACTAGCTTGAGTCTGCTAGTGCGACGCGCTATTATGATCTGCCAATTTTAATTATCAAAGCTTCATACCAATGATCAAATACAGCATTTTACTTTTACTACTCCCGTGGTATGGCATTGCCCAAAAGCAGACAGTCGTAGTAGGCTACACTACCAACGAAAATGAGGTAATGTTCGAGCTAGACATGGCCGAGCACCAGTACGTTGTTCAGGAAGATGATGGTAATGTAGTACCTCTGTCGGAGATTGCAGTCCATAGTGTGGCCCTAGCTGGTGAGTTTAATGGTTGGCAGACCGATACCTACCTAATGTCTGAAAAGAAAGCAAAAAAGTATCAGGTAAAGCTATCGATTGATTCCCTGCAGGGAATGGATACTCAATTTGCCTTCGTGATTAATGACTTTTACTGGGTAGAACCCTTACTGAAAGCAGTCAACCGGATGCCTGCCCCCTGCTGGTTGGTAAGTACGGGTGCGGTATACACTACCATGTTCTACGAACGTACTATGTACGAACTGGTTACTGATTCGGTACTTACCCACGAAACAGCCCGGCAATGGCTGATGAACCGAGCTGTTCCTATGCACACTCGGACACCAGCTGGTATTGAATCTCTCCGGGAGTTTGTGAAAGGAAAGCAAGCCATTGGCATTGGTCATGATACCTTGTCAACATTCACTTCCCGGATCCGTATCACGCAGTTTCTGTTGGCTGACATGCACTATCCTATCGTAGCTTTTCAATTGGATTCTAACCGAGCTACGCAAATCGGGCAGTATTTGGACGAAGGGTTTAGTATGCTGGACGATGATTATACTACTGAGGTAATCCAGGTGCTGGAGTGGAGCTACGACTACCCCGAAGTAGAACTTATGGGCTACGAACGGGAAGATATCGTCAGTAGCCTAGATTTATTAGAGCGAGTAGGTTCCCGAAGTGAAGACGCAGAGTGGCAGCAGGAAGTAAATACCTTGATAGGTGAAGTTCATTCGTTGCTAGACTTACAGCAAACTTGGGGATTGTACTACTACGACTCGCCTTCATACCAAGAATACTTGCTGCTAGTGCTATGCGCAGTGCGAGACAACCTACCTGATCTTGAAGAAGAACAACAGCAAAAGGCAGTTCAGGCTCTGACAGCCATCAATCACTATCTGACTAACCTGTCCCATTTGAAAAGCTATTACCAAGACATTGACGAAGAAGTAGGCCAGTATTTTAACTGGATCAGCGAAAGCGACTCAAGCTTACAACTGGTAGCCTGGGTGCCCAATGAGGAGATGAGCCGAACGACCCCAGGCTCATTAGGGCAACACCTGAGTGAGCGTTTCAAAGAAAATTATTTATCGGTAGGGGTAGGTATGTATCAGTTTGAAGAAGAACCTATCCCTCTTTCTCTAGAAAAACGCTTTTGGGGTGTAGTGCCGGGCGAGGCAGAAGGGAGTAGTGGCTATATTATTGATATGCGACAAGTCGTTTTGAACCCGGAAGAAATACGTTGGCTGGCTGAGCGAATGTTTAGTAGTCCTTCTAAGCGACACCTTGACCTAGCCGAAGACTTTGATATTATCTTGCTAATTAATGTACCGGAACAATCGGTGTTGCGCTAGAACTTAAAGTCCTTTTCTGAAGACCGGAGTGACTAAGGTCATTACTAGCCAAAAGCTAGATCATCGCCGATAGCCTATTGACCTCCTACCTTTAAGGTATTGTTTAACTAAAACTCAATTGCGATGAAAACTATTGCAACTATTTTGATGAGTCTCGCTCTGTTCCTTTCAGTAGAAGGTATGGCGCAGAGTCGTTGGGCGTTTGAGCTAAGGGGGGCAATTGCTTTTCCCACCCAAGAATTAGGCAACGCTGACCTAAGTACTGGTTTCGGTTTTGAGCCTACCTTTTCCTACCGTTTTATGCCCCATTTGGGAGCCTACGCCGGGTGGGGATGGCACCGTTTTACTACTGATGAAATGATGACTCAGGGAGATACTGATGTAGAAGAAACAGGCTATACGTTTGGACTACAGTTTATTCATCCAATCGAAGGTACGTCCCTGTCGTACTTTGTTAGAGGAGGAGGAATTTATAACCATATAGAGCTGGAAAACGACGAGGGGGATATTACGGCCGATTCTGGTCACGGTTTAGGGTGGCAGGCTGAAGTAGGGATAGTCACTTCCCTCAATGATTACTGGAGCCTAATGCCCGGGGTGCGCTATCGAGCCTTAGCCCGGGAAATTGATGTGGAGAACGTAAGCACTGACGTGAACCTCAACTACCTCTCAGTGGGGGTAAGCTTTTCGCGGACATTAGGTAGTAGGTAGATAGATTAGATAACCGAGCTGGGTGCATCATACTGTATGCGCCTAGCTTTTTCAGGATTTTTTAATGACAAAACTGATTAATCATGGCCACGCTTCAGCGTACCAACCAGCCAGTAAACCATCGGCAAGCCATAGCGGGCTTGTTCCTGTATCTAGCTGGTTCGCTCATTTTTATGGGCATTATTACGGGTGAGATATTCTATCCTCCAGGATACAGCACTTCCGCCAATGACATCAGCGATCTAGGAAGCACCCGTCCGCTTGACAGCATTATTTACCAGCCTTCCGCTACTATCTTCAATACCACAATGACAGTAGCAGGAGCGATGATTCTGATGGCTAGCTGGTGGGCTAGGCAGTTTCTTTCCAAGCGTTGGTTTAGCATTTTGCTGGGATTGTTCGGCTTAGGAGTGTTTGGAGTCGGTATCTTCCCAGGTAATGTAGCTCCGTATCACGGTCTATTTTCTTTACTAACCTTCACTTCAGGAGGAGTAGTAGCGATTTTCTCATTTAAAGTTACCAACCTGCCATTTAGCTATCTGGGGCCAGTTCTGGGTACGATTGCCTTAGTATTTCTCTTTTCCTCAAATTTCTTTATTCCTCTACTGGGAAGCGGCGGCACCGAACGCTGGGTAGCATACCCTATTCTACTTTGGCTAATTGGCATCGGTGGCTATTGGCTAGGTTTAAACGGTAAAATAAATATGCAAGATGAAAAATAAATATATTGTTCTTTTAGCCTCCCTAGGCGCGGCCACCTTGGCTGGGGTGCTCATCGCTAAACGCAAGAATACCCACAATTACACCAAAGAGGTGTGGCAGCTTTTTTCTTTAGTAGACGGTGCATCGGATAAGATTTTTCATTACCACCAATTGGAAGGGCTACCCGAACCCGTGCAACGGTACTTTCGTCACGTGCTACCCGATCAATATCCGTATATTAATACCGCGCGGTTGACCCATGTCGGTCAGTTTAAGACTGGACAGAACAAGGCCTGGAGTGACATTAAAGGAGAGCAATACTTTACCGTTAATCCACCAGGGTTTGTCTGGAGAGGGCAAACTGCCTTATTTAGTGCGACCGATAAGTACGTAGCTGATAAAGGTAGTCTAGTTGTTAACCTACTATCCCTAGTTGAAATTCTCAACATAGAGGGGGCGAGTGCTAATCAGGGAGAATTGTTGCGTTGGTTGGGAGAGAGTATTTGGTTTCCTACGAATTTATTATCTCATGAGCGATTAAGCTGGTCACCTATTGATGAAAATACCGCTACGTTAAACTACGAGTACGATAATCTATCGCTGGACTATCTAGTGACATTCAACGATTTGGGAGAGATCATCCGATTGGAAACCCAACGCTACATTTCGGAGGACAAGTTAGAAACCTGGGTAGGGGAAGCATTTGATTACCGAGCCATCAATGGCGTAAAGGTTCCCACCCAGATTCGAGCTACCTGGAAACTGCCCGAGGGCGACTATACCTACGCTGACTTTCGGCTGAAGCAGATTGAGTATAACGTAGATGAACCGTTTTGAGTAGGTAAGTACGTATTTAGAGATGAAGTTTGTAATGAATAATACATCATTTGGGCTAGTTTGTTTGATTTTGTTGACTGTTCAAAACTGTACTATGATAAAGATTAACGTAAGTGAAAAACGAAATTCATCACCCCAAAAAATTGAAATGGGGAAGGGAGTTACCTTAACCACTTGGGGGGCAATAAGAGTTAATAAATCTCATTTCTTCCCATCGAGTTTCCAATTGAAAACAGAAAACGAAATAATTTATATAGATCCCGTAGGAATTAACACTACCGAAAAGGGGGATTATATACTAATAACCCATTCTCACCCCGATCATTTTTCACTTGAGGATATTGAAAAAATACTTAAGCCAGAAACAGAAATTATTTGTTCGCAAGGAGTTAAAGGGAAACTGAAAAAAGTAGATAACAAGGTACAAGTAGTGAAACCTGGTGACAGCTTACAACTTAATGGTTTTACCTTAGAAGCTACCGCCGCGTATAATACGAAATCAGTTTTCTTATGGATTAAAGCACACCCTAAGTCAAAGGAAAACGTGGGATTCATCTTGACTTTATCTAATGGTTTAAAAATATATCATGCTGGCGATACGGATTTTATACCTGAGATGAGAAAAATTTCAAATATTGATCTAGCTCTGCTACCGATTGGAGGTGATAATCTAACTATGAACGAGCAAGAAGCCGCCCAAATAGTAAACGAAATTCAACCAACAAAGGTCTTTCCGATGCATTTTGAAATCAAGGAGAAAGAAATAATAAAGCAGTTCAAGAATTTAGTGAAAGAGCCGATAGAGGTAATTGAAATCGAGTGAAAAATCTATTCCATAGCAAGGGACTACTTAGCCACTAAAAGTGGTTGGGTGGCGTGAAAGATCATCTGCTTAGTAGTGCTACCGTGCCGGAGGCGATCTAGCAGGTTATGTGGCTCGGGGAGCATCACCAGAATATCGGCTTCGTGCTGTTGAATAAATGTTTCAATCGCCTCGCCAGGTTTATCACCTCGAACAGTAGAAAAGTGGTGTGTAATTCCTTCCAGATAATGATCCAATGCTTCTTGTAATTTCTGCTGTTCAACCGGGTACTCCTGATCGGTAGGATGAATATGCAGTACATTAACGGAAGCTCCAAAGGTACTTGCTAAGGCCTTGACCAAATGTAACTCCGTAAGCTGAATAACCTTCTCTGGCGTAGTAGCTAACACGATTGTTTTGGGGCGGGTAAAGCGGGCTTCCTCGGGAACCACCAACACTGGAAATGAACTTCGTTTCACGGTATGGGTAGTAATACTGCCGAACCAGGTTTTGGCCCCTTCGGCTCGGCGGGTGCCCATAATGATTAAGTCAGCTTGCTTTTCGTGGGCTATTTCTTCAATAAGATCGACCGGATTACCGGATTTCACTAAGCATTCGTAAGAGACTTTGGGAGCGTACAGAAAGTCGTGACGAAGCTGTTGCATCTTGGCTTCGGCTTCTTTTTCTAATGTCAGATAGTGATCGTGCGAGTAGGGAGTGGCAGCATCTACGGGCATCCGCCAAGCGTGCAAAATAAATACCTCAGCCTCTGCCATTTCTGCTAAATCTAGTGCGTAGATCAGGGCATTATGGGCAGTGGACGAAAAATCAGTAGCGATCAAAATTTTCTGGATTGGTTTCATAGCTGTCGTTTGTTTGGTTGATATTATCCATTTTTTACGGCAGTAAGGATGATCTAGATCATTGGCAGAAAGATGGTTATGATATAACTTCTGGTTTTAACCAATGAGCTTACGTTATGGAATCAAGTCACTTTACCCCAGATGCTAATGAATTGAGGCGTTTAATCTACTTCGATAACGCATCGCTAACCCGGTTACTGAGTATCAATCCTAGTTTAGCCTTTCGGACAGTCCGGGCGGTGCTGCATACCGTTCGTAGACAGTTCGATGTCGAGCATTCGCTACGTTTTCTGGATCAGCTTCCCCTCTCACTAAAATCCCTCTACATTGATCATTGGGATCCCCAGGCACAGGAAGAAACCCATCCGCGGAGTAGCTTGGAGGAGCTAGTAGACGATGTTGAGGAAAATTACCCGTACCTAATGCGTGACATACAGCACGACCGTCAGCTAGTCCGCGAGATATTTATCACCGTAAGTAAAATAGTTGATTATCCGATAGGCGTACCGATGAGTGAATCTCGTAATTTTATTAATCAAGAAAGTACTACTAAGAACCGCCAACTTCCACAAGACCAAGAGCCTAACTACAAAGAGAGCAGCATCTGGTTACCCTAGCTCACCAGCTATGTACCGATTAACCATAAAGAAGGGGTGTGACTGGAGGACTACTGTTCTTATGTCCCCCTATTACCATCGTTTAATTCATTCTACAACGAAGCCTTATTCCTCAAGTGCCTGTTACGCCGAAGCAAGGTTTGAATAGTAAACTCCACCCAGCACGGCGGTGGCGTAGCTGAGATGCTACCCCACATGGTCAGCTTACTATGGCAATTGGGGCTAAAAGCCGACTAGCTGGTAATGGAAACCAACGAGCAACCGTTTTTATCGCTTACCAAAAATATTCACCATCTTATTTACGGTCAGGGCAGGGACATAATTACTACCGAGGAGGTGGCTTTATACGAGCGGGTAAACCGGGAAAACGCCCAACAGTTGGCTCAATATGTGCAGAATGGTGATATTGTGGCCTTCCACGACCCTTAGCCCACTGGAGTGGATCAAGAACTAAGAAAGCTAGTAGATATCACGGCTATCTGGCCGTGCCATATCGAGTTGAACTTTTCCAACAACAGCACCGATGCCGTTTGGTCTTTTTTAGTGCCTTACCTTCACGCTTTAGCTTTTTGGTTTGATACAAATAACCATATAGAAGGTAGCTATGAGCTGCTTAGTGCTTTGAGAGGTTCGGCCTGAAGAGCTTTACTTAAGGCTTTAGCACCAATATAGGCACAGTGGCTGTTCGGGCAATGCCTACCGAGTGGCGTTCTTCGGGTTTGGCATTCATCGGTAGTTGGCGACGAGCCAGTACGACTAACACATTTGGGCTGTAGTTATCCACATACTGAGCCATATCCTGTACCGATCCGTCACCAATAGTAAGATGAAAACGATAGGTCACATCTTTCAGTAAGAAACCTAGCTCTACATTGGAGCGATTGGTCATCGGAAAATCCAGCTCTTTGGTGCTGCCAAATTCCACAATCTCTACCGTGGCCTGGTATGCTTCAGCAAGATGTCCGACGAAGTTGATAGGTTCTATATTCTCCAGCAATGAGGCATTGTAAGCCAGGGCAATCTGCTTAAGAGGATGATACTCAGCACTGGGAGGAACGAGTAACAGATGATACGATACCTTTTGAACTACATCAGAAAGTGGCATGGATGAGTCAGCAGCGGTAATGACTAAATCAGGTAAATAATTCGGGCCAGCGGCTAGGATAGCCTCACTGAGTGGACCATCTAGAGTAACCATGCGATATTCTACCGGATCGTTAGGTAGTATTTGTTGCTTAAGCTGCTCAAACCCTTCTTTCACCTGCTCTATTTCAGTGGCGGAATGAACCGGATGTTCGTGGGAATTTACTAGTAAAGGCTCATAGACAAAAGCTACCGTAAGTTTAGCCGATAGATCGTGAGCCATCTTTACTGCGTATTGTACTACTGATCGGTATTCTGCTGAGGCTGGTACGGCTACTAAGATATTATTAATGGGTTTCATGATAGCTGTGATTTGAGCTTGGAACTACGCAAAAATCCGAGAGCTACTTAACTGTACATCTGACTGATGTTTTTTAACTCTCTACGATTGAGTATCGCAATAAACTGACCATTGGTAGCAATGAGGTTCTCAGCCTTAAATTCTGATAACAATCGAATAACGGTTTCCTTAGCACTACCTAGCAGACTGGCCAAGTCGTGTCGGCTCAAGTTGATGAAGCTATCTTTCTCATCACCCTGCTCGTAAAAATCGTCTAGGGAAAGAAGCATATCAGCCAACCTCCCCCGGACAGGTTGATAAGACTGGGCGACCAAGCGTTGCTCGGTATCCACCAAATCGCGGCAAAGAAGTTGGGTGAAGTGCTGGCTAACATCAGGACTGTGGCCAAAGGCATTCAAAAAGTCCTGACGGGGGATAAAGGCAACTGTTGCTTCTTCTAATACCGTAGCGGATACGTGGTAATGGGAATCATTTAGTACGGCGGTATAACCTAAAAAGTCGCCACTACCCGCAATTCGGATAATCTGCTCTTTTCCGTCGCTGCCGTATTTATGCAGTTTTATTTTTCCCTGATGAATGTAGTACAGCCCCCAGGCAGTATGGCCTTCTTGGAACAGCACTTGCCCTTTAGGGTACTCAGTAGTTTCGTAGTGGTGCTGAAGCTTGGATAGGTCTGACTTAGAGGTGGTAAATGAAACATCAGTAGGGATAGACAGGGTTGACAGTAGTGCGTTCATGGGTGTGTGAGTTTATAGGTTTAGTAGAATAGTCTAAAGATACAACCCCTAAACAAGAAGCAGTAGACGTAAAACACGTAATTATACAAATACGAGAAAAGCGTAAAAAACTACGAGAATTGCGTAGAAAATGAACAGTCAATAGACGACAGTCCACAGTTGACAGCTGACGTATTAAAGTAAAAACTATAAATGGTGGACTAATAACAACTCAATAATTGAACAATCGAACCATCACAGATCCACCAAATTCTCCTTGATAGCGTAGCGGACCAGACCGGCTGTATTTTTGACATTGAGTTTTAGGATCAGATTGCGGCGGTGAGTGTCTACCGTGCGAGGACTAATAAACAGTCGGTCGGCGATCTCCGGGTTGGTGTACTCTTCGGCAATGAGCTGCAAAACCTCCCGTTCTCGTGGGGTTAATGATTCTATTACCTTAGCACTTGATGTATTATTTTCCTTTTGATTTCGCATGAGCCGGTTCATGATGGTCGTTGATACCTCTTGGCTAAAGTAGCTTTGACCATTAGCTACCGTTCTGATAGCAGTGACAAGTTCATCCATCCCCGTGTCTTTCAGGAGATATCCAGCGGCACCCGCCCGAAGCATACTGGTGATGTGAGGCTCTTCATTGTGCATGGTAAGTGCCAATATAGTCATCTCAGGGTACTGTTCTTTAATTTGTTGGGTGGTGGCAATACCATCTTGGCCCGACCCTAATCCAATATCCATTATCACTAACTGAACCGTAGAACATTGTTCTAGCTTATTGAGAGCTTCCACTCCGTTACTTGCTTCATCCACCACCTTGATATCAGGGATGTCAGCTAGTGAAGCCCGGATGCCGTCGCGAATCATTTGGTGATCGTCTACAATCAGGATGTTAATGCTGCTCATTGGTTGGTTTAGGGATTTCTACCGTTACTAAAGTGCCCTGCTTGGGACTGCTATCGATGGTAAACGTACCGGAAAGTAGCTTGACCCGGGTTTCAATATTCTTAAGCCCGAAACCGTGAGAGTGCTCTTTGCTCTCAGAAGGAGTGAAGCCTCTACCATTGTCTTCTACTGACAATACAATACTATCCGGATGTTCAATCAATTGCAGATCAATTTTTTGGGCTTGAGCGTGCTTCAAGGTGTTGTTGATAAGCTCTTGGGCAATCCGGTATAAGCCTACTTTGCGTGATTCATCCGGTTCTTGGGTTAACCCATATGTCTGGAAGTGTAACTTTACTTGGTTGGTATCGTCCACCGTTTGGCATAAGAACTGCAAGGCTTTCACCAATCCGTAATCCCGCAGTACGCTGGGCATCAGGTCACGGGAAATGTCTTTTACCTCCTGGGTAGTCGTTTGTAAGATGTGTTTGAGCTTCTCAAAAGCCTCCTGGTTTTTTTTAGCCGAATGAGCCACGTCAGACTCAAAGGCATTTAGATGCAGTCGGATGGCAGTTAGCGACTGGCTCAGGCCATCGTGTAGTTCTTGGGCTACCCGCCGCCGCTCGGCTTCTTGCCCTTCTACCAGAGCCTGGTTTACCGCCTGCTCGGCTTTGCGCTTATTAGTAATATCAATACCTGAACTTAGCGTGGCCGTAGGCTTTCCACAATCGTCCCGCAATATGGTATTGTGCCACTCTATCAATCGTTCTTCTTTGTCTCGGGTGAGTATCCAGTTTTCAACATATTCAATGGGAGAAACCTGTCCGGCCATGGCCTGATTGAAGATCGCTAAGATTTCCTCTCGTACCCGTTGAGGGATGAAATGGTTAAACCAGTTTTTACCGATTATTTCCTGCTCGGAGTAGCCCAGTAGTTCGCAGCCTTTTTGGTTAATCAGGGCAACCGTTTGGTCTTCGTTAATCAACACAAAAATAGCATTAGCTACATCTAAATACCGCTGAGCAATTTCTTTTTCCCGGATGAGCCGTTGCTCAGTTTGCTTTCGTTCACTGATATCCAGTACGATTTGCATAAATACTCGGGTATGGTTGTGCTGGAAGGCTTGAAAATGAACTTCTACTGGAAAGGTCGTTCCGTCCTTACGCACGAAAGTGGTCTCAAATGTCACTTTCGAGACTTCTTCGGTCAGGATAGGAGCGATAATCTGCTGGAAAACTGCCTGATTAGTATCAAGCTTAATATCCCAGGGGTGCAGCTGTCGAAGTTCGGGTAGGGAGTAACCCAAACTATCCAGTGCTGCTTGGTTAGCTCGTACAAAGCGCAGCGTAGAGGTATCTATGACATAGGTAGCATGAAGTGACTCCTGAAACAGGCGGGTCAGTAAGATATTAAGCCTTCCTGCTTCCTGCTTTTCGGTAACATCGCTGAGGTAAGCGATTGCATAACGCTGATTCTCTAACTCAGCGTAGCATAAACTTACCTCTATTGGAAACTCCGTGCCATTTTTACATTGGCCATATAGGTAACGTCCGTGACCCATCGGGCGAGCCTGGGGATGAGCAAAAAAACCTTTTCGTAGTTGTTGGTGGATATTCTGAAAGGCAATCGGTACCAGAGTCTCTAAAGGTTGCTCCAGAAGTTCATTGGGTTCGTAGCCAAAACGTTGTTCCAAGTGCGGGTTTGCCGCAACGATAGTGCCTTGCTCGTTAACAACTAAAATTCCTAAAGTTGAAGAGTGAAAGATTGATTCAAAAATACTTTTGCCTACAGTAGTAAGTTGGCTCATACAGGGGTATTTACAAAATCTTACATAAAAAGTAAAAAGAGTGAACAACCCTACCCTGACAAAAAATCGCTGGAGCTATCTGAAAAGAATTCGTAAAATATACGTCTGGGTGTTCAATTAGCTGAATATACAAAAAATGTAATGTACCTACGTTAGTACGCTAGTTTTTTTTCAAAGTAGGTAATTGTTTCGGCTAATCGTTGAGCGAGAAGCGAATAATACGATGGGTATGTTTGCAGGAACTTCTGAAGGGTACTGCGGGATATGGGATAAGACCATACGGTAGTGGTGGCGAGTGCAGAAGCGGTGTAGGAGGAATGAGTAAGGGTAGCTGGCAGACCAAGGGAACTCCCAGCCACTAGGGTAAGGGTAAAACGAAATCCACCATCCGAATGGTACTTTACAAACCGGACTTTCCCTCGGTAGAGCAAGTAAAAATTGTCAGCAGTATCCCCTTCCCTAAAAATGAATTGATTCTTGGGAAAGGAAACCAGCGAGCGGGAGGGGATATTCTGAAGAAAAGCCCGTTGCTCTAAAAACTGTTTCAGTATGCTAAATGACGTTGACATCGCCAATCTCAGAAGAGTTTTAGTATAAATTTTATCTAAAATTGATATTAAACCCGCTATCGATGAATATAAATATTATTTATTGCTCGAATACTGATTTATATCATTCTTTTGGGAAAGGCTGACAGTTAGCTTTAGCCTATGGGTTCTTCCTCTCATTTACTAGTGGCGGATGATTACGCCCCTATTCGCCAAGGCTTGGTGCTTATGCTAAACCCGGTTCCTGAATTTCAACTGGTAGGTGAAGCCAGTAATGGACAACAGGTGATTGACCAACTACCACTTCTGGAAGTTGATGTGGTGCTAATGGATGTTGAGATGCCCATAATGGATGGTATCGCCACTACCAAATACATCAGGCAGCATTTTTCAAACGTGAAGGTACTGGGAATGTCACCCTATTATGAACCATGCTATCGTCAAGATATGATCGAGGCGGGGGCGTTAGGGTGCATATCCAAAACCAGCGCCACCAGTACCTGGATAGAAGCACTGAAGGCAGTGTCCAGCGGAAAGCACTATATCTCCTAATAACCATTCATAGGTCTGATTTACACTTAAAGTTTGGGAGCAATGATAATAATCATTAAGGTCGGTGCGGCAAATCATAACACCCCAGTGGGTAGGTTGTAACTTTGCACGGTAGTTGTTTGAGAATTTATGGCTTACACCTCCACTGAACAACAAGATCATCAGGTTGAAAAACCAAAACGTTATCGTTTCCAAGACTACTTAAGCGAGTTTGTCTACGGTGGCATCGATGGTAGTATCAGTACTTTTGCCGTAGTAGCTGGGGCATCTGGTGCAGAATTGGGTTCGGCAGTTATCATCATTCTAGGCTTTGCCAATCTGTTTGCCGATGGCCTCTCCATGTCAGTGGGTAGTTATCTTTCCAGTAAAGCTGCTCAGGATAACTACGAGAAGCATAAGCGACAGGAACACTGGGAGGTAACCCATACTCCGGAAGAAGAGCGGGCTGAAATTCAGGACATCTATCGGTCTATGGGGTTCAAGGGAGAACTGTTAGAGCAGGTAACTGACCAGATCACGGCCAACCATAACCGCTGGGTAGAGGTGATGATGAAAGAGGAACTGGGTATGATTAAAGAAACCCGCCATCCGTTAGCGATTGGAGCAGCAACCTTGGTATCATTTATTGGGATAGGACTTATCCCGCTACTGAGCTACGTATATTATTACATAATACAAACTGCCCCTACCCACGCTTTTGGAATTGCTGGCCTACTTACGTCGCTGGCGTTTATCGTCGTGGGTTGGCTGAAAGCATCGGTGACCCAAACCTCCCACCTACGGGCTATTGGGGAAACTTTGTTACTGGGGGGAATCGCCGCTGCCTTAGCCTACTGGGTAGGAGATGTACTAGAAAAAATTATCCGGTAAAGGAAAGGTACACCCTTCGGATAGTGCGAAACATCAGTAAACAACGGCAAACAAAGAATCATGAAACAGCTAGAGGGTGCCAAGGAAGCACTACCATCTTTGCAGAAAAGTCATTCGTGGAGCCAAGGCATTTCGAGTAGCTACCGTTTAATAAGGCAGAAAGGCAATGATGAAGTACTTAAGTAATTGTTTTTGGCTGCTTGTACCTCTTTTGGTTTGGAATATTGTTTTTACTAGCCGTCTGCCTTGGGGCTACGCTCGAGATGTTTTCTGGAGAGACATTCCCTCGTGGATTGGGATAACCGAAAATATCACTAGAATTTTGGTGTTTACTCTACCAATTCTCATGCAATTTTCGCTAAAAACCTCCGTACAGAAAGCTGGATTGGGTATTTATTTGATAGGATTGCTTCTCTATTTCGCTTCCTGGATTCTTCAGATATACTTTCCGCAGAGCAGTTGGTCGCGTAGCTTATGGGGATATGCGGCTCCAGCTTACACGACCATTATTTTCTTTATTGGAATAGGCCTAATTGGCAAAACATCTTTTATTGAGCTCTCGAGCATCTCGATCATTTATCTTGCTATTTCGGTAGCTTTTGTGGCGATTCATACCGCTCATACCTACATAATATTTCAAAGAATTGAGCCTTTATGAAACGAAGCGGTATCATCGCCATTGGTTTATCCTTTGCTTACTCCACCTATCGATTGCGCAGGAGAAAAATTAGCGCACCCTGACTATGTCTGCTTATTCTAAAACCAACTCAGAATATAAGGTTAAAAAGCTACCGTTTTTCCGCCGGATGGCAATTGATGGATTCGACACTCTTCCCCAGGGACACAACATGATGGCTTTGGTTGAACTGGATGTAACCAATGCCCATCGTGTACTCTTGCAGCAGAAAGAACTCGGTAAGCAAGTATCGTTATTTGCGTTTATGATCAAGTGTGTTGCCAAAATGCTATCAGAATACCCAAACTTTAACGCGACTCGGGTTGGTAGAAAGATTGTCGAGTACAATGACGTAGATATCAACTTCCCAATAGAGTTAGATACTCCCCAAGGTAAGTTTCCGCGGCAGATTTCTATTCGTCGGGCTTCGGAAAAAACGGTAGAGGAGATTTACCAGGAAATCAGCAATGCCCGGGAGCGTCACCGAACTAGTGGCATAGCCAGCTCAGAGGATGCAATGGCTATTCGCTTTATGAAAAAACTTTTTCTTTTGCCGAAATGGGTGAGGTCACGGGTACTTAAGTTCGTAGCCAATAGCCCTACTCGTATTAAGCAGATGACTGGTACTACCTTTGTTACTTCAGTGAGCTCCTTTAGTAACCTACCAGGATATGCAGTTCCGTATATGGCCGGTTCCCGGGCAGTTTCATTCGCACTGGGAAGTGTCATCGAGAAACCTGCATTTATCAATCAAGCTATTGTAGCCCGAAAGCTTCTGCATATGACGGTTATCTTCAATCATGATATAGTAGATGGTGCTCCAGCGGCTCGATTTGTTAGTCGATTACAGGAATTAGTAGATAGTGCGGACAATATTATCCAACCGACTCAAGAGTGACCAGTGTCATTGTTGGAAGCAGTAAGTATCATCACCTTTGGTAATAATAAATGGATACCTCGAAAGCAAGGCAATTGTGATTTAGTGCATATCTAACGAACTTTGTACAATCCGTAAATCATACTCAGATATGCATTTCCTCTGGCTCTACCTATTTACTGTAGGTTCATTTGCCCTGGCTACCTCAATCCAAGCCCAGCAAAATATTTCATTAACATTTGACCAGCGTTTGAAGCAGCTAAAGACTGCTCAGGGCAAAATATTAGCTCTTTGGGCAGGAATTAATCTGATGACTGGGGGGATACTTAGCTTCACTGCGGAGCACTGGTTTTTTTATTTCCACGCTATGAACGCTAGTTGGGGATTGGTTAATCTGGGAGTAGCCGCTTTTATCTACTTTCACCATAATGATATTTTTAATCAACCTCAGACCATGCTTGAGCAGCTAAGTAGGCAACGGCACGCCGAGAATATGCTGTTTCTCAACATTGGATTAGACGTAGCATTTGTGGTCAGTGGCATTGCACTCTACCAACGAGGGTTGGCCACTGGAATTGCTTATCCTGAACTTTGGAAAGGTTTTGGTATCTCAGTAGCAATGCAAGGCATTTATTTACTTATTCAAGACCTAATTTTTCGGTTTCTTCATGCCAAAAACCGTCAGCGGATGTATCCACATTGGCAACGCAATCTTTCTAAATGATGTAGGTCATTGCTTAAGCATAGTAGACCGCCAATTTTGCGAGATGAAGATTCAGATTGTTATGAAAATAGCAAAGCGTTAGGCAACGGGTAGGACTTAGTTGTTTAATAACTGATTATTCGGAAGGCTAAATATCTCTTTATCTCGAAGAAGACTATGTACAACAACAAAGTAGCTATCGTGACCGGCGGTGCTTCGGGGATTGGGCGAGAGATGTGTTTATATCTAGCACAAAGAGGATCGACCTTAATTATTGTTGATATTAATCAAGAGAAAGCTGAAGAAGTAGCTGCCGTTGCGAAAAGCTTAGGTGTACCTTGCGAAGCAAAGCGAGTGGACGTCACCAGTTGCTCAGATATTGAGAAGCTCGTAGCTGGCGTAAAGCAAGATTTTGGCCGAATCGATTTAATGATTAACAATGCTGGGATTGGGTTAGACGGGGAGTTTAAGGATATGACTTTAGCGCACTGGAAGCGCGTCATTGATATTAATCTGTGGGGCGTGATCTACGGAACCCACTTCGTTTATCCGATGATGATTAAGCAGGGATTTGGTCAGATCGTCAATGTATCTTCTGTGGCGGGCCTAGCTACCGGAGGGCTGATGACCAGTTATACCGCTAGTAAACATGCAGTAGTGGGACTAACGCTGGGACTTAGAGCTGAAGCGTATCAGTACGGTGTAAAAGTTAATGTGCTTTGTCCGGGATTTATTGAAACCCCACTTCACGACAGCACACTCAAAGTCTCGGAATATCTACTTTGGGAGAAGAACCAACGCGATAAAACCCGCTTTCCAACCGCCAAAGATTGCATTAAGCCTATGATGCGGGGAATAGAAAAGAATCGGGCTATTATCGTAGCGCCCAAGAGTCAGAAAATATACTGGTGGGTCTACCGTTTGTTTCCTAGTTTGATTCCTTTCTTCTGGAAAAGGATCATCAAGAAAATGAAAGAAGTATAAATGCCTCAGTACCGGTACTACTCGTGTTGGTAGCTGTAACCAGGGTTAAACCAGCCAAAACAAAAACTTAGGGTACCACCATACTGGTGAAATCATTCTGACTAAGGTAGGGCGTATCTACTGTCGGATACGAACAGATAGCCTATTCCGGCTTTGATTTTCATCCAAGAGATCACATTCAATTCAACTTCTGCCTGGGGAGTAAGAACGAGAAGAGCGTCTTCGTCTATTCTATTTTCTTCCTCAAAGATAAACTTATTGTTCTCACGCTCGGCCAGATACATTCCGCCGCGTCCCACTTTTAAGCTAACGCTTGGATGGATTAACCGATGCGATTGGTTCATATAGCCCACAAACCACCGTGACCAAACGCCATATCCACCTCTTGAAACTCCGCTAGTGATTTATTCAAGCTTTTGAACGTTCCCATACCGTAGAATCCAGCAAAAAATGTTTGATTGAACAGGGCAGCTAGACCAAATCCTGCATTGGGTACTACCTCTCCTTCCAATGAGGATAATTCAACTCACTCTTATTATTGCTTATTGCGTTCATGCACTTTACTAATGAGAATAAAATTACGTCTAAATTGATAGGATAATGATGATGTAGGTTTCCCACAGGATGATTTTGATCATTCCACTTTATAGTGAGTGATACCGATATAAAGAAAATAGGCATAATATACCTACGCTAGGATTAATGGCTACTGACCTAGATCATTGTTTCCCCTCGGTTTCCTGGCTTGATTGGGGAATAAAACGATCAACGCATGAAAATTTTAGTTCCGATAGACTTCTCGCCCGATGCCGAACAAGCCCTGCGCTACGCGACTGCATTATCTAGGTTACTTCAGCACAACGAAACATATGCGGGGGCTTCCCCGCTGGAGTTAATTATTCTCCATGTCTATCATGTACCTATCGGGGGAGACACTACCTTCTTTGTCACCTCCCCGATGGTTGAGCAGCATGAGCAAGCTACGAGAGAAAAACTTCACCAACTGGTGGGGACAATTCCCGAAATTCAGTCCATTCCCCACCGGATCATCACCAAGTTATCCATGCCCTACGAGGGTATCAAAGAAATGATAGAAAAAGAGGAGATAGAACTAGTAGTCATGGGACTGCGAGGAGCGGGCGATACGGCAGCCTGGTTGGGGAGCACAACTATTCAGATGATGCGGTACGGGGCTTGTCCAGTGTTGGGGGTTCCCCGTACTACAGAAGTCTTCTATCCGCAGTATATTGCGTTTGCCACTGACTTAGAAACCAGTGATGATACCTCGTATCTAGAATTCCTGAAGAACCTAGTCCAACTGTGGCAGGCCAGAGTGGATATCATCCATGTGCATCCCAATCCTAATAAGGTTGGGATTGACCAAGCCCAAGAAGCTCTGAACCTTGACCATTTCTTTAAAGGTATACCGCATAAGTACTATTTTATTGAAGATAAGCTACCTGCCCGGGGAATAGAAAAGCATTTGATGGAGTCGGCAGCTAACTTACTGGTTGTCGTTCCCCGCCACCACGTAGCTCTGGAGAGATTATTCCATAAAAGTGTTTCCAAACAAGTGGCTCAGCTCGCCCCTTTACCTATTCTTTTTATTCACGAAAAATAATCGATTATGTCCACAACCGCCTATGTTCCCCGAAAATATCAGCAAGTATACACGCTCACTACTAGTGCTTCTTTTGATTTTGAACGAGTCAAAGCTTCCTTAGTAACTCTGACCGGAACGAAGGATGTTTACTATAACGCTCAACTTTCTCCACCCGAATTGATCTTACTTACTGATGGTACGGTAGACGATACCAGCGTACAAGAGGTTGCTTCGCGGTTAGGATACCAATTCCAGTTTAAGAAATTTGCAATAGACCAATGAAAAAAATATTAGTCCCCACTGACTTTTCGCCTTTGGCCACTGAAGCTTTACGCACGGCTCACCAAATTGCCCGACGGCAAAAAGCTACTATTTACCTGATACACGTATTATACTTTCCCATGTCGGAGGAAGAAACCCGTCCGGGTGCGGTAGAAGTACTACCGGTTGGATACCTAAAGCGAATGAAGCAAGAGATCAAAGAGCAATTACAAAACCTCATTGTGAAAGAAAAGCTTACTGATGTAAAGGTTGTTCCGGAAATTCGGGTTGGTAACCCCTATCAGAGCATGGTGCTAGCCCTGAAGAATGAGAAGATGGACTTAGTAGTAATGGGTTCTCAAGGGGTAAGTGGTGTTCGGGAGGTGTTGGTCGGCTCTAACGCCGAACGTATGGTACGTTTTTCACCCAGTCCAGTATTGGTCATCAAAGGAAAGACTAACTTTTCTAATCTAGAGAATATTGTGTACGCTACCGCTCTTAGCCATAAGGAAGTACCCGTGCTCAAAGCCTTAGGTAAGCTCCAGCGAGTGTACGACGCCCATCTCCACATAGTACGGGTGAATACTATCAGTAATTTTATAGATGATCCTACCGCGAATCAGCAGTTAAAAGACCTAGTAAAAAACAGTCGTTTGAAAAACTTCACCCTTAACACGTTCAGCGACATGCGGGAAGAGGAAGGGATTATCCATTTTGCGGACGAAGTAAAAGCGGATCTGATTGCCGTATCCACCCATGCCCGGCGGGGTTTATTGCATTTGTTAGGGGGCAGCATTGCCGAAGATGTGGTCAATCATGCCAAATATCCGGTATGGACCATGAGTCTGTATCCTCCGTCCTAGCCTCAATTATCGCTTTGCACCCAGTAGGTAGCCGTAAGCATGGGTTCCTTCCTTTTCATCCAGCAGCACTTTCAGTGCGCCAACCATGGGTATAAAGAGTACCATACCCGATACGCCCCATATAGCCGCCCCAGCAAAAACAGTCAGCACCACCACTAACGGGTTCAGTTTGATTTTACTGCCAACTACGTAAGGGGTAATAATATTATTTTCTACCAGTTGAATGCCCCACAGTAGCGCAAAGGTCAAGAAAGGATACCAAAGTGAATCGGTTGTCAAAAAGACGTACAGAATAGACACTGTGGAGGCCACAAACACTCCCACGTAGGGAATTAGATTGAACAAGGCCACAAACAGGGCAAATACTAGTGCATACTTAACCCCTAACGCAACGAATACCCCAAAGGCCATCAGTCCAACCAGTAGGGTCACCATCAGTAGTCCGTGTAAGTAGCCCTGCACGACCGTGCCCGCTTTGGAGAGTAGCTCCAGTGCCTGGTCGGGTTGGCGGTGCTGATACAGTTGACGTACGAATTCAGCAAAGCTCTGCTGATAATACAGCAACAAAAAAACGTAGACGGGCATAATACCCAGCATGGTGACTGTTTTGGCCGTGTAGCTCAGTGTATTGCCTACCGTGTTAAGCCCTTGTTCCAAATAGCTACTCAACGATTTCAGCAGCTCGGCTCGCTGCTGTTCGTAAGGAATACCCAAGTAGGTTTCTACTGCCGTCCGCACCTCATGGTACCATAGCTCTAGCTGGCGAGTGATGGACGGAAGTTCGGATACCAAAGAGACGATTTGGGAGGAAATAATATAGAAAACAAATCCCATTACGACCGTAGCCACAATCATCACTAAAGCGATGGCCAACCCGCTCGGAAATCGGTGCCGTTCTAGCCACTGAACGGGTGGAGCTAACAACAGAGCCAAAAACACTGACCAGAAGAAAGGAATCAAAATAAACTTAGCTACTACCATCAGGTAGCCAACTAAGATAATGCCTAGTAAGATGATCGTCCAGCGAGCGTAAAAGGGTAGTTTTGTCATAAGCTGTATGGTAAGAAAATGACGGACACACTCATTCGCGAAGCGTTAGCAATGGAATTTGGCTATGATATACCGTCTGGCGGGTAATGCTTGTCTGGAACAGACGGTTAAAGAATGAGTGCTGGTGAGGAATGAGCACCAGTAGGTCGTTTTGGTACTGGGCAATATGTTTCTGTAAGCCTGTATCAATGTCCTGCTCCCAGAGGTAGTGGAGAGTGTAAGGTGTTCTTGCCAATCCTAAGGGCTCTCGGAGGCCACCTTCTTGAGACTTTGTGTCAGTACTTACGTGAATAACATCCAGATAGGCCTCCCATTGTTTTACTAGGTTCTTTATTTGACTAACATTTTTTGAAGAGACCACCTGCCAGTCCGTAGCCAAGGCAATGCGGTTAAAAGGCCGAAAAGAAACTGATTCGGGTACCGAAAGTACTGGACACCGAGCGTGGTAAATCATTTTGAGGGTATGACTTCCCAGAATATTCGTAGTAAGTCCACCTCCTCGATTGCCTACGATCACCAAGTCAATATTGCATTTCTCGATGGTGTGGTTAGCCTGCTCGATCAGATCACCTCTAATGACTGAGAAATGGGGTAATTGCTTAATTGGTAAGGCTATCTCTTCTCTAAGCGCTTCCAGTTTTTGTTCTGCCTGATGCTTGTATTGCTCTAAGGCAGCAACAGGAATACGTACCTCTCCGGCCAGGTCGGGAGGGAAGTAGTAAATATGCTGTACCCATACCTCGGCCGATACCGATGCTGCCAGTTGGAGGCCGTATCGAAGCAAGGAAGGGGTTGCTTCACTTAGGTCTACTAGAATAAGAATATTACGGATATTCATGACTATCACTGCTCAAGCTGCTACGGGTTGTTCTTTACGGATCAATGGAATCAGTAAAGCTCCCAGACTGGCTCCGACCAACAGTACCGAAATAAAGAAGCCTACGAAAGGGGTCAATGTTACCATCCGCAGTACACTGAAGATTAAGAAAGCTACCAAGATCATCCAGCCCTTCCCCCAATCGTACTGATAGCGGTCGCGTAGCGAGTAGGCAACTACCACCGAGGTAATCACGTGGCCGAAGGCTACGGTAACCCCATAAGCTAACAAAAAGACTAGTCCGAGTGGAATACCAATGAAGCTGATGAGCAGCAACGCAATGACCAATGGTACTCCGATAAGGTACAGTATTCCGTAGCCGAAACTGCGCATGAAATCTTCGTGAAGCACTTTCCCCGCTCGATCCATCTTGTTAGGAAACACCCAAAAGATAAACCCGATCGTTAATAGTACGGCTAGCACATAAGCCAGTGCAACTGAAAACCAAGGCACCTGGTTCCCCAACCATGAGAAGTCATCTTCCAGATTCAGTGATTCATCAAACTGGGCGGTAGCTCCGGAGAGAGCAGCGGAAAAATCCGGTGGTTCGGTGCCTTCTGGTAGCCAATAGCGGACATCGCCGTACATTTCGGCACTCGGGGTTAGCTCGATGCGCTCGGCAGCCAAGGAGGATGCTCCCCGTACCAAGCCATTGATCGTGATCTCGCCACCCTGTACTTCCAGGTTGCCCTGACATTCGCCATTCAATTGTACTTCGCCACCGCGGACGATTACATTACCTGCCACAGTACCATTTACTTGTACTTCACCCGAGAGCACTACCACATCTTGCCCAGAAGTTACATTCTTATCAATGACCACCTCACCGCCCATTGCAATGATGTCTCCGGCTACCGGACTTTCCACCCGAACGGTTCCCCCCATTACAAATACGTCGTCTAGTACGGGGCCATTTAATGTGAGTGTTCCCCCAGCGGCAGTTAAATTCCCCAGCAGACTATCGCGGAGGATAATGGTTCCGGCAGCAGCTAGCATGTCTCCCCGAACTGGGGCGTTTACCGTAATACGTTCTCCAGCTAGGTAGACATCGTGGTTGACTGGAGAATCAATCGTGATTTGTTCCGCTGCCTGAAACTTATCCGATGGAACTGTATTGGTGGGCGCCGGAGCAAATAACAATGGAATGGTGAGAAGGATGAGTAGTTTCATAGCGACAAAGGGTTGGTAATACGCTGACAAGAAACCTAATTTCTTACCTGCACCCAATGACTTGGGTCATCACTAGGATTGATGTACGTTAGACGGGATATAGTTGCAATTAGAATGATCCAAGTCACTGACTGCGATGAGCTATATCATTGCTAGGGGATAGGGAAATACTAATTTTTACTCATTATTTAATACAACTTTGGTGTCGCTATGAAAAAATCTACCAAATTACAGTTAGTGGTCTTTTGGGTTATGATGGCTACAAATCTTGCCCTATTTCCTCCCACCTCTTTAGTTGCTCAGTATATCGAATTAGACGTAAATCGTCTAGAAAGTCAAGGAAAAGCAGTTGTTACGGCTACTACCTCAGATTTAGGCTACGCTAGCAATTGTTTTGACGGTGATATCTATTCCATAATGCGCTCGGCCAATATTAATCCGGCCTTTGTGCAGGTGGCTTTTAATGAAGCTCAAAGTATCAAGCAAATCCGGGTATTGTTAGGTGAGCCGGATTACCCGGACATTAACAGCAATAGCTGGTGGGTAGAAACGGCTGATAACCAAGCTGACATGGATAACCGATCAGGCTCTTACCAACTGATAGTACCCCGTCGCGATGATGTGAATGGTATCTGGGATGATGTGGTACTGCCTCAGGCGGTAGAGGCTAAAATTTGGAAGTTCTGGATTGAACGTACCGTAGGAGATGACTATGTGCACATTCCTGAGTTAGAGCTATGGGCAGATGACTTTTTCCCCGATTCTAGTGTTGCTGGTTTTCAGCTTATTGATGCCCAAACGGATGCCGTTATTACTAACCTGCTAGACGGAACCCGGCTTTACTCCGAAGACCTGTCCCAAAGTTTAGCCATTGAAGTATTAGTTAATGAGCCAGTAGGAAGTTTACGGATTAGTGTGAATGGACCGGGACTAAGTACGGCAAAAAACGAAAGTGCGCCACCCTACGCGAGTTTTGGTGACGATGGTGGTGATTTCAATGGGAAGATGATGACTGCCGGAACGTATACTGCCACGGCTACGCCTTATTCAGGGCGTAATGCCATGGGGGAAGCGGGTACTCCGGTGCAGATTTCTTTTGAGATTATTGCCCCTGGTCAACCCATTCTAGAGCCAGAGTACGAAACGATTGACCCCTTCCTGGCTACCCCTGTAGACAATGCCGCTAATATTATTCCGGTGCTGGTCATTCGCTTCCTACCCACTGAGGATGGGGAGAATCTGGATGTGAGTAAAGTTCCTGATTTTCATTCACTAGGAGAAATTACTCTGGAGGATATGAAGGACCGAATTGACCTGCTTGATAAACGGATCAAGTTTATGCTGGAAGAAGGTAGTAAGTACCACGGCTATAAAAACCCCGATGCCCAACCTATGGTAGGATACAAGGTAGTAGAATACATTACGGTGTACGAACAGAGTCCGGCCGGAAAGGTAAGATTTACCGATAAGAACGGTTATCCAGTTTATGGGGTAGATTATTTTGAAATATTTGAACGGTTTGATGTTGAACACTACGTAAATGATCTAGGAATAAAGCATATCTGGCTCTGGGATGCCCCGCTGGACTCCAGCTGGCCTAGTTACGATCCCGGCATTCACGATCCGGCTAGTTTTCGCGGTCCACCCGAAGCCAATATGGCCAGCCCTACCACTGGCGATGTCTCCAACAGCTACCAGGATAATAGTGATATGCCCGTCTACGATCATACTTACATTGTGTTTGGCAATAACTTTCGAAGAGATCAGAAAGAAGCCGTAGGGCACAACTATGGGCATCAGATTGAGAGAATGTTTAGATACATTGATTCCAAAGATAACAACCAGGAAGAGTTGTTTTGGCAGAAGTTTGTGGGTACTGACGAAAATCTAAACTTTGTTACAGGTCGGTGTGGCTGGAGCCACATGCCCCCTAATACTACCGAGGAGTACGATTATGACAACCCTACTTTGGTAGAATCAGACATTGAAGACTGGCGCCCTGATAATTCTGGGGAAAAGAAGTTGGTCAATGTAGATACCTGGAACGACCAGAGCTATAACTGGCCAGCTGGTACCGGAAATATCACTAACTGGAGAGAAAGGACTGAAACCTACTGGCATATATATAAGATGCAAGCTTTTCCTGGATCCGAAGCTACTATTCCCTATCAGGATGACTACGTGATTAGCGATTGGTGGAATATCTTTGCTAACTGGGACGAAGTGAATAATGCCGGAAAGCTACTGTACGAAGAGGTTCAACCCCCCGGCATCACCTTCCGATTGATTGATGCCGACACCGATCAATCCATTGCTGGGCTCACTAATGGACAGTCGGTACCGGTACCGGGCTTACCCCGCAACCTGGCGATTGAAGTATTGACCACCGAACCGGTGGGCAGCTTCAAGATCCAGGTGGTAGGACCGGGGATTAACAACACCAAGAACGAGAGTGTGGCTCCTTACGCCAGCTTCGGCGATGACAACGGCGACTTTCTGGGGAGAATACTGGGAGCCGGTAGTTATACCGTCACGGCTACACCCTACTCAGGGCGTAATGCGACTGGGGAGGCGGGTACTCCCGCTCAGGTTAGCTTCACTATTGGTGACGATGAGAACCAACCGCCCGTGGCTAGCTTCACAGCGATGCCCGAAAGCGGTTCGGTTCCCCTGACGGTAACCTTTGACGCCTCGGCTTCTTCGGATCCCGACGGGCAGATCGCTAGCTACCACTTTGATTTTGGCGATGGCAACAGTGCGACGACTGCCCAGGCCAGTCATACCTACACCAGCGAGGGACAGTACACTGTCACGCTAACGGTCACCGATAACGAGGGGGCAACGGCTACTGCGACGAAGCAGATCAACGTCACAGAGGACGGCATGAACCTCTCACCCATAGCTAGCTTAATCGCCGATCCCACTAGCATCCGCACTGATACATCTGTAGAGTTTGACGCCAGCGGTTCTACGGATCCCGACGGGCAGATTGTGAGTTACACCTTTGATTATGGAGATGGTAATTCGTATACTACCACATCTGCTACGGCTGACCATTATTACCTCGCAGAAGGAGAGTATACTGCTACGGTAACGGTGACTGACAATGAGGGGGCTACGGCTACTGCTTCCCAAGTGATTATCGTAGAAAACTTTCCGGGTTCTAATATCGCTAGTTTTAGGTTGATTGATGCGGAGCAGGATGAGGTGATCGATAATTGGGATGATGAGTTCCAGTATTTTTCAGTCTGCCGAGTGCCGGAAAGTATGGGTGTTGAGGTGGTACCGTCTGGTACGGTAGGTAGCATTAAGATTGAGGTAGAGGGGTCAGGGGTCAGTACCAGTATGATTGAGAACGGAGCCCCCTATTCCAGCTTTGGCGACGACGGAGATGATGTGTTTGGTAAGGAATTTAGTGTGGGGTCGTACTTCATCACTGCCACCGCTTATTCGGGGCGGGATGCTACGGGTACGGCGGGAGTGTCGGTGGAGACTGAGTTGGAGATAGTATCAACAGCCCCCCCTTCTTCGGATTTTACTGTTTCGACTACGAGTGGCACGGCTCCACTAGGAGTAGATTTTGCAGCCATTACGAGAGATCCCTTCTATTTTGAATTTGATTATTTCGTTGATTTTGGTGATGGGCGAAGTGGTATCATCCCCGATAGATTCTCCCACACCTATACTCAGGCGGGCACGTATACGGTAACCCTAACGGTAACCGAGAACGCTACGGGTTGCTCTAGCTCTACCAGTAAAACTATCACCGTAGCTCCCAACCCATCTCCGGTGGCCGGCTTCCGGTTGGTTGATGCCGATATTGACCAGCCCTTTGCCGACATCACCCAGGGCACCGAGATTGACACTTACCGGTTACCCGAAAGCCTGGCCATTGAGGCGTTGGTCTCTGAACCAGTGGGCAGTCTGCGGATAGAAGTAACCGGGCCCGGGGTGAACACCGCCCGCAACCAGAGCGATGCGCCTTATTCCAGTTTCGGCGATAGCAACGGAGATTTTGCCGGTATGCCCTTAGGTGCAGGAGTTAGTCTTTTTGACGAAGAAACTTTCACCGTGAAAGCCACGCCTTATTCAGGACGCAACGCCACCGGCACCCCCGGTATCCCGCTGGAAATCACGTTTAGCATTGTGGAATATGGAACATATGTATGGGTTGCTGGAATTACCGGAGCGAACGTGGAGGGCGAATACGCCCACTACAATTTCTATGTCAACGAAGAGTTCCAGTTTGATGGTGATACCGAACCAATCGATTATGATGATTGCATAATATGCGATTACAAATGGACTGAGGTTCCTATTTCTGAAATAGAAACGGTGATGGTGGAGTTTGACAACGATTTGCAAACGGCCACCGAGGATCGTAATCTCAACATTAGTTCAATTGTGCTTGAACCTGGTGATGGATTTCATCCAGAAGATGGCAATTATTACACTTTAAGCTTAAATCCTCTGGATGAAGGGGTAGTGTACGACCGCGGGGCCCTGGACGGAGTGGATGTGGTGCCGGGCACCAATGTGATGGACGTCAACGGCTTTATGATCTTTCCGGTGGTGACTTCCGACTTAGCTCGCTACGGTCCGCGGGTCACCAAGTCCAGCCCGGTGGCCGAAACCACCTTTTCCGAACCGGCATCCGTTGCGTTGGAAGAAGGCAGTCTGCTAATCTATCCCAATCCGGCTCGGGATCAGGTAGAGGTCAACCTACCGCTGGCTCAAGATCAAATGTATACGTTGCAACTGTACGATCTGTACGGGCGGGAGGTGTTCCGGCAGCAGGGGGCGGGAAGCGTCACTGAATCCATTCCGCTGCAGGGGCAACCACGGGGCACCTACCTGGTAGCAGTGCAAACCGGGGGACAGCGACTAGTGCAGAAGTTGGTTATCGATAATTGAGTATACTTCCGAGGGTATTTCACACTACTTAGTTAGCAAAAGAAAGGAGATAGCGAGAACTATCTCCTTTCTTTTATCAATCAATCGCTACCGGGTAAGAATAGTGAATCGCTTGATTGGCTTTGTTTTAGGTAGTTAATCATGCGTAACCTGCATTGCCTCGTCAGTGGCTTCTTGGGTTTTCTCAGCCTGCAGAATATTTTTAATACCGGCTACCAGAGCATCAGGATTGAACGAGATGCTGTTGATTCCGGCTTCTACCAGGAACTGGGCGAAAGCGGGATCATCACTAGGGGCCTGACCACATAAGCCGATTTTAGTATTAGTGCGATTAGCTACTGTAATCACCTCTCGAATCATTTTTTTCACTGCTGGATCATTGGCACTAAATAAATCACTCAGCAAATCTGAATCGCGATCTACGCCCAAAACCAACTGAGTCAAATCGTTGGAGCCGATAGAAAATCCGTCAAAGTACTCCGAAAACTCTTGAGCTAGTATCACATTGCTTGGTATTTCGGTCATCATGTAAAGCTCCAATCCATTAACTCCTCGTATCAGACCAAATTGTTCCATTAACGCAATTACCTTCTCAGCCTCGGTAAGTGAGCGACAGAACGGAATCATTAGCTTTACATTTTCTAATCCCATGGTTTCGCGTACCCGTTTCATCGCTTTACACTCTAGTTCAAACCCCGCTTGGTACTTGGGGTGATAGTAGCGGGACGCGCCCCGGAAACCGAGCATAGGATTCTCTTCCGGGGGCTCAAAATCATGGCCACCAATTAGGTTGGCGTACTCATTAGATTTAAAATCAGACATCCGTACGATGACATCTTTAGGATAAAAAGCAGCGACAATCTGGGCGACGGCTTCGGCCAGCTTTTCTACGAAATAATCAGCCCTATTCGGGTAGTGGTGGGTGAGTTGCTCGATCTTCTCCCGAGCCGCAGCATCGGTTACTTTTTCAAACTGGCACAAGGCCATCGGATGAATTTGTATGGCGTTGTTGATAATAAATTCTAATCGCATTAGTCCTACACCGTGATTGGGGTAGGTGGCTAGCCGGAAAGCCTGTTCCGGGTCGCCTAAAATAAACATCACTTGCGTTTCGGGAAGCGGTAGATCAGGTAACTGAATCACTGATTCTTTCCAGTCTAGTATCCCCTCGTACACGTAACCGGTTTCTCCTTCCGCACAGGAAACGGTTACTTCCTGACCATCTTGAATCACTTGGGTAGCGTTACCAGCTCCAATTACCGCCACGGCTCCTACTTCCCGAGCCACAATGGCTGCGTGACTGGTGCGCCCACCTTGATCAGTAATAATTCCACTAGCTTTTTTTAGAATAGGGTCCCAGTCGGGGGTGGTTCGGGTAGTGACCAGTACTTCGCCTTCCTGAAGTTTGTGAGCTTCTGTGGGGCTATGGAGAATACGGGCTTTCCCCGCAGTGATTTTGTTTCCTAATCCATAGCCCTGGCATAATGCTTTTCCAGCTTTCGGTAGCTGGTAGGTTTTAATCTCCAGAAGATCTTCTTTGGTACTGTGCACTGTTTCCGGTCGGGCTTGCACAATGTACAGCTGTCCGGTATTACCGTCTTTAGCCCACTCAATATCCATCGGTCGTTGGTAGTGTTCTTCAATGGCTACCGACCACTTAGCCAGGGTGGTAACCTCTTCGTCGGTAAGTGTATACTGATCTCGTCGATCGGCTGGAGTTGGCTGGTTGAATACACCGCTTCCATTGGACGCGTAGACCATCGTTTGCTCTTTGCTACCCATTCGTCGGGAGATAATAGCTTGCTTATCACGTTTGAGAGTCGGCTTAAAAACGTAGAACTCATCGGGATTTACAGTGCCCTGAACTATGTTTTCGCCTAGCCCCCATACACTGGTAATCAGTACCACTTGATCAAAACCGGAATCAGGGTCTAAGGTGAAGTTTACCCCCGAACAACCTTGATCAGAACGCACCATGAGTTGTACCCCCACCGAAAGCGCCACCTGCACATGGTCAAACTTGTTGTCTTCCCGGTATTTGATAGCCCGGTTAGTAAATAACGATGCGTAGCATTTATGACAGGCATTCAGTAGGTTATCAAACCCTCGTATATTAAGGTAGGATTCTAACTGCCCAGCAAAGCTGGCGTGTGGTAGATCTTCAGCCGTAGCACTACTACGTACTGCCAGAGAAATGTCTTCACCGTAATGTTCAGTAAGGTAGGTATATCCTTCTCGAATGGCTTGTTGCACCTCGGTTGGGAGTTTTGCTTCTAAAAAGGTAGCCCGGATTTGTTTGCCTATCTCCTCAAGATTAGAAAACTGCTGTCGATCTAGCTGGCTGAGCAACTCACTAAGAGGATCACGAAGTTGATTTTCCTCTATAAACTGCCAATAGGCTTCTGAGGTAGTAGCGAAACCATCAGGAACTTGGATTCCTAGTGGAGTGAGTTTTTGGTACATCTCTCCTAAGGAGGCATTTTTGCCTCCAACCTGAGGAAGATCATGCATATCAATGTCGCGAAAATACTGAACTAGGGTAGACATAGCGATTTTGAGTTTTAATGAAAATGTTTAGAGCTTGTTGTTCTGGAAAATCTTTTCTCAAAATAGAGGGACCTGCAATTTTCCACAATGATGCAGGTCAGTGCTAGGAGAAGTTGATTTACCTATCGGCTTCACACAAATACTTATGATCTAAGTCATTGGTAAGTTGGTTTACTATTATTTCATTGAAGCTAACATCAATAACACAATTACTATGAAACTTACCATGAAGAAAAAACCAAAACGACGTTGGGCAGAAAAACTAGGGGATCAGATGGAACGGGAGCCTATCAAGTACGTGTTGCCACTACTTATTTTCGTAGGTGTTGTTATACTAGCTGAGCAGTACTGGGAGAAGCTTGCTAGGTTGGATTAGAGAGAAAACACAATTGTCTCGCTGAGTCACTTGCGCTATTGGGTATTGAGTATTGATAAGTATTAAAGGCATATTTTCGGTATGTGTAAGCTTTTAGAGTACCGTCATGAAAAAATATAAGAACCTAATCTCAGCTATCTCACTAATTGCAGGTTTACTCATGCATATTAATATTCACGCCCAAAAAAGCATTCCTATCTCACGAGCTGAACTTTCAGCGCAAATAGAAGCGTATGTCGAACAAGAAATGTCCCAAAAGAAGATAGTCGGGTTGTCGGTTGCTGTGGTAGATACGGAAGGTGTTCTTCTGTCTGATGGTTTTGGCTTTGTGGATAAGGGAAAGAATATTCTTGCCGATAAAGAAACTATATTCCCTATTGCTTCAATCACCAAGACATTTACCGGAATTGCCGTCATGCAATTGGTAGAACAAGGGTTAATTGAACTGGATAAACCCATTGGAGACTATATCAATGAACTTTCATTACCCAGTGGAGAAGAGAAAGTCATTACCACGCGCATGCTGTTAACCCATCATTCGGGCTTACATGGAGATATCCTCTACCATTGGTACTTACCGGCTGTTTCCAAAAACCCGTTGGTTTATGAACAGATTGTAGACCTTATTAATGAAACCGGAACAATATTCACACCGGGTAAACTCCATTCCTACTGCAATGTGGGATATTCGTTATTGGGGATTCTGATACACAAGGTGAGTGGAGAACCGTACGTAGATTATATACGATCCCATATTCTGTCCCCCTTGGGCATGGATCATACGATTGTATTTGCTGGCGAGAACACGGATGAAGTCATCGCCAAAGGTTATGATGGTAAAGCAAGTATGGATATGCCCATGATACTGGGTATACCGGCCGGAGATATGGCAATATCCTCGGATGATGCTGCCAGGTATATGCGTGCAATTATCCATTCGTATTATGGAGAGGGCCCCTTGCTGAAAGCACAAAGCATGAAGCAAATGATGACCCAGCAAAATGGTGAAGTCCCCATCGATCGAGGTTTTTCCATTGGTTTTACATGGTTTCTACAACACCCGATTGGTGAATACACCAAATATGCATCTCATCGAGGAGAATCACCCCCTTATCATGCTATGCTGGCTATACTACCGGAAATAAGAACGGGGGTCTTTATTAGCACAAATACAAATAAGGCGGCCGAAGCACCAGATGAAATGGTGCATAAAATAATCGAAGATCTGTATGAATATCATTCCGGTAACACGATTTCCAAAGGAAGAAAAAGTGAGAGATTGACTATCGATTGGGAACAAGTCAAACAGTACGAGGGGATTTATCAAAATATGTACTTTGGCCCGATGGAGGTAAAAGCCAGAAAACGCAAACTGGTTATAAAATCAAGCACTATACCCATTCCTTTAACTTTGACTCCATACACGAAGACTACCTATTCTGTGAAGGCCCAGCTTTTTGGTGTGATCCCTATTTCCAATAAAACACTGGATGCACTAAGGGTTGAATTCAGGGAGATAGATGGAGAAAAGTTTCTGTTTTTCCATATTCAGAACAGCATTATTAATCCCAACTTACGCATTGAACCTTACGAAATCCCTCCAGCATACAAGAATTATATCGGGAAATATAATGTCACCAATATGGAGAATTCCGACCGGGTTGCTAAGCGCGTAAGAATCAAGAAAAGCAGACATTTCTATGTTCTTCAATACACTTTTTTAGGTCGGCATAAGTTTAATTTAGCCATCCGTCCTGTTGACAATCAAAATGCAAGACTGGCGGGAATCGGCTCTTTTATGGGAGAAAAAATAGGTTGGGAAACTTCCGGTGATAAGTTAATAATGCGCTGGTCAGGATTAGTTTTAGAAAAAGAATGAAAGAGCTAGTGAAGGGGCACTTTGGAGCGGATCCAGGTGCATCATCTCGTAGGGGATACCACTTTGAATTTCCCTTTCTTAAAAATGCCTAGATCTTGACCGTCACTTCTCACCTCAAGCTTCTACCCCCTCATTCTCTTTTTCACTATCAACTGTTCACTTTACATTGCAAGGGGTGTCGCGTGGCGACCACCCGCACATTGTTAATTATTTATTACTTAAACAGCTTACCTGTTCCAATGAAACATATGAAATATGTCCATCTATCTGATTGTTTTTTGGCTATCAAAAGAATAGTCATAGATCGTTATGATCTAGATCATCGGTCAATTAGTGCAAAGTGGCTTACTTATCGTTCAAATAATTAGCCTCACCTTATGGTTGGTTTTTTTGCATTATAACCACACTTTAAAAAACCTACGACTAAACTGATGAAAAATTCTAAAAACTGGATGGTAGGTCTAGACTTCTCCGAAGCCGACCAATCCCTTATTGCTTACACCGCTCATTTAGCCGGCTATTTGCATCCTCAGGAGATCCGTTTTGTTCATGTGAAACCAAATTTTGAGATGCCAGACGAGATGAAAAAATATCTATCCGAAGCTGAAATCACGCTGGAGTCCATTCAATCAAAAATGGAGGAGCTGGTTTCCCCCTTTTTCCCTGAGAAGAAAGTAGAGATCATTTGTGAAGTGTACGATGACCGCTCTGGTTTTGAATTATGGCAGGAGGCACATCAGCGTAGTGTGGATCTTTTTTTCGTGGGTAGTAAGTCTAAGGATTACGGGCAGGGGCGTTTGGCCCAGAAATTAGTACGGAAGTCCACCTGCTCTGTTTGCTTTGTGCCCAGCGACTACAAACTCGAAATTAGCAAAATCCTTATACCAACTGATTTTTCAGAACGTTCCGCCCTTGCTGTAGAAACGGCTGTGCACGTTGCCAGGTACCAAGCTGATTGCCAATTAGTCTGTCTTAATGTGTTCGAGCTACCGCACGCTTACTATTATAATGAGTTTCCGAGACAGCAATATATTACCTTAATGGAAGATAAATCGCGTCGGGAGTATGAACAGTTTATCAGTAATATAGATACGCAGAACGTATCTGTCAACTCAGTCTTCAGACTATTAGAGTTTTCGTACGTAGCTGAGCATATCCAGCAGGAGGCAGAGAATCAACAAGCTGACTTGATTATTATGAGTGCCGGAGGACAGTCAGTTCTATCCCGTCTATTTTTAGGTAGTGAAGCAGAGCGCATCGTGCAGATGGAGAAAAATATTCCGCTATTGATACTTAAAGACCAAGAAAAAGATGCGAATCTGTGGGAAACTATTACTCGAGAGTAGAAGTCTCAGCTCTATCACTTGGGTATCCGGTATAACTGACAATAGTACCTATTCCGGTGTATTCTGCACTACGAAGCGAGTGATCAAAATCGCCAGCAAATAGCCTACAACCACTCCTGCCAGTAGTATCATCCATTCAAAGCTCCCTAGTGGCACTAGATAAAAATATTCATTGATAGGGGAGTACACGATAATAAGCTGTAATAATAAAGATACGGCTAAACCTATGACTAACCATCGGTTAGCTAACCATCCCAACTTCTCTTGATAGCGGATTGCTCCAATCCGTACAAATTCAAATAATACGATGCCAGTAAGTAGGGCACTACGAGCAATGTCCAAGCCCATTGGATAGATGATAAGAAACACGATCATTAGTAGGAGCATCTTTTTGGTGCCAATCAGCGCGATAAGCCAACCCAATCGTTTGTTAATTAGAGGCTCTTTATCTGGGCGTGGCTTGTGCTGCATGATGTCTTGGGCAGGTGGATCTACCCCTAACGCTAAAGCTACTAGGCCATCAGTCAATAAATTCACCCAGAGTAACTGCACTGGAAACAATAGAGGTTCGTTCAGATCGACTAGTAAAGTCGCCAAAAAAATCAACGAGACTTCGGCAAGATTGCAGGTAAGCAGATAGTCGAGAAACTTGCGAATATTATTGAAGATAGTGCGGCCCTCCTTGATTGCATCCCGTATGGTACTGAAATTATCATCAAGTAGAATAAGATCACTCGCTTGTTTAGTTACTTCGGTGCCCTTCAGACCCATAGCAATGCCCACTTCCGCTTTCTTAATCGCTAATGCGTCGTTCACTCCATCACCAGTCATAGCTACGCTATTGTTCACCTCTAGTATCTCCAGCAACCGGAGCTTATGAAATGGATTAGTACGGGCAAAGATATTCACCTGTTCATCAAGTTTCTGACGTAGAGCATCATCGTCGAGCTGATCAAGGGCGGGACCACCTAAAACACCTGAACTCTCTAAACCCACTTGCTCGGCAATGGCCTGAGCCGTAACCGGATTGTCGCCGGTGATCATAATCACCCGGATACCCGCGGTTTTACAATCCTGGATAGCTTGGGCAACTTCGTCGCGGGGTGGATCAATCATGGCTTGCAAACCCAGCCATACCAAGTTTTCCTCTACTTGCTCAGTAGCACTTTCGGTGGGTTTATAGGCAAAGCCTAGTACCCGAAGAGCCTGGGAGGCAAATTCAACATTCTGCTCTAATACTTGCTGACGAGCTGATTCGTCCCAAGGAACCACTTCACCGTTACGAAGGGTATGGGTACATTTGGCAATGAGTACTTCAGGAGCGCCTTTCGCATATATCGTGAGTGCGCCAGTAGGGTCAGCAACCACCACGCTCATCATCTTACGTTCCGAGTTGAATGAAATCTCGTTAACTTTTTCGTGGGGTTGGCCATCCTCTGTGGGCAAAAGCTGCTGACTTATTCGAAGCAGTGCTATTTCGGTTTGCTCGCCAAAGTATTTCGCCTCACCATGATCGTCTACTCCTAGCATAGCATTATTGCATAGCTGGCCGCAACGCAACAGTTGCCGGGCAGCTTCGTCCAATGTACCCTGTTCTTCTAAAGAATCAACCGAGTGAATTTGCCCATCGTAATGAAGATGCGTTACTGTCATCTCGTTGTGGGTGAGCGTGCCGGTTTTATCCGTGCAGACAATATTTACCGCGCCGACTGATTCCACAATGGGCAAGCGGCGAATGAGGGCATGTTTTCGGAACATAACCCGGGCTCCGGCAGCGAGAGCCAATACTACCACCGCTGGTAGTCCTTCGGGAATAGCAGCTACGGCCAGTGAGATAGCCGTCAGTAGCGAGGTGTAAAATCCGTATTTGAACACTCCGATAATAGCAATCACTACCAGGATCACCAGCGTAATCAGAGACAGTCGCTTGCTCAGAATTCCTAGCTCAACCTGAAACGAAGACTTTTCAGTTTCTAGCGTCTGTAACCGAGATGCTACGTGCCCCATTTGCGTTCGCATTCCGGTTTCGGTGACTAGGACTCGGGCATTACCTCCGGTAACGTAAGTATTCATGAATACGGGTTCATCGGCCTCTTTCCGCACTGCTGCCGACTCACCAGTGAGCACTGACTCATCCAGTTCCAGATGAAATGCTTTCACCACTTTTCCATCCGCGGTGACCATATCGCCTGATTCCAATAGCAGCAAATCATCCGGTACTACCTCGGCCGAAGGAATTTCCACTTCTTGGCCGTCGCGGATCACCCGGGCGTGAGGAGTAGCCATTTTCTGGAGGGCTTCAATAGTCCGTTCCGCGTTGTAGTCCTGAATGAAACCGAGCACGCCTGACAGAATTACAATGAAGAGGATAAGCAGTGCATCTACTACATTCGGTTCTTGATCCGGTAAAAAACCAATGGCTAGTGATACGATGGCTGCGGCAATCAACAATAAGATCAAGGGTGAGGTAAACTGCCTCACCAGGATACGAATAGGGTGAGCTTTGGTCTGACGGATAATCTCATTGCGACCAAATTCACTCAAACGGCGTTGTGCCTCCTGTCGAGAAAGGCCTTGGGTTACTTTTTTGGCTACTACTTCCATGAAGGTACGCTAAGGTTGAAAGGTGATGAAAGTTAAGTGGAGCATCCTATGAGAAAAATGATCTTGGTCAGTACCGGAATTTTATTGGTGGAGTCTAACAAGTTCAGGCTAAGCAACTAGTCGCTAATGCTCGAGAATACATTAAGCAAATGCGGGTCTTAGTTTTTCTTTTAGAATCTGCTTAAGCTGAGGAGTGGTATCGTAATCTAGCAAGTTAAAAGCTTTTACGTCGCAAAGTTTTTCAATGAGGGTAATTCCTGCTTTAGTGTTGGTAGCCACTCCACTTACAATATCGGGTTTTAGGTCAAAGGCCTTCATTACTCCGTATACAGCGTAAGGATCGGAAGCACAGAGTACGGTGCATTTAATACAGTCCCGGATTGCCTCAATTGCCACATCCCCGTTGTAAGGTTCCAGGGGTGAGGCACCGATTTCAACCACGGCGACATCGGCAGGTTGGTGAGCCATCATGCTAAGTAGCTTTTCTAAAGCAGGAGTGTAAGTCTCTTCGGGACATACGGTAGAGGGTAGTCCTACATCTACGAAATCTAAAATAGCATCAGCTCCCGCATCCATAACGCTAAGCATATCTCGGTAGCGCCCAGCCCCCGTTAGTTTAGCGCCCAGTATGCGCTGACCCGTTTTTTTTAATTCACGGGTGATAATCCGAGCCGCAGTTGTTTTTCCGGCAGACATGGATGTGCCTACCATCAGAATAGTTGGAGTATTGAACTTTTGAAAATCAACTTCCGGCACAAAGCCCTGCATAGTGGCTTTCTTTCCACTTTGCAGCACGTGTCCGACGTAGCGAATAGGAATGAGGGGGGATAAAAACATGGAACGGGAAGTTGCTTTTCCGAACAACCCGGCACCAGTGAGCACTTCCATATGGTTGTTCTTGCTAACAACTTTCCAGGTTCCCGTGGCCTCCATAGTCGCGTAGCGTTCGCCTAAAGCTCCCACTAGCTGATCGCCTTCGGCGACTTCAGCCATACGTCCGTCGGTATGCTCAATTCTCAGGGTGCCTCGGTAGGGTTCGTTAACTTCGGCCACTACGTAGTCTCCAGTCTGCCAGTGCTGACGGGATAGCGGTGTTACTTCAAACTCGGTATTGGGTAAAGGGGAGATTCGGGTTAATGAGGTGAAAACATATCGTATTCTTTCCATGTTTTTAGATGTTTGGTGACTGTTTGAGGGGAGGGGACAAAAGAAGTAAAGCCAGCAAGGCGGTTCGCTCAATCATCCGGTTCAGGTATACAAATTCGTGGGAAGCGTGAGCTCCGTCGCCAATAGCTCCCAAGCCATCCAATGTTGCGGTGTACTGACTAGTCGTATTCGCGTCGGAGCCACCCCCTGCCATGCCCTGTTCCAGATTAATTCCCAGGGTATCACCTAATTCTTGAGCCATCTGCCACAGCTGCTGGTTGCGGGGAGTGGCTTCCATTGGTAAGCGACCGATATGCCCTTCTACCGTGAGGGTTGCCTCCGGGTGAGCCGATTGTAAACCGTGGATACGCTGGGTAATTTCTTCAGCATCTCGTTGGGTGGGAACCCGCACATCAACCACCGCACTACTTTCGGGAGCTACCACATTGGCACGTACTCCACCGGTAATCATACCCACGTTAACACTAATTCCCTTCTCGGGGTTGTTCATCGCAAATAATTCCTGTACCGTATGCGACAGAGCTACAATAGCACTCACACCTTTAGTGGGATCTAATCCGGCGTGAGCTGCCTTTCCTTGAACGGTAATGGTAAAGCGACCTATCCCTTTTCGAGCGGTTTTTAACTTCCCCGCTAGACCCAGCGAAGGTTCTAGCACAAAGGCCCGGTCGGCAATTTGAGCCAATCGCCGAATCATGGGAGTGGATTCGTGGCTCCCAATTTCTTCATCCGAGTTAATAAGTACCAAAGGAGTTACCGAATACGGTAGCGATAGCTCAGTTAGGGTTTTGAGTGCGAAAATGAGTTGTACCAACCCGGCTTTCATATCGTAAACCCCTGGTCCCACCATTTTTTCTTCCCGAGTTTCTACGGGCATACCAGATAGAGTATCCAGGGGCCATACGGTGTCGCAGTGACCGAGCAACAGTTGTACCGGGCAATTACGTTCTCGTGACGCGGGACGAGCGTAAAGGTAACCCCCGGTAGTTTGGCCAGAAACCACGTTGCTTGGGTAGTCAATGCTAGCCAGGGCATTTTCCAGTAGGTTTAGTACCGGCTCTTGTGCAGCTTTTACCGTTGAGGGAGATTCCGCCTCGGCTAGTTCTTTCAAAAAATTAGTCATGGATAGCCTTTGCTGTTGCAAGTAATAGACGATGGTATTGGCTGGTTCAGTCATTTCTTATTTCTCAAAGTTGGCCGGAAAAGGAAAAGCGTTAGTATTTTGGATAGTAGCAAAGCGGCCGGGGTTCAGATAAGCCAGAAGAGGTGCTTGGTACAGCAACTGCTGGTCGTCCTGTTCCGAAGTACGCAGGGCACTTTCGTGTACTTGAGCCGCCACTACTTGTCCCGTAATCAGGCTGTTGGCTCCAAAGCCATCAATAATTTTGACTAACTCACACTCTAAGAACAGGTAGCTATCCTGAAGAAAGATGCCATCCACTTCTTGAGCACTGATAGTGGGAAGCTCTTGTAACACGGGTTTGCTACCTTGGGGAACATCATTGCAGCGGGGAGAGGCTGTTAAACTAGTTATGATAGTTTGATTGGGCCAAGGAAAACTAACCGTGAACGCTCGGTAGTCTTTTACATTCCAGTAGGTACGGTGCTTGGGAGTGCAGACGAATCCGAAATAATTATCCCATCCCAATGGGGTAGCCATATGTTTAGGGGCAAGGTCATACTGCTCGCCTTCCTTAGTACCAATGACTACTAGAGGAGCTACCGTAAAAAAACGATCCCATATCGGGCGATCAGTATCCAGACTGACCAAATTTTCAGCAGAAGTGATTTTCATGTTTCGTAATGTTTCAGGAAATACAATAGAAAGTTTTTATCGAGAAGGCAATGATCGAGGTCATAGGTCAGGTTATCCGGAACGATATTTTGCGAGTGATGCAGATCAACGCTGCTGGTGACCTGCAACATTGTTCGGAAGCGTTGGCTAGGCTACTTTCACGAAAAATAGATTGATGTTTTTACCTCAAGGTTTGCAGGAATACTTCATCACTACGGCTGAGATTTGGCAGTTCGCCCGGAGATTCTTCCAACAGGTCTTCCGGCCCCCTTACGAATTTGAGGAACTTTTGCGGCAGGCGTACCGGATTGGTTATCAGTCATTGCCACTGGTGGGAGTTACTGGTTTCATCATGGGAGTGGTGCTTACGCTACAGTCAAGGCCTACGCTGATTGAGTTTGGGGCTGAGTCTTGGATGCCCTCCATGGTAGGAATTTCCATTGTGAGGGAAATTGGTCCGGTAATCACGGCCTTAATTTGTGCAGGTAAAGTAGGCTCTAGCATTGGGGCTGAGTTAGGATCAATGAAGGTAACGGAGCAAATAGATGCCATGGAAGTATCCGGTACCAACCCCTTTAAATATTTGGTTGTGACGCGAGTAGTAGCGGCCACGCTCATGCTGCCCGTGCTAGTAGTGTTGGCTGACGCCATCGCGTTAGTAGGCTCCTTTTTAGTAGAAAATGTGAAGGGTGATGTGGGGTGGATGCTGTACTTCAATCAGGTATTTGGTAACCTGGAATTTGGTGATATTATTCCCTCTATTGGGAAATCATTTTTCTTTGGTTTTGCCATTGGGCTGGTGGGTTGTTACCAAGGGTACCACTCCAAAAAAGGTACGGAAGGGGTAGGGACTGCCGCTAATACCGCCGTAGTGATGGCATCTATGCTCGTGTTTATTTTAGACTTTCTGGCAGTATTGGTCGCCGATATCTTTTACGACTTATGAACGAAGTAACCTTGTCTCAAGCGGTTTCGCCCCCAGTTGATTCGTCGGGGGTAGTGATTACGGTTCGACACCTGCAAAAGTCGTTTGGCGATCATGTTGTGTTGCGTGATTTTAACTTCACGCTGCAAGCGGAAGAAAACTTAGCAGTGCTTGGAAAGTCAGGGTCGGGCAAATCGGTATTGATCAAGTGTATTGTGGGACTGATACCCCCAGATGCGGGTGAAATTCAGGTCTTGGGAAAAAATGTGCCTTACCTTGAGCACGAAGAATTAGATATCTTACGGCGCGACTTGGGCTTTCTGTTTCAGTGGGGCGCACTGTACGATTCTATGACCGTCCGGGAAAACCTCATTTTTCCTCTTCGAAAGCATAGTGATAAAACCAAGCAGCAAATTGCCCAGAAAGTGGAAGAAGTATTGGAAAGCGTAGGGTTACCCGAAGCGGTAGATCTTATGCCATCCGAACTCTCGGGAGGTATGAAGAAGCGGATTGCTCTGGCTCGAACCTTAATGCTGGAGCCTAAGATCATTTTCTACGATGAACCTACCACCGGTTTGGACCCGGTCACTGCCAAAGAAATTAGTGAGCTTATTCGGGAGGTACAACAACAGCATCAAACCGCAGCCATCGTGATTACCCACGATATGGAATGTGTGAAGATTACCGCCGATCGAGTCATATTACTATCGGACGGAATCAACTACGCCGAAGGCACCTACGAGACCCTGAGGCGGTCGAATGATCCTACAGTAAAAGCATTTTTCGGTAACAATGATTAACCATGAGTCAAGAAGTTAGCCAAAAAATCAAATTGGGAGTCTTCGTTACGGCGGGACTGTTTCTCCTGGCATTGGCGCTGTATTTGGTCGGCAACCAACGCAACATGTTTAGCACCCGATTTCCGTTAAACACCCACTTTTCTGAAGTGAGTGGTCTGCGCCAGGGTGGTAACGTTCGCTTTGCTGGAATTGATGTGGGTACTGTGAGTAAAATTACTATTATTAATGATACTACCGTTCGGGTGGATATGCTGCTCAGGGAAGAGGTACAAAATCATATTAAAAAGAACGCAATCGCTACCATTGGAACTGACGGATTGGTAGGTAATGTGATCATCAATATTAAAGCCGGATACGGTGATGCTCTGCCCATCGAGGCTAATGACCAAATTGCTTCGCAGCCCAACGTAGACACCGATGCTTTACTGCAAACACTAAGTGTATCTAACGAAAACCTAGCCCGTCTTACGCAGAATTTAGTATCAATCACCGATCAGGTTAACGCTGGTAGAGGCGCATTGGGAGTGATGCTTAAGGACGATCATTTAGCAAACGATTTACAGCAGACCCTCGCTAACCTTTCTCAAGCTAGTGCTAAAACTACTACTACCTTCACCAAATTAGAAAGCATAGCGGACAAGATTGGTGATGGACCGGGAATTATTAGTTTTCTGACCGAAGATACTACTACCGTTTGGCAGCTTCAACAGACCATGAACAACTTGCAGTCGGCCAGCACCGTAGTCACCGAAATTACCACTGACTTACAACGTCTAACCGAGCAGGTAGAATCAGGGCAGGGCACGGCCGGACTGTTGATAAGTGATACCGCGTTCGCTGAAGACATCCAACAGTCAGTAGATGAAATTCAAACGGGGATTAGCCTTTTTAACGAGAATATGGAGGCTCTACGTCATAATTTTCTGCTACGTCGCTATTTCAAGAAACAAGCGAAAAAAGCAGAGGAATAGAGCTGGTGATAAATAATTCTCTATGATTTATACAATGATGATATTCGTCATCGCAAAAGACCAAGGCAAGAATTACATTCAGGTATGTTTAACAAAACCTAATGAGTGATGGCAGTGCACTATTTTGACAAGTACGCCCAGGCGGGTAACCAACTACTGGCTCAACTGGCCGAGGAGATTGGTGAGCCAGAAAATATCAAGAAAACCGAACGCATTCTGAAGACCGTACTCCATACGTTACGTGACCGGCTGACGCTGCAAGAGTCATTTCAACTGATGGCTCAGTTCCCTTTGTTTTTGAAAGGTATCTATGCTTCGGAGTGGAAGTATCGGGATCAGCCGATGCGAATCCGCCACGTTGAAGAGTTTATGGGACAGCTTTCCCTGCGGGATCAATCAGCGGAAAAAGATTTTGTGAATACCGAGCGAGCTACATTCTTGGTTCAGAAAGTCTTCAAAGTAGTCGGGCAATACGGATCGTCGGGTGAGTGGAAAGATATTTTGGATAACTTGCCCGAAGAGCTTCATCCGCTAGTATCCCCTGCTCTGACCGCTCGGGCTGAATAAACTTTTTTCTTCCGATTACTATTGAATGAAGTATGCGGAATCGCAAAGAATACTGGGAGAGTGTGTATCAAGCCCGGGCTTCGGATCAAATGAGTTGGTACCAGCTGATGCCTACCACCTCACTAAATCTTTTGGCGGGGCTTGGTATAATGTCTGATGCAAAAATTATTGATGTAGGTGGTGGCGATAGCTGTCTGGCGGATTATCTGCTGTCCGAGGGCTACCAGGATATAACTGTACTCGACATCTCGGAAACCGCCCTAGAACGCGCTCAGCAACGGATGGGAGCCAATGCTAACAAAATAAAATGGGTTAATGCCGATATCACCTCCTTTCAACCCATTGAAAAATACGACCTGTGGCACGATCGAGCTACCTTTCATTTTTTAACCCAACCGTGGGAGGTGGAAAACTATCTCGGTACTCTCCAGCAGAGCTTGGTCCCAAGCGGGGCAGTTATCATCGGCACTTTTTCCGAACAAGGCCCTGAAAAATGCAGTGGGTTGAACATTCGGCAATATTCAGAAAGCTCACTTACTCATTTGTTCAGTAGGTTTTTTGAAAGAATCAATTGTATTACGGTTGACCACGAAACCCCGGCCGGGGTTCACCAGGCTTTTACCTTCTGTAGCTTTAAAAATAGACCGACAATTAAGGCTCAGAGCGATCGTGAGGTATTAGTTTCATAGTAATGCTGTAAGAGATTAAATCGAGGGTCTGACATGACGGACGAAATTTTGGGAGGATCAACTACACCTGTGCCGATTGTATAAGTTGAAAATCTAAGAAAGTTAGGTAGACCTAGACAATGAACAGTGAACGATTAATAATCGACAATCCACAGGCGAAGGCTGATAGAGCAAAGTAAAAACTATAAATGGTGGACTGATAACAATTTAGCCATCGAACCATCGAGTTATAGAATTGTCAAAGATTAGCAATGTTATGTTTGACGGCATACTTCACCAAACCTGCGGTGTTTTTGAGTTTGAGCTTTTGCAATAAGTTGTACCGGTGGGTATCTACGGTGCGGGGGCTGATAAACAGTTTATCGGCAATTTCCGGGTTAGAATATTCCTGGGCAATGAGCCGGAGAACTTCGGTTTCGCGGGGGCTTAATTCTTTGGCGAATGCATTGCTATGGTTGTGCTGCATAGCTTTACTTCTAGAAAACTGCTGATAAACTACAGCGGCAACTTCTTTAGGAAAATAGTGCTCACCCTGTAGTAGACGGTTAATGGCCTCAATTAGGATTTTATGCTCCGACGTTTTTAAAATGTACCCACTGGCTCCGGCTTGCAACATGCCAATGATAGGTTCCTCTTCATTATGCATACTGAGGGCCAACACCTTTGTGGTCGGATAGTCTTGTTTAATCCGCCTGGTCGTCTCAATGCCGTTGAGCACCGGCATATCGATATCCATTAACGTTAGGTCGACGGGCTGATCAGCCATGAATTCCAGGGCTTGCTGACCATTGTCGGCTTCGCCAACAATTTGAACCCGTTCGCTATTACGTAACATCGCCCGCAGGCCGTGCCGGATCATTTTATGATCATCAACGATAAGTAATTTAACTAAGTGCATAGGTATCGGTTGATTTTTGAAAAAATGGTTGTGGCAAAAGGTTGTTTTTAGCACTTACTATTTCCGAAACTTAGTCGAAAGTACTCTACACTAGCAAAAAATAAGCTATTCTTGGATTAGCCCTATAGGCAATACAAAATAATTTAACTACCTCAGTGAAAAAAAGAGGTAGTGTTCTGTTTGTGTTAATTTAAGCAATGATTTTGTAAAAACGTAAAATGAAAACGAGCCAAGAAAATATAGTATAGTCGTCTATCATCTAGGAGAAAAAAGCTAATAATGGTACTATTATTTTATTTTCTAGTGAAAAAGAAACCACCTTGGGCTCTACCCATGACGAAGATCATTTCATTCTTCCCCCAATCTTCTAAAATTAGGTTAGAAAATACATTTTTATCCCTAAAAATTTTCAATCATGAAACCATTAACACTGCTATTTATCGTGAGTGGATTGGCTGTTATTCTAATCACTCCCACTTGGGCTCAGGTAATAGAACTACCTGAAATTGAGATCGTTGCTACCCGGTACAAATATCTGGATGCGCTGGGCGAAGAGGCTTCGGTGCCGGTGCAGCAGGTAGAAGAAGCTGTGGCCGACTTCGACGTGCAAAGTGCTGACTTCTACCAGGACGAATACGATACATACCGGGTCGCCTTTTACATCCCCGAAGGCCGGGTGCTGGCGGCTTACGACAATGAGGGCCGACTACTGCGCACCGCTGAGCGGTTTAAAGATGTGAAACTACCTAAAGCGGTACTAGAGGCTGTCGCCGAGCGGTTTCCCAACTGGGGCATCACCAAAGATGTTTACCTAGTGAACTACCACGAAAATACCGGGAAAGCCAATAAACGCTATAAGCTAACCCTCGAAAACGGCGATAAGCGTATGCGGGTAAAAATAAACGAAAACGGAAAGTTTTTATAGTAACCCAGCTACAAAAAAAGCCCCTCTGTAAGAGTGGGGCTTTTTTTGTAGCTTCTAGGTCTGACATGGGTAGCCATTGAAAGAACTGGGTTGTTGTGCAGCGTTAATGCTGCCTTCGTCAAATATCAGACTATCTTTATACGGCGAACCTAACCGAATGTGAAGTATGACAAAGAAAGGCTTCAACTGCGCTTCAAGAAAACCGAGAAGTTATGAAAAAGAATAAAAAATCCGCCCCGAATTTGAGGCAGCGTGCCGAAGCCCTGATCAAAGGCAAATCGGTGAAACTTGAAGACCTATCAACCCAGGACATCCAACATCTGCTGCACGAGTTGCAGGTGTATCAAGTAGAGTTATCCTTACAGAACGAAGAACTGAGCGAAGCCCAGGAGCAGCTCGAGGCTTCCCGTGACCGCTACACCGATCTGTTCGACTTTGCGCCCAACGGCTACTTTGTCTTCGATGCCCACGGCTTGATTCAAGAAGCCAACCTCACCGGCTGCCGTATGTTGGGAATGGAGCGTAGCCGGTTGGTTGGCCAGCCGTTTGCTAAATTTGTGATCAAAGAAAGCCAAGACGATTATTACCGGGAGCGGCATCAGACCCAGTCTTCAGCTACCTCCCGCGTTTACGAATTAATTCTACAGCGAGCCGATAAAACAACCTTTGTCGCTCAGCTAGAAAGTCGGGCTTTTCCCAACGTCTCGGATAATGTAACTCAGTTACGCACTTCGGTAACGGATATTAGCGAGCGAAAGCAAGCCCAGGCGGTACTGGAAAGTGAGCAACGGCTGCGGCAGTTGGTGGCCGCGGCCGCCGAAGGTATTCTGCTGGTAGATGAAGCTGGTAACATTCGGATGTGCAATGCTAGTGCCGAACAGTTGTTTGGCTACGAGGAAGACCAGTTGCTCGGTCAGCCCGTAGAGCGGTTGGTGCCCCGTTCTCAGGAGGCCAGCCACGCTCAGCAACGGAGGGAGTTTATCGACCAGGCTGGTACCCACTCCGTGCGACCGGGTATGGACTTGGAGGGAGTAAAAAAAGACGGTCAGCGGTTTCCGGCGGAAATCAGCCTGAGTGCGTTTCGGGTGGGTACACAGCGCTTCGTTACCGTCTTTGTCAATGATATTTCGGAGCGTAAGCAGGCCGAAGCAGCCCTGCGAAAAGAGAAAGAAACCGCCCAGCTGTACTTAGACTTAGCCAACTCCATGTTTGTGGTGATTAACCGGGATGGGAGCTTGGAGTTGATTAACCGGAAAGGGCAGGAAATTTTAGGTTATTCCGAAGCCCAGATTAAGGGTAAAAACTGGCTCAACAACTTTGTGCCCCCGGAGCACCGCGCCGGGGTAAGGGCGGTTATTGCCAAACTTATGCGGGGCGAAGAGTTGGAAGCTAAGTTTTTTGAAAACGATATACTGACTCGGAATCACCAGCGGCGCACCATAGAGTGGCATAATTCCGTACTGAAGAATGAGCAGGGTGAAGCTATGGCAACGATCAGTTCTGGAGTAGATATTACCGAACGAAAAAAAGCCCAGGCTGCACTGTTCAACGCTATTTACGAGGGGCAGGAGCAAGAGCGGAAACGGATGTCGCGCGAACTACACGACGGCCTAAGTCAGCAACTAGCCGCTGCCAAAATGCTGCTGGATTCCTTTGAGCCCGAAGTAGTCCAGTTGGAAAAAGAAAGCCAAGAGTTTTATCAGCAAGCCATTGAGCTACTGGCCGAAGCTGCGCATGAGACCCGAGCTATTTCCCACGACCTGGCCCCCCGCCTCCTGGAGGAGCAGGGATTGGTTCCAGCCATCAGAAAGCTGGCTGTTGAACTCAGTAAGAAAGACGGTTTCTCCTGCACTGTTCGTTCGTTGAACATGCAAGCCCGACTGACCGAATCGATGGAAATCAGCTTGTACCGTATTGTGCAGGAACTGATCACTAATATTATCAAACACGCCCAGGCTACCCAGGTCACTATTCAACTGAAGCGTCTGAAAACCAAAGTGCGACTGGTGGTTGTGGATGACGGAGTAGGGTTGCAGGCAACATGGGAAGAACTACAACACAACGGTATTGGCCTAAGAAATATCTCCTCCCGGGTAAAAGGGCTGCAAGGAACGTTCAAAATGGATTCTCCCCCCGCTGAAGGCTCCGGCGAAGGCTCCGACAGCGGCTCCGGTAAAGGCCTACAGGTTACGGTGGAGGTGCCTGTTCCCCAAGTAGATCAATAAATGATTGCTTGCTTACTATTCATCAATCATCCGTTATTATTCATAATACCAGCCACTGCCTGTTTACTAGATCGGGGGCGAGCTGGTTCTTTTTGCGAATGCTTCTTAGAAGAAGAATCAGTCCCTTCGGCAGTAAGTAGCTTACTGAATTGCTGAAGTATTCTTCTCTCGTTTTTTAGTAGATTCTGAATTACGTAGAGTGCAAACTCCTGCTCCAACGCCCGGAAATAATGGGCGACAATCCGATAGCTGCCCAGTTTGTATTCATACAGTAAAATCAGGGTTTGAAGAATAATTCCGTCCCGGGTGAAAGGATCAGATTCAGCCCCCAATCGTTGTAAGCCTTCGTACATAATGCCGTTAGTCGCTTCGGGGTATCCTGGCTGAGCAATTTCATTCATGGAAAGGAGTAAACTATCTATCGAGTTTACCCGGTCTTTGGTTTCTGCGTAAGCATTCAATATTGTTTGCTTCAGCAACGGATCGGTAGCTTTATGGGCAAATACCTCGAGGTAGGTTTGGCTTTGTCGCTCTACTTTGTGTTGTAAGCTCAAACGTTGTATGGCAAATTCGCGGTAGTGGCACAGTGGATTCATAACCTGATAATTTAAGGTGGTTGTGCGTTCAAGATAGCCACCCGCTCATTCCCTAGCGATGATTTAGGTCAACCTTTATCAATTCTAATTGATGGTTACGAGGTTTAATGACTTATATCATCCTTTTTGGTTATCAGAATGGCTATTTTTAGCATTCTTCAACGTACCACTAGCCTATATGATATCATCGGAAAATATTGGCTCAAGCTCCCCGGCGGTTTGTATTGCCCCACCAGATTTGGAAAGCCTGTTTGTGTACTTGAGAAATCAAGGCTACCAACTGGTAGGACCTACTCTGCAAAATGGTGCTATTGTTTACGATGAGCTAGAGTCCACTGCTGATCTGCCTGTGGGGTGGACCGAGGAGCAGGCGGCCGGAGAGTACCGGCTGAAACGTCGTAGTGATGAGGCTTTCTTTGGTTACAATGTTGGTCCCCACTCGTGGAAAAAGTTTTTATTTCCTGCTCACCAAAAGCTTTGGCAGGGTAGCAAAAAAAGCGACGGTAGTTTTGAAACTTTGGAGGAAAATAAACCCAATCCTCGTTATGCCTTTATCGGGGGTCGCGCCTGTGATCTTCATGCAATTCAAATACAAGACAAGGTTTTTACGGGTGGTACCTATCAAGATACGATTTACACCGCTAATCGAGAAGATAATTTTATCGTTGCCGTGAACTGTGGTCAGGCGGCTAGAACCTGCTTCTGCACATCCATGAATACTGGACCGAAAGCAAATACTGGGTTTGATATAGCATTGACGGAAATTATTGACGATACGAATCACTACTTCGTAGCCGAAGCGGGAACTGGTCGGGGGGCAGACCTTCTGGCTGAAATTCCTGCTCGGCCAGCGGAGCCGGAAGACGCGCAAGCGGCTCGGGCTTGCACGGAAAAAGCCATAGCAGATATAGAACGCTTCATTGATACTACGGACATTAAAGATCTATTTTATCGAAACTACGAAAGCCCCCAGTGGAATGAACTGGAAAAACGCTGTTTAGCTTGTGGTAACTGTACCATGGTGTGCCCCACTTGTTTCTGCTCTAAAGTGGAAGATACGACTGACTTAACCGGGCAGCATGCGGAACGTTGGCGTTCGTGGGATTCTTGTTTCACCTTAGATTTTTCCTACGTACACGGGGGGAGTGTGCGGTCATCGGTAAAGTCTCGCTACCGTCAGTGGCTGACGCATAAGTTAGCCACTTGGATAGATCAGTTTGGATCGTCGGGTTGTGTAGGATGCGGACGCTGCATTACCTGGTGTCCGGTAGGAATAGATTTAACCCAGGAAGTAGCCGCAATACGAAATAGCGACAAAGAAAATATCGATGGTTAAAATTCGACACATTAACGATCTGCTGGCCGAAGCTCCCTTGTTTGAGGGAATGAAGCCTGAGCAATTAGAAATTTTGGCGGGTTGCGGTAAACTTGCACACTTTCGTGAGGGAGAATTCCTATTGAAGGAAGGAGAAGAAGCCGATCATTTCTTCCTGATTCGCAACGGGGAGGTATCTGTAGAGAGCCACTTGCCAGGGGGAGTGCTTACCGTGGCCAAGGCCGGTGAAGAGAGAGTAGTTGGTTACTCCTGGCTATTTCCGCCCTACCGCAATCAATTTGATGCTCGAGCCACTACCGATGTTGATGTAATTGTTCTCGACGGAAAGTGTTTGCGCGACAAGACCCACCAAGATCATGAGTTAGGGTACCAGTTCATGAAGCGATTTGCGGCACTAATGCTGCAACGAATGCAGTCAGCCCGGCGGCAGCTACTAGACGTTTACGGTAAGCCCAGCGAGGCTAATCCATGATAGAGGCAGTTCCATATACCGCGCTAGTTACCGACCCCACCCCTTTCCGGATAGAAGAGCGGAAGCAGGAACTGTCGGATTGCTTTACGCTAACCTTGCGACCATCCGTAAATAGTGGTTCTTTTACTTTTGCTCCTGGCCAGTTTAACATGCTTTATGCCTTTGGCCACGGGGAGGTTCCGATCTCAATGAGTGGTAATCCTGCCGATTCTAATATACTAGTTCATACCATTCGCAACGTGGGTTCTGTAACTGCGGCTCTGCAAAAGCTGAAGGTGGGAGATACGGTGGGGATACGAGGTCCGTTCGGTAGATCATGGCCGCTAGAGGCAGCAAAAGGTAAAAATATACTAGTGATAGCCGGAGGGCTTGGCTTAGCACCCTTGCGTCCGGCTATTTATTATTTGTTAGCCCATCGCTCCGATTATGGAACTATCGATTTACTTAACGGTACTCGCGATCCCAGCTCGATTTTGTTTGCCGATGAACTGGAAGAATGGGCTCAGTCAATCAACGTTAGCCTGACGGTCGATAGTGCTACCCCAGGCTGGAAGGGTCAGGTAGGGGTTGTGACAGATCTTCTGCCCCAGCAAGATAGTTTTCAAAATACGGTAGCTCTGGTTTGTGGCCCGGAGATTATGATGCGCTTCTGTGCCTACGCATTGCTCGACCGGGGACTAGCATCGGAAGATATTTATGTTTCAATGGAACGTAATATGAAATGTGCTATTGGTTTTTGTGGCCGTTGTCAGTACGGCTCTTACTTTATTTGCCACGATGGCCCCGTTTTTTCTTTCGACCGAGTAGAACGATTATTTAAGATTAGAGAAGTATGACTGCGAAAAAACCAAAATTAGCGGTATGGAAATTTGCCTCTTGCGATGGGTGCCAACTTACCCTACTCAATTGTGAAGATGAACTGCTAGCCGTCGCTGAATTAATCCAGATCGCTAACTTTCCTGAGGCCTCTCGGGAAGTTCTGCCTGGTCCGTATGATCTTTCGCTCGTGGAAGGGTCAATTACTACTCCTCACGACCAAGCGCGTATTCAGGAAGTACGACGACAGTCGAAGTATCTGGTGACCATTGGAGCTTGCGCTACGGCGGGAGGTATTCAGGCCCTACGCAATTTTAAAGATGTACAAAATTTTATTGATGTAGTCTACGCTCATCCCGAATATATTGACACTTTAGCTACTTCCACCGCCATTGCCGATCACGTGAAGGTAGATTTTGAGCTGCGGGGTTGCCCGATCAATAAACAGCAACTGCTGGAGGTTATCAATGCCTTTCTGCACGAGCGAAAACCTGCTATCTCGACCGCCAGTGTATGTGTGGAGTGTAAACAACGGGGTACGCCTTGCCTTATGGTGACGCAAGGTGTTCCCTGTCTCGGGCCAGTTACCCAAGCCGGTTGCGGAGCTATTTGTCCGGCCTACAATCGGGGCTGCTACGGATGCTATGGTCCAATGGAATCACCCAATCCAGAGTCATTGTCAGATTGGTTACTAGATCGAGGGATGATGAAAGAAGATTGGCTGCGGCTAATGCGTACCTACAACGCAAATGCAACCCCTTTCAAAGCTGAAAGCCAACGTCATGAGTAAAGCGGATAAAAATAAAATTATCAAGGTAGATTACCTGGCTCGAGTAGAAGGGGAAGGAGCCATGTTTCTAAAAATTCGAGACGGTGAGTTGGAAGATGTCAAGCTGAAAATATTCGAGCCACCTCGCTTTTTCGAGGGCTTGTTGCGGGGACGAAAATACAGTGAAGCCCCCGATATTACCGCCCGTATCTGCGGCATCTGCCCGGTGGCTTACCAAATGAGTGCAGTACATGCGATAGAGAATGCTTTTGGAATAACTGTAGATGGCCCACTGCGAGATTTACGTCGACTATTGTACTGTGGGGAGTGGATTTCCAGTCATGTGCTTCACATCTACATGCTGCATGCGCCCGACTTCCTGGGCTACCCCAGTTCAGTGCATATGGCAAAAGATTTTCCAGAACTGGTAGAACGTGGTTTACAACTCAAAAAAGCAGGAGGTGAACTTATGCGCCTACTGGGCGGTCGGGAAGTTCACCCCATCAACGTGCGGGTAGGGGGATTTTATAAAGTCCCGACCAAGCAGGAATTACGGGCAATAGTGCCAGCATTAGGGCAAGCCCGGGAAACTGCTCGGGAGACAGTGCGTTGGGCAGCCACGCTCGATTTTCCTGAATTTGAGCAAGACTACACCTTTGTAGCCATGCAACACTCAGATGAATACCCGATGAACGAAGGACGCATTGTTTCCAGTAAAGGACTGAATATCTCAGCGGCTGATTTTGAAGACCATTTTGAGGAAATACATGTAGCCTATACCAACGCCCTGCACTGCGTGATGAAAGATAGCCAAGCTTCATACCATGTAGGACCCATGGCGCGCTACGCACTGAACTTTGCGCAGTTTCCCGAAAACACTCAAGATGAAGCCAAACGAGCAGGTTTAGACAGTGTTTGCAATAATCCGTTTAAAAGCATCCTGGTACGCTCACTAGAGGTGCTTTATGCCTGCGAAGAAGCGTTGCGAATCATTAGCAATTACCAGACACCTGAATTTCCTTTTGTGGAAATCGAACCGCGCTTAGCTACCGGATACGCGGTCACCGAAGCACCCCGCGGTATACTTTACCATCGCTACGAACTTGATGATCAGGGGAATATTTTGCACTGCAATATTATTCCACCAACATCGCAGAACCAGAAGATGATCGAGGATGACTTGAGGAAGTTTGTACCGCTTTATCTGGATCAGCCGGACGAAAAGTTGCAATGGTATGCTGAACAATCAATTCGGAATTACGACCCCTGCATTTCCTGCGCCACCCACTTTCTAAAACTGGATATTGATCGTGGGTAATGCTACTCTGGTGATTGGCATTGGCAATCGTTACCGGGGCGATGATGCCCTAGGTTGTCTGGTAGTAGACAAACTAAGAAAACGATCTTGGAAGGGTGTTGATGTGATTGAGCACGATGGAGAACCGGCTTCGCTAATTGAGCTTTGGCAGGGATATTCCAGTGTTATCATCGTAGATGCAGTCGTATCGGGAGCTAAGTCCGATACTATTCACCGGATTGATTTGCATAAGCAATATCTTCCTACAAATTTTGGTGCGTACTCTTCTCATGGTATTGGCGTTACTGAGGCGGTGGAATTAGCTCGGGCTTTAGACAAGTTACCTCCCCGTATTATTTTTTTAGGACTAGAAGGGACTGCGTTTGCAATCAATACTCAAACTGATTGTCGAGATCAACTCACCATCGTTACAATGGCAGATCTGGTACTGAAAGAAATAGTCTTGTAGCCGTAGCAATGTAGCCACGGCCGATTATTCCTTGCCAAATTCCCTACTTTTCTGCTGGTTCATTGCCGGAATAATGTACTTATTGATAATCCTAAATTCTTGGGTCTCGGTAAGGTAATTGCCTCCAGTGAAAACGACTACGGTGCTCATTTCAGGGATAATAACGATTTTCTGTCCGCCCCAGCCTCCGGCATAAAATACGTCTAGTGACCTACCTGAATGGGAAAGCTGATTTGTCCACCAGGAGTAGGCGTACCCTTTCCGCCCGGAATCCTCTCCTGGTATCTTGATACCTGTATTGCCACCGTAGGGGGTAGCGCATTTTTCGATCCATTGCTCAGAAATAATTTGGCTTTCCTTCCAAAGGCCTCTGTTCAGAAACGTTGCTCCCACCTTGATCATATCCCGGGGGGTGAGTTGTAGACCACCCGCCGCTTCAATCACTCCGTTCTCGAATCGTACCGACCAATCGGCAGAATCAACGCCCAGGGGGGCAAAAAGATACTTCTCGGAGAACGCATCAATCGTCATCCCGGTCGCGTGTTTGATAATTTCGCCTAGTACAATCATATTTCCTCCGAAGTAGGAGAAGCTGGTACTCGGCTTACTCACCAGAGGTTTTTCCAGAATACAGGTGACTGGGTCTTTGCAGGGAGGAAACCATAGGGCAACGATGGGGTTTTGCTTACTAGCGTAAGGTGCCGTCCATTCGTTACCGTCTAATCCGGAAGTCATGGTAAGCAAGTGCTCAATCGTAATTTCCGATTTACCCCTGGTTTTGAGGTGTTGATGTTCTGGTAAGTAGTCAAAAATAGACTGATTCACATCTTGGATAAGTCCTTGGTCAACGGCAATACCCACGCAGGCGGAGGTAATGCTTTTGGTATCTGACATAATACTGTGTGGCATATTCCGGTTCCAATTGACCAGTTCGCCCTGATGCCGGGGCGCATCCCACTGGTAGCGGTGACCCGAAAAATACTCTTCCAGCACAAGTTTGCCGTCCTTGTAAATTAGCAGAGAGTGGACTTCTTTATACCGACCCGCTAAAATCCGGTCTAATGCCTTAATAATTGGCACAGAATCCATCCGTACTTCATTTAGTGTGCCTACGATAAGCCCATCATCAGTTTGTTCCGGCACCCGGTAGGTATACTGTTCGGCCACATTGTAGGTACAGCTAATGGACAGAACCGAGAGAATTGCAACAAGAAAGATGAACCTGAGCATGGGTTACTGGTGATCTAAGTCAAGCCTTTTTATTTCTTCATGCCCAATCAATCGCTCCAGTACTTCTTTCACATGCTCAATAATCCACAGATGGCCTACCTTCGGGATGAGGATGAATTCAGAGTTTGGTAGCTGATCGGCAATGTACTTCGCCATATTTCCCGCTAGTATATCTTGCTCTGCCTGCCAGACTGCTACTTTGCATTTTATTTGATCAAGAGGGATTGTCCATCGTTTGGGCAGAGTGACATCGTAGGCGGATCCGATACCGTTTTGAAGGTACGACTCAGGAAACACCGTCGTGAATACATTTTCTATTTCCTTGCGGCTGGCGATTTGTTTATCGTACTCCGATAGTTCCAAATCGCGAATAGCCCGAAATAACCTAGCTGGGTCTTTTCGGGCCAACCGAGCCATTATCCGATTTTGCAGTTTCACCAAAAAGAACAGCTTATTGGCCAGTCTCCAGAGTAGTTTGAGAGGAGCGTTTGCCCCCTGTACAGAATCTTTCGTGTACGGTCCAACGCTGCCAAAAACACCCACTGATTTCAATCGTTCTGGAACCTTCCAGGCACAAGCCAGCGCATAAGGTCCACCGCCCGAGGGTGCGAATAGGTGAAATTTGTCAATACCTAGATGATCAGCTAGTTCGCTAATATCGTTAGGCCATCGTTCCAGAGCATCTTTTTTGTATTCGGTACGGCCGTAACCGGGGCGGTCGGGCGCAATAATTCGGATGCCAGGCAGAAAGGGTGAGTCGGGGTACAGTCCCCAGCTGATTCTCGCTCCAGGATTGCCGTGAAATAAGAACACAGGCTCACCCCATGGATCGCCGTACTCGGCATAACACATGGTCTTACCGTCCGATAGCCAAAGGAAGTTTTCGGTTTTCATGTAATTGGATAGTTTCACCTTGATTCATGATAATGCATTCAATACCTAGTTTTTCAACTTCTTGTTTAAATAGCTGATCATCAGCTGGATTATAGCACTTACTAAAGAGAGCACCGCAATTGTAATGACACGGAATTACCATTGCTGGCTTAATGATCTCCACGGCCTTCAGCGCCTCCTGCTCACTCATGGTATTGCCCGGGACGCTTCCGCCAATCGGCACCATGAGTATGTCGGGGTTGGCGATACTTTTCCAATCCTCCTCGAATAAGAGAGTATCTCCCAGATTCACGATGATCGTACCATCTATCTGTATCTCAAAGCCCATTTCTCCGTATCCCATACGTTCCTGCGGACCTTCGTGAAGGGTCTTGGAAAATGGCCCCATACTCACCGTAAGTGGTCCGTGAGTTCCTCTGATCCCGGTGATTTGCACGTCATCTACCGTAATGGTTTCATTCACTTTCACGGGATGGATATTTTTGACCTCGGTAGTAAAGGAAAGCCCTCGTGCTCTAGGGCCTAATATTAGGTTTTTTCCGTTGATGTTACGGATCATCTTCTGGTTGCACACTACCGCAGCGTTCGATACTTCAGCCACCCGGTCAGTATGCCAATGGTGGTCGGGATCGCCGTGGGTGACCAGGATATGGGTGATTGCTGACCACTCCGCCTTCGGGATTAATGGTTTGAAAAAGTCGGGCAAGTAGAAACTCGCTCCGGGATCAATCGCAATGACTTTGTCGCTCGATTTGATTACGAACGTGTTGTAGCCGTAAAATGAGATTTTCATGCTATGTAGGTTAAATGTACTTTCGGAAATAGTGCACTACTGGTTGGGCTAGGGCCGAAAAAGCAACTAAAATACCAGTGATAATGATCCCTACTTTTTTCATGGTCGCCGTGTTTTATATAATACTACCCCTTATTTGAATGACATCAAATGATTTACATCATCGGGATGGTGTGGGTACTGACTATTCAGAAACAGGACTATTTTGAATTAATTTCAGACATTCGTTTCGTGCCTTTATTCCCTTTCCACAGTAGCCAAACGGCAAATATCAGTTCACCCCAACCGATCATCATTAACATTGACAGATCGTAATCCGGTAGGAGAAAATGGGTGAGCTTACTGATGAGATAGCCCACTCCAGCCAGCCCTACTAAGATCCCTAAAATCCAGGGAACATAGGTCGATCTGAGCACTAAATTGCCTAGGCAAATCAGATGCAGCCCTAAGAAGATAAAGCCGATATCCCATCCATCAGCAAATGCGTTGATTGATAACATGACTTGAGCATTCGCCTCGGTTGGTTCAAATACCGTGAGGTAGTCGGCGTTTTCTATCCATTGAAAAACATCAAAATAGTTGATTAGGGCAACAGCAAAAATTGCGGAGTACAATAACCTAAACCAGGCTGCCAGCAACGAAAGGTTTTGAGAAGTAGGACTAAAAAAAATATAAAGAGCCCAAGCCACTACCACATCCAGTATGATAACAACCAGATAGCTGCCGATACCCATTCGGAACAGCGCCTCATTATCTATGATATTGTTGGCGGTAGCAGTAGCATCCTCCGGTACAATCAATTGCTGAAAAATTAAAATGTCAGCGCCAACTGTCAACAGCGTCATTGCCACTATTCCCCAACCGGCAACTAATGTTGCTAGGTGTTGTGTAGTGTCTGAGAATCTTGCCAATCTGGTTGTTATGACGTTCATAAGACCATACCGGGACAATCAGAAAGACGGTTTTAACGTATCAGTATGTAAAAACCGTCGGGTTACGTTTAATTTGGGTCATCATACTGGTGTCTCGGGCTATCGTTACGCCCTTCAGTACATCACCTTCTTGGATAGCGTGGGCTTCCATGCAGTGCGGACACGCAATCACCTGTCCTCCGTCGGCCATAATGCTCTGTAGGACTGTGTGGAGATTTTCATCACGAAAGCTAATGGTATCCGCTTCAGACGCCATTAACTTTACCCCGTGCACATTGAGGAAAATAGTCACTGGCAGGTCGTTTTTCAGGACGTTCTGCCCTAGGTGTAGCCCCATCAAGCTGGAGTGCGGATCAACGGTTGCATCGCTAGTTAAGTTGATGAGAAGTCCGGCAGGAGTATCGGCAACCTTCGGCACAGTTGCCTCTTGCCTTGGCTGGCAAGCATTGATGGTTAAGTTGAACAAAATGGCTACGGTAACTACCGAATTTTTCATGGTGACTGTCGAGTTAATGGACACAAAAAACCGCTTGCACAATAGTAAGCACGGTGGTTCAATAGAATCAATGACCAAAATCATCGGTGCCGGTAATCTGGATCATCGGTCAATAATGAGTAGGTGTTTATTTTCGCTATTGTAGATTAATGTTCAACCTTAACGAATAGTATCATGACCCAATTAATGAAACCTTCCGGATTGCTAAGTAACATCCCTTCGTTACTGTCTGACTTTTTTGACGATGACCGGTTTAGCTTCGACACTAGTTGGCTAGCCAGAGTGCCAGCGGCCAATGTAAAGGAAAAAGATGATGCTTTTTATATTGATTTAGCCATTCCCGGCATGAAAAAGGAAGATTTTCACGTCAATGTGGACAATCACACGTTAATGATTAGCTCTGAGAAGAAAGAAGAGAGTAAGGAAGAAAAAGACGAATATACCCGTCAGGAATTTAGCTATCGCTCGTTCAAACGTTCTTTTGCTCTGCCTGAATCAGTGAAGGCAAATGAGATTCAAGCCAAGTACGAAGACGGAGTGTTGAAACTAACAATCCCTAAGAAAGAGGAAGTCAAGCAAGCTCCTCGGAAAGAGATTGCCATCAATTAGTGTTAGGTTACTTTTATTTACCCCATAATTTTTTAGTCATGAAAACGATAAATGATGCTTCATTACAGGAAGATGTAATGGATGAAATAGAATGGCGTACCTCACTCAAGCCTGCTGAGATTGGCGTAAGCGTGAAAGACGGGGTTGTCACTTTGTCAGGTTCAGTGGATTCCTATAGCAAGAAACGATCAGCTGAATTAGCGGCCGAGAAAGTAGTAGGGGTTAAGGCGATTGTAGACGATATCGAGGTGAAGTTGCCAGGTACTAGTATTCGGGATGATGAAGCTATTGCCCGAGCTGCTTACGATGCTTTACTTTGGCACGCGAGCCTTCCGGACGAAAAAATAAAGATTATCGTTGACGATGGATGGATCAAGTTGGAAGGAGAAGTAGAATGGAGCTTTCAGAAGCGCAAGGCGGAAGAGTCAGTGGAGAACCTGACCGGAGTCTATGGGGTAGTGAATGCCATCAAAGTAAAGCCGCAAGTAAGTGTGGAAGATATTAATCGCCGAATCCAGAGTGCATTGGCTCGTCAGGCCTCGTTAGACGCTAAGAATATCCACGTAGATGTAGATGGAAGCAAGGTGATTCTAACCGGAAAAGTTCGATCGTATGTGGAGAAAAAAGACGCTGAGAATGCAGTATGGATTGCCCCCGGAGTTACCGCTATCGATGACCAATTAGAAATCTCTTACACCTAGCTTGGAAGGCAGATAATAGAGTAAGAGCTAAGGTGGAGAGAAGAGGGTAAAAGCATTTGGCAGCTTTGAATTGAAGCTAGCTGAGTGCTTTTATATTTCTGTTTTATTGTACTGATAACAAGAAGCGAATATTTATTCATTGATACTACCTTCAGTCAGTAGATTACCCTCCCTCACGAGAACCTCAGCAGTAGCTTCGCTTCATAATGAAAAAACGCACAATCTTTAGTTGGCAAATTATCAGCCCCTGAAAGAGTAAGTCAATACTACTTCCTCATCGGTATGTGTAGTATACAGGAATATTGAAAAGTTAGCATTACTTTTGATTCGAAGGCCTACCTACAATGAAGTAGCTAATTTTGTGCCTTCTAATATCGCTTTTTGAATGGAAGGAGTGCCATTTCCCGCAGCATCGCCGACACGATAAATACCGTCAACCACTCCCGTTAGCTCTTTCATCAGGCTATCATTAGCGTGGTACTGACTCATGACCATTACATTATCAGCTTTGATCTCTTCAGCATGGCCTTCCGGGGTTACAAATGCAACGCCATGATCCAAAATTTTAAGGAACCTTACCCCCACGTAGCTTCGCACTCCTTTAGCTTCCAGCCAAGGTAATAGGCGAACCAGCCAGGCTAGGGGCATACCAGCCCCAAGTTGGGCGTCCGTACTTACCAGAGTAACGCTTCTTCCTCGCTTCACCAGGAACTCGGCTGCTTCCAGGGCAGTATAATCACTTCCAACAACCACTACTGATTTTCCAACAGGAAGAAATATTTTGGTAAGATTTGACATGGCGCGGGAGCCAATAAAGTGTAAGTATCTTCCTGCTTGCTTTTTCAGATCTTCGGTACTTATGACAACATCCTTATCAACCCCTTCTACATTGGGAAGACTAGCTTTACCCCCAGTAGCCAGAATTACTACGTCTGGTTCATGAATTTTCACAAGTTCACGATCAACTTCTTTTCCTAAGTGGATGGGAATGTTGAGCCTGTGGAGCTCCTTTTGGTAGTAGCGAATAGCTTTCAACAGGTTATCGGCTAACCCAACTCCTTTAATAAAAGCTGCCATGGGCAGCAGTCCGCCTAAGTCAGATGAGCGATCATATACTTCTACGTGATGTCCCCGTAACGCTAAGATACGGGCTGCTTCTAAACCGGATGGCCCAGCACCAACGATCAAAATAGATTTAGGGTTGCTCACAGGTTGGATGGGCATCTCACCTTCTCTTCCGAGAAAGGGGTTCATCCGACACTCTACCGGCTTGGCTAGCAAAATATTGCTCAGACATACATTGCAGCGTAAGCACTCTCGAATCGTTGCGGGGTTTTCGCCCTTCAACTTGTTGGGGAAGTTCGGATCCACTAGTAGGGGACGACCAAAGCATACTAAATCTACCTGGTCTTTGGCAATGACTTTATTGGCTAACTCTGGCTCCAAATAGCCTACCCCGGAGACTGGGATACTCACCTGATTACGGATGAATTCGGCATCTTCTATCAGTGCTCCTTTCGGAATGGCTTCGTAAAACTCCTTGACAGAAGGCGTTACTTCAGGATAACCAATAAGGTCGGGCAGAGCGCATAACGCGTACTCTCCGTAGCCGTAAGCAGAAACCTGGAGATAATCGGCTCCGACGTCTTCAAACATTTTTGCAAAAGTTGCGGCTTCTTTGGGTGTGGTTCCAAGTTCGTGCCCCCGTTCTTGTCCGTTCATCCGTACCCCTAACACAAAGTTATTCCCACAAAGCTCTCGGGTGCGTTGTAAGATTTCTGTTGAAAAACGGGCGCGATTTTCTAGAGAAAGGCAACCGTAATTGTCTTCGCGTTTGTTTTGAACTCGGGAAAGAAAAGCATTAACCAATGCGTAATGCGCCATATGTACCTCAACACCGTCAAATCCCGCTTTCTTTACCCGTAAGGCGGCTTGGGCAAATTTTTCTATCAGTGCTTCAATTTCATCTATCGTCAGCTCATTGGAAACCGAAAACGGCGGCTCGACCGGAGGATCTAATCGGGAAGGAGCTACGGGTGTTGATCCGTCAAATGGGGCGTGAGCCGGGCCGGCATGAGTAATTTGCACAATAGCCGGGGCGTGATACTGATGAATTGCTGAGGCCAGCCGTTGCAAGCCATCAATGAACCGGTCTTCATCCAGCCGTAAATGACCTTTCTGGCTGGCACCGAGCGGGTAATCGCACACGCTTTCTTCCACGGTAATTAAGCCTACTCCCCCCGCAGCTAAACGTTCGTAGAATTCAATCAGTCGATCCGTGACTTCACCATCGAGACTGGCGTACACTGTCCACTGGGCTGCCTTTACAATACGGTTCGGTAAATCTAAATGCTTTAGTTTAAACGGGCTAAGTAGGTGCGAATAGTCGTTCATAGGAAGTGATATTTTCTTTCTAAGAAGCAACCTTTACTGTTCCTAAGCAATGACATCAATCAGCGTAAAGCATGATGATTAATCGTGCTGAGTAGGTACGCCACGGATGGAAAGAGTACTTAATATTATTCGCTTCTATATCATCTCATACGAACCCCGAACAGTTTGTAATAGGAAAGTTCAGGTATTCACTAAATAAAGTACTGTCTTGTAATCTACTCAATGATTTCCTGTGGTCTAATGTACAGCAATGGTATTGGACGGGACTTGGGATGAATAGGAAAGTCGTATGGATAAAACGCCATTATTGAATTTAGCTTTAATATTTTGGCCATCAATGTTGGGGGTAAGTTTGAAGGTACGTTTCAATAGTTGAGTGAAAAACTCGCGGCGTATCACACCATCCGTATCTTCTTCGCGCTCTTTTTTTGCTTCAATAATTAGGGTGTCGTCGTGTATGGTCAACGTAATCTCATCGCGGGAAAAGCCCGGCAATGCTACCTCTATGTCAAAATATCGGTCGGTCTCCCGCAGGTTGACTAAAGGTTTCTTGGTAGGGGCTATCCACGAATCATCGAAAGGCCCCCGCCCCAAAAAGCGTTCGGGGTCAATAAAGTGATTTATTCGGTCACCGATACGATGTAGTCCGCTGTGTAAGATATGAGGTCGCATGGTTTTCTTTTTAAGATGGGTATTCTTTATCAGCAAAGGAACAATCTTTACTACTCCCAAGCAATGACATCAATCAGTCTAGAGCATGATAACTATCTATTTCAGATGGTGGGCCACTGTTTCATTTGTAATGGGTCATATTTATGCGATCTACTACTTCCTGGTTGATTACAATTTGACAAAAATTGTATCCTTACATTCATATTTGATAGTAGTTTTTTTTGATAAACTTTTTTAAATAGTTTTACATGCATGTTGTAGAGGTCTTTGCTTGTTATTTATGGTAACTGACAATCTGTTGCTTTTGCAACATTTAGTTTCTTTCTTTTCAAAAAGATTTTTTAAACAACTTCATTAGTAAACGAGTAAGCATAATAAACATTAAAACCAGTTGTGTTGTGAAGCAATCCATTCTCGCCGTAAAATTGATAACTGTTTTATTTTTTATTTCCATAAGTGCGAGCGGGCAACGACCTCAAAACATCGAGAGTTCCTTGATGCTATTGAATGTCCAGACAGGGCAAACAAAGGTCATCCTAAATGAAAAACGACATTTTGAAGCACCCAACTGGTCAAGGGATGGGAAGTATTTAATCATTAACTCTAAAGGGTTTCTGGAAAAAATTGATCTAGAAGGAAACAACCTGGGAAAGATCAGACCAGATATAATCAACAATTGTAACAATGATCATGGCCTTAGCTTCGATGGCAAGACACTAATTTTCAGTCGAAATGATAAAGAAGTAGCCCCAAGAGCAAACTCGAGGATCTATACGTTTTCTTTCGAAACCGAAGAGGTCAGCCAGGTCACCCCAAAATTTCCCAGTTACTGGCATGGCATTAGTCCCGATGATCAAACGTTAGTATATTTTGCTTCCCGTAACGGACAAAAGGATATTTATAGCATCAATATTCAGGGAGGTGAAGAAAAGCAGTTAACCAATAGCCCAGCCTATGAAGATGGCCCGGAGTATAGTTATGACGGCCAATGGATTTATTTCAACTCGCATCGTACGGGACGTATGCAGCTGTACCGAATGAAACCGGATGGTAGTCAGCAAGAACAGTTAACGAATGATGACTATGACAATTGGTTTGCTCATCCGAGCCCCGATGGGGAATACATCGTATATATTTCTTATCTGAAAGACCAGAAAGGACGACACCCTTTTGGTCAGGATGTGAAACTTCGTGTGATGCAACTAAAAAATCGCGAGATCAAGGATTTAACGCCGGTGTTTTACGGAGGACAGGGGACAATTAATGTTCCAAGCTGGTCACCTGATGGTGAGTGGATCGCCTATGTGCAATATCGACAGTAAATACAATCCAAAGAATGCCTCCCATCAAACCATTTCCTACCAGTTATGGAGAGCATAAAAATCATGGGAGATTTTGGTGATGCTTTCCTATGAGCTAAACTTAGATATACCATTTAACAATTGAGTTTGAAGAAACATCACTGCAAAAATTACTCGTAAAATTTTTGTGCCCCACGGTTTTTCTATGATCTTTTTCTAATTAGCATAAAATTCACTGTATACTGAGCTATCTATGATCTGATTTTTATTTTTAAGCTGTTTAAAGAACAGCAAAGTCAAGGTAGTTCCTACTACCCCCACAATGCACCAGAGGATAATCAGGAACGTATCCAAGCTTAAATTCTGAAGGTAAAGGCTTAGCGACATAGCCATTAGCGCGGCTCCTAGTGTACTGGTCTTGACAAGCATGACTCCTATCAGCTTGTAGCCGTATTGTTTACGCTGCCAATATCCGACTGCGGCGATAATCATGAGTGGAATTACAATTGCCAAATCGAGTGAATAGACCAGCAAAAGTGGCTCCCCGGTGGGAGTATCAGAGGTATGACCAGAAATGGTCAGGTGCGCGATGATATCGGACATCCAAAGAAAAGTGAGCATAAAGGACATGAGAAGTAAGTAGCTGATGATTATGTTTTTTATTAAACCGGGTTGGCTTTTCAACTCTTGCTTTGGATCGAGTAAATCCATAAAGGAGATAAACAGGCCTATCACTGAAAGTCCAAAAATTGGAAGATGCAACAGGTACAAGAAGGTTAGTTGAGTCCCAAATACGAAAAAGGTATAGGTATAGGCATAATATAATAAGACGCCAATTAGCACTATTTTCCATTTTAACTGATTTCTAACAAGCCCCCGGTTTCGGGCAATATAAAGCAACGGGGTAGCGATAAATAAAGTAACAATATCCTGGCCTAACCATTGAGCGTTGATCCATTCACCATCCTGATAAATGTCATTTTTTATAGTGCTGATGAAGCAGGAGACAGCCGCCAGAAGTACAATGAGCAGGGTAATGTTAAGTGTAGGCTTGCTTGTCATTAATTATTGGGGCTTGAAGAATGCGTTTCCTGATGATGCCTTAGTAACTCTTCAAGGCTATTCAGATATTCGGGCAGTGCCTCCTCACTAAGGGGTTCATCCTTTGATAGCAGCGTGAGAGGATTCTCCTCTAAGGAGCGATAAAGTTCCAGGTAATCTGTTTCGATAGTGTCAGTGAGCTGGAAAATTTTAGGGGGTAGTACCTGATATTGGTTCATGGGTTGGCGTCGTGCACAATCTCAAAGGTAATTTTAGCATCAATGCGGTATTCCACAATCTGATTGTTTTCTACTCGGGCACTTTTGTCTTTAATGTAAATAGACTTGATGTTCTTGACAGTTTTAGCGGCTTCCGTAACGGCTTGTTGGGCTGCATCTTCCCAACTTTGGGTAGAATGGGCAAGCACTTCAATGACTTTTAAAATACTCATGATATTGGGATTTTAAATGATTGATAACTGAATGAGAAAGGTATCCATAGAAATAGAGTGAAGCGATGATTCGGATTAGCCCTTCCGATGATCTACGTCAGTGCTTTGATAAGGCTAACAATATACTTTAAGCACTACGAACAATAATCAAGACAGTTATGGGTGATTTTCGACCTTCAGTGATTATTATTGGCTCCGGAATGGCGGGTCTTTCAGCGGGTTGCTATGCTCAGATGAACGGATTCACTAGCCGAATTTTTGAACAAAACGAGTATTCGGGCGGAGTATGTACCTCCTGGCAGAAAGATAGGTACACGGTCAACGGGTGCATTCACTGGCTGGTAGGTTCTAGTCCAACTAATAGCTTTCATCAAGTCTGGCAAGAACTCGGTGCTATCGACGGGCAATCCTTCATGGATCACGATCGGTTTTTTACGTTTGAGAGTAAATCGGGTCAGACTCTTACGCTATTTACTGACGTAGATTGTCTGGAACAACACTTGTTGGAAATTGCCCCTGAAGATACCAAAGAGATTCAAAATCTTATTCAGGCAATTCAGTCGATTGCCCGCTGTGATTATAGCCCTACTTTGCACGAAGGCTTTCAGGCCTGGCTGGAAAATATCCGTAAGGCATTTACGCACCTCCCTCTTTTCCGAGTGATCATGAAATGGGGATTAGTAAGTATCCGTGACTACGCCGACCGTCTGAGAAGCCCAGTATTAAAAGAAGCTTTGCTACACTTCTGGCATCCTGAGATGTCCATGATTATTTTGTTGATGACTCTAGCGTTTGCCCATCGTCGTACAGCAGGTTACCCCTTAGGCGGTTCAAGTACATGGATTCAGCGGATTGCTGATCGCTACAGCGACTTAGGGGGAAGCCTACATCTAAATAGCCGGGTCAGTAAAATTCTGGTGAAAGAACAGGAAAACGAAGCCTACGGCATTCGCCTAGCGAGCGGTGAGGAGTATTACGCGGAGTATATCATATCGGCGGCCGATGCTCACCATACAATTTACCAAATACTCGAGGGGAATTATCAGGACGAAAGGATAACTGCTCCTTTTGAGCAATTAAAACTCTTCCCCCCGATCTTATTTGTTTCTTTTGGAGTGAATTGCCCATTTGAAGATGTTCCGGCTAGTGTAGTGGGATTAAGTTTTCCTTTGGAACAAGTTATCTCGGTGGGTGAGGAATCAGTAGATCGGCTGACGTTCCAGATTTACAATTTTGATCCCGAGCTAGCTCCCGCCGGGAAAACGGTACTCACCTGCATGGTGGGTACGGAGTACGATTATTGGTATGATTTATACCAGCACCCAGCAGCCTATCAGGCAAAAAAGGAAGAAATACTTAATCAGATGATACGAGCACTAGAACAACGTTTTCCTAGTATTTCTGGACAGATTGAGATGAAGGATTTAGCAACACCCATGACCTACTATCGCTACAGTAGTAACTTCCGGGCGAGCTACGAAGGTTGGCTACCGACCCCGCGGGCGCTACGAACCAAAATTAAACATACCTTACCGGGTCTAAGTCGTTTCTACCAAATCGGACACTGGACCGAACCGGGAGGGGGATTACCACCTTCCGCTTTGTCGGGCCGGAAAGTCATTCAAAAGATATGCCACCGGGAGAGATTATCTTTTCAAACATCAAAGCCTCACGATAAGGAAGCCCTCGTTATTTAACGAACATAATTTGCCAATCGTTAGGTTTATCAATCACCTAAATTCCAACTTTAGAATGGAAACCATAAAAACAAGACAATTATTAGTGTTAATAAACAACACTTAAAAAGCAAACCAATATGTAAAGTGCCCCTAAGCTTACCAGCCTCGATGGCGGGTTCCACTAAAAATGCATATGTAGTGGGAGAGTTTAATCATTGGAGTCATCAGGCTATGCCGATGAAGTCGCCAGTTGGCAGCAAGTGAGCCAGAGCCACAGAGCACATTGAACATCACATAGAAGGATTAAAATATGGGGTACTATATTGACTTAGAAAAAATAACAATCGATGATTATCGGATAAAATTAGAATCAGCCTATTTACCACCGAGTCGGATGATCCTTAAAGATAAATTGGATGAGCGATTTGAATATTTTAAGAGTGTCGGAATTAAAAACATAAAAGAATTGATTCAACTGCTTAAGAAAAAGGACAAATTTACCGAACTATCAACGGTTGATTGCTTGTCTGAAGATTATTTAATCATTTTACTCAGAGAATTAAAAAGTACCCTTCCAAAGCCAAATAGAATTGGAGACTTCAATGTGATATCAAAAGACTCAGTTGATAAACTTGAGAAAATCGGAATAAAAAATACAGAGAAGCTATTCGATAAGGTGATAACAAAAACAGATAGACAGAAACTTGCCGATTCAACAGGAATTGATTATGCTGATATTTTGAGTTTGACCAAATTATCTGATTTATCGAGAATAAAATGGGTTGGAGTAACTTATGCTCAGATGTTATATAACTTAGGTGTAGATACCGTTGAGAAAGTATCAAAATCTGACCCTATAGATTTGCATGTACGGATTAACCAAATGATAAAAGAGCATAATATTTTTAAGGGTGCAATAGGATTAAATGATGTACAAATACTTGTTGAAACAGCAAATGAATTATCATTAGAAATTGAATATTGAAAAATAAAAGAATATTAGCTGCCAACAATAAATATACGTAATGCGGGGCGATTTAGTAAATTTGAATTTTAGAGCATTTAATTAAAATAGTAGCGGTTTGATAGTGATTTGCCTTTAAATCCCGCACTACGCATATGCGAGCCGCTGATGAATATATTGCTAATGGTCTTACTGGTGATAAAAACTCGGTGATCAATATTTGACTATTCGCCATTAGCCACTACTAAGGTATCCATTTATGAGGCAGTAGCCCGCGTAACACTAGCGTCAACGTATCATTAGTAGGCATAAAGTGTCTATAAAACCTTCTTTTTGGCTTCTCAACATATAACCTTTATTATCATGACCAAAGATCATCCAAAGTACTACCGCGAGCTAGTTGGGCTAATGAACCAGTTAGGAAGTGAGATACCAGGAACGATAAAGGGATTTAATAGTCTCCATAAAGCTAGTATTACCGCAGGGGCGTTAACTGCAAAAACCAAGGAATTAATTGCCCTGGGAATAGCCATTACGGTGAGATGTGATGGATGCATTGCTTTTCATATTCACGATGCACTAGAAGCGGGCGCCCTTAAAGAGGAAATTATGGAGACCATCGGGGTAGCTGTACTGATGGGCGGTGGGCCATCGGTGATGTATGGCTGCGAAGCACTGGCAGCTTTGAAGCAGTTTGAACAAAATCAGCCAGTATGATCTCCGGAGGAAATTACGGAAAACGATATTGCTGCGTACACAATCATCTCGCTGTTCATTTGCAGATTACAATTTCCCAATCGTTGGGTTTATCAATCACCTGAATTCCGACATCGTAGGCCTGTCGGTGCATCTCTAGGGTGGCGTACTCTGAACCGAGTTGAAGCCGTTCAATTCGAATATGTTCTAAATAATCGGGAAGGGTGGGCCAATGAAAGGTGATCCGCCGAGACAAAGCATCGATTCGTAGATTTAGCAATGATTGTAGCAATAAGAATACAGACGCTACCGACCAGGCCTGAGGTGAGCAGGCTACTGGATAAGCAGTTGGGCCTTCGCCCGGCCGACGATCAAAGCCGCAAAATAGCTCGGGTAGGCGTTGCAGATCTAGAAAGAGAGCAGCGTCAAACAAGCCAGCAGTAATACGTTGAGCCTCCTTCTGGAAACCGTACTGGGATAGGCCGTAAGCTATTAATGCTACATCGTGAGGCCATATTGATCCATTGTGATATGACATGGGGTTATAGCGCGCTTCTCTAATACCCAATGTGCGAATTCCCCATCCAGAAAACATATCTTCACTCATCAACGTGTTAGCTAACGGGTGGGCTAATTCCTCTTCAACGATACCGGTAAATAAGCACTGGCCGGCATTCGATGATTTCACTCGGCAAGGAAGCTGATCGCCGTCTAAAGCTAAAATAAAGGTTTGAAATTTCTTGTCCCAAAAGCTCTGATTGAATTTTTGTTTGAGTGAGGTAGCTTCTTGATTAAGTTGATGGGATAGCTTTTTATCACTCATTATCAGTGCTAACTGAGCTGCCTGTACTTTGGCGGCGTAGACATACCCTTGCACTTCACAGAGAGCAATAGGCGGTTTCGCTAGTGTTCCATCCTCGTGCATCACCGAATCGAAGGAGTCTTTCCACCCCTGATTGGTCAGTCCATTTTCTGACTTATGCTGATATTCTACAAATCCATCCCCGTCTATATCGCCGTAGGTATCTATCCACTGCAAAGCGGATTTGATATTAGGCCAGATTTGTCTAATCGTAGTTTTGTCACCCGTACGCTGGTAGTAGGCTCCAGCTAACATCACAAACAGTGGAGTAGCATCTACCGTACCGTAATAGTGCCCAAAGGGCAGTTCATTCAATGCTACCATCTCGCCACCTCTAATTTCGTGAAATACTTTACCAGGTTCGGCATCTCGGGCCGGGTTAGATGTCTGTGCTTGGGTTTGGGCAATAAAGTTTAGTACACCTCGGGCGATTTCCGGGGCTACCCACAGGGTTTCGTACGCCGTCAGGATACCGTCCCGACCGAAGACTGTATTGTACCAGGGTACTCCGGCGTAAGGGTATTTTCCATGGGGAGTATCGGTGAGCAAGGAGACTAAATCTGTTTTGGAACGGTTAATCCAGTGGTTAAACTGTTCATTGGAAGTCTGCACCGTAGTGATGATGGCGCGGGTATCCTGCAACTGCTGGGTTAGCTTCTGCATCGCTTCGTCGTGGCTAATCGCCTTCGTTAGCTCATCCCCGGTTCGTAACTGAATACTATATTCTACATCGTAGGTTTGCTGAGGAGCTAAAGTGATACGGTACTCTACTTGCTGATTGCCAAACGTATCGGGGTGAGGTGAGAAAGTAATTTCAGTTTTTCGCTCTACTTTGTCGAGACCTCGGTACGAAAGAATCATCGTATCTTTTTCCATGTAGCAAGCATCTGACTTCCCTCGCTTTGCCCGCTTCATACCCCGTACTTCGAAAATATCTTTAAAATCAGCGTGAGCCGTAACGGTTAGCGTTATCGCATGGGTCTGGGTATCGTAGTTAGTAAGCTGGATAGTCTCGAAGCACGCTCCGTGCTGTATAAACTTCTTCCGGCTGATATGCAGCATTCCCTGGTGTACGATAGTTCCATTATCCGAATATTCAGGATTGGTGAGGTCAACCGACAGCACTTCATTTTCTTCCTTGATAGATGAGCTTAGTAGCAGAGGGCGTTCGCCATTTAATCTGATTTCTAAGGCGGATAGAAAACGAGTACCTTCATGGTAAAGTCCTTGCACTTCTTGGCCAATGGGTTGAATGTCACCCCAACGATCAAATACTCCAAAGGTATCGGAGTCATTCAAGACACGTGTCCGGTCGTCTGCATAAGTAGAGTTGGTAGAAATATAGTACTTATCATCAACCTTTAAGAACCGCTGGTAGTCCATAGGTACTAAGTGTTAATCTGCCGATTTAGCGTGTTAATTTTTAGGTAGTTGACTGGGCAAGGTATCCTGAGAAAGATCTACACGTTTTGGTCGGGTAGTTCGGGATGGCGGAAAAATATAAGCACCCTTTTCAATCATCTGCTCGTAAAGCTCAACGTACTCATGGGCCATGCGAGTATCTAGAAACCGCCTTTCAAATACTTCACGACAACCTTGCCGGTCTATTAAGTCTATGTTATTCAGTGCTTCTACTGCTTCGGATACCGACTCTACTGTAAACCCTGATTCGCCTACATCAATTACTTCGGGTACCGAACCATTTCGGAAGGCAATTACCGGAGTGCCGCAAGCCATCGCTTCGATCATCACCATACCGAAGGGTTCGGGCCAGTCAATAGGAAATAGTAATGCCCGGGCATTTCCTAAGAATGTTTCCTTTTCCACTTCACCAATCTCGCCTATAAATTCAATTAGAGGATGATTTAGTAAAGGTTTAATTTCTTGCTCATAATATTGTCGATCTACCGGATCAACTTTCGCTGCTATTTTGAGTCTGATATTCGCCTGCTTAGCAATTTCTATCGCCCGGTCTACTCGTTTCTCCGGACTAATTCGACCCACAAAGGCTACGTAATTTCCCTCACCTGCTCCGTAGTGGTACAAATTTTTGGGCAGACCGTGGTATACCGTTCCAATCCAGTTCGCCTGAGGTAGTGGTTTTTGCTGGGCATCCGAAATAGAAACTACGGGCATGTCGGAAAAGTGATTGTATAGGTCTTGTAAATCAAGCAGATCCAATCGTCCGTGTAGCGTAGTAAGCTGAGGTTTTTGATTGATACGTGATAGTGGAAAGTGGATGTAATCGATGTGGTAGTGAATCACATCAAAATCTACCAGTTGTTCCTGCACTTTTTGTAGCTCAACAATATGGTGGGCAAGCTGATCAACTACCGTATGGTCTAAGCGTAAAGCTGAGTGACAGATCGGAACTAACTGAGCTTTAGTCTGGGAGTCGCCGGAGGCAAATAAAGTGACGTCGTGACCTTGGTCAACTAATGCATCGGTAAGGTAGGCTACAATGCGCTCAGTGCCACCGTACAGTTTAGGAGGAACGCTTTCATACAGGGGGGATACTTGGGCAATCTTCATCATCAATCCAGTTAAGTTTAAAAGCCTCATATTACGCAACTCTAAGACGAATTACGATGACTAAGATCATCAGAGATCAGGATAGTAATTCTTAAGTTGAGTCAGTTTATCAATCTAAAGGAGGATAGTCATGAAATGGATGCTTCTGTGTGGTATGGCTCTACTTATTGGGGGTGCCTGCAGCCCTATTCGGGTACTTTCGGACTACGATAGAAGAGCTGATTTTAGTCATTATAAGACCTTTGCCCTATCAGAACCCAGGGACGTAGATCCGACGGATCCCTTGCTTAATCAGCTCAACCAGAATCGCTTACGAAGGGAGATTACTGAACAAATGGAGTTGAGAGGTTACAACCAATCTGATGATGATCCTGATCTTGCCGTAAATATCTACGTGAAAATTACTCCCTATCACGAGGTATATGTTGCGCGGGACTACTACCTACCGTATCGGGGGTATTATCGTTACTATGGTCATTGGGGTTACTACCGTTATTGGGGACCAGGTTGGACATACATGCGTGACGTAGTACGAGAGTATGAGGAAGGTACGCTGATTATTGATCTGGTAGATACCGAAGAAGACCAGTTAGTATGGCACGGGGTGGCCGTGGGAATACTGGAAGAATTGCCTAGCGACCCGGATGTACTGATTCATCAGGCCGTCAAGACTATTTTTGATCAGTATCCCTACGTGGCGGGTAATGGAGACTCTATGATTTCAACCACCAAATAACTGGATAACATGCAAAATATCACTATTTATCATCGTGAACCACCTACCGAAGCTATCAAGGGCTTTCAATCAGCCCTTTTTGGGCGGCAATTATCTCGTGCTTTGTATGAACTGCATACCTTAGGGTTTGATGATGAAGAGCTTCATCAGGCATTAAAGCGGGCAATGAACGCTTGTCTGGCACTGGATTTACCCATTGAGCAGCACTTTCGGTGCACCTATGTTTGTCATCGGCAAGCAGTAGTTCCTAGCTGGAAATTGTCGGAGACCGCCTTTCGGCTGGTATTGCTCAATGCTAACCCTATTCATCCCGAAGTAGCCCAATTTCAAATTAAACTGATTGAAAAACTACGGTAGAATGGCAAAACAGTCGCTGATAATGAGAAAAATATACGTAGGTAGTCTAATTGTGTCCATTTTAGTAGGCTTTTACCTCTTTGATCTCCGTATACATGTCATTCCCCAATCAGTACTGATGTGGGTAGCTTTTATTCCGTTTTTACTTTTCGTGTTTGGAATGGTAGGGCTGGTCATTTCCTATCAGATGAAAGGTAGGCATGGTTTCTTCTGGTGGATCATTTTCCCACTATTAATGGGAGCATTGTTCTACGGTCTTTTCTTTGTCCATATGTTTGTATTAGAGCCCCACTTATGCCCTTGCTTACAGCCTTAGTGGATTATGAGCCTTACCTACCCAAACTACTCCATCTTCCTTCTTGTCAGTGGTGTGATTGTGCGTAGTGCTATTCAAATTTAAATTGAAGTGTCTGTGGAGATAAACTCGGAAATTAGAAGACTCATTGAATTAGGAACGAAGGCTCCATCGGGGCATAACAGCCAGCCCTGGAAGTTTAAGGTTATTGATGATCGTATTGAGATACATCCGAACTTTTCTTGCTCCTTACCCGTGGTAGATCCTTCCCACCGAGAGTTATATATTAGCTTGGGTTGTGCTGGGGAAAATATTTGCGCTGCTGCCCCCGCTTTTGGCTACATCGCTAACTGGTCATCTAACCTAACCCCGAGTGGAAAATATTCCATCCAAATCGATTTAAAAAAGGCTGAATTAGAACCAGATAACTCCATGCCTAAATTGATACTGGAGCGGCAATCCAATAGAAGTATTTTTAAGGGTAAGTTTATTGAAGAGGAGAAAATTGATATGTTAAAAAGGGTAAGTTTGGAAGAGAACATTAACGCCTACTTCTTCAAAAAAGATTCAATTCAATCCAACGTCATTAAAAACTTCATCATGCAGGGTAATGAAATTCAGATGAACGATACAAATTTTAAAAACGAACTGTTATCCTGGATTAGATTCAATCAAGGGCACGTGAATAAAACCAGAAACGGCCTCACTTATCGAGTAATGGGCGCACCTCCGATGCCTAAGTTTTTGGGGAAGATGATTGTAAAATCATTTCTGAAACCAGAAAAGCAGAATAAATCTGATCAACAAAAAATAGACTCTTCTTCGCACTTCGTACTACTAACCTCTAACAATAACACTCCCGCCGAATGGATTGCCTTAGGATTTTCACTCGAGAGATTATTATTGAAGCTTACGGAACTGGGTATTGCCAATGCTTATTTAAACCCTCCCTGTGAAGTGGATTTACTCTCAGACGAGTTCAAGAATAGCCTTCAAATGAACGGATATCCAACCATTATTATGAGGATAGGATATGCTGATAAAACTCCGTATTCTCCCCGAAGAGAAGTGGAAGAAGTGTTACTGAATAACGAGAGTAGTATCGGAAAGCAATAACCCAAGTTAAATCCGCTTTATTCCTTCAACTATGAAACGTAAGCGTACCATAGGATACTTTCTGTTTATTCCGGGCGCAGTAGCTCTGGGTTTTTTGGTTTACTCGGTGGTGAACCGGGAGCGATTAGCGATTTCTATGACGCATCCTAGAATTCTGGTTGAGTTCGGGCTGTTTGCGGGCTTTACCGTGGCGGGAGTTTTTTGGCTGATTAACAAGTGAACAACTAAAATCTAGTAGACAGTAAAAAGATAAAGTCTAACACAATGATGCTTAAAGGTAAAAAATATTTGATTTTAATAATTCTTGGGGCGATTGCTATCTTTTTCTTATTAATATGGAGAGTTGCTTTGGTTGGGATGTATCTGCCTCAAGGAGCAGAACAGGTTATCGATGAAGTTTGGGAAGAAGACCTTCCCGAATTTGTAACTGGTGAGACTGGCTACGCTGATTCAGATGAGGTAAGAATTTGGTACGAAATAGTAGGAAAACCAAAAAGCACCAAAGGGACGATTTTGCTTATTAGAGGGTTAACCAGAACGGCCTTACACTGGCATCCTTCTTTCTATGAGCCGATGATTGAAGCCGGTTATCAAGTAATTCGGTTTGACAACCGAGATGTGGGAATGTCTGATTGGATTGAAGATTGGAGCGAAGAAAACGCTTACACTGTCCATGACATGGCTAAAGATGCTATTGCCGTGCTAAATGCAATTGGTGTTGACCGAGTGCATTTAGTGGGGATTTCACTCGGCGGAGCCATTGCCCAGGAAGTAGTGATACATTACCCTGAAAGGGTTTTAACGCTAACCACTATTGCATCCAGCGGTGAGAGTCGGCATGACTTGCCAGATATTCCTGACATAGCGAAAAACTACACGAGGAAATTAGGAAAAATCATTCTTCGCTATGCTTTTTTAGGAGGCGAGAAAAATGAAGTAAGACTTGCGCTTGCCAGTGACTATGCAACTAAAGGAGAGGCAGAGTATACGTATGATACCAAGAATACCGTCCAACGGATTCTTTATGAACTCCGAGAGCGCAAAGGTTCTAACTCAAAAGCTTTAAACCAGCAGCTTTACGCCGGAGATAACTCGGAACCTCGTTTTGAGCATCTGGCAAAATTAGAAATTCCGGTCCTCATCGTTCATGGCACCAAGGATTTTTTACTAGATATTGAACACTCGAAGAAACTGACCAGAGTTATTCCGAATGCCCAGGCACTCTGGGTTGAAGGCATGGGACACGATATTCCACCAGAATACGTCGGCCAGATAATGGAGCGATTTTTACCAATGTTAGATAAAAATGCCCATGATAAATTGAGTAGTCCACGATAAGTTTGAAATATTGAATAGTGACAAACTTCTAGCAGTGAGAAAACAGGTGGAAGAACTAGCTTTTTTAAACAGAAAAGCGGTCACAAAAACCGCTTTTTCTTGACTATCACCTTTTTGTAGTTAGATAAACTCACCAGTTTCGTCTACTTTTACCCGCATACGCTTATCGCCATTTTCCAATACGAGTTTGTATTGCTTTTTAGCTTCTCCGCTTCTTTGATGGAATGTTACCCGGTAGATGTCTTTCGAGATACTCCAGTTGGGAAACCGCTCGGCGATAGATTGCTTGATGGCCTGTGGCACATTCACGTTCTTAAAGCGTTCGGCGGTACGTAGCAAGGTGCCATCTCCGTCGTAAGAAGCAAGAATTTTGCCTTCAGGAATGTAAAAGGACACGAAATAAGTACTGTACTCATCCTCGTAAAAGTCGGCGCTTTTCACGTCGTAGTCAGCGACAGCGTTTTCTAATTCCCGGACGGGAATAGAGGCTTCTTCACCCAGCGAATTGAGGTACTTGTAATTGGTCGCAACAATTTCGATTTCCGGTAATTCTACTACCTGAGCGAGAGAGGGAAGAGTGGCTCCAAGAATGAGTATACTAGCACTTAATAACAATAATGATCGTTTCATGACTTTTCGTGTTTAGGGTTGGAAAATTGGTTCTGACATCAAGAGACAATTTCCGAAACTTAGCTAGGTAAAGAAACGATTTAGGTCATCGGATACGATGATCGAGATCATCGCGTATTTCTGGTAAAAAATTGCTGTTAGACTGCTCTGGGTTACTTTTACTATTGTATTAAGAGCTGAGCTTGCGTGACACGAGTAAAACTTTTGGTAATGGAAGTCAGTAAGGTTGGGCATTTAACGAATATTCGCTATAATGTCTGTCAGATCAATAAGATAGACTACCTTGAAACTTCATTACGTACTTATGGTAATCTTCACCGTACCGGTTGCGGTAAGTGCCCAACAGAACCAAAACGAATCACCGCCTTATTCGGAAGAAGGATGGATTAGGCTGCTGAATGGGCGTGATCTTTCGGGTTGGCATGCTCAGGATTCAACGGCGGAGAACCAGTGGGTCATAACCAGCGCGGTTCACTTCGATTCGATCAACTCTCCTAACTTGCTCATTCCCGAACCCACTCCCGGAGATCATATTGTGAATGGCCCTGACGGCAAAACGGTGAATTTGGTTTCGGATGATGATTTCGGTGATATAGAATTGTATGTGGAGTTTATGATGAGCAAAGAGCCTAATGCATCGGGTATCTATTTGCATGGTTTGTACGAACTACAGATTTTTGGTAGTTGGGATACTGATGAGCTGAAGACATCGGATTGTGGCGCTATCTACCATCGTTGGATTGATGAAAAACCAGTGGGTGGGTCGCCTCCCCTGACCAATGCTTGCCGCCCAGCTGGGCAATGGCAAAGCTTTCACGTATGGTTTCGAGCGCCAAAGTTCAATGCCAGTGGTGATAAGATTGCTAACGCGAAGTTCGAGAAGGTGCTGCTCAACGGAGTAGTAGTACAAGAGAATGTTGAAGTGGAAGGGGGCACCCGCTCGCATATGTCTATTCCGGAGGCACCGCTTAACCCCTTGTTGCTTCAGGGAAACCATAAGTCTATTGCCTTCCGGAATATTTACTACCGCCCTTTAGATTGATTGGGATCAACAAGAAGAAATTCCTGGCCAGTTAAAGAAAGATGCATAAAATGCGTAGGTCACTTGCTGGTAAGTACTTTGCTGATAAGCACGTCTTGGTAAAGAGAAGTCTCCTCAATATTGATCATATGCGCTGATTTCTCGAACCAGATCAGTTCCTTATACGGAGCTTGGAGCCGGTTTACGTATTGCTCAACTAGTTCGGAGGGCACACAATAATCATATCGGCCTTCCAAAAAATAAACGGGTACCTCTAGTGCTGTAATCGTTTCTTCAATGCTCACCTTTTGAAAATCAGCCCAAATGCAGGACAGAGAGAAGTCTCTAGCCTCAAACTCATTGATATGATCCCAGATTGAATACTCCGGAGAAACAAGGGCATCCGTAACCGTTTTAAAGAGAGAGCGATTGTGAATCAGCCCTTGGTAAGATGTCAGCCAGTTACGTTCAGCCAATAACTCTTTATGATCATCGTAGGGAGGTGGGCCAATCCTTTCTAAATCGCGAATTGCCTTTCGATCATTAGCTGCTCGGGCTTTTTCGAGAACATAGTCGTAAGAGATAGTTTCGCCCACTGGCATGTTGACGACCTGCCCCATGCCGATGTATGCATGCAACAGTTCAGGATGACGAGAGGCCGTTATAATGCCCAGATAACTTCCCCAGGAATGGCCGAGTAAAAACACCTTTTCTTTACCAAAACGCTCGCAGAGGTGGTGAATTAATGCATGGGTATCGGAAAGGTAATGTTCAATGGTTAAGTCTGCCCGATTCGTATTTTTAGTATAAGATTTTCCCGCCCCTCGTTGGTCCCAATGTACCACGATGAACTTCTCTTCCAGTTTCCGGTCGGACACGTAAGCGAATGGCATTAACGGAGAGCCGGGGCCTCCATGCAAAAAGAGCAAAATCGGGTTAGCGGTATCTTGGCTGCGAATAAGAATTGTCTGCTTTATTCCACCTAGATTAACTTTTTCCAACGAAGCTATACTGTTAGCCCCTTTAATTTTAGGAGTATAAGACCGTGACAAGAAAAGCAGAGAAACGATTACCAGTAGCAGAGTCGATCCTGTAAGGATACCAAATATCAAAAAGAATTGCTTGATTATCCTTATGAGAACGGAACTCTTGCCGGAAAAAAAAGTAGGCTTTTTCTTAATCTTCATAGTATGCTGTCTATTTTCTCATTCCGCTTCTAACTGGGTTAAGCCGTACTTTTTGGGTTAGTATACAATGGGTGTAAATTCAATTATTTTTTTTGGTCGTGATTTTCTATTTTAAAATATTCTAATACGCGCATGGCTCTTAGCGTGTTCCATCGGCTTGGTTTACCTGCTTTTTCCATTTCGAAGTGCTCTTTCCCAGGATGTTTTGCTTGCAGATTCCAAGTGCAATTTTTATTACGCTTCTTTTGTAAAACCTGGATGGCCGGATTCATTCTTTCATCCCATTTGCTTCCGGCATATTGAAAATAATCCAATGCTCGCAGGATATCGTACTTCCATCTATTTGGATATGGCATCTTTAAAAATTCTTTCCGAATAACTTCTCCGGTATGATCAGAAAGAAACAACTTATGCAAAAGAATAAACTCTTCTGAACTTTTCCTGGCACGCTGAATATCTCGTGCTCGATATACGTACCCAGCCTTCTGAAACTCTAGGAGTCCTTCAAGAACCGATAGCGTGGTGTGCAACGAGCTGTGTACTGCACCACTTCTCGTGGTTCTGCAATTGAAACCACCGTCGGGCATTATCTCACGCAGAATACTGTCTATCATCGAGCGTAATTTATCCCCATCAGTATTGAAATAGGAAGCATAATTTAAAAACATCCCGTTTACACAGACATCACTATGCTCGGAGGTTGAAGGTCCCAATCGAATACCACCATCCGCTGCTTTACAGGTATTTATGGTCAGCTCAATAGTTTCTTTTACAACCTCATTATTTGGACTGAGACATAAATTGCGTAGATCAAGTAAAGTGTAATGAGTGGAAGTCCATTTAGGCTGATAAAATGCCAGCCCCCAATGTCCATTGGACTTTCGCTCGGACAAGAAACGTTTTCCCCAACCTTCGTGGGCTATTCGGTCTTGTAGATCCTTTCTATCGTTGCCCAGCAAATCACGATGCACCTGGTATTGTATCGAAACATCCCCTTCCAGTAACCACTCTATAACTTGATGCTCGTCCATTTAAACTACAGTTACTTGCTGGATAAATAGTGGGTAATACTGTCTAACGTGGTCAACTGGTCGTAGTCCGCCTCAGGGATATCTATTCCAAACTCTTCGTCAATAGACACAATGAAATTCAGCCAGTCCACCGAGTCAATGTCTAGTTCTTCCCGCAGATTATCTTCGGAGTTGACCGCCTGCATATCGACTTCGGGTGCGATGAGGCGTAACAGTTGCCGCAGTTTTGCTTGGGTGTCCATAGGCTTATTCTTTTAAAGATTGGGTATCCTGGAGATAGTAGGTGAATGCTTCTAGAAAAAGTGCACCCTGGTGACCATCGGTAGCTCGATGGTCAGCCGCTAAGGTAGCGTGGATAACCGGCCGGATGCCCAGCATGCCCTTGGAGGCCCAGGGTTGATCGGTCACCTTCCCTAGTCCCACAATGGCTACCTGAGGTGGATATATTACCCCGTAAACGGTTTCTACTCCTCGGTCGCCCAGACTGGTTAGGGTTATAGTAGCATCAGTTAGTTCTGAGCTACGAAGTCGGCCTGAACGTACCCGTTTCGTGAGATCCAGGATATTTTTCATCAATTCGTCCAAGCTCTGCATATCAGCATGGTGGATAGCCGGAATCACCAGTCCGCCCTGCCGAAGCGCAATGGCCATACCGATGTGGATTCCTTCTTGAATGTGTAAAGAATCATTTTCCCAATAGCCGTTGAGTTGGGGCACTTCGGTTAAAGCTCGAGCTAACGCCCGAACGAATAGTACCGCGGGCAGTAACCGTTCTTTTACCGAACGTTGTTGGTTTTCTTGGGCTAACCAAGCTAGGGGCTCGCTGAGGTCAATATGGGTCTCCAGATAGTAATGCGGAATGTCCCGGTTAGACTGGCTCATAGCAGCCGCAATCGCCCGCCGCATTTTGGTAGAAAAATCTCCATTGAACGCCTGGCGAGAAGCTTTAGTAACCACTTCTTCGGTAGGCAAAGGTTCTTTTTTCTCCTTAAGAGCCGTAACTTCTTTGAATTGCTCGGCAATAGCCTGTTCTACATCGGCTCGGCCAATCGCTCCGTAGGGACGACTTCCGTGCACTGTGTGTAAATCAACACCTCGTTCGACGGCAATCTTGCGGGCGAGAGGAGAGGCTTTAATGCGTTCGTCCTGGGTAGGTCGAGGGGGCGGGGCAGATGCTGCAACTTGGTGGATAGGATACGTTTTTTCCGTAACTACCGATCCGGTTTTCAGGACTTTCCCATTGGTTTTAAGGGCTATTTCGGTAGTAGCTGGCTGAGGGGCCTCTATCTCCTCCCAACTTGGTTCACCCTCGCCCCGAATGTAGGCGAGTACGGTACCTACCGGAAGTTTTTCGCCCGGTTGCACCAGGATTTTTTCCAAGATTCCATCCTCGAAGACTTCTACGTCAATATCCCCCTTGTCGGTGGCGATGTCGGCAATGATATCCCCTCTTTTTACCTGATCGCCCAACTGAACGTACCACTCAACCAGGATGGCGGCTTCCATATCGGCCCCTAAACTTGGCATAACAAACTTACCCATACTGCTGCAAAAACGATTTAGTGGTTTGGATAATACTTTCTACTTGCGGTAGTGCTGCATCTTCTAGATGCTTCGCGTAGGGGATGGGCACTTCAGCACTGCACAAGCGTTCTACCGGGGCATCCAGCTCGTAAAAGACCTTCTCGGTAATACGCGCACTAATTTCCGCAGAGATACTGCCGCTGCGCCATCCTTCGTCAACCACCATCATCCGGTGGGTTTTACTTACTGATGATAGTAAAGTATCGTCGTCTAGTGGTCGTAATACGCGCAGATCAATCACTTCGGCTTCAATACCTTCTTCGGCTAGCTGATTCGCTGCCTCCAGCACTTTGTAGAGACTGGCTCCGTAGGTAGCGATAGAAAGGTCTTTTCCCTTTCGCATGACCTTGGCCTGACTAATATCTACTGGCTCGTCACTCTCCGGTAACTGTCCTTTGCGATTGTACAGGGTTGAGTTTTCAAAGATCAGGATCGGATCAGGATCGTCCAGAGCCGCAGCAAGCATGCCACGGGCATCGGCGATGGTAGCTGGAGTAAGCACCTTAATGCCGGGAATATGGGCGTACCATCCCTCCAGGCTATGCGAATGCTGAGCTGCGAGCTGCTTACCTCCTCCGGTAGCCATCCGAATCACTACTGGTACATTGAGTTGCCCTCCGGACATATGTAGCAGTGTAGCGGCATTATTGAGAATCTGGTCTAGGGCTAACAAGCTGAAGTTGACGGTCATGATCTCCACAATGGGTTTCATACCGCCCAGTGCGGCCCCGATGCCTGCTCCCACGAACGCTGACTCTGACAGCGGAGTGTCGCGAATGCGCTCGGAGCCAAACTCTTTGAGTAGTCCTTGGCTCACGGCAAAACAACCTCCGTAGTGCCCTATGTCTTCGCCCATCAAAAATACCCGCTCGTCTTGCTGCATAGCCGTACGGATAGCGGCTCGCGTCGCTTCTCGGTAGGTGGTTTGGTGATTATCTAGCTGGGTTTCAGTCATGATTTTTCGGTTTCAGAATATACGAAACGAGTAAGGTCTTCTACTGGCTCCCAAGTGCCTTGCTCGGCAAAATCAACCGCAGCCTGTACTTCTTCGGCTACTTGATCTTCTAGCTCTTTAATTACCTCGTTGGTGATTAACCGTCGACTCTTCAATAGCTGAATGAACTGGTTGATAGGATCTTTCCTTTTCCAGGCAGCTACTTCGGCTTTCGTGCGGTAGAGTTCAGCGTCGAACATGGAATGAGCGCGGAAGCGGTAGGTTCGGCACTCCAGAAAGTAGGGTTTCTGCTCGGTACGCACGAATTGGGCAGCTTTTTGGGCAGCCTTTCCTACGGCTAGCACATCCATGCCATCCACCGATGCGGCGGTAACTCCGTAGCTCTTGGACTTTTCTACCAGATCAGTCACCGACTCCGATAGTTTAAGAGCGGTACCCATCGCATACGAATTATTTTCACAAACAAACAGGACGGGTAGTTGCCAGAGAGCGGTAAGGTTCATCGTCTCATGAAACTCGCCTTCGGCAACCGCGCCTTCGCCAAAAAAGCAACAGGTAACTTGTTGTTTATGCTGCATCTTATCAGCTAATGCCAGTCCACCCGCTACCGGTAATCCCCCGCCTACAATGGCGTTACCGCCGTAAAAGCGCAGACTCGCATCAAACAGATGCATCGAGCCCCCTCGTCCCCGGCTGCACCCTTCTTGCTTGCCGTACATTTCCGCCATGATAGCGTTGGCGGTTAGGCTCCGGGCTAGCGCGTGACCGTGTTCCCGGTAGGTAGCCACTACGGCATCTTCCGGATTGAGGGCTTCCATGATCCCTACCGCCACGGCTTCCTCACCGATATACAGGTGCAGAAACCCCCTAATCTTGAGCTTGGTGTATAATTCGGCAGACTTCTCCTCTAGCCGTCGGATGCGGATCATTTGGTGGAGCAAATGTTTGGCGTGATTCTTAGTGAGACTAGCTCTTTTTTTCTGAGAAGTTTTCTTTTCTACTATTTTCTCGGTCTCCATAGAGCGTTACTTTACTAGCATTACCATGTATTTTGACGACTCCCAGAATTTTTCAGGATCGGAAACAACGAGGTTTACCTTCTCGCCCGAATCCTCTTTATCAATTTCGTAAGAATCAGACGGATGCACCGTGACTAGGGTAACGTCTTTTCCTTCTACAGAAAATTGATTCGTTTCCCGGATGTCGATGCGGGTGAATTTATCTGGGTCAAAGTCATCATTTAGGGTTTTGACTCCTCCGAAGATTCCCAGAAAACCTCCTTTCTTGTCCAGAATTTCTTCTTCCTTCAAGTTTTTGAAATCGCCGGTCACAAAGTAGGCGGTGTTGAGGGCGTTGGCTTTCTCTTCATTGAGTTGGATTAGACTATCTACTTCGGTTTGCAGGGTTACGACCGTGGTTTGCACTTCTTCTAACTGAGTTTTTAGCGTGATCAAGTTTTGTTCTCGCTCCTCAAGTTGCTGCTCCAGATTTTCTTTCAATTCGGTGGCAGTCGTGCTTAACTGCCCTTTTTCTTGAAGAGATGCCCTCAGCCGAGCGTTTAGCTGCTTAATTACTTGCTTATTCTTGGTAAGCAGACTATCAATTGCCTGTATGTCTTGACGAATTTGCTCGCCTAAATCCTTGGGGGAAAGGTCATTTTTCTTAGTTAGTTGAATATTCAGCTCGCGGGCTCGAATTTCTCCCAGATCGTCCTCTATACCGCTCATAGATTCCATGAAGTTAGCAAGCATCGAGTCTTTCTGCTGAATCTGTTGCTGCACTTCTTGTCGCAGTTGGGATTCAGCTTCTTCCAAAGTAGCAACTCGACTTTGGAGCTCTTCTCTTTCCTGGCGGTTGCACTGGAAGAATAAAGTTGCTGATAACAGAATGATGAAATAGTTTTTTGTAGCCATGACTGTTTTGTTTATTAAGCTCAGTAGTTCACGTATTTTTCTCTAAAGTAGAGGTATCGCCTTCCGGAAGCCCTAATTCCCGCGCTTTTAGTAATCGTCGCATAATCTTACCACTTCGGGTTCGGGGCATGTCCTCGCTAAACTCAATCTCTTTGGGAGCTACAGCTGACCCTAGTTTTTTTCGGGCAAGTCCTTTAATATCCAAAGCCAGTTCTTCATTAGGCTCTATTCCGGGCTTCAGGGCTACGTAGGCTTTCACTAGTTCGCCAATCATGGTATCCGGAATACCAATCACGGCTGCTTCGGCTACTGCCGGATGTTCCATCAGGGCGCTTTCCACCTCAAAAGGTCCTACCATATGGCCTGAGGTTTTGATAATATCGTCGGCTCTTCCTACAAACCAGAAGTAGCCATCTTCGTCTTGTTTTGCCAGGTCGCCGGTGATGTACCACCCATCCACGAAGCACTTATTATATCGCTCCTCTTCGTGTAAATACCCCCGAAACATAGACGGCCAACCGGGTTTAAGTGCTAAATCTCCAATTTCACCCGGAGGAAGTACTTTTACGTTTTGATCATCAACTTGCTCAACTACCGCCGCTTCTATACCCGGAAGAGGACGACCCATGGAGCCGGGTTTGATGGGAACGGAAGCAAAATTAGAGATCATAATCCCTCCTGTCTCGCTTTGCCACCAGTTATCGTAAATCGGCATTCCCAATACCTTTTGAGCCCAGGAAATGGCTTCCGGGTTAAGGGGCTCGCCTACGCTATGAATGAGCCGCAGATGATTAAGTTGATGTTGATTTTTCGGCTCAGTATCTGAGCGCATTAGCATACGAACCGCGGTGGGCGCGGTGTACCATACGCTTACCTGTTGCTGTTCCAGAGTATTGTACCAACGTTCGGTATCGAAATCGGCTTCATCAATGATGCTGGTGACGCCGTGGGTGAGAGGAGCGATAATGCCGTAAGAAGTACCAGTCACCCATCCGGGGTCGGCCGTACACCAATAGATATCTTCTGGGTGAAGGTCTAACACGTATTTCCCAGTGATATAGTGCGTAAGGACAGCCTGATGGGCGTGGATAGCCCCTTTAGGCATTCCGGTAGTGCCACTGGTGAAGTGGAGAATCGCCATATCTTCTGGGTCGGTAGGAGGAATAGTAAATTCATCAGAGGCCTCCTTCATCAACAGAGGCCAGGAAACTACCCTCGTATTAAGGTGTTCTTCAGCGTCCACTAGTATCACGTACTGCAAGCTGGGCAGGTGATCGAGTAGTCCTATGATTTTCCGGTGGAATAATCGTTCTGTAGTCACTAACACCTTAGCATCGCCTTTGGTGAGCCGTTGGCGAATCGGTTCCGGGCCGAAGGCGGAGAACAAGGGGCAAAAAACACTGGTGTTTTTCCAAGTGCCCAGAGCCGCGATATAGAGCTCGAGGATGCGACCGGTTAGCAGAAAAACCCGATCTTGTTTACCAACTTCTAATTTCTGGAGCACATTGGCGAAGCGGTTGGATTGCTTTCGTAATGCATCGTAGGTCAGATCACGTACTTCGCCTTTTTTTCCTAGCCATCGGAAGGCAGTTCGATCCAGACTAGCATGTCGATCTACGGCTTCATGGGCAATATTGAGTCCTTTCTTTTCTGGTAGGCCGTCTAGTTCTTCGTATACCTGCTCCCAGCGAAAGTCGGCGCAGGTTTTTTCGTAGTCCTGAAGGTGAGGAGTAACTGAAAGGGTATTTGTTAGTGTTTCCATGGTGCTAATTGCTTAAGGAGATATTAGATCAATTGGATGATAAGGTAGGCCGCCCCTGCCAGGGTAGCAATAACTTGGGTCACTAATAAGAATGACCTAGATCATTTTCATATTGAAAATTGATTCTTTGCTTGCAAAATGTAGGGGTTTATGAAATCTTGAAACAGACGATCAATCACATGAATAAGTTATTACTCGTAGTGGCTCTAGCCACGCTGTTGAGCTGCACCGATAGTAGCAAGAAAGAAACTACTAATGCCACACAAACCGAAGAAATAGAAGAGGTAGTATTAGCTGAAGGGAACCGAATATCAGCGCTGGCTCAACAGGCTTTGGGTGGGCAGTTAAAACAGGCTATTTCGGAGAGAGGCGTTCTGGAGGCAGTGAAATTTTGTAACGTTGCAGCTTACCCCATTCTTGACACATTGACAACTGGATTGGATGCTGAAATCAAACGAGCTTCCCTGCGGCCTAGAAACCCCCAAGATGCGCCTACGGATACAGAAGGAAAAATTCTGGAGCAGTATCAATCGCAGCTAAGCAGCAGTCAGGAGCTTCAGCCAGTGGTGGAAGTGCTGGACGAACAGCATATACTTTATGCTAAACCGATTGTGATGAACAATCCGTTGTGCCTAAATTGTCACGGCACAGTAGGAACACAGGTAAGCGACGAAACGAATGCTTTGCTCAAAAGCCTGTATCCGGAAGATAATGCTACCGGGCACCAACTGGGTGATTTACGGGGTATTTGGAGTATTACATTTTCGCGAGAAGATTTGGTTGCTTACCTAAATCAGCAGTAAGATTAGCCTTGATTCCAACCAAGTAAAAAACTCCTTAGCAACACTAGTAACAGCCCGATGCCAAACAGCGTACCGAAAATCGTTTTGTTGTACCTGGCAAGCCACTCAGGCAAATAGATATCAAAGTTATCGTTTTGCGCCTCAGTATACCGGGCCGCTATATCGGATAGGGGGCAACGCCAGCGATTAATCAGTAGCACTCCCGTTTCCAGCACGATCAATCCGATGGCTGACCAAACGAGGCCTTGTTTTTCTCCGCTGATCCCGACGTACAGCACGTAAAAAATAGCCGAAGCCATGATGGCCCAAACCAGGGTGTGGATTGTTTTGATAACGCGTAATTCCATAGGGAAGGTAAACTGTTTATCGGACGTTAATGCTGGAACCATATAATAGCTGATAGGATAAAAACGGCTGCTCCTAAAGTTAGATAGAAAAGTTCAATGCGGGTAGCACCAGGGTTACCCTGATCCAGTATGCGTATTTCCACCAGAATAAATCCGACCATGATCAAACCGGCCAGCATGGCGTAGACCGGATAGACAGGATTGCTAGCAAAGTATAGGATAGCGGCTACCAGGGAACTCCCGCCCACGATGACCGAAAGGATCAGTGCCGGGATGGTGTAGCTTCTAAACAGGGTGCTCCGCAACCAGGCTAAAGGGAATTTATCCACCCTAGTGATAATGGCTATTCCGCCTCCGATGGCCGTCAGTGCCATAAAGGCTGTTATCAATCCGATAACAAGCGGTACTATATCCGTTATGCTTTCCATAGGTAATAGTTAGATGAAGTTATTAATCAGAACGAAGTAGCTCGATTACTTCCTGATCACTCACTGGTCTGAAATCCTGATAAAATTCTCCTACTGCCCCAAAGGGTTTAGGAGTAGCTAAGCAGAATGTCTGGTCGGCTTTGCGAGCGGTCTTTCGGTAGGCTTCCTCGGAGGCTACCGGAACAGCAACAATAATCTGCTTAGCTCCCTGACCTCGAACCAAATCAATCGCTCCTAGCATGGTGCTACCGGTAGCCATGCCATCGTCTACCAAAAGCGCAGTCTTTTGCTTTGGATCAATCGGCTTTCGTCCGCTCTGATACATCTGGTATTTTTGCCGAATCTCTCGTTGAAGACGAGCGACTTCGGTAGCTACATAGTTCTCAGGAATAAGTTCGTGCTTATTGACGACGTATCCGGAAGCACTGACTGAACCGACGGCATACTCGGGGTTAAGGGGATGACCGATTTTTTTAGCAATCACAATGTCCAGTGGCCAGTGTAAATAATCGGCAATATATCGCCCTAAAGGAACTCCGCCACGGGGTAAAGCTAACACTACGCCATCTTTTTGTGATTGATACGATTGCAGAAAGGTGAGTAGTTTTTCGGCGGCATCTTCTCGATTCAAAAACTGATTCATCGCTCCTTGTTTGAAAGATACTCCTCTAAAAAGGCGAAGTACGGCACCAGGATGTTCTTTTCCTATGATGTAGATCACTGAAGTTTGCCAAAGATGAAAGTTGTAATCGCTACTGATTTAAATCATTGCTCTCTTCTAGCTACTAGGTTAAATTGCTCATGCAGTACGAAAGAATGAGCTATAAAAAAGCGAAGCATATTGATGCTACTCCTTTTAACCGACCATCCAAGAAGCAAACCTGTCGGTGGTGACTATTCTTATACTCACTGTTAGCGTTCCTGCTTCAGGAACATACCATAGATTAAAACATTAACCACTTATAACGTTATTATCATGAACAATCAGGAAGCCCGACAAAGAGCCGAAAAAAAGGTTGAAGCAAAGATTGGACTTTATATTCACTTAGCCGTTTACGTTGTGATAATCACGTCTCTTGCAATTATTAATTACAGTACATCAACCGAATACATCTGGTTTAAGTGGCCATTAATCGGATGGGGAATTGCTGTGATTATTCACGCTTTGAGTATCTACAATCCATTGGGAGAATCGACTATCAAAGAACGGATGATTGAAAAAGAAATGAACAAGGAAAGCCAATTAAGAAAATTATAGCAGTTTGTGACAGCCCGAGTAAAGGATAGTGTATATATCATAGGAATGACTTTTTGCCAACCTCTCAAGATTGTAGCGACTGACGTTAGGTTGATCAAGCGGCGGCTGTGCAAAAGTATTTGCTGGCTAAGTAACGATTTTCTCAGGCTATAGAAAAAGACAGTATCTTTCGCTCTAGACGGACATATCGCTACCGAAGTAGAGTTAGGTAAAAGATTTTGGTGCGGCAGGTATCTATGTTATTTTGATCTCGCAACAGTGTAGATGTCAGCATATAATTAAAAATGCCTCGAGGTTCTAATTGTAATTTCACTAAAATTAATTTTCAGGTAGCCTATTTCTTTTCACTATAAGCCAGATGCTTAGTGAAAGTTCCGCAATAGCCATTGTTGACATTATAATGACCGCAAGTGTTTCGGGTAGCTGAAAATCTACAAAGAATACTATATAGGTAAACGATGCAACGATCAATAATACTCCAAGGCTTTTTGGGATATATGCTGACTTGAAGACCGAATAACCAAGTATAAGTATGTGTAAGGCGAAAAATATGTATCCCGTAAGCTTTACAGATGCATAACCGTAAACATCGATAATTTGGAATACCAGAGCAAACAATCCAATGGTCAAAGTAAAAGCGTATAGCAATCTGAGCACTGCCGTTAACGACGCAAGATTCTTATTCGCGGGTTTAAGAACTACATAAAGCGCGAGACCAATAATTGAATCAAGGGCAAGTACGAGTAGATAACCAAAAACAGCCAAACCAAAGCGTCTCGAGTTAGCCTCAATATCGCTGGCTAAAGCTTCTGTATCACCTGGTACTACAAAATTGGCTAAAAGAAAATCATCAACTAAGGTTACGATAAAAATCGAGGTTATAAACGCAATTCCTACAACCATTGCCGCTTTGCTGCTCGATAAATTAGTGACGAAACTCTTCATATAGTTTTCTTTTGGTTTGTTAGATGTTTGTTAATCACAATGATTCATCCTTTTAAATACTTAGAACACAACTTTGAAAACGTCATGAGTAATTCTATCTATTCTTATCAAGACATTCTTAACAGAATTTTACCTCCAGTCATTTGGCTGGTATAATCGTGGATGGCTTCTTTCACTTCTTGTAGCGGATAGACTTTTCTGATTTCACTTTTGAGATGACTAGGTATTTGTTTCTGGGCTTGTTTCCACAACAGCATCATTTTCACAACATTTTGTGTGCTGAGCCAAGGACCTAGCCAGAAACTGTCAATCCTCTTATTTTCAAAGATTAAAAGACCTGGATTCGCTTGTACCTCTTGTCTGGAAAGTGCGCTAAATACAGTAACCTTGCTATTGGGGGGCATAGCTTTTAACAGCTGATTGGTTAATGGACCTGCCACCGCATCAAATGCTATACGAGTATTAGTTTGATGACATACATCATGTAGTTGTTGTTCAAATCCGGCGTCATTACTATTCAGCACAATGTCAACTCCTTGGGCCTTTAGAAGATCCACTTGGGCATCTCTGCGAACAACATTTACTACTTGAATTCCTTCTTTTCGGCCCAGACGGTTCACCATCTTGCCCAGTGAGCTTGCCGCAGCGGTCAATAAAATGGCTTTATGTCCTTCTTTTTTCGAAATGTCCAAAAAAGCACTGGCGGTAAGCGGGTTTATGAAGGACATTGCTCCTTGTTCTAAACTCAATGATTTATTCAAGGCCAATACTCCTCCTTTAACACTTTTAACCACATATTCTGACCAAACACCTCCACCTGTTCCCCAACCAGTACAGGCAACCCTTTTACCAAGAAAATAGCTTGCCATAATTCCTGGCCCGGCAGAAACAACTTCTCCCGAACCTTCTCCACCGGGAACAATAGGAGTGGGATCTTTAAAGCCGTAATGCCCTTGCAGTGTTGCCAAATCTGAAGGGTTTATTGGTGAGAAGGCAACTTTGACCAAAACTTCGTTTTTTCCTGGTGTTGGTATCGGTCGTTGCTCAATACTTAAGGCATCAGCCCCAGAATATGAATTCAAAACGGCCACTGCCATAGTATCCGGGACTCTTATTTTCCCCATATTGATTCTGTTTTGTGAGGCGTGAGATTGGATATTTATAAAGCCAATTACCGCCAGCGTTTATGTGTATAGTTAGTTGCGTGGTTTTAAGCAATTAATTATACACGGCTTGCGCTCTCGCGCTTTTTATTTGTACTTAACCCATAGGGCCAAATATAATGGCATCATCACCGACATCGATAGACTCACAACTTTTTGAAAAGCTACTACCATCCAGTTCAATTTGAAAGTGTATCGTATCTTCTTCAGGAGAAGAAACAAGGGGAAGCCACCGGTAAGGTAGGTCCAATTCGGTTACTTTTGGGTTCACGAGATTTAGAATGGCATACTGTCCCTGTTGGTGATTAAATCCACTCGGTTTTTCAAAGCTCAGGTCAATTATTTTATCATCGATTCTGTCGCTCTCTACGAGCTTAATATCTCTTTTATCAACATACTTGGCCTTATCACAATCTGACCATATCTTATCTTGATTCATCTGCAAAGCAGCTAAGAAGCCTCCTTGAATTGAACCTTCAAAACCGCCGCCAGGGAAAGCCCATGCCGATGCAAAGTACAGATTAGGAATCAAGAAATTGTTTCTAAAGCGCTTACTTGCTATTTGGTTTTTAATTTGGGCATAACCATAAACAGATCCACTTGGATTAGAGGTGTATCGTTTAATGGTTTTGGATGTAGACACTTCGTAGTATTCAATACTATTTCGGATTCCTGGATACTGCTTTTCTAATCGCTGCAATAAAACTTGCGCTACTTCTTCTTTTTTTGCGTTGTAGTCTTCTTTGTCTAGATTTTCCCAATCTTCAATATAGTCCACAGTGCAAATTACACCTTCAGACTTATGAGCTGGTGCCAGTCCCGAATCTACTTTGTTATAGTCTACAAAAATGAACCTGCGTTTAGACCAATCGCCATGGTGGTTATTGTAAATATCCTTCAAGGTCTTTACATCATCACCTTGAAAAACATTTGAGTAGTATTTTACCCCAAACTTTTTTACATCTGTATTAAAACCGAGATACATACATAGTAGTGAACATGAATTGGTTTTTGAACTTATTTTTTGTTGAAGCTGAGCTAAATAAGGCTCATCCAGCATTGCGGGTACTGTAGGAATGGCACAATTTGCTATAACATTATCACATAAAATAGTAATTGGTTTTGAATGGTCATTGAAACTATCACGAAAAGTGACTCCAGTTGCTGTGCCATTATTCGTAATAATTTTCTCTGCTCTTTTACCTAATAGAACACTGCCGCCATTTTTTTCTATGTAGGAAGCAAGGTAATTTGAAAGCTGTTGCGAACCACCTTTTATAAAATGGCCACCATTCTCAATAAAGCCAGAAAATGGTGTAGCAAAATAAAACATGGATAGTGTATAAGGATCATCTCCCCAATAAACTAAATGTGCTATGAGATCTAATTTTGCATTTTCATTGGTAATGTATTTATCTAACCAAGATCCAACGGTATGCTTAGTTGCCTCTACTAGGTTAGGATAGAGCAAAGGCATAAATGGATAAATTAATTTTTGTTTTAAAGGTGAACGAGGTTGTTTAGTTGCTTCCTTTCGCACACCTGCAATCAACTTTATAAAACGTTTGATACCTTTTTCGTCTTCTGGATATTTGTTGATTAACGCTTTCGTGGCAGCAGCATAGCCATGTGGCATCACAAAATCTTCTTTATCAGAAACCACTCCGTAGAATTCAGGTACTTTTTCAAATTGAACGTGCTTATCTACATCCAGCATTTTAAGAATTCGCGTAAGCGAACCATTTTTAGTCAGTCCACTCATTTCATGTAGACCAACCTCTACGATAAAATCTCCTCGCTTGAAGGTGGTTGCACAGCCACCAGGTTTGTGGTGCTGTTCTAATAATAGGACTTTCTTTCCAAATTTTGAGAGCGTAGCGCCGGCAGTCAATCCAGCTAAGCCTCCTCCAATAACAATAGTGTTGTATTTCATAGTAGTTTATATTGTTTAATACAAATCCAGTTTTGGGTATTACTTCTCACTAGATTATAGGTTCAACTGTAGCTAGTTGCAACAGACAAAACGGAAAAGAACGGGCAAAACCTTCTCAACTTTTACATCATGTAGATTACCATAATGATAACCAGCAAAATAACCATCAAGAAAAATATGCGGAGGAACTGTTTCATGATAACTAAAGCTTAATTGGCTCAAGCTACTGCCTCTTACACTATATTTCAATGCACTAGGTCATGCTGAAGGATGATCTGAATCATCGGTCGAGCCAGAAGTATTTCGCTACTTTGCAGTCACTCTAAAAAATACGGAATACCCATGTTATACCAAAGCTTATTTTCCAGCAACCGCAGAGGAATGTTATTACTCACTTTAGTTTTGCTAATAGCAACTACCGGATGCACTACTTCCGGGTTATTTTCTTCTACCCACCTGACGAACATAGAACTCTCGGAAAATAACTATCGAATCGTAGCTAGAAACGTAGGAGGCGAAGCCAGTGCTGGATATATTTTGGGAATCAGTGGTGCGTTTCGGGGAGAGATGCAAACCTTTGCGCTCATCCGGATTAATGGTGAAGGAATGTTGTACCAAGAAGCCCTGAATAATCTTTGGATCAATTTTGAAACCAAGTACGGACAATCGGTGGAAGGAAAACAATTAGCATTAGTCAATGTTCGTTACGACTCCGATGCATTGAATGTATTGGGCGTATACACCAAGCCCGAAGTAGCCATACGGGCAGATGTTATTGAATTTGTTGAGTAGTGAATGAAAGGCTAAAGAATATTATGGAAACAATCAGTAGAGCTAATTTACGCGAACTACAACCTGACGAAAAAAGAAGGTACGGCTTATCAGCAGGAGTTAAGGTAATTGGTCCTCAGCTCGCTGGCGATTTACGTTGGAATCAAAACATCTGCTCGGGCTTCATTATTTCAACCGTAAATGGAAAGGCAGTTACCGGCTTATCTAATTTTAAGCGGCTGCTAAAAACCGGACAGGGTTTATTCGTAGGTGGCATGTACCCCGACGGCACCCACGATACTTACTATATTGATTAGGGTATTCATGGTAGGTTACTAATCAAGCATTAAGACCTTGCTTCCCCACCCCATTTACTGACTTACCTCTTTTCATGGGAATATTAAATAATATCTACAACGGAAAAAAAGCAGTAATAGCAGAACTAGGCAAAGATAGCCTGTGCCATCTTACGACCGAAGTTTGTTGAAGACATTGTGACACTAAGGTAGGTTGTGCTATCGAACTATTAGATGTGAAAAAGAGGTAGCTTGAAACTACCCCTTTTATTCACTAGATGATTTAATGAAATTACTCTCCAACCCAATTATTTATTGCTTGACCATCAACTTTTTGACCATTCGCCGCCCTTGGGTCTGTATAGCCACCAGATAGGTTCCGGCGGGTTGCCCATCCAACTGAACTGATTCCATAACATTGCCCATACCCTGCTGGCGGAACACCTCCCGACCATAAAGATCATACAGTTGCAGTATGTAGGTTTGATCCTTCAGTAGCGGCAGATTGACTTCTACGTAGCTTTGCGCCGGGTTAGGATAAACCAGCAAACTACCCCCGTCTAAATCGGACAGCCCAAACTCAGTAAAGATAGCACTGGCATTTTGCTTGTCAGATTTTGATTGAGCAACCCGTGCATTTCCGTCGCTATTGATTTGAAACTGAATTTGCGCGGGGCTACCTGATATGCCAGTGGCATTAGGGCCCGAGTATGGGGTTGCTACTACCGTATACGTCCCTACGGCTAGTGTTTCACCGTCAAAATCTCCGTTATCATCACCAAAGCTAGCGAAAGGAGCCACACTCTCGTTTTTGGAAGTCGCCAAACCAGGTCCGGTTACCTGAATGTTGAAACTACCTACTGGCTCAGCCGGAATTACTTCGATAGCTAGTTTGCTACTAGGTAGGCTAGCTTGGCTTAGCTGCGTGCCATCCGTCAAATCCATAATCGGCTGATCGGTATCAGCATCCACCAATCGGAAAGCGATGTCATCAGGACTAAGAACCTCTTCTACCACAATTGTTTGGGAGGAGAAACTGGAACAGTCTGTGGACAAATCGGTCACGGTCAGCGTGACAGTATATTCTCCCACTTCCGTGTAGGTGTGTGTTGTGCTGAAATCCGTCACCCGGCGGACGCCATCCCCAAAATCAAACAGATAATTGTAATCAGGATTGTCCTCGTCCGCTACAAAGCTAATTTCTAAGGGTACCTTACCGGAGGTAGGCATAGCGGTGAACTGAGACGAAGGTGGTACGCAGGACTCAATTTCCAGGGTAAGTTCTACGGGTGCCCCCGCCGTACCGGCAGCATTTCTTCCGGAGTAGGCCGTAGCTGTAATGAGATAGATGCCCTCGCTGAATTCTTCACCCAAAATATCATCTCCATTATCTCCAAAGGCGGAGTAGGGCGCTACGTGTTCAATCATACTGGTGCTGATACCCGGTCCTTCTACCTGAACCCGAATGCTACCGGCTTCTCCAGAATGTATTGCTTCAATACCCAGGTTGTCTTCCGGTATTTCTGTAGTGTTAACGGTTAGTCGGTTGGTGAATATGCGATCATCAAATAGTCGTACCTCCGTTGCCGCATCCACTAATTTAAAGCCGGCAATGCTTAAATCAGGAACTGTCTCACTGATTTCAAAGCTGATTTCACCGGGGGTACCAGGAACACCGGTAGCATTAGGTCCCGAATACGGGGTTGCGGTTACGGTGTAGCTGCCTATACCTAGTGCCTTACCGCGGAAGTCCCCATTATCGTCGCCAAAGCTGGCATAGGGAGGGGCGCTTTCATTTTTAGAGTTAAACAAACCGGGTCCAACAACTCTAATCTTAAAACTACCCACCACGCCCGCCGGGATGACCTCAATAGCTAGACTGCTGGAGAGACCCTGGGCTGGGATCTGAGCTCCGTTGGACAGATCAGCAATGGCGGCATCAGTCTCGGCATCAATTAGCCGGAAAGCGATACCAGGGGTAGGCTCGGCGACCACGGTGATGCTGGTAGAAGCCGCCCCGCCATTTCCGTCATCATCCCGGACATTGAGCAGCACATCGTATTGACCAGCAGCTGCATAGGTATGGGTAACCGTGGGCGAAGTGCTTTCAACGCGAGTACCATCCCCGAAGATGAAAATATATTGCGTGATTTCACCGTCCTCGTCGGTAGAACCACTGGCATCAAATAGTACGGTGAGGGGAACTGACCCGAGTATGGGTGTTGCGGTGAGTCGGGCGATAGGAGCGATGGGAGGCTCGAGGAACTCAAAGGATATCTCCACAGGTTCTCCGGGTACTCCAGTAGCGTTCCCCCCCGAGTAGGGCGTGGCTTTGACGTGATAGACTCCTACTGCTGACGGCATACCCTTAAAATCTCCGTTTTCGTCACCAAAGCTGGAGTAAGGGGCAGCACTCTGGTTGCGGGTACTTTGGATACCAGGCCCTGTAACTTCAATACGGATACTTCCGACGGGATTACGAGGAATGGCCTCGATCGCTATACTGGTGGGGAGCTCTACAAACGAGGTAAAAAAACCATCGAATAGGTCAAGAGTCGGTTGATCGGTGTCAGCATCAATCAACCGAAAGGTGATGCTGGGCTGTTCCATCACTTTAATGAGCCAAAAGTCATTTCCTCCCTTACTGTCTTCACTTTTATCTCCCGAAATATTAGAATTAGACCACCCGTATACAATAAACTCATCGTCTGCAGTAGGAGTAGTTAGCCCCGCAATTTCATCACCACTTCCTCCTAGTGCTTTATCCCATACTATATTGCCATCAGCATCAATTTTGATGAGCCACGAATCAGACCCCCCTTTACTATTCTCACTCTTCTCTCCGGAAGCATCCGACTCGGATCGACCAGTTAACAGATAACCACCGTCAGCCAAAGCAAGAGGTAGAATCCCAAAATCAAGTGCATTTCCTCCGTAAGTCTTATCCCATTGTTTATTACCACTGCCATCAATTTTGACAACCCAATAGTCAGCATTACCTCGACTATTTTGAGTCTTATCCCCCGAGGCATCAGAAGTAGAAAAACCATTTATTAGGTAACCGCCATCACTAGTCATTGCCATTCGCCGACCTGAATCCCGGCTTGTCCCTCCGAAGGTCTTGTCCCAGACCTTATTTCCGTTCGCATCAATCTTGACAATCCAGTAGTCCCTATCTCCTCGGCTATTCTCACTTTTATCCCCCGATGTATCGGATTGGGAGTCTCCGCTCAAAAGATAACCACCATCGGCCGTAGGTAAAATATCGGCAAAACCATCGTCATTACCACTTCCCCCTAGTGTTTTGTCCCAGACTTTATTACCATTCACATCAATCTTGACAATCCACCAGTCATTACTTCCTTTGCTATTCTCGCTCTTATCCCCCGATGCATTAGAAGAAGAAAAACCTCCCAGTAGGTACCCACCATCCGAGGTAGTAGCCACCCGGTTAAGCTGATCCGTACCACTTCCGCCGTAAGTTTTGTCCCAGACTTTATTGCCGTCAGCATCAATTTTTACGACCCAGTAATCATTTCCACCTCTACTGGCTTCACTCTTATCTCCAGAGACCCCCGACTGTGACCACCCAACCAAAAGATAGCCACCATCAGCGGTAGCGACGGCGTTTTGAAGGATTTCAAACTGATCCCCACCAAAAGTTTTGTCCCATTGCTTCTGGCGATTCGCATCAAGTTTCACGATCCAGTAGTCACGACTTCCTCGGCTATCCTCGCTTTTATCCCCCGAAATATTAGATTCAGAAGCCCCAGCAAGAAGATACCCACCATCAGAGGTAGAGGTAACGAACCCTAGTGCATCATAACTGCTGCCCCCTATGGTTTTATCCCATAGTACGTCCACTTGGGCAAAGACTGAATAAGTAGTGGCTAAACAACCTAGGCTGAGTAGCCAAATCCGATAGTACAAACGTGTGTTCATAGTTATTATGGTTTAAATGAATAAAAAATGATCAACTTGTCTCAGGTGACTCATAATGGAAGTGAAGAAGGGAGTTAGTGTTACCCCTCCTGATGTGTATAAAAAGTAAAATTAAACCTCTATGGGCAACCTCTCAGCTTTCCAAGCTAGACACTGCAATTCATTCCACAGAGACTTTAGTATGAAGGTACCTATTTTGTCACTTTCATGCGATGAGGTTTATTACCGTAGCTGATGATCTAGATCACTGCATTTATTAAAAAGTATTTGTGAAGCTTCTCAGAAAATGATTGATGTCTACTGCAAGGCCATTGGTCTTTGCTGCTATCTGTGGTCTAATTGGAACCTTCCTCTTGTCAATAGTAGATAAATAGACGAGGTGTTACATCATACACACTTCGTCTATTACATTTTTATTAGCTAGCGTTTCACTAAGCGTATGTCTGATCGAGGATATCCGTTATGGGCTACCTTCAGAACATACATGCCGGGCAGGAAACGATCCATCGGAATAGCAATCTCAGATTGCGGTATGGGTAATGAATACTGATGATTATATACCGGAAATCCTAGATGATCGTACAACCGCACTTCCAAAACACCTGTGGTAAACTCTTCACTCAATTCTAAAGTGACTGAAGAAATGACTGGGTTTGGGTAAATCTTCAGCGAATCCTGAGCAGGTAGAATAGCTTCCGCTATGGCGATATTTTCCAGGCTAGCAGCAGGAGAAGTAAAGGCAGGAGAGTTATATCCTAAACTGGCCAAAAAGAAACCATCTTGTTCGATGTCATCAAAAGTTGCCCCCACACCGAAGGCAGCCCGTCCGGTAAGGCGGAGCTGATCTTCAGCTAACACACTGATATCAACTGGGGCATCACTTCCCGTCCCTCCGGCAGTTTTTATCCAACGTAACGCTCCCTTTGAGTCAAATTTACTGACAATAATATCTTCTTTACCCTTTGAGGTTAGCATTACCGCACCTACTTGTGTCTGATCGGTAAAAGTTGCCGTCACGTAGCTATTGCCCGCTGCATCGGTAACTAAACTTGGAGCTGTGGTTGACCCTTCAAACCATTGTTTTGCCCAACTGATGCTTTCACTGGTTGCATCTTTCATTAATTTAGCGACAAATAACCCGGTATTCAGCGGGGTTTGGGCTAGTTCACCCATTCCTTCCCAGGATCCAGTTACATAAATACTTCCTTGGTCGTCATGATCAATATCGAAGATTTCAACTCTTTGATCATTATCAATGATATGGGTCTTTATGAGCGACCCTGAAGCATCAAACTGAATGATGAAGCTATCAAAATCATTCCCAGTAGCTGTGGAGTATGTGTCTCCGCCTATCGTAATCGTACCCCGTAAGGTGCCTGCTAAATAATTATTTCCATTGGTGTCAGCCGTAGCAGCATTTATCTCAGCAACATCATTACTAGAAAAGCTTTTTGCCCATAACGCAGTGCCATCGGAGTCAAATTGCACCTGAAAACGATTGCCCGTATCAAGGGTAAAGTCGCCGAACCGGATAAATGAACCATTAAAACTACCACTGAGATACAGGCGATCTTGATGGTCAATTGCTAGAGCTGATCCTGAAGCGAAAGTTCTAGAAAGTCCATTACTTTCTCCTAACCGAAACCACATTAATGAACCTTCAGTGTCGAATTTGGCAATAAATGCATCTTCTTCCCAAAACTGGGATGTGAAACATGAATCTCCAAAACAAATAAAATCAAAGGAGCCAGCCAAGTAGAGATGACCTTGGCTATCGGTTACAGCATCTACGATGGAAACTATTCCCGATGAAAAGCCTCTACTCCACAGCCTGCTTCCCAGTGCATCATACTTGGCGATAGTCGCAAAATCAGTAAGACTTTCAACGGTATAGCTATTTCCCTGAACATCTGTAGCGAGTACTCGCGTGCTAGCCGCATCATCGAGATCTTCACTCACCCACTGCCAGTCAGGAGCCGATGACAGCAGTGGCGAATCAATACCCGCTTTATAATTCTGTAGCACCTGGGCGGGAGAAAGTGCTTGGTTATAAACCGCCACTAAGTGGTAATCTCCTAGCCAAGGGCGTTCGCCACCAATTTCGTTCGCTAGTGCAAAATGATAATCACTTCGCCAGGAAGAAAAATCGCCTGACCGGGTACCCCTTACTCCACCCAGACCATTGACGTAGAGCCTTTCGGAGCCGTCCGCAGCGTGAGTGAATACAATATGTTGCAACTGCGAGTAGTCATCAAGAATTTCGTCAATATCGGCGGATAGGCTAGGAATTCCGTTCTCATTATTCTCAGTGGTGTTGAGGCGGGCAATGTAAGTAAAAGCATCCCCACTTCCCGGTTCCTGACCGAGGGTAAACGCTCGTTGACTGGTATTACGTGACAGCGTCGCTATTCTGGCGGGGCCACCAAGCTCAGGATCAGAAGTTTTAATCCAGGCTTCTATAGTCACCTCATTTGTTTGCTTACAGGCTTGAATCAACTTCTTAGCCCGTTTGTTAGATTCAATCATGGTGGGTTGGTCAATACGCAATACGCCATTCCCTAACCAGGTAACTGCCGACTCATCGCCAATGGTAAGGTTCAAGGGAGTACCTACGCCAGAAACATCTTTAATCACTTTTCCCGAACCTTCTTGGAAGGTGTATAGTACCTGTAAACTCTCGGTTACCCGCTTTGGTAACGGGGGCTCTTGGGAGAGCATCGCCACAAAAGGGCCACTAGCGGGTGCAGATCGCCCATCATCAAGAGGTATGGTTCTTGCAAATCCACTAATGCGTAGGTTGTTATCGCCAATAACCTCAATAGCATTCACTTTGGTGAACCAGGCAAACCGTAAGGCACTCAATTGCTTGGTCCAAATTGATTTTCCGTCTATATCCAGCTTAGAGATAATTGCGTCTACATCCTCCGGATTATTAAATATCAGACCTTCATCTAGACTATTGAATACCACATTGCCTACGGCAGCGATACCTTGGAAGTTGTACGCGACATACAGATGATCGTTCTGAAACGTTAATGCTCCGTCACGCTCGCCCCTAGTGAAATATTGATAAGTAAATGGATGAACCCAGGTCGGTTCCCCTTGACTGTTGTATTTGACCAAGAAGTCACGGGAGTTAAGATTGATACCTAAAAGCGACCCTCCTCCTTCTGCATAGTCCGATAGAATATAAAGATTATCTTGCTTATCAACGGCTAGATCATGAATCCGAAGAGCTCCATCATTCTCGATTTCTTCGGCCCACATCAGTCCCCCTCCTGAATTGTATTTCGCCAGAAAACCGTCTTGTTCAGACGTATTTTCTCGAGTGGAAAATGAAATACCACCAAAGCGCACATTTCCCTGAAATGCTCCTGTGATGTATATGTTCTGGGTTGCCCCTACCTGTAATCCGTCGAGTGCATGGGTAAAGTAATTATCTTCACTAAAATTACCCCCTGCCTGCGCCCAAAGTACTTCACCGGTCGAATTGTACTTAGCCAAAAACATATTACCTGACTGCTGAGATACAGCGGTGCCATCTAGTGTAATATCTGACCCTCGGAAAAAGCCATTGACATAGACATGCCCATCTTTATCTAGGGCAATTTTATCACCTCGGGCATTTAACTCGAAGTTGCTCAGTGATCCCTCTAGCTTTCCATCTTGAAACCAGAGTAAACCTCCCTCTTCATCAAACTTTGCTAGGAAAAAAGTATAGTTAGTTGAAGAAAAATTTTGACCATCTAGCAAAATATCATCGTAGTAGCCAGTTAAATAAATATGGTTTTGGGAATCAATAGCCACATCAGAAACATGAAATAATACATCCTGGGTGACACCCTCTGCTCCCAGTTGCTTAGCCCATAGCAGGTGACCATATGTGTCATACTTAGCCAGAAAATAGATATTATCGAATTCACCTACTGTTTCTCGATACTCAAAGTAACCCGAAACATAGGTATTTCCTGATTCATCGGTAGCTAAATCAAAATCAGCCAATTCGTACCCGTACCAATCCAGTTCAAAATCAAATTCTTCAATTTTAGTGGCCCACTGAAAATCTGGGGCACGCTGTACTAATTCCGAACCTAGCGAAGCAGCTTGGTAGTTTTGTTGTACTTGCTGAGGAGAAATAGCCTGATCATAGATGGCAGCCATGTAATATGTACCTAACCAGGGACGGTCTCCTCCTACTTCATTAGCTAGTCCCAACTGGTAGTCATTACGCCAACTACTGGTAGTTCCCATCCGGGTTTGGCTTGCTACCTCTTGACCATCTATGTAAATCTTCTCAGTACCATCGGCGGCGTGAGTAAATACCACATGCTGTATCTGCAACTCTTCATATGGTTCTTGGATAGTGAATGCGGGAGCACCATAGGAATTATTCCCGCTAGTATTAAACCGAGTAAGATATTCATAATTACTCGTATTGCTAGTCTGACCTAGCAATGCTGCGCTTTCGGTACGGGTTTGCGACAGCGTTATAATTCGGGCTGGGCCGTTTTGATTTATTGTAGCAGGCCGTATCCAAGCCTCAAGTGTTATTTCATCGGTGGCTTGGCAAGCCTCAATGAGTTTAGTAGCCGGAGAGCTAGTATGTACAAAGGTAGGTTGAGTGATTTCTAATCCACCCCCTCGAACCCAACGTACTCGACCTACGTTGGCAATGTCCAAGTTAAGCGGTTCACCAACGCCTGACACGTCTGATACAACAGAACCTTCCCCTTCCTGAAAGAAATAAAGGGCTTGTATTCCTTCGGTAATCCGCTCAACAGGAGTATTGGCTGCAGGCTGAGCAGATCCAGAAGATATGAAACAAAGAACGAGGGCTACCAAGTTGAGTCCAAAGCTTGTAAAAAAGTCGCATAGAGGCTTCATAAAACAATAAGCTAAAAGTGAAACATAATATGTTTTGATCGGGATATTTATGATAAATATCTATTTTTGAAAATAGTCAAATGGAAAATTGATCAAAATGATTTAGATCATCGCCTTATATAACTTGGAACAATAGAGTTCATTTTGAAAGCAGATCTTATTGGCCTTTTGGAAGTAGCAAACCACGCTTTATAAATATTAAAACAGTTAGCTGAATTAGCGGCAAAGACACCAGCGGTAATGGGTATTTGACGAGCCTGGTACTGATATTGATGGGAAGTTATTGACCAAAGAAGATGAGTGAGACTTTTTGACCAGTTCATAAATGTCATCCAGTTGCAAAGAATTGCCCCATTCGTCCGTTACCTCCAAATCGTAACGAAAATTTACCCTGGTTCCTACTGGAGCATAGTAATAAATGATCCAGGCCACTCCTTCAGGTGTTCCCACACAGCCGTTAGAATAGGCTTTTCCCAGTGTATTAGGATTAGTGGTCGGATGAATCATAGAACCGTATCGGATACCGTTAATCTCGGGTTCTAACCAAGGGATTTGGGGCATCATTGTGCGTTTTCCATCATCCCGCCGGGTAGTAGTGAATGGCTCACCTGAGACTGGATCGACAAAATAAGGATCTCGCTCAATCCGTACGATTTTACCGCTCCCAATAGGAGTACGTAGATCTACCACCCGTCCAGCGGTTTCCAGATATTTTCGCTCATCGCGACCTACCCTAGCTGGAAAAGTATGTAGCACCGAGTCGTGCCGATAAATCCTAAGCTTGAATTCGGGAATGTTCACATCGACTACCGTATGGCTAAGCTGCTGCTGGATTGTACTGGCTTCTTCTTGGGTAGGAATGCGGAGAATACTCTCTCTAGAAAGTACAATTATCTCCCGCTGATCATATACAAAAGTATCTTTAGCCGATTGCTGATAATAGTCAGTGCTAACCAAAGTATCAATGATCCAAGAATTGGCCCAAACTAACAGATGCTCAGTGAGTGAGTAATCTACTAACGAATCATAGGTTGCTACTATACTGTCCATAAACGGAAAGTAGTCTTTTACTCGGATATGTTGCGGCACCTGCATTTCGTAAGAAATCTTGTCGGGCTTCACCCGCGTGTCTTTGGGTTGTGAGCGTAAAGAATCCAAGGCAGGGCGATCAGCACTACTGGTGGTGGTTGGAGGGCGGACACAGGCATTCAGTAGAAAGAGCCCTAGGAGCACACAGGCCGTAATGACGCGGTTCGGTATACTATCCACGAGCTACTTAGTAAAATGATGGTAATGATACGGAAAACGCTGGTGGCACTTCGGGCAATATATTTTATTTTCGTGCTCTTCTTTCTGAAGATAGCTTCCAGTAAGATGTTCTTCTCCGAACTTTTGAATGAAGCTTTTCATCACTCGATGATTGTTCACCTCTATTTGAAGGTCCTTCATTGCATCGTGAAATTGACCTTCGTAAGATTGTTTCCCCCAGCAATTAGGGCATATCTCTTGAGGGCGCAGTAACTCATATTGAGCTTTATCAATCATGCTGCGATCTTAATCGAGAAAAAAACAAGAAGCAATGATCTATGTCATCGGTAGAATCTGTTTTAGCAATTATCTTTGATTATATCAAGTGAGAGATAAAAGGCAGGCTAATCACGGCCAGGCCGAGTAAACTTTTTTCTTGGAAACTGTTTCTCCGAAAGGAGAGCAGGGGAAAGGAACAGAGGTTTGTTCGGTCAGAAGGGGAACAACGATTTATTGTAGTGCAACCGGAAGTCATAATAACAGTAGCTTGGCGGATCATAGTTTTTACGGAAATTGTGAGCCGGAGCGGGTATCTACGTAAGTAGGTGCCCGTTTACAGTTCATACTGTTCCAATACATCCATATCTTGCCAAATATATCGCCTAAATCGGAAGAGCCCCCCGGTTATCAGCTATTTTTAATACTTCTAAACTAATGATAGACCCAGCTATTTCGATAGACTTTTCATATCTTTCATGAGTCAACGACCATGATACAAGCAGTACGATACTTTTTCTTACACTTATCCTTAGCATTGCTACTGGCTCATTCGTTAGTGCCTCACCAGCATGGGGTAGAAAACGAAACTCCATCATTCCAAAGTACTGCGGTGGCTAATCCTCTCAATGTATTTGATTGGCTAGCCTCCTTATTTCAACAAGACCTTGGGGAAGATCATCTGCAAAACTATCGTCCTTCGCCGGAATTCCTGGCCGTTTATCTCCTTCCGGGTTTGGATGCTACTAAACAAGAGGAGTACGATAACTGTCAGGTACTACTTCGGTCCCTAAGCTATATACCTTATCAAACTCTCTTCCACGATCATCACTGGTCGCTCTCTGCTGTTAGTCGTGGCCCCCCGTCTCAAATATAATCAGTACTGACATTGTTATTCTTCCCATCTAGTTCAAGAGAGGTGGATACTGTCAGTACCTGATTTAGCTCTTGCTAATTCATCCTAAGTTATCTAAACGCATACTCCGGGTCTTAGTACTGACTATCCGTCATGATCAATGCCATTATTACTTTTAGTGTAAGAAACAAGCTTGTTATCGCCTTGATGGTGCTGGCTCTTATTGGCTGGGGAGCTTACTCTTTTACCCAAATCCCCATAGGGGCTGTGCCAGATGTCACCAATAATCAGGTACAGGTAATTACCACCAGTCGTAATCTTTCTACTCAAGACATTGAGCAGTTTATCACCTATCCAATCGAGTTAGAGATGGCTAATATTCCCGGTGTTACTGAAATACGTTCGGTTTCTAAGTTCGGGCTTTCGGTAGTGACGGTCGTATTTGAAGATGACATGGGTACCTACTTACCCCGCCAGTTGATTGCTGAAAAACTCAAGTCAGCGCAGGAAAAAATACCCGTAGGCTTCGGTACTCCCATGATGGGCCCCATTACTACTGGATTAGGGGAAATCTATCAGTATACCCTGGAAACGAAGCCGGGCTATCAGTACTCACCCATGGAACTTCGTACTATCCAGGACTGGATTGTGAAGCGTCAGCTTTCCGGTATTCCCGGAGTAGTAGAAGTAAACACCTGGGGTGGATTACTAAAGCAGTACGAGGTGGCGGTAAACCCAGAGCGACTTAATGCCTTAAATATAGCCATTACCGAAGTTTTTGAAGCACTGGAAAGTAATAACGATGTAGCCGGAGGCGGGTATATTGAACGTTACGATGAAAGCTATTTTGTGCGGGGCGAGGGGCTGATCGGAACACTAGAAGATATCCGCAGTATTGTCGTAACCCAGCGAGGAGGGGTTCCGGTGCTCATCAAAGACATTGCTGAGGTGCAGTTCGGCTCAGCTACCCGCTTCGGGGCCATTACCGGCAACGGTGAAGGCGAAAAAGTGTTGGGGCAGGTCATGATGCTGAAAGGAGCCAATTCCAATCAAGTAATCGGGCGGGTTAAGGCGCGGGTAGCTGAAATACAGCAAAGTCTACCTGAGGGGGTCTACATCAACCCATTTTTAGAGCGAAGCGAGTTGATCGCTAAAACTACGTCTACCGTAGCTGAGAATTTAGGTTTGGGGGCGTTAATCGTCATTTTTGTATTGGTGTTGTTGTTAGGTAATCCGCGAGCCGGGCTTATTGTTGCCTCGGTGATTCCCCTTTCGCTACTGTTTGGTATTTCTATGATGAACGTCTTTGGGGTTGCAGCCAACCTGATGAGCCTGGGAGCCATTGATTTCGGAATTATCATTGACGGAGCGGTGATTATTGTAGAGTTTGTCGTGTTTCAGTTCACCCGGGAGCTAGCTAATGAAACTGATGCTTCGGTGATCAAATCGCAAGCTGTTCGCGACAAAATAACGATCCGAAGTGCCAGCCAAATGATGCGCGCGGCTATTTTTGGTCAGGTTATTATCCTCATCGTGTTTATTCCTATTCTGTCACTATCGGGTATTGAGGGTAAGATGTTTCGCCCCATGGCGATATCCTTTGCTTTTGTTCTAATTGGGGCTATGCTGTTGGGGCTAACTTATATCCCCATGATTGCTTCGCTACTGATCCGCCCAGAAAAGAACCAGGAGAAGAGTATAGCCAACCGGGTAATGGACACTATCCGGGAAGCATACATTCCAGTGCTGCGCTGGTCGATTCGCCACCGGATGGTATCGCTATCCGTGGCCGGGGCGAGTCTGGGAGTCGTCGTATTGATCTTCGCTCATATGGGGGGAGAGTTCATTCCTACTCTAGATGAAGGCGATTATGTAGTGCAACCCGTACTCAAAACTGGCACCTCTTTAGGAAAGACCATTGACATCTCCACCCGCATCGAGCAAATACTGCTCGACAGTTTTCCTGAAGTAGAACAGGTAGTAACGCGCATTGGTGCCGCCGAAGTACCTACCGACCCGATGGGAATGGAAGAGACAGATGCGATTATTAAACTAATCCCTAAACAAGAGTGGACCAGTGCCCACAGCAAGGATGAACTAGCTGATCGGATGAAACAAGCCATGTCAGTAATTCCTGGCGTAGATTTTGAGTTCACGCAGCCGATTGAAATGCGGTTTAACGAGCTGGTGACTGGGGTACGCGCCGACCTGGCGGTTAAAATTTACGGTGAAGACTTGGATATACTGTACGACCTGGCGCAGCAAGCAAGTCGGTTAGTAGAACCGGTGGAGGGAGCGGCCGATATTACCGTAGAGAAAGTAGTAGGCTTGCCCCAGATGCAAGTAAACTACCATCGCCCCAAGTTAGCACAATACGGACTCAACATTCGTGATTTAAACCAGATCGTCCAGATGGCTTTTGGCGGCAGCGTAGCCGGAACGGTCTTCGAGGGAGAGCGACGGTTTGATTTGGTCGTTCGTTTACAATCCGGCTATCGGCAAGATTTAGAACAGTTAAAAAACCTTTATGTAGACCTGCCTCAAGGTGGACGGGTACCGTTACGCGAATTAGCGGACGTACAATACGATACCGGCCCGGCCAAGATATCTCGGGATGATACCCAGCGGCGCATTGTGGTGGGGGGCAATGTGCGTAACCGCGACCTTCAGTCGTTGGTAGAAGAAATTCAGACCATCTTGTCAGAAAGATTAAAATTGCCTCCTGGCTACCGTGTTCAGTACGGCGGGCAGTTTGAAAATTTACAAAATGCTAAGCAACGGTTGCTGGTAGCAGTGCCCGTAGCCCTCTTCCTGATTTTATTTTTACTGTATTTAACGTTTCGTTCGCTCAGGCAAGCTCTGATGGTGTTTTCGGCGATTCCCCTCGCTGCTACGGGAGGAGTATTGCTCTTAGCATTACGTGATATACCCTTTAGCATTTCAGCGGGAGTGGGCTTTATTGCCCTCTTCGGTATTGCCGTACTCAATGGCATTGTTTTGATTGACTTCTTTAATGAATTGAAGGAAGAAGGGGTAAAAGAATTATCGGATCGGGTAGTGCAAGGAGCTTCCCAGCGATTGCGCCCGGTCTTGCTAACGGCTCTGACAGACATTCTGGGCTTTCTGCCCATGGCATTATCTACCTCGGCGGGTGCCGAAGTACAACGCCCCTTGGCTACCGTCGTGATCGGGGGGCTAATAACGGCAACGATACTCACCTTAATTGTACTTCCTTTGCTATATATCACATTTGAAAAAGCACAACCTCATGAAGCAGCTAATTAATATCGGCATTCTACTGATGGTATACATAGTTAGTAGCCACGCCCAGTCGTATGTTGCTTTAGAAAGTCTTGATCAGGCTGTTGCCATTGCGCTGGAAAAAAATGCAGGCCTACAAGCTTTATCATTGGAGGAAGAACGACAGCTACGATTACAAAAGACAGTTAGTGAGCTGGATAAGACCCAGTTTTATCACTCTTTTGATGAGAATAATATTGCCCCCAACGACCGCCCTCTTCGGGTCTATGGGGTTCAGCAGAATTTTCCATTTCCAACAGTTTGGGGTAGCCGAAAGCGCTTATACCGCTTAAACACCCGGCTGGCTCATACGCAATATCTAATGGGTGAGTGGGAGCTAAAACGTAAAGTTTCCCAAGCCTACTATGAGGTTATTTACCGTCAAAACCGATTGAAACAGCTTACCTATTTGGACAGTTTGTACGAGGAATTTCAAGGGGCAGCTACTCGTCAGTACGCATCAGGTGAGTCTGGTTACCTAGAAAAAATTGCGGCGACGAACTATTATCAGCGGATTCATTTGCAACGGCTCCAAGAAGAGGAAGCCTTAGGCCTGGTCTATGCTAAGTTGGAAGCAGCTTTGCAAACCGAAGATGCAATTCGGGTAACTTATACACCTCTCGAGCAGTCTGTGGTGCCTGATACCGCGATGATGCCCCTCACCTTAAACTACGTTAAGCTAATTGAGCAACAAGCGCAAGCGAACTTTCGGTTGCAACGTCAAACCTTGCTACCGGATATTTCGCTGGAGTATTTTCGTGGCTTTAATAACGGTGAGAATGCCCAAGTCTACAACGGTTACTCAGTGGGGTTAGCAGTACCCCTTTGGTTTGTGCCTGCTGCCCATCAGGTGCAGGCCGAAAAGATACGTCTGGCTAGGGTAGAGCAAGAAGGGCGTCACTACTTGCGACAGTGGGAATCCCAACGTCACCAGCTTCAGTCTTCCCTCAATCAGTACTATCAAGCTATTCAATACCTAGAAGAAAGTGGGCTGCCTTCTGCCCGAGAAATGCAGGAAGTGGCCCGTAAAAGTTATCAATTAGGGGAAATCAACTATCTCAATTATATCCAGATTTTGGAAAGTGTTACTCATAGCCAGTTAGAATATCTGGATAACCTGAACAGCTACAACCAGGCTTTCTGGGAATTATATTACTTAACCGGCTTACCTTGAAACAACATGAGCTTACGAATCTTCATAATACTACTAGTAGGAATAACAGCCTGCCAGCCACCAAACTCACCCTCGGACGAGGAAGGAAAAGTCCCTACAGATACCGAGAGCATTGCATCGGTCTCATTAGTTCCAGCTCAGCTACAGACTGCTGACATACGTCTGGGAACACTGCAAAAGCAACGTATGAGCGAAGCTATTGAGGCTAGAGGGTTCCTAGATGCCCCTCCTCAGCATAGGGCTGTTGTATCACCTATCATGGCAGGCTATGTAAAAACCACCTCACTACTGGTAGGCGACCAAGTAAAAAAAGGCCAGACATTAGCCGTGCTCAGCCACCCCGATTATGTAGCCTTGCAGCAACAGTATTTGGAAGAGCTAAAGCGCTTGGACTACCTAAAGTCAGCGTATGAGCGGCAGTTGGCCTTAGGCGAGGATCAGATCAATGCGAAGAAGAACCTGATTAAAGCTACCTCGGACTATGAAGCCGCTCAGGCCAGGATGGAAGGGTTGCGGCAGCGATTAAGTATGTTGGGTTTGCCCCCTAAAAAAATTGAGCAAGGTGCAATTACTTCCGAAATTCGCCTGGTCTCGCCCCTAAGTGGTTACATTACCCGGGTGAATAGCACCATCGGGAAACTGGTGCTACCTGGTGAAGAGCTGTTTGAGATCGTAAACTTAGACCATCTTCACGTAGAAATGCGAGTATTCGAGAAAGACCTGCCTCAAATACGTATCGGGCAGCCATTTTCGTTTACTTTGACGGGCTCAAGTCAGCGTTATTCAGGTAAGGTATATTTGATAGGCAAATCACTATCCCATGAAGACCGAACGGTACAAGTGCACGGGCATCCGGATGAGAATCATTCATTTTTTTTACCAGGGATGTATGTAAACGCCACCATCTACACCGGATCAGATTCGGTATGGGTGTTGCCCGAACAAGCCGTAGTATCGGCCAATCAGCAAGCATTTACATTTGTTAAACGATCAAAAGGTCAATTTGCCAAAGTTCTCGTTCAGATGGGAAGAGTGTCTCAGGGTTGGATAGAAGTCACTCCCAGTGAAGAGTTAGGCCCCCAAGACAGTGTGGTGATTGCTGGGACGTACTACCTATCCGCCGCCTCAGAACGGGAAGATTAGTATTTTAAACTAGCCACTCGTTATCCTAACCAGGAGTGATTTTCTGAAGTAGATTTGTGTTCGTAACTAAAGTGCCACAAAGCCGGTAAATGACTAGGAAATAGTAGGAGGTATAAAATATCCGATGCTAAATATTAAGCGCAATTAACAGCAAAGAACTTGACTTTTTTCTGTTTACCTCTCAGCGGTATGTCGTTAATAAATTCAAATTCGTACCCGTTAGTAGAGATAATTTTCTTGGTAAGGTGTTCGGTAACCAATAAAGACTTTTCGTATTCGTTACACTTTTTTTCAAGCCGAGAAGCGGTGTTTAGTACGTCGCCGTGAAAGGCAATCTCCCGCTTCAGATCCCCAATCTCCGTTACGGTAACTTCACCGGTATCCATGCCAGCTTTAAATTCGGGGTATATTCCGTATTTTTTCTCAAAGTATCCCATACGCTGATCTAGTCTTTTTTTAAAGGTGAAGAAAGTGTTTAAACAATTCAGTTGGTCAAGCCCGACCTTGGTTTTCCAGTGAAGGACAATTTCATCTCCTACATATTGATAAACCCTTGCTTGGTTGTTGAGGAGGATGGGCGTGAGCTGATGAACACAATCTTTAATAAATTCACTGTATTTTTCGTGGCCCAGCTTTTCGGCGATTGTCGTAGAGCCTTTGAGATCAAGAAAAAGAAAAATCAAATGCTCTCTACGCGGATGGTAGTACTTTCCCTTTATTAAATCTATCAAGACACCCGGACCAAATTTTTTATTAATCTGAATGATGAAGTTCATTAACAAAATAAAAAAGAGAAAATAGACAGCCAGAGAAGCAGTGTAGGTGAGATTAGCCATTTCATGCCAATAATACTCAAATTGTTCTGGGGTAATAAGTTTTAGTCTCGCGAAGATTTGAAAGACAATTACTCCGCAGATAATCAGAGAAGCCGAGTAAAGAATACTCTTGATTAAAATGTTAAACCCAAAAGATCTTTCTCTAAACCAGGGATAGTTGGTAAGATAATTAACTACTGAAAACAGCGTCCCGAAAATGAATCCGGTTAGTACCACTTCCAGGTAAAAGAAATATGAATTGAGATACTCAATAAAAGGGTTTTGGACGATATAGTCTCTTAACCCCCAAAAGGTAAGAAAAGTATAAAAGTAGATAATAAATATCCAGGCGATAACGATCCAAAGCCAATTTTCCAAGACAGCTTTTCTATTAGCCATTTTCAATCTTGATTTTCTACCTTAAGATAAAAATTTGCGCGCAGACTCACCACTCTCTTGTGATTCTGTTAATGAAGAGACAAATTTTCGGCTAGAGTAATACGATTATTGCGGTTAGAGATAGAATATTTCGTGCGGCAATGTCAATTTTCTACTTTGAATAACCAATGATCAAGCTCATTCCGGACGGTGATGCGTATCAGTGTGGGTTGTCGAAAGAATAGTCAAATTGGAAGTACGTTAAGAAAAGTAGATTGACATTGGTAATCATGGTAAAGATCTATGGGCTATTTATTCTTTGGGTTAGTATGTTGTATCTGGTTCCACCAAAGGGGAAAATAGAAGACACGACCGATCCACCTGATGCTATCGAAATTATCCGGCGAGCTGATGAAAAACGCCGCGGCGAGACTTCTCAGGCCGAAATGACCATTTCTATTATTCGCCCCACGTGGTCGAGAGAAATGCGGGTAAAATCCTGGTCGCTCGAAACGGACTATTCACTCATCCTGATTACGCACCCAGCCCGGGATGAAGGAACTGTGTTTCTAAAACGGAAGCAGGAAATCTGGAACTGGATACCCTCTATTGACCGCAATGTGAAGCTGCCCCCGTCGATGATGATGCAGTCGTGGATGGGTTCCGATTTTACCAATGACGACCTCATCAAAGAATCCTCCATTGTGGAAGACTACACCCACAAGATTGTCGGCGATTCAGTCATCCTAGATCGTCACTGCTATAAGATAGAGCTACTGCCCAAACCGGATGCCCCCGTGGTTTGGGGAAAAGTATACAGCTGGATTGACGAGCAAGATTATATGGAGCTGCGGGCAGAGATGTATGATGAAGACGGTTATTTGGTCAACAAAGTTGTGTTCTCGGATATTCGGCTGTTGGACGAACGATTATTACCGGCTAAGATGGAGTATATACCGGCGGATGAAGTAGGGCATAAAACGGTGATTCAGTATCACGAAGTGGAGTACGATGTGCCGATTACTTCGCAGTTTTTTTCTTTACAAAATATGAAGCGAGTTCAGTAAGTATAGACCTTCAACCTTGAACAGTGATGTTAATAAAACTAGCCTGGCGTAACCTGTGGCGCAACCGACGCCGAACGTTCATCACCATGGCCTCCATTATTTTCGCGGTACTTCTGGCCGTCTCGCTAAATTCGGTTAAGGAAGGGGTATTGGAACGAATGCAAGAAAACGTAGTGAGCTTTTACACAGGAGCCGTACAAGTACATCAGCAGGGCTACTGGGACGATAAAACCATTGACGACACCTTTGTTTTAAGTGATTCATTAATACAAGATATTCTGGCACACGAAGAGGTAACTGCAGCCATTCCCCGATTAGAATCATTCGCTTTGGCTGCTTCCGATGAGTACTCAAAAGGTTGTATGGTGGTAGGGTTTGATCCTGCGGCCGAGCCGCTTGTCACCCGTCTTGACGAAAAACTGGTAGAAGGGCAGTATTTGGAAATGGAAGATCGAGCCGTGCTTTTATCCGTCGGGTTAGCTGAATACTTGAAGCTAGGGGTAGGTGATACTCTAGTGCTTATCGGACAGGGATATCACGGAGTGAGTGCCGCCGGAAAGTATTCTGTTCAGGGACTATTAGAGTTTGCTTCGCCTGAGCTCAACCGGCAAATGGTCTACTTACCCTTACCCGAAATGCAGTGGTTGCTAGGAGCTGATCAACGAGCTACCGCTCTCGTGTTGCAACTGCGGGATATTGACCGTTCGTCAGCGGTTGCCCAAACGCTGGCAGCCACAGTAGGGAGCGATTACGAAGTAATGAATTGGCAAACGATGATGCCAGTGCTTGATCAGATTATTGAGGGGGAGCGGGCCGAGAATGTCATCTTTTTACTGGTGCTTTACATACTGATCACCTTCGGTATTTTTGGTACGATTCTGATGATGACGGTAGAACGGCAGTATGAGTTCGGAGTGCTAGTGGCGATTGGCATGAAAAAATTCAAGTTGTCGTCGGTCATTATCTACGAGAATGTGTTCATTGCCATTTTGGGAGCGTTAGGAGGTTTGCTGTTGAGTATCCCAGTAGTCTTTTACTTCTATACCTTCCCGATTCGTATCACGGGGGAACGATCGGAATTCTACGAAAAATTTGGCTATGAACCGATCTTTTATTTCTCTACCGAGCCGGCAATCTTTTATTCCCAAACGTTTGTAGTGCTGGCCATTGCTTTGGTGCTCTCGGTATATCCGATGATCAAGATTGGACGGTTAGACCCGGTAGCAGCTATGCGAAGCTAGGATTTAAACGAGAAGAGCTTATGATGGATATGCGCTATTCTAACCAATTAACTTTCAATTATCTATTTTCAACTATCAATTGATTATGTTATTCTTAGTAGCTTGGCGAAATATTTGGAGAAACAAACCCCGTAGCCTACTGGTGATGACTTCGGTAGCTTTGGGGCTATGGGCAGGGGCTTTCATCTTAGCCTACGTGTTCGGTATGATTGACCAGCGCCTGAATGATGCCATCGGTAACGAAATATCGCACTTGCAATTACACCACCCGCAGTTCGAGCAAGACCAAGACCCTGGTTTTTTTATTCCTAATGGTGCGGATTGGGTAGACCGACTGGAAGAAAATGAGCAGGTACAAGCGGTCACCGGACGGGTGTTGGCCTACGGAATGGTAGCTTCGGCCAATAGTAGCACTGGGGGCAAATTAGTGGGACTTATACCGGAAGATGAACAAACTGTCACGGGATTACAAGACAAAATTGTGGAAGGAGACTATCTTGGTAACGATGATCGCAATAAGATTTTGCTCGGGGAGCAACTAGCCAAGAAACTGAAAGTAAAGCTGCGCTCCAAACTGGTGCTCACTTTTCAGGATACCAGTGGAACGATTGTGGCTGGAGCGTTTCGAGTAATGGGAATCTACAAAACGACCAATACTACCTTTGATGAGACCAACATTTTCACCCGGGCGGAAGACGTACGGCAGCTGCTGGGTCTTGAGGGTGAGTACCACGAAATTGCGGTGCTACTCCAAGATCCCAATACCGTGGAAACTTTCGTTCAGAATCTTCAAGCCGAATCATCCTCTGTTCTAGTCGAATCATGGAAGACATTGGCTCCAGAACTAGGTTTCATGATTGAGTCTCTGGATCAGTATATGGTTATTTTCATTGTCATTATTCTGTTGGCTCTGTCGTTCGGTATTGTCAACACTATGCTGATGGCGATATTAGAGCGGGTTCGGGAGATTGGTATGCTGATGGCCATCGGGATGAACCGAACGAGGCTATTTGGCATGATTACGCTGGAGACGCTGTTTCTGGTGCTGATCGCTAGTCCACTGGGACTGCTGTTGGCTTACCTGACTATTCAGTGGCTAGGCCGCTACGGATTGGATTTATCGGGCATTTATCAAGGCTACGCCGCTTACGGATTCCAGCCGATTATCTACCCTCATTTGGCTCCCATTTACTACGGACGCATGATGCTCATGGTCGCCATTGCCGCTATTCTAGCGTCTATTTATCCCAGTATTACCGCAATTAGGCTCAATCCGGTAACGGCTATCCGAAAAATATAAAAGAGATAAACGATGAACAATCACCAACCTATCATCCAGACCAAAAAAGTTACCCGCGTATACGACGAACTGGCTGTACCAGTGCGAGCGGTTGACGGTGTATCGCTCACGGTAGAAGCAGGGGAGTTCACGGCGTTGGTAGGACCCTCCGGATCGGGTAAAACAACCCTGTTAAACCTGATCGGTGGGCTTGATCACCCCACTTCCGGTAAAGTTTGGGTGAACGGAGTAGATATTTCGGCCATGAAGCGTAATAAGCTCATCGATTTTCGCCTGCATAATATCGGTTTCGTCTTTCAGGCGTACAACCTAATTCCGGTGCTTACCGCTAAAGAAAATGTAGAGTTTGTAATGCTGTTGCAGAAGCGTCCTAAGGAAGAGCGAGAGCGGCGCGTTCGTGAGTTATTTAGGGAAGTTGATTTGGAAGATCGGATGGATAATCGTCCTTCGGAATTATCGGGTGGCCAGCAGCAACGGGTGGCCGTGGCTCGAGCCTTGGCTTCTAAACCCAAGTTTGTACTAGCTGATGAACCTACCGCTAACCTAGATTCTAAATCGGCGGAAAACTTATTAGATATGATGGCTCGCCTCAACCAGGAAGAAAACATGACGTTCATTTTCTCTACGCATGACCAACGGGTGATTGATCGGGCTCGACGAGTTGTTCAACTAGTTGACGGACAAATTAGCTCGGATGTAGCGCAAGAATCAGTTGTGGCTAGATAACTTATGGATGACTGGGTTTATGGTTTAGTCGCTATTATTTTGCTTACAGCGGGAGTGATTGCTTGGTGGATTGCTCAAGAAACTCCCAAAGAATAAGAATTATGGGCTCTCATGATGTCCGAAATGGAGTTAGACCACCAACTATGGTGATTTACACACCACTGATTATTATTTTGATAGTATGGCTGGAAGTGGTTTTAGTAATGCATCCAGCTTCTGCGCAAGAGGAGGAGTCTAAGATACAGTGGGCTTTACGTGGATACGTGAAAGACTTGGTTTCGGTGCAGCGTCTTAATGACGAGACCTACGTCGATAACTTGGTTCATAATAGACTGAATCTTAGTGTTACCTTTAGTTCCTCCCTTTCAGCTTACGTAGAAGTACGAAACCGGATATTCACTGGCGATCTAGTCAAGACCATTCCTGGCTACAGTACTTTGATTGATGTGAATGACGACTACTTTGACCTTTCGGCTACCGTACTCGACCGAAAGGCCTGGGTGATCCATTCTATGATTGATCGGGCGTACGTAGAATGGTACTATAAACAATGGGAAGTACGAGCCGGTCGGCAGCGTATTAACTGGGGAAAAAACCTGGTATGGAATCCCAACGACTGGTTCAATGCGTACTCATTCTTTGACTTTGATTACGAGGAGCGTCCTGGTAGCGATGCAATTCGTATCCGTCGGTATACCGGATTCGCTTCTAGTTTGGAAGTAGCAGCTAGTGTACACGAAGATTTTGACCAAATGGTAATGGCCGGACTTTGGCAGATCAACCGTTGGAATTACGATATTCAGTTTTTAGCCGGGAAGGTACGGGAGGATATAGCTTTTGGTGTGGGCTGGGCAGGAAATTTATCGGATGCTAGCTTCAAAGGCGAACTTTCTTACTTTACCCCCTATACATCTTCCATCCAAAATGCAGCATTTTCGGCTTCCTTATCGACGGATTACTCCTTTGAAAGCTCACTGTATTTACATGGTTCATTGCTGTTTAACAGCGACGGATCAAACGATCCACCGGTAACCGGATTACTTACTGCATCCTCCGAGCGGCTTACGGCTCGCAGCCTATTACCGTATCGTTATTCCTTGTTTGAGCAAACTTCCTATCAAATCCACCCTTTGCTGACTGCCGGGGCTGCATTTATGTTCTTTCCCAGTGATCATGCGCTGTTCATTAATCCTACCCTCACCTGGTCTGTATGTCCCAACTGGGACATAGATATCGTAGGACAAATTTTCCTCGACGAGTTTGAAGAAGAGTATCAAGCAGTCGCTAAACTTTTGTTTTTCCGGGCGAAGTGTAGTTTCTGAAAATCTGCGGTTAGAAGCTAGAGGTAATTACTGAAAACAGGTGTGTTTTTAAGTGTAATTCGCTTTTCTTAGTACGTTCTTATCACCTGCCTAGTTAGGCGTTGTATCCGAAGCCGAAAGAGGCGAGGATACAATGAGGTTAGCTAAAACCACTTGTAGTCTGGGGTTCCCTCAAAGAGCAGAGCACTAATCACAAGAGCCACTAGCCCGATAACCCTCAACAAACTATAGTTAGAGAGCTAATGTTAAGTCTGTCGCGCTATCATTTTAAACAATAATCAGTCTGTAATGAACCGTTTTATATTGATATGCATTGTGTGAGCTGTTCTTTTCAAAAAATATTGTGCGTCCGATAAAAGGGGCAGTCTACAATCTCGCAGCTATTGAATACACCTGATGTAGATGGTCAGATTTGGGCAACTTGTAGAAGGGCGAATTTTGCACACTTTAATTAGCTTGTTTCGTTGAAGCTTTTTGCTGGTCTGATCCCATTTTTCTCTTTAGTCTGTATTGGATAATAGAAGGACGTCCACACCACAATAGAATTGAAATATTTATATACTTGAAAGCGATGAGTGGTTCAGGATGCTCTGAATCGTACTACAGTGGAATTGCCAATCTAACGTTTGCCTCCGAATAAAATATCCATGAGTGCTGGTAAAAAGGTAGTGAAAGAAAGCAAAGCCCCACTCACTGCCGTAGCAATTAATATCCCGAAGTAGCGTACCGGTACCGCTGAGGCAAAGACCATAAGCCCAAAGCCACCAGCCAGTAGCAGACTGGTCACCAAGATGGCTTTACCCACCTGCCGGATGGTTCTCTCCATATTTTTGCTATGCGGGAGCCGCTCACGATCCAAGTAGTAGTGGTACACAAAATGAATGGTATCGTCTATGGTAATACCTAATACCACGGCGGCAATCAGGGAAGTGGCAATGTCCAGCGAGATACCCGCCAGGCCCATTACGCCCAGGATCAGCAAAACCGGTAGCAGATTGGTTAAAAAGGCCACCAGGCTAAGCAATACTTTACCTCTCAGCATCAGCAGCAGGAAAACAAGCACTAAACCCGCAGCAATGGCGAGGCTACGCTGTTGTGAAGTGACCACATAGCCAACAATACCGGCATATAGCGGAATATATCCGGTAGGCCGTAAGTCCGCCGTGCTACCGTACACCTCTTGGCTCAATGCGTGAATCTGGGACAGCATCACACTGAGTTCGCTTGTACTGACAACATCTCCACTCAGGATAAGTCGTCCCTTTTTTTCACCAGCAGGCAGCCAGCGCCTCACCAGACTACTGTCCCGTTCTAGAGCTTGTGCAGTGTAACGATCAACCAGCCTGGAATTCAGGCGATTACGCCACATAGGACCATACATGACGGGTAGCGTTCGGGTGTAGAGTTCATGAAAGCCACTGGCACGCGTAATGCCTTCAATATCTGTGACCCGCCGGGCAAACTCGGCCGTTTTGATGAGTAACTCAGGACTGTTTACTACTGTAGAACCCTGTGTAGCATCCTCTGGATAGAGCATCATATCTATCGGAAAATATTGACCCCAGCGTTGTAAAATCTCCTGATGGTCTTCTATCACCGGATGCTCCTTGGGAAAATAGCCAAGAGTATAGGTGTTGGCATTCATCTGACTGACCCCATACCCCAGACCTACTACTGTCATCAGGTAAAAAGCCAGAATAGCATATTTCTTTTTTACCGAAAACCTAAATAACCGTAACAGCAGATTTTCTGCCCGTATCCCCAAGCTTGACTTTTCATAGCTGATGAGGGGCAGGAAAAAAAACGCCAGCACAAAACTCACTAACAGCGCCAGTGAGAGGCCAATTCCGACCAAAAGGCCAAACTGCCGTAAGATAGACAGGGGGGTAAACAAGAAGGAAGCAAAACCAGCCACCGTCGTAAGGGTGGTAAACAGACAAGGCCACCACACCCGCTTCAAAGCTGGTATAATGTCTTTCTGCCCCTGTGCCTTATAGTGGTTAAGTATATGAATGATATCCAGCAAGCTAACAATAGTCAACAGAATGGGGGCAATAGAAGAAACCAGGTTAAGTGAGTACCCCAGGGCACCGTAGATACCCAATGCCAACCAGAGCACTAGAAAAAATGTAGCCAGGTTGTAGATAACCACATAGAAATCTCGGTAGAGAACGAGCAAAAACAGCATGATCAGACCAACGCCACTTCCTAAAAAGAGCGCAAAATCCCGCTGAGTAAGGCTATTGAGGCCGGAGTAAATGACTGAACTTCCCCCCATGGATACATTTCTTTCTGGAAAATGTGTGAACAATGCCTTCTCCACACCCTCTACAATTTCATCCATGCGGTGCTGTATGTCCGATAGGAATCCTAGCTGAACAATAAGTCGTAGACTTCTTCCTTTTTTATGGACAAAATTCCCAGTGACAAAGGGGGCTGATTGGTAAAAATTAGCTAGCGAATCATAAAACTGAGAGGTTTTCGGTAGGGGTTCGGGTAATGCAGGCGTGAAATAACGCCCGGCAGAAAGCCGAAAGGTATGGGCATTGGAGAGGGAATATACCTCTTCCACTCCTTCTATTTCTTTCATCTCACCGATACTTTCTTGCATAGCTAGCAGTGTATTCCGGTTTATTACACCCGCGGTGTCATGGATAATGACCGTAATTACCTCGTCGCTGCCAAAAGACTGTTGGAAGTCCTGGTAAGTGCGCAGTAGCGGATCGTCTTCCACAAACCAAGACTCTATGGCATTGGTAATCTGTAGGGCTTGGGGTAGAAAGGGTGAAAAAAAACTACCGCTCAGCATAAGCAAACCGAGCCAAAGCCAGCGGTACTTCTGAAAAAATCGCATACATGGGTTTTATAGGGCGAGGCCTGAAGTTACTGGCCTGTTCATGCTTATCAAAATAACATCACCCTTCAGGCGATCTATTTTTGTTAGGTAAGTCGCAGTTATGTTTACTAAAGTATTATTGAAAGGAGTAGTAGATTAGACAGAAGAGAGAATAGATAAAGCAATAAAACGAGTTGTTCTACTTATAAAAGAACTGTACTATACGTGTTTTCGCTACTCATTATTCTTACTTATTTTTAGCCCTATTTGATCTGGTGATTGATCTATACTTTAGCCTGATTATAAGCAAGTAACAAAGCTAGTATAAATAACTGATCTTCAGATTTCTGTATATGATTTGGTGAACTGCCACACATATGGAATTGGTTCACTGAATAGTTCACCTCATTAATAGAAACAAATTGAACTAATTCGTATAGGTGAAATAATAGGTGTCAAGATACAGATTGGTTAGTTTTGGTACAAGTTAATGTATCCTAATTTTACTACTTCACCTAAATGAGACAATTAGTATCTGATGTTTATTTGTCTCTTAAACTATTGGCTGGATTATTATGTACCTGCCTTTCGGGTAAGCTCAAAGGGTTAATGACCTACCATCAGTAATCAGTGCTGAAATCAGAAGTAGAGCTAACGGGGGAAGAATGAGAATCTACCACGCCCAATTTCGTTCTGTAGGCATGATTGTTTAGCCAGTTATTTATAAGTGTATACGCAATAGCCGCAGCAACTACGAAGCCGACCATTGCTCCTTAAGTAGAACGTTAAATGAGAGGTTGAGGCACCTATCGTTTTTAGTCCTGTTATCTACTTTCTCGCTAGCATGTTGATTGAGCTTGGGATACACTAGCATAATGCGCGGTAATCCCAAGATGGATCAAAGTGGTATTGCCAAGTTTCCCCGTTGTCTGGCCTTTGCTCTTCTTCATCTTTGATAAAATCACGGCTAGCTTCGCACTCCGCTCCAATATCATTTCTTCCAAGTCACGGTAGTGATTGCCACCCGATTGATCCCGTACTTACATTACTACCAAACACGGCGCAAGATGATCGTACTTTAAAAGGCCGTCCTGCATCGCGGCGGCCTTGAAGCTAGCCATGATGTGATGATATTTGGTAAGAGCCCAGATAAAGATACGGAATCTCAAACTTTGCAACATAGTCCTACTCATTAGTTTTATTGATGTGAAGCAACCAATCCCCTTCATTCTCGGGAGGAGGAGTGAAGACAAAATGATTTTTATTGCTAGCATCTTTGACAGCAGTAGCTTCGGTATTTTCTCCCGTTCTAGGGTTCCACCAGACTCCATTATCACTCATCTGTTCTGATAATCTTACCCTAATAGGTTGAGTTTTCGGACTGTAAGCTACCACTCCCACTTCTGGTGATTGGGATACTGCGATGAACGTGCTAGCTGAATCGGTAGGTTGCTCGATCAAATTCGGTTGAGGTAGCAGGGTCCACCACTTAAACGAAGTGAATATCTTCTTGAGGTGCCGTATCTGATTGGCTCCGGGTAGATGAATGGCTTCCGACCAAGGTTGAGCTTCTAAAGCGTGGGTGTGATTTACAGGAAGCGCTCGGGTTGTCTCCCAACTCCAGACTCCATGTCCACCATAAGTAACCCCGGCCGTTGGGGATACGAGCAGTGACCAGTAAAGGCGTGAGCGTACGTCGTCATCGGTCCATCGTTGATCAGTATTGAGACGGACATGTCCTTCGTATCCTGGCTCGACATTAAGGACAGGTCGAGAACTAAGTTGTTGCCACGCTTCGGCTGGTGGCCCGTTTTGTATCCATTGAGTAGATGCATCATCCGTCCAGTGACCACTCTGGTACGCATGAAATTTAAACCACTTCTCTTCTTCAAACTCAGTTCCCACCCAGGTTTTACCAGTAGGGTGCATACTCACTAATGATTCAGGATAAATGTCAAATACTTCTCGCCCAATGCGCTTCCACCGTTCCGCTTTTTGGCCCGAATAGTTTTCGTCTCCCCCCAGAAAACAAACCGTATGATAGGCTTCGTAGCGAGCCATCAAGTAACGGGCTAGCAGAATGATTTCGTTTTCCGTAAGTGCCTGACCGGGGTTTAAATGAGCTGCTATCTGATTCCAGGTGGCGGACCAGATAAGTGCTCCGGCAACGACTAATCCATGTTGATTAATCATCTCCAGACGCTTATCCAAAAACTGAAAAAAGTGAGGATCAATTTGAATATGATCGCTACCCACGTAAGCCTGCCTACCGTCAGCATTAGCCGCAAAAGCCAGAGAATTGGTCATCATCACCTGAATGATATTGAAGCCTTGCTCCTTTCGGGTAGTGAGATAGGTCGCCCAATCACCCAGAGTAGCCTTATGGGGACCGCTCCAATTGGTATCGCCTATCCAGAAGAAGGGAGTACCATCGGCGTGTTGGAAGTAACGACCGTTTGCGGATACTTCTAGTTTACCGTGTTTAAAAAGCGGGTTGTCTCCTTCGTAGGCAACTACGTCAATCTGACTTTCAATGCCATGCAGTTCTTTGGGTTGTACTTCTCCAACCACTTCGGTCAGATATGACCAGGCTCCAGTAGTATCTGGTTGAAATCGGACTTTCCACTGTCGGGGGCCATCCCAAAATCCTCGACGGATATACTTATTTCCCTTAGGGCCAGTAAAAGTTACCAGGAAATCAATGCGGTGAATAGCATCGGCGATGGCATCTTGCGTTTGGAATTCCAATTCTACTACTTGCCACTGAGTAGCGTGTAAGGGTTGAGAGCTCTGAGATATTGCACTAATTAATAAAGTGGAGCAAAGAATGAGTGTAAGCAAGCACTTTAAAGTAATACTGACGTCTAATAACTTATCTGTAAAAGTCATGATGAAATATGAGTTAAATTATAAGTACTGCTTATTCCTTTCTTTCAATGCTAAGCTATGTATTATAATTCAAATGTATAATGTGTTTTTTTAATTTACTTAATTGTATACATTTATACTGAGTATCAATACTATTTACCGCACTTCTGCATGGAAAGCACAACTAAGAAGAAATCAAAGGAAGAGGCTTACGAACTGATTAAAGATAAGATCCTCACTATGAGTATCAAGCCGGGTGAGGCAGTGACCGAACAGAATCTGTCAGCGCAACTAGGTATTGGCCGCACTCCGGTACGGGAAGCTTTGACTCGACTAGAGCTGGACGGCCTGATTGTCTCCCAAAATGGTCGAAAAAAAGTATACGCTCTAACGGTGGATGAGATGCGGGAGATTCTTGACGTTAAAATTGAACTAGAAGGAGCAGTAGCACGCTGGGCAGCCGAAAAAGGAAACGATAAACAACGAGAGAATCTACAACATTGCATCGGAGAGATGAAAAAGTTAGCACAAAACCGTCCGGAAAGTGCAGGGCAACGAGAGCAGTATCTTGATCGGTGGTTGGAACTCGACCGGCAGTTACACGCTACTGTTTTTGCTATGGCAGGTAATCGACGGGCTGAAGAGTTTATTCAAAAACTGAACGTACAGTGGCATCGCCTGCGAGTAGTAGCTTACACTCTGGAAGGACGCATTGTAAAATCGGTGGGTGAGCACGAAGGCTTTGTAATGCCTATTATCCAGCAGCAACCTACCGAAGCTGAGCAAGCTATGCGACGACACTTGCAAAACCTTAAGCAGGAGCTGACTGATACCATGCGACTCTTTCATTATCCTCAGGATTAGCCACTGTTCGTATGGCTGCTTCCATCCATCATATCACTACTTCAACTGGAGCTTCATTAGGTTGGCTGGCTCCAGGGCAGACTGGCGAAGTGCCTCAAGCTATTACCCCACGATTGTAAATTAGTAATTTCATTTATTTAGCTATCCTACCCTGTGACAACTCTCTTTATACTAAGTCATCCACAATTTCAGCCAGCTTCAATAAGGCTAGTATTTTTTTTAATCACGTTTACACTATGCTGTTTCAGCTTGGGGGCAACTGCTGAAGTAATTCTTCCTCGAGTAATTAGTGACGGGATGGTGCTGCAACGAGATAAGGAAGTACGCATCTGGGGATGGGCTGATCCTAATGAAACAGTTACGCTGGATTTTCAGGGAGAACAGTACCAAGCTACCGCGGACGCACGCGGAAATTTTTCTTTCATCGTGGGACCGTATCCGGTGGGTGGGCCTTACGCCTTAACGATTACAGGTTCAACTAATTCCATTGAACTATCGGAAGTATACTTGGGAGAGGTCTGGCTGTGCTCCGGGCAGTCGAACATGGAGTGGCCTTTGTATCGATCGGAAGGAGCGGAGGAGGAAATAGCTACGGCCAATGAACCTCGGATACGATTATTTCAGGTTGATCGGAAAATGAGTACTACTCCGTTAGAAGACGTTAGTTCGGCGGGTTGGCAAGCCTGTACTTCTGAGTCGGTAGCTGATTTTTCGGCGGTGGCCTATCATTTCGGAAAAGTGCTGTACCAACAATACCAAGTACCTATTGGACTGATTCAGAGTGACTGGGGCGGAACTAGAATCCAGACCTGGATGAGTGGAGCCCTACTGGATAGCCTGAATATGTATTCGGAGCAACGGTCTGATTTGCCGAAGCTAAATATTGATAGCCTCGTGGCGGCGGAGGAGCAATCCTACAAAGACTGGAAAGCTAACTTTGCTAATTTGGATCGGAGTCAACAGGGAAATGAATTTCCGTGGACCCAACCTGACATCTCTACTGATGACTGGGAAGATGTGACGGTACCTCGTTTCTGGGAACACGCTGGCTACGAGGGACTGGATGGCATAGTCTACTTACGAACGGAGTTTATGCTAGAGAAAGCCCCGAGCCAAGCGGCTACGCTGCATCTGGGGCCGATCTACAGCGCGGATCAAACTTTTGTCAACGGGCAAAAAGTAGGGGAGATACCTAACGAAAATCAAAAATTTGATGATCGTCACTATACGGTTCCGGCTTCTCTCTTACAGAAAGGCACCAATGTGCTGGTAGTGCGGGTAGAAAATTACCGAGGTACCGGTGGGCTGTACGGAAAACCAGATGAGTTGTATCTGGAGCTAACCGATCAGAACCCAGTCCTGCTAGCCGGTACCTGGAAGATGAAAGTAGCTAACGATTCACTACCACCTCGCCCCGGAATATTCGGTCCTAATCATCGCCCTACACTGCTATACAACGGAATGATTCATCCCCTAACGCCTTATACCATAAAGGGGGTTATCTGGTACCAGGGTGAATCGAACCGAGGGCGACCGGAAGAATACCGCACCTTATTTCCCCTCATGATCCAGGACTGGCGAACCCGTTGGAAAGATGACTTTCCGTTTCTCTACGTGCAACTGGCTCCCTACGGCCCCGCTGAAGACAAACCGGTTGAGAGTAAATTAGCTGAACTGCGGGATGCTCAGTTAGCTGCCTTAGCAGTACCTAACACCGGAATGGCCGTTACCCTGGATATAGGCGATACCTACGATATTCATCCTGACAATAAACGGGATGTGGGTAAACGGTTGGCCTTAGCTGCACGAAAGGTGGCGTACGGCGAGAGCATCGTCTACTCTGGCCCAATCGCTCAGGAAGCATCGGTACAAAACGGTAAGGTAGTCATCCGCTTTGCGCATACCGCCGAAGGACTGAAAACGCTAAACGGTGAGGCTCCTCAGGGTTTCGAGTTAGCCGGAGAAGATGGTGAATTTTATAAAGCAAGCGCGGTAATTGACACTCGCACTCACACCATCACCGTAGTGCACAAAGCCGTAGTCAATCCCTGGTTCGTTCGTTACGCGTGGGCGGATAACCCTGAGCAGGCTAACCTGGCTAATACCGCTGGTCTTCCGGCCAGTCCTTTTTCTTTGCTCGTACAGAAAGCTAATCAACCAGTTTTATCCCCGCTACAAGTAGATGAGACCGGTCATTATTTGGTCAAGGAAAATGGTGAGCCCTTCTTTTGGCTAGGGGATACGGCCTGGAAGTTATTTAAAAATCTTACCAAACAAGAAGCTCGGCGGTATCTGAAAGATCGGCAGCAGAAAAAGTTTACGGTTATTCAGGCAATACTGGCTGGTTTCCAAGCCGACGATGCCAATATCTACGGTGAAGCCCCTTTTCCTAACCAAGATTTATCTCAACCCAATGAGGCTTACTGGGCTCATGTAGATACGATTTTGGCTCAGGGAACAGATTTAGGACTGTATTGGGCCCTGCTTCCGATATGGGCTAGTGCGCATATTGAAACTAAGCGAGGGGATCCCGAAGACAAAATTTTATCTACCGAAGCGGATACGATTGCCGCGTACCAGTACGGTTATTTTGTGGGTAATCGCTACCGGGATTATAAAAATATTATTTGGGTGCTAGGTGGCGATACCTGGGGATATAAAGACTTTATCTACCGGTCCATGGCTCGAGGACTGACCGACGGTTATGCCAACGGCAACCCCAACCAGATTCTAATGACGTTTCATCCGAAAGGCGGAACTTACCGACCACCAGCTACTTCCTCGGGTGAGTTTTATCATAACGAACCATGGTTGGATTTCAACATGATTCAGTCGGGGCATGGTATGGGCAACCGAAACTACGAACGTATTAGTGAAGATTACCAACGGACTCCAGTAAAACCTACGTTGGATGCTGAACCCTGCTATGAGCAGCATCCGGTGAAGCACCGCTACGAAAACGGAGCGTTCGACGCCTGGCACCTGCGCCGACGCGCCTACTGGTCGTTGCTGGCAGGAGCATTTGGATATACCTACGGCGGTAATGGCATCTGGCAAATGAGCTATCCCGGTAATCCTGGTAAATCTACTCACTTTAGCGACTACTGGTATAACGCTATCGACTACGAGGGAGCTTCAGATATGACCCACGTTCGCATACTAATGGAGTCGTTCCCGTTCATCAACTCCGAACGCATACCTGATCAAAGCAGCGTACGTATTCCTACTGATTCGGTCGACTTTCATGTGCAAGCTGCTCGGGCCGAGGATTATAGCTACTGGTTGTTCTACTTTACGAACGGAAGTTCGACTACGCTTGATCTAACTTCTTCGGGTGAGCACACGTACCAAGCCTGGTGGTTTAATCCTCGCGACGGGAAGATGTACAACGGCTCCGGTCATGCGAGCCAGCGTACTTTTGCCACTATTGAAGCAGGGGAGGTGCACGATTTTGATCCGCCGGGTGAAGCCGGACCGGACAACGACTGGGTGCTTATCCTAGATGCGACCGGCCGTGCTTCTCAGGCGCTTAGTAGCAGACAACCCTGATCATTGTTTGCCTTCTTTTAAAGAAAGTTACTTTCGTAGAGAGGTGTTTTCATTCATCAGGTAGGTAAGGCGAAAGCCATATATTTCCCAGCGAAGTCGGAGCCTTCCTTTCCGGTAACGGCAATCACTAGGTACTGCTTGCCATCAATTGAATACGTAGCCGGGGTAGCGTAACCGGGACCGGGCAATTCGTACTCCCACATAGTTTCTCCGGTGGTTTTGTCAAACGCCCGGAAAAAATTGTCTTGCGTAGCTCCGATAAAAATTAATCCGCCAGCCGTCACGATAGGGCCGCCTTGATTACGGGTTCCAGTGGGTGGAATGCCTCGTTCGGTGAGTTCGGGGTATTCGCCCAGTGTTACCTGCCAGCGTATTTCTCCGCGATTCAGGTCAATGGCATTGAGCGTGCCCCAGGGCGGTTTCACGGCGGGGTAGCCTTCCTGATCATTAAAGCGGGTGTAGCCCCGATTGGTATACCGTAGCTTATACACCTCCTCTGGGTCATTTATTTCAGCGGAAGTTTCCGCAGATGCAAGATTACTCATGTTATCAGGATTCAGCTCGAGTAGGTAAGCTGTAATAGCCGTTTTCTGGTCTTCGGGAAGGTGCTGCATAGCAGGCATCAGCCCCCGACCGCGATTGATGATGTGCATCATCTGGGTAAAGGAGTATTTTCGGTCAATGTTGGTGAGGGCCGGTACGTAGTGCCCTCCTTCTTTCTGCTTGCCGTGGCAAGAACTACAGTGGGCAGTATAAAGCTGAGGCCCATCCACGGTTTCGGCGGACAATACTTCCTGCAAATCCGTTAGCTCGAGCAACCAGGGCATATCGTTGGCATTGATATACAATAATTCGCTGTCCTGGTCATAAGCCGCTCCGCCCCAGTTGGCTCCGCCATTGAAAAAAGGCATCACGATGATACCGTCTTCGTTCGGGGGAGCAAACGGCTCGGTACGACGGGAAGCTAATGCTTCGGTTACGTAGGCTTCGGCCTTTGCGGAGATATTGGTTATACCAGCTTCCGAGAAATCCTGACGAGCAAAGGGCGGCGGTTTAACCGGGATGGGCTGGGTAGGCCAGGCTTCTTCTCCGACTAGGGTAGAGGCGGCTACTGGTACTTCTTCTATATCGAACAAGGGCTCGCCGGTTTCTCGGTTAAACACGTATACGTACCCTTGCTTGGTAGCCTGCGCCACGGCGTCCACGGGTTTTCCCTTATGGGTAACCGTGATCAAATTGGGCGGACAGGGTAAGTCCCGATCCCATAGGTCGTGGTGTACGAGTTGGTAGTGCCAGATACGTTCACCAGTGGTAGCGTCCAGGGCAAGCAGGCAATTGGCGAACAGGTTCATCCCGGTTCGGTTAGCTCCGTAAAAATCGTAGGTGGGGGAGGCAGTAGGTACGTAGACGATACCCCGTTCTTCATCCAAGCTCATACCCGCCCAGCAGTTAGCTCCACCCAAAGTTTTATAAGCACCCTCCGGCCAGGTATCGTAACCAAACTCGCCCGGCTGGGGGATCGTATGGAATACCCACTCCAAATCACCGGTGACTACATTAAATGCCCGGATGTGACCGGGAGCGGCTGGTAGGAACTCAGAAACCGAAGAACCAAGAATAAGTAAATCCTGGTAGATGACGCCAGGGGTGGTGAGGGTTACTTGCTGCGTAGTATCCCGCTCCAGACCGTTGGAATAGGGAATACGTCCGTTTTGACCGAAGCTATCGATCAATGTGCCGGAGTTAGCATCAATAGCGTACAAGTACTGAGAATAAACGTAGAAGAGCCGCCGATCATTACCATTTTCCCAGTAATGCAGCCCACGGCCAGAATAATGCTGCCCAGATGGGTCTACGGATTTAAAATCAAAGTACCATAGTTCTTCACCAGTGGTGGCATTGAGCGCGATAATATTCTTGTTGGCCGTGGTGCCGTACAACACTCCGCCAATAACTAGCGGGTTACACTTTACCGAAGCCAGTTCTTCATCGTGGCCAAAGGTATGAGTCCAGGCTACTTCGAGTTGATTGACATTCTCCCGGTTGATTTGGGCGAGCGGCGAATACTGATTGTTTTCCAGACTGCCGTGGTAGTACCGCCACTCCTGTTCCTGCGGGGGTAAGCTTGCCTCCGGGGAGGATGGAGTGCACCCCAGTTCTACCACAAGCAAACTGATTAGGGCACAATGTATAGTAATTCTAAAGAGTATCATTATTCACCTTCGTTAGGCTGAGACACTGTTGAAACTACTCCTTGGAGTGGTACCTCAGCTTTGGCTACCCAGAGAATAGCGTTCAGGATAAACTTTCTGTAATCCTCCAGGTACATATTTTTATGGAAGTGCCCACCGGTAAATCCTAACCCGCGTCCGTCTCCTTCCCGTTCTACCGCACAAGCTACCGTGTGGGGTTGGGGGTCGTTAAGAGGCAGGTTGGCGTTTAGGAGAGGAGTCCAACGTGGATCTTCTTTCTGGAAATAAATGTCGTAGTAATATTCAGCTTCAGTAGTCCAGGGCGTAAGGCCGTTTAGAATCGGGTGAGTGGGAGTGGGAAACGAGACAGTGGTAATGCCGGTGGTCGGTTTTTTTGTCGGATCAGCATTCACGTGCGACTGTCCCCGGTGGTAATAGCCTCCAATCCAGTCCAGGTAGTGCTCTCGGGCGGTAGGATGATCCACCCAAGTAGAGTAATGCAACACCATAAGTCCCATACCACGTTTTAGCTGTGCGTCCAACACGTCAAGAAATTCTTGATAAGCCTCGTCGTAGCCATTTTCGGCTTCATTTTGCGGAAACAGCGCATGCCACTCACCTAGTTTGCGGTCGGCACTGGAATGGACAATCAGCGCATCAGCTGCTTTTAGTTGGTCGGTACTGGGTCGGGTGCCAATGAGTAATTCAATAGCAAACGAGGTCTCACCCGGTGTTTCTTCTAGGCATTTTTTCAGTAACTGTAGATCTTCAATGTACTGATGACAGGGATTATCACCGCAGTGGTCGTTCGGGCCCGCCACCAAGAGCAGGTTTATCGAAGAGTCAGCAGCCGATTGACTCCGGGCAGCGGCCGGGAGAAGCAGAACGAAGATAAGAATGAGATAGTACGGACGTAGTTTCATGGGGAGGAGTTAGATTGGGCTACCGAATACATTTCTTGGGAGAAATCGCTTAATAGTTCGTGTACCGGATGAAAGTTGCCAAAAGGATCTTGCAGGCCACCGTGCTGTTTTCCTACCTGTCCACCTACTTCCCAGGAGTCAATCCAGCCGCACCAGTGCCAGCCCAGAAAATCGGGCCGGGCAAACGCATTGTAGTACATTTCCCGAACCTTCTCAATGCGTTCCTGCTGATTGTCGCAGTGCGGGCCGTAGGGGTTGGGCATATTTTCGTAGGGAACGTGGCAAGAGGCATCGCCTTGGATAATAGGTAATCCGGTAGTACGTTTGATTTTATCTAGGTAAACTTCCAGTTCGTCCCAAAAGGCATAGTGCTGAATAAAGATCGCGTCAAAGTACCTGGCTGCTACCGCCAGAATCTCTTCCGGAGTATCGGTGTTGCCATTGAATTTATCACCCAAAATTAGGTGGTGAGAGTCATACTTTTTAATGGCAGCCGTTTCTACTTGGTAGCGTTTATCCAAAATCTGGAGCAAAAAGGCTAAGTTGTCAGCTTGCTCTGCCTGGTTAAGGGTATCGGTCGTAGTGCGCCACTGTTCGGCTTGCAGTAGATCATCGAACGAATTGAAACTTGTAGCGTAGGCCTGGTTAAATTCGCTGATGCTTCGGTAACGATCTTTTACCAAGCGTACGTACTGCTGCTTTCCCGGATCAGCCGAACCCAAGTTACGCAGTACGTTGGGCCAGGTAGGCGAAGCCGGACGGGTTCGGCCGTAGATATTGTTTCCGTGGGCCGCTGCATCCCACTCGGTCAGGATAGGGCAATCCGTCATAAAGTAGCCCAGCAGGTAGGGATCATCAGCCAGTGGCTTTACTTTTTCCTGCGCCAGCGAGTCGCAGTAAGCAGCAAAAGCGGGAGAGAAAACGTCGGGGAAGTCACTAGCATCGTGGGGTTGGTAGTGGTGGATATTGACGAAGCGTACCGTTTTGACGTAGGGGATGAAGCTCTGGGCGTAGTAGTCGTTGGAAGAGTGGCAGCCCAGTGTATTCCAACCCATTTTTTGAATATCTTCCTTTACTTTTGCTTCAAACGCCGGATGAAAGCCCCGATCGGAATAATCGGTCACCTCGTATTGGCGAGCCCAGTAATCGATGTTATAAAAACGCTTCATCCATTTAGGTTCAATATGATTGATGCCGTAGGACAAAAAGGCATTGCCTTCGGGCGTGACCAGCCAGAACCGCTCATCTGTTTGCTCAATTCGAAAGTAGCCGGTAGCCGGAAAAGTAAGCTCCTGCCAGCCTCCGTAACGATCCAGTGTAAGGGTATTGGTCGTACTCTCCTGCGCGAAGGTGGAGTACGATAAAATTAAAGCTAATAATAGAGTGACGATCTTTACCATGAAACTGTCATCAGTTGAGCTACCTATTTTTTAGCTGATTCTTGACTATCGCCTAAATATTTTTTGAACCAATCAATATGCATCGCTTGAATTTCTTCTCGACTGGGGCTAATGGTAGCTTCCTTGGGCTCGGGTTTAAATCCGTGTCCGGCATTCTCTACCGGAACCAACTTGGCTGTTACTCCCGCTTGCTGCAGGGCTTCATAAAGCAGTTCGGACTGATTGTAGGGTACCGACATATCATTTCTACCGTGGATCATCAGTATCGGAGGATCGGAAGGATCTACGTAAGTGATCGGATTGGCCCGCTGTACCTGCTCCGGATTTTCCTGAATAGGACCACCGATAAACGCTGATTCGGGGGAAGTCGGGCTATCGTGATCCATCCGGCCCGGCGCATCATTCATTCGCAAAAAGTCAGTGGGGCCGTAGTTTTCCGACACTGCCTGTACCCGACTGGAGAACGAAGCATATGTCCCGTCACCCTCTAGGTAGGCATCGCCACCGGAAGTACCGACGATGGCCGCCAGATGGCCGCCCGCCGAACCACCGAATGCCCCAATTCTTTCCGGATCAATGCCGTATTGTTCAGTGTGAGCGCGAGCCCAGCGGACCGCCGCTTTACAGTCGTGCACTGCCGCTGGGAAAATAGCTTCGCCGCTTAACCGGTAATTGACGCTAATACCCACAAAGCCCGATTGCGCTAGCCACTCAGCCGTTTTAGCGGAAGCTTCACCCTTGCGAAAACCACCTCCATGAAAATGTACTACGGCAGGGCGTAATTCTTGAGTCGATTCAGGATAGGCAATGATGAGCGTTTGTCCTGAGTCGCCGCTGCGCTGGTATTCCACTTCCTCAATTATGATACTACCCACTGATTGTGCGTGCATTGAGGGCGAAATACTAGACAGAACCGACAGCCCGATTAGGAAAATGAGTTTGACCATAACATTTTTCAAAAGAGATTGATACTTCATTTGTAGTTGTCTGATAATCAAATTTTTACAATGAATCATTAGTGCTTTTTTAATAACAAAATACTGAGTGCCAACCAGGTTATTGCTTTACCAATACGGCTATCCAGCCCCCTCGTCCCGGAGCGGATAGCTTCTTGCTTTCCTCCGCCGGAATGACTAGATCATAATCCCAGTCGCCCCGCTCTACATTCATCCACTTGAGCAGAAACGTTCCCTCCGCATTGCTCATGTCCAAGCGTATCGAACCTCCATCAGTAAAATACAAAAAATACTGTTCACCGGGATTCGCGGCTAAGTAGGCCTCGTCACTCTCTCGTTCGGATAGCAAATCCATGCAGGATTTTACATCCCACATCTTGATGTATTCCTCAATCTTTCGAACCATCCTGATCGTAGACTGGGCTTCTTCGTTCAGCCCCAAACCACTTTCGGGGCGATGAAATCGGATAGAAGCTGCTCCGCCTACGATGCTTCTAAGGTATTTCTCTCGGACATCGGCAATGCCCCGTTTTTTGTTTCCGTAGGTTTTTACATGATTAATTGGGCGGGGATGATCCGCAGTGCGATGGAACGCGTACCGAAGATTATCCCAGTGATTTTCATCGTAACCGTAGCGACCGGCATTTTGAGAAATATCAACAAAATCATAAATCTCAGGATGGTCTAAGGACGCAAGATGCTGTTCGGCTTTAATGACCGGAAACTGATACATCTCCGTGGTATACGCTACGGTATTTTGCTGTCTCGCCTGCTTTTTAATGTACTTCGACCAGTACCAACCCCATTCGGGGGAGAACTGGACAAAGATCTCATTGGTCATACAGTACAGTATGTTGTTGTAATTTAAACTGTAGGATAGCAGCTTGTCTACAAATTTCTGCTGGTAGGCTAGCAACTTTTGGTCATTCGATAGATGAGGCACCGAAAGAAAAAAATCGTGCATGGTGCCTGCCAGGTAGGGTTTTACATCTCGTCCGCCGTAGTCACCTTTCAGGCGGGTATTTTCAAACGTATAGTTCTTGTTATTAGCTGGATTCCACGGGCTGGTCCGCCACCGTTCGTAAAATATATCCCAGGTAGCCCACAGCTCTATTTGAACGATAATATCCCGAGCCTGACAAAGCCGAAGCAATCGGTCAAACCGGTTCCAGTATTCCTCATTCCAAGTGTCTAAATCATAGGTGTCACCCACCCGGGCGAAAGGCATCACGTTGCCCGAATCGCGGGCGCTCATGGTGTTTCGGATGTAGTTACCCCCTACACTGGCCAGCAAGTTGAGATGCTCCTCCAGATCGGGAATTTGAAATAGGTTATCCTCCACCGATCCACCCAGCAGAAGAACTGGTTTTCCTTCGTACTGCCAGTACCGGGGATTTTCCGGATAGGGTTGAATCGCTTCTGAATTCTGTGAGAAGGCAGCAAGCGAAAAGTACGTTCCAAGTAGGAAAGCAGGAAAAAGCAGACGAAAAGACTGCCAAAAGAAAGCCAAAATATCAGGGGAGTATTGCATTCGCTTTGTTACGTTCATTCGTTAGATGAAGTGATTGGTTGTCAAGAGAAATGATGAAATAATCCCTACGTCTTTAGGTTTTCATTGAGCTACTTCCAATACGAGTACCCAATCGTTTCCGTCACCGGAAGAGCCAGGCGGATCAAAGTACTGAGGCAAAGCATCCGAGCCACTAGGAATTCCGGTTTGGAATGCTCTTTTGGTTTCTGTATCCGATGTGCCATCGTGCCACTGGCCGCTGCGAGGGTTATACCAAAAAGCCTGAGCCTCTCCTGCTTGCAAGCGACCCATATTGACCCGAATCAGTGAACCCCAGGTGGAGTAAATCCACGCCCAACTACCGTCCTCAGCTCGGGTACCGATGCGCAAATCCGGGGAAAGCCCTCCGTCGCGTCCGGTAGTGCCGGCGGTTACCAGTTCGGGGTCGGGTACTCGAGATTGAATAGGACGAGACTCCACCAGCGAGCGAAGGTGTTTCAGCGATGAAGAACCTGGAGCATCCAGGATGTGCTGGGGGAGCACCCCGGCTTTACCTTCTTCGTTTTCCATGCGCCAGAGGTTTTTGTGTCCGTAGGTAAAACCAAAGCCGCCCGCAAACACCGACCAGTATCCTTGGTATCGTTGTTTCCAGTCGGGGTCGACAGGGTCATCTTTAGCTCGCTTCATACCGGTCCAACGTTCGTACAACTGATGTTCGTTCTCGTACCATCCTTCGGAGTTGAAGGTGGGTTTAGTAGGCTCACGGTGCCAGTCGGCTAAGGTAAGCGGAACGATAAATTCTGGCACGGCGTGACTTTGAATCATGTTAAAATCCAGCCAGTCGGCCTGATGAAACTCTTCGGAAGAGGAAAGAAACGAGATGGGGTGAATGGTGTACAAATGATTTTCTTCCGGGTCACTTTCCCGAATACCCTTAATGATGTCGGTGAGGCGACGGGCATGCGTTTCGGTTAGGGGGCGCTGGTTTTTAGGAAACATTACGCTCACTGGTTTGTGGTACTCACCGGCACCTACCCAAATGATGTGGGGCTCATCGTTGTACCGCTCACCCAGAAACTTTCCGAATTCGTAGTTATGCTTATCGGGATCGCGAAAGTACATGCGCGAGTCTTTGCCTTCTTCCCAGTTTGGGTCGTTAGCCCCGGTTCCCCACCAGACAAAAATGGCTACGTATAATCCTTTCTCCTTGGCTTTTTCTACGATGTAGTCTACGTGTTTCCAGTAAGCCTCATTCGGGGTCATCGTCTTCCAGGGCCGACCTTCATCCCCTAAAAAGGGCTGTTCCCCCTGGTAGTTAATCCGACCCATATTGGTAGAGGTGAATTGGATCACGTTGAAGTTTTTCTCTACTCGACTGTCAAGGTAGCGATCCACGTCTTCCGGCTGAAGGCGGGATAGCATCCAGGCGGTGCAGCCTAACCAGAAAAAGCCAGTGCCATCTTCATGCTCCAGGAAATGACCGTTTTCGGAAACCCGTAGGGCACCGTGTTCCTCCCAGAGTTGCGCATGGGTAGAAAAAGTAATTAGAAAAATGAGAACGAAAAGAATAATTCTTGGCACAGGAATATAGTTATAGGTTTTAATTGATAGCATAAGCTAAGAAACATACGCTTTTACCTGATCGATGAGCCAGTCGGTGACTTGCTCAGCACTAATGTTGTCGGGTAGGGGAATGCGACTCCACTGCTCTACCGAATAGATACCCTGAAATCCGCTCTCTTTGGCAATTTGCATACACCGACCAAAGTCGTAAGCTGTATGTTCAAGGTCTTTGTTGAAGTCGGCGGCTTTGGCCGAAATCTGGTAGGCATAGGGCATCACTCGGCGCAGGGCATCGTAGCGGACGGCATCATCGTAGTTACCGTAATCAGGTAAGGTGTACATATTATCACCGACCTCTTTTACGATGCGCAAATGCACTTCCGGATCCATCTCCATGCCGAAATGGTTTTCGGTCATAAGGATAAGCCCGTGTTTTTTGGCAGCCTCATTGATCGTTTTTAGTGCTTGAATGCTGTGAGTTACCTCCCCCTTGCCCGGATTCACTCGGATAGCGTGTGCGCCGACTTGGTGGGCGGCTTCTACCCACTGTAGTACAAGCTCCAAACTTTCCTTGCGCTTCGTCTCATCGGGGGCACCAAGTTGATAGGGCTGATCGAGCTGAATATTAGTCAGACGCGACTTAGTTTTCTTGATTTTCTTTTTGAGTGAATCTAAGTACGCAGGCTCGAGCGACTCGAAGTGTCGGCTCCAGTACTCGACGTTATGTATTCCAAAGCGGTCAGCGAAATATTCAGGCGTATCGACTAGCGTAAGTTCTTGCTTAATCTTGTTTACTTCTTTCGGTTTTGTCTGGGCAAAACGATGACGAAAAGTAACGGTCGACATTCCTACACGCTGCTGGGGATTGGAGCTTGCCCTAAGCGGCCCAGAGGCCAAAACAACTGAAAATAGAGAGGCTCCTACGGTGATAAATTTTCTTCGGTGCATATCAAAAACGTACTAGTTAGTAGCGATTGATTATAAGTAAAATGCTAATTGCAGTAGTAAATCTTCCTCTATATTGTTATCGTTCTAAAAAGTTACGAAAGGTAGATATAGGCATAAGTATACAAAAAAATTATTTTTTTGTGTTAAAAGTTGAGATATTATTGTGTAATTTTTGTAAACTGAAAACAGATAATGTGACCGAAAAAGCTGATACATTATAATACTCAGAAGTGCTTGCGACTGTGTATTTAAGCAGAATAGAAAAAAATAGCATCTAATACCACATCATAAGTTCGGCAGACCACAGGAAGAATAGATTAGACACCAAAGTCACTCGAGTAAAGTGATAAAAGGTTTCAATTGCTATAAACAACAACCACGATTCCGCTTCCTATGCCAGACGATCTTGCCCATATCCAACAGCTAATTCGCCGGATGGTAGACCAGGATGACCCCCAGGCTAGTCGCGATTTCTTCGATCTATTCTACCTTCCTTTGACTCGTTTTGCGCTAGTCTTCGTGTACCGACTCGAGGCGGCCGAAGATGTGGTTTCTACTGTTTTCTATCAGGTGTTTAAGCAGAAGAAACGACTATTGGCCATTCAGGATATTCGCTATTACCTCTACCGAGCAGTACGCAACCAAGCGATTACCTATCAGAAGCGAAACAAGCTGTATACATCAGACCTGTATTCTTCACCTGACATCCCCATCCAGGATGTTGAACACAGCACCCCAGAGAGTGAGTATGTATTTCAAGAGCTTAGTGAAATCGTGCGGAATATCATTGAGAAGATGCCACCTCAGCGGCGAACGGTATACCAGCTAGTGTTCCACGACCGGTTCAAGTATCGGGAAGTAGCGGAGCTGTTGCAGATAAGCGAAAAAACTGTAGAAAACCATATGCGTTTGGCTATCCGCGATGTACGGCAACAAGTGCAATCAGCGTACGAAAATCAGGAAAAAGATTCGGCGCGCCTATCGTGCTAGATGTATATTCAGAGCCATTCTTAAAAATTTATTGAAAAAAGTTACTAATCCATTAGGGGTATTTAGCCGGGGAGGAGTGTATAAAGTACATAACACCCTAAACTACTTTTTATGCACCATAACCGGGATATTGATGCGGTTATTGCGGCAGTGCTATCCGGGCAAGCTAGCGCTGAAGACGAACGGATATTGCAGGATTGGTTAGCCGAGAACCCTCAGAATAGGGAAATATTTGAAGCCCTAGCGCAGAGCACTCCCCCCGAAAAATATTTGATCCCTTCCACCTCGGCTGATCGGGTGTACGCCGAAACGCAACGAAAGCTCCAACAAAAAAACGTAAATAAGAGCCAAACCGAACGGTGGTCGAGGCTCCGTAGGTACGCTATCGCAGCTGCCATTGCCGGGATGTTTATCGGATTTTATTGGATTATTGCCGAGCAGTTCGCTGAACAAAATCAGCCAACATCCCCCGCGCTTTCATTGGTTACCAAGAAGAGCCCAATAGGGCAAAAAATGCAAATTGCCCTGCCCGACGGTTCTCTGGTTTGGCTTAATGCGGGAAGTCAAATTCAGTTTTATCCGGAGTTTACCGCTGAGTCCCGCGTGGTCCATCTACAAGGAGAAGCTTTCTTTTCTGTCGAGTGGGATAGCCTACGACCATTTGTCGTGTTAACCGAGCAGTTGGAGACAACCGCACTAGGTACTTCCTTCAATGTCCGGGCTTATTCTGACGAGACAGTCACTGAAGTTGCCCTTACTACGGGTAAGGTAGCCGTTGTGGTCCGGGATTCAACTGTTGCTCATAATTCGCTAACATTATCTCCGGGTGAGTTAGCAACATCCCGAACTGACAATCAGTCATTCACGAAATCTACATTTACCGCCGGGCAAAAGACCGGATGGAAAGACGGGATCATCCACTTTGATCAAGCTGATTTTTCGCAAGTGATCCGCACGTTGGAACGCTGGTACGGAGTTCAAATCCAGTACAACCGTCCTCCAAAACAGCATTGGCGATTTTCCGGCGAATTTGAGAATGATTATCTGAGTAACGTCTTAGCCGTGATAGGCTACACTGAAGCCTTTACCTATAGGATTGAACAAAAAACAGTTTACCTAAACTTTGCGGAACCTTAAGGAAAAAATTAACGGAGCGGAGTTCATCTCTGTCTTGGAAACCTATGTGAAAACTTAACCCACAATCCTATGAAAAAAGAAATTCTACCTATCACCTGTCGCCTCTTCTACTTTGTTGGGCTAATAGGGATTTTATTGTGGCCCTTGGTTTCGCGGGCTGGTTCATCCGGTGCCTCGGGTCAAAATATTCCCAACGTAAAAGATGTGCGCATTACGTTGTCACTAGAGAATGCCAGCTTAGTGGAAGTATTCAAGGCCATTGAAACCCGGACTTCCTACCGGTTTTCGTACGACGCTTCCATCCTGGACAAGAACAAGCGAATTACTTTAATCGGGGTAGATCGATCCGTAGCAGACTTTTTAGTGGATGTTTCCCGCCAGACGAAACTCAAATTCAAACAAGTAAACCGTCGGATTGCGGTTACCCGAGTCTCAAAAAAGGCTGTATTCAAACAGACTCGTGACCCTATCACCGTAACTGGGCAGGTGAGTTCGTTAACGGATGACGAAACGCTGCCCGGCGTGAATGTAGTTGAGAAGGGAACTACGAACGGAACCATTACGGATGTCGACGGGAATTACAGCATTGAAGTGGCTGGTCCGGAAGCGATCATAGTATTTAGTAGTGTTGGGTTTATTTCGGAAGAGGTAGTAGTGGGTAATCAGACGGTTGTTGATATGGTTTTATTCCCTGATATTAAGTCGTTGGAAGAAATTGTGGTGATTGGTTACGGTGAAGTGGAGCGACGGGATCTGACGGGTTCAGTAGGTAGTCTTGATGCCCAAGAGATTAACGAATTACCCGTAGCGGGGTTTGACGAAGCGATGCAGGGTAAATTAGCGGGTGTCCAGGTAAAGAACTCTAATGCCGCTCCGGGTGGAGGATTTGACATTTTTGTCCGAGGGGTTGGGTCACTCAATTCGGGATCATTTCCTTTAGTGGTTATTGATGGAATGCCGATTCAGAACGAAACTTTTCAGGAAGACAATAACCCATTCAACTTACTGAATCCTAACGATATTGCGTCGATTGAGGTGCTAAAGGATGCTTCGGCGGCAGCCATCTACGGTTCTCGAGCCGCCAACGGGGTTATCCTGGTAACTACCAAAAGAGGAAAACAAGGGAAATCGGTTATCAACTTTAACGCTTCCTACGGAGTCAGTGAGATCATTAATCAGCCTGAGTTTGGCTCCCGCGACCAGTGGGCGCAATTTTATCGCGATAGCCGGTTAAATTCGTACACCCGCTTTGATCCCGGCGCCTATAACCCGGTGTTGGAAGAAACCTGGGACGTAAACGACGATTTACCCACCCGAAACGGTAACCTCAGTGGTGAGAATACTGGAGGACGAATATTCAGGAACATACAGGGTGGTTTGGCCTTTCTGGCTTATGATGATACCAATATCTCGGGAATTACCCAGTCCGATATTGACTTTGTGGCGGGGATTGCTAACGGTACCGATCCGATATTTAATAATAATGAAGACTGGATCAGCCGGGTTCAGCGGGATCGTAGTTTTCCGGGTCGTCAGGCAAACTATAATCTTTCGGCCAGTGGGGGTTCCGAAAACATAAAATATTTAGTGTCAGGAAGTTACTTTGATCAGGAAGGTATTGTCAGAAACACTGGTTTTGAGCGATTTACCCTGAATATTAATCTTGATTTCGACGTGAACGATAATATTCGATTGGGAACCAAGATTGCCCCAACGTATCAGGTTTTGAATAATCTCAATGGCCAAAATGTAACGCAAGGAAGGTGGTTTGTCTCGCCCCTATGGCAAACTTCCCTTTTGATGCCCCCAATTTTAAATGCCTACGATGCTGATGGAAACATCATCCACTACGGAGCTGACTCTGACTTTCGGATAAATCAATACGAATACGGGATTACTTTCTTCGGAAATCCTCTCTACTGGTTCGAAGAAACGGATGAGCGGGAAACCTTTCGGTCGTTGGCCAATGTGTGGGGTGAGGTGAGTTTCCTCAAGGATTTTACCTTCCGTAGTGCCATCCAAACCGACTTCTCGGCTAGCCGAAGAAATCAATTCCGACCGTCCACTTGGGGATTCCGATTTGGTGCGCCGGGTCCGCAGAACTTTGCTAACGGTACCGTGAATGGTACTTCTACCCGCGACCAGGGGACGAAGTGGTACTGGGAGAATCTTCTTACCTACAAAAAGACTGTTGCGGATAACCACAATATTACCACTACCGCAGGATACACTGCCGAAAAAACCGTGTTTAGCGACATCCGCATCCGCAAGGAAGGATTTTTGTCCGACGATGTTGAACTAATATCAGCGGCTAATATCGTTGAAGATCAATTGAACGATGCTACCGAATCTGCGCTGGAAACCACGTTTATTGGCATGTTTGGCCGGGTGATTTATGATTGGAACAACCGGTATTATCTGACAGCTAGCTTTCGAAGAGATGGTTCTTCCCGTTTTGGCTCGGAGACGCTGTGGGGTAATTTTCCTTCGGTAGCAGTGGCTTGGCGCCTTTCCGATGAACCCTTCATGAGTAGCTTTGAATTCTTAGACAATTTGAAGTTTAGGGGTTCCTACGGCGTAACTGGTAACAGTGCTATTCCTAATTTCAGGCAGCAGCGAATCATTGGTTTAAACAATTACATCATCAATAATGCTTCAGCCCTGACTTTTGAGGATGCTGAGCTATTTGATCCTAGATTGGGGTGGGAGCGCACTGAGGAATTTAATGCTGGAGTAGATATAGGCTTCTTTAATGGTCGGTTAAATGCTACGGTAGACGTTTACCAGCGCATTACCACGGATATGTTACTCAATGTGCAACTGCCCGATTATACCGGTTACTCGTCTATTCTTCAGAACTTCGGCGAGATGGAAAACCGGGGCGTAGAAGTTACGATAAACGCTACTCCGGTAACCGGCCCAGTCCTCTGGAACACCAGCGTCAACGTTTCCCATAACCGAAATTTTGCTACCCGATTGTTTGATAACGAAAACGAGTTTATTCAGGGTTTCAACGCTAGTGGCTTTAGCCTGACGCGGACGTACGTCGATGGCCCCGTATCGGTATTCTGGGGCGGAATTTTCGACGGAGCCTTCAACGATTGGGATGAAGTATACAACGAACCTAGTGTGTTCAACTATTTTGGCGGCAGTACTTTTAATATGCGTAATCGAAATACTCATCCTGGCGATTTAAAAACCCTCGACGTAGACGGCGACGGAGTGCTGACGAACAACGATAGAACCGTAATTGGCAATCCCTGGCCTGATTTCAACTGGGGATTCACCAACACCCTCCGCTGGAAAAATATTGATCTCTTCGTTCAGATTGATGGTATTGTAGGAGCGGAAGTTTACAACGTGGTTCGTTTTGAAAATTACCGGCAAGGCCAGCGGGGGTTTAATATGCCTGCTGAATACCTGAATGACTACTGGGCGCCTGACAATCCGGATGCTCGCTTTCCCATACTTCGCACTAATCGTCAGGTCAATAGCGGTTGGGATAACAGTCTGTTGGTGGAAGACGGAGACTATACTGCTCTTAGAACCTTACGTTTGGGTTATACTCTACCGGAGGCATGGACCGACCGAAATTTCATTGACAAAATGCGACTCTACGTAAATATCCAGAATGCGCTCTACTTCACTGAGTACTCGGGCTACAATCCGGAGGGCAACAACCGGGGAGATGAAGCTTCGGGCCGAGCTCGCAATTTCGGGGTAGATGGAGGTAACTATCCGCTTTCCCGGGTAATCACATTCGGAGTTGATTTGACACTGTAAATCCTAAAGATGAGCATAATGAAAACGTTATTATATATAGTATTTACATTTTCTCTAGCCGTAGTATTTTGGGGTTGTCAAGATGATTTTCTGACCGACGCGGCTCAACCTTTAGACCGATTTGGGGGAAATGATTTTTACGATTCACCGGATAAAATTCAGAGTGGTGTTAATGCTATTTACTTCGAGTTATATGATCTGTACGCCCGGCCCAACTTGCTGTTCGCTTATGTCAATATCAGCGATAATGGAGCGCAAGACAACACCGAAACCGATGTGACCAACACCTTTGGAAAACGGTTGGTCGATGGCGACGTAGCGAATGCCTCTAATAACATTTGGCAGATTAGCTACAAAATCATCTCTAAAAGCAACATTATTGAAGATGCAATTGAGACAGGTTTTCCCGATTTTCAGGGTGATCCCGCATTGAGCCGGAGTATGGGGGAAGCCCGCTTTATGCGAGCCTATGCCTATCTAACACTGGTTACCATATTTGGTGATGTGCCGCTGCTGCTCGATCAGCCCGTGACCATAGAGGAGGCGAGCGCGCTTACCCGTAATCCGGTAAGCAGTGTTTGGGAACAAGCGATCATTCCTGACCTGGAGTACGCGGCGGAAAATTGCTGGGTAAAAAGCCAACTGGTAACAGAAGGGTTGTTGGGAAGCGCTCCCCAAGCAGCCGCCAAGCTGGCATTAGCCGAAGCCTATCTATTTAACGACCGTCCGGGCGAAGCCGAAGCTGTCCTTGAGGAAGTGGTCGCTTCCGGAGAATACTCTCTGCTGCCCGATTTTAGTGCGTTGTGGGGAGGTAACGATAATAATGCGGAATCAATTTTTGAGATTCAGTTTAACTTCGGGGAAACCGGTCGGGCCAACGACTATACCCGACTGTTACCGTTTGAATTGCAGGGAATCGGCGGATTTCAGTTTACTACCCAGATCAGTGTGCCAACGGATGATTTAGTAAATGCTATGGAGGGTGATACTCGTTTCCTGGCTACCCTAGATACCGGGCTTTACGATATAGATAGCATCTTCGTTGAGGCCAATCACTGGCGCAAATACACTGATTTTTCTATTGGGGCCGGAGCCATTGAGAACGACTGGAATATCAACCTAATGCGCTACGCCGATGTGCTTCACTTGCTGGCTGAAGCCGAAATCCGACAGGATAAAGTGGCTGAGGGGATGGCTCATGTGAACGAAACTCGAGCCCGAGCAAGTATGCCGCTATTCAGCGCAAGTGTTTCTCAAAGCGAAGCTCTGGATTTATATCTGGAAGAACGGCGGCTGGAATTTGCGGGTGAAATGAAGCGGTGGCGGGACTTGCTACGCACCGAAAAAACGGTAGAAGTCATTGAGGAGTTCTTGGGTACATCAATTCCTGAATCTCAGTTACTATGGCCAATACCGGAGGGTGAGATTGAAGCCAACCCCGATGGTATTTTTCAAAACCCTGGTTATTAAGCACTAAAATTGATAAGACAATGAAAAATTTTGCCATAAAATATTTAACAGCCTTTTTGCTCATCTCTGGTGGACTCCTATCGTGTAAAGAGTTTGAGACCCCAGTACCTACTGTTTCCAATTTTACCATCTGGGAGTTGACTACGGACGATAACGGAAGCGTTGTCCGGGGAAATCCGGTGACCACGGTTTCGGTGGGAGAAGCAGTAGAGGTTGAGGTGGTAGGAAATGCTGATATAGCCACGCTTTGGCCAGGAGACTTTACCTATCGTCCTTGGGAAAGCGACAGTATTCTTGATAGTCGTCTCTACGAGCATTATGGCCAATTGGGGGCCCAGGGAATGAGAATGAACCCTACCCAGGATGGCTTTGTACTACAATACTTTTGGCCAGAAACTGGTACCTACGATATTGTGTTAGTGCTCACTTCTCACGGTATCGATGGGCCTACTTTCGAGCAACGGGAATTTGACTTTACAGTAGATGTGGTTGAGTAGCCTTTTTCTATCACTCCGTCCTACGACCTGGATTTAACAGAGCGATACTGGAAATATGGCCTTCTTAAGAAAGATACTTAGTATTAGGAAGAGTTAAGATGAGTAATTGTCAGCTTGTAACTTTCAAATATCAGAAAACACATTTGCGTAAATATCTTGATCAGTAGCATTAAAGGAACTTGATAAAAGAGTCAACAGCACTCAACGAACAACAATACATGCAATTCAATTTTAGCTCTCTGAGAATTAGCCTAACTATTTTAGCAGCATTATTTTGGATAGGAGTAGAAGCACAGTCGCCCAATGACCCTAAGCCCAATGTTATCTATATACTGGTAGATGATTTAGGGTATGGTGATGTAAATTTTAACCTCCCCGATATAGCCGAGTTTAAAAATCCTTATGTCCAGACCCCTAGTTTAGCTAAGTTAGCAGAAGAGAGCTTGGTGTTTCGGCATCACTATGCCGCCGCTCCGGTTTGCTCACCTTCCCGGGCGGGGTTATTAACCGGCAGAACTCCTACCCGACACAACATCAACTTATATATTCGGGATACAAAGGACGATGATCAGATTTTTTTGCCAGGTAAAGAAGTTACTATTGCTGAAGTACTCCAGTCAGCCGGTTATGAAACTGCAATCTTTGGGAAGTGGCATCTCAATGGTGCTGATTGGGAAAACCAGGATAACTGGACCGGATGGACCGGTTCGTTTCCGAATCAACAGGGCTTTTCTGCAGGAATGGTTAGTAAGGAGAATCCGCACTTCACAAGACTACTAAAAACTAATACGCAACGCCACCCTGGTGACTTCTTCACTGTAACCGGTCAGCCGCTAGGACCCATCAAAGGATATACCAGCGACATCATTACTAATTCGGCAGTTGCTTGGATGCGGGACCAGCGGGATTCTTCGCGCCCCTTCTTTTTGTATTTACCCTACGATGCCGTCCATATTCGTGTAGAAGCCTCTGACCAGTTTGAGGCAATGTACGGTACCGGCAACGCTCGTAAAGATGCCTACTACGGAAATATCACGCATCTGGATGCTGCCATTGGTAATTTGCTTAAGGCGTTAGATTCTCTTGATCTAACCAAAAACACCATTATTTTCTTTTCTAGTGATAACGGTCCCGACGTACTACGAAGGTGGGAAGCTACCTACTACTGTTACGGAACATCGTATCCTTTATATGGTCAAAAGTATCAGCTTTACGAGGGAGGCACCCGGGTACCGGGTATGGTTCGCTGGCCTGGTGTCGTAGATTCCGGCATTTCAGATGAACCGAATAGCACTCTAGATATTTTACCTACCCTATGCGAACTCGTAGATGTTCCCTTACCTAGTAATCGTTCCCTGGACGGAGTGAGCATCCTAAATCATTTAACCGAAAATGAAAAAATAAAACGTGAACAACCACTGTACTGGCAGTTTGAAAGCCCAAGTGAATACGAAATGATCGGAGAAGGATATGATCGCCGTTTAGACGGTAGCCTTCGCAAACCCAACGGTCCACGTCCGGTGGTAGCCATCCGAGAAGGAAATTATGTGTTACGAGGATGGCAGACTGAGAAATTTACTATTCCAACGGAATTCACTTTAGTAGATGTGGTAAATGACCCCGAAGAGCAACAGGAACTATCTAAAGTGAAACCCGATATATACCAACGACTGAAACAAAAGCTGATCGATAAATACCAGGAAGTGAATACCGAAAGATTAAAAACTGCTTCTGACGTTGAGCAGAAAGTCTCTCAGCTTCCGGAGTAGTGTTTCTGTTTCGTGATCTAAGTAGTGAATGATACAATCCACGTGATCTACTTTAATCTTATCATAGGCTTTAGTGCTTCCACCAGCTTTCTATTTTTTCTCTAAGTTCATTGACGATTTCGGGTCTTGTTGCGGCCAGATTTTCATTTTCATAGGGGTCGTCTTTGAGATTGAATAACTCAACTTGTTGGTTCGCTTGGTTCGGAATAATTAGCTTATACGGTAGATTAATAGCAATACGGTGAAGTAAACTTGAATCTATAGTGGAGAAATCGTGGGCGTAGTTTTCGGCGAAGATTACGTCCCGGCTACGAAGCTCATCAGTATTGAGTAAGTTAATACCCGGCATTTGCCCAGGAGCTTCAATGCCACAGGCTGCTAAGATGGTGGTAGCAATATCAATACTACTTACCGCTACTGATGTATTCATTTCTGGTTCAATAGTTTCCAACCACCTGAACATTATCGGAGTGCGAATACCTCCTTCGTAGGGCGCTCTTTTTGAGCGGGGTGCATATTTATTGGGCCTTTCGGGGTCTTGTATCCAGCCGTTATCGGTAACATACACAAACAATGTGTTCTCGCTCAAACCCAGACGATCAACATAGTCCATTAGCTGTCCGCAGGTAACATCAAACCATTCGCACATAGCCCAGTAGTTGGCTACCGCCTTAGTGGGTGCTACTTTTAAGTATTTTTCTCTCAGACTATCCGGTGGATTATGAGGGGCATGAGGTAAGAATGGTGCATACCAGACAAAGAAGGGACTGTTCTGGGCTTGGGCACTATCCATAAAGCTATAAACTTCATTCATACCTTTCCGACCAATAGCTAATCCCTCATCGCCGTGACGTCCTCCGCGAGTGGGATCTCCGTGCGTCATCCCTTGATCAAACCCGCCGTTCCGGTAGTTTCCAAGCCACCATTTTCCCACTTGAAGCGAAGTATACCCTTCTGACTTCAGAAGATCGGCAATAGTACTTAGCTGGGTAAAATCTGAAAGGTATTTTTGATACTCCTCCATCCGTTCTACTAACCAATCCGAACTATAATTTTTATGCGCAGAAGTAAAAACCGGATCATTCCCTAGTATTCCGTGCTGAGAAGGATATAAGCCAGTAATGATAGATGCTAGTGAAGGGCTACACAGAGGGGCGGTGCTATAACCATACGTAAATGTTACCCCTTCGGAAGCCAACTGATCCAAACGGGGCGTTTCAATATGCTCATGACCCATGAAGCCATAGTCAGTCCAGTTCTGGTCATCGGAAATGATCAATACAATATTGGGTGGCTGCCGAATCTGCGATGCTTCTTTTCTACTATCGGTACAGGCTATTCCAATATAGAGAACAGGAACAAGAATGATCAATACTACGCTAATTTTCATAATCCGGAGGTTAAGTATTCTATATTCATCTTCTTGAATGTCTTTACGCAGCAAGATAATGCTTACCTGCCTAAAGTCGCGTACTATGAGTTTAAGAAGTCAGTGGTTTTATATGCGCCATGTTAGCCACGAAAAACTTTAGAATACATTTTACTTATTGTTTAGCTATTTTGCTAATAATCTTATTTAGGTATAGGGTAAACGCGTCAAAATTTTCAAATGGCTTTTCTAGCTAATGAAGCCTATTTTTAATCTACACACTAAAAAGAGAGTTAGCTATAAAAGTGCCTATACTCTCTAAAATCAGTATATCCCGATTTTGATGTGTTTGCCCTAGTGAACCAACACGGAGTTCTTTATAAGACAGAAGTTACTGATCAAAAGAGTGGTCAGAAGACTTTTGGGTTATAGCACAGTCTGCAAGTGGGTAATTTTGATCAGGACGGTGATACGGACATTATTGCGGGTAATTTAGTGCTAAATACGAAGTTGCGAAAACCTGGTGGAAGCGGGAAATCCGTATGTAGGTTAAGGATTTTGATGATAACGGAAGTGTAGAGTAGATACTTTGTTACCGTCGGGACGAGAAATGGTTTCCAATTCTTAGCCGATATGAGTTAGGTATGGTATTACCAGGAATAATTAAAAAACGGTTTAGTAGTTACGAGGCCTATGCCGGAAAAGGCATAGAGGAGATATTTACTTCTGATGAACTGAAAGGAGCTTCCGTAAGAAAAGCAAATCTACTGGCCTCAGTGTACCTTGAAAATTAAGGTAACCACACCTTCAATATTTCACCGTTACCACTAACTGCCGAGTTTGCACCGGTTTATGCTATGCAGGTGGGGGATGCTAATCAAGATCATTATTTAGATGTGCTAGGTGGGGAAATCTATACGGGGTCAGTACCTATCAGGCTCACTACAATGCCAGAATGGGTTTTTACTACTTGGTGAGGGGAATGGTAAGTTTCATGCTGCTACCCCTGCTGAGTTTGGAGTTATGGTGGAAGGAGAGGTGAGAAAAATACTATGAATTTGGAGTTTTTACTAATGATGCTTAGCAACTTTTGACACCCTGCTTCTGGCTGCCAAGAAAGATGATTGATTTAGACTTTATCCCAATCGAGAGAAAAAGTGTAAACATTTGATAATCAACCTTTTTCGTATAATTCAGTGAACCGCACCAAATATGAAAATGGTTTACCGAATAGTTCATCTATTTTGTAATAAGAATTGGGGTTAAATGAATGATTTGGAGATAAAAAAACGCTCTAAACCTATCATTTAGAGAGTTGTATGCCATTTTAGTTGCAAAGTTCGTCGGGGCGGCAGGATGATAATCTGTCTTATAACCTTCTGTATTTCAATATCTTATGAGAGCTATTTTTGTCAATTCACCGAATAGTTCACCTTATCAATAGCAACAAATCGAACTAATCGGTATGAGCGAAAGAACACGTGTTAAAAATACAGAATGGTCTGGTTTGATGCAAAATGAAGGTCTATAATTTATCCCATGAATTAGACTCGGATATATTACCTAATCAATAGTTACGCTTCCGAAGCTTCTTAAGGTTTTAGTTCTTTGGTAGAGTAGGAGAATTGATAAGTGGCTGATCTTAGTGCAACATGTACTCCTGCTTCGGTTTTCAACAACGTGTTTAGCAATTCCGATTTCAGAGATCCTTTATTAATCGAATTAAAACCACAGTCCTAGATGGTAGTTTTAATTCGATTAATAAATCTGTGGATAGTCTAAGGGTTTTCCTACTGAACTCTAACTCAACATCACTTGAAAAAACATATGTGTTACATTCATGAACATACGTTATGTATGGTCACCTCAAATGTTTGCAAATTACTGATACTTAGTGATAAAAGCAGGAACTCTTGGGCTGAACCTAGTTTGGATACATAGTATGCTCAGCCTCAGCTCTATTGAATATGGCTAGATCATCAACGAAAGGCAAAGGTATATCTCGCCGCTCAGCAATACAATCCGTGTTAGGAGTTGCTAGCGTTGGGATGATGGTGCTACCCCAATCCTCATATGCTGCCAGTGTTCCGCCACTGTCCAATCGTGAACCGGTCAAAATTACCCGACTGGAAACCTTTCTGGTGAAGCCCCGCTGGATCTTCTTAAAGGTTCATACCGATGCCGGTGTGGTAGGCTTAGGCGAACCCTTGTTGGAAGGTAGAGCACTCACTATTCAAACGGCTATCAAAGAACTAGAGCCTTACCTGATTGGCAAGGACCCTCGGCAGGTAGTACATCATTGGCAGGCCATTTACCGTCACGCGTTCTACCGAGGTGGCCCCATTCTTACTAGTGCTCTGAGTGGTATTGATCAGGCGTTGTGGGATATTAAAGGCAAACTCTTAGGTGTTCCGGTGCACGAGCTACTCGGTGGGCCTACCCGTGACCGGGTTACGGTTTACGGACGGGCTAGCAATGCTGAACAGATGAAGCAGCGAATTAGCGAAGGGTACAATACTATCAAGACCGGAGTGGCCATGGAAAACCCCGCTCGGGCAGTAGAAACCCCTAAATTTATTGATTATGCCGTGAATAACTTTGCCTCATTGCGGGAAGCTGCAGGGCCTGAGATCAACATCGGTATTGACTTTCACGGAAAGATATCGCCCCAAACTGCCAAGGTACTCATCAAGGCACTAGAACCCTATCAGCCGATGTTTATTGAAGAGCCGGTACAGTGCCAGAATGTGGATGTGATGGCGGAGATTGCGCAGAGCACACACCTTCCAATTGCTACCGGAGAGCGAATTTTTACCAAATGGGGTTTTAGAGAGATACTGGAAAAGGGGGCTGCCAGTATTCTGCAACCCGACCTTTGCCATGCGGGAGGCATTACCGAGGGACGATTGATTGCTGGAATGGCAGAAGCCTACTACGCGGTTATCGCACCACATAACCCGATGGGCCCCATCTCGTTAGCCTGTGGCTTACAGTTAGCAGCTAGTATTCCGAATTTCTTAGTCCAAGAGCAGGTCTCCCTAGGAGCAGGTTACTTGAAAACTCCTTTCAAGCTACAGGAAGATGGCACTGTGATGGTGCCTACCGGACCCGGTCTGGGTATTGAATTAGATGAAGATCAGCTAGCCGATAAAATTGGCCACGACTGGAAAAATCCGGAAACCTACGATCCTCGCGATGGCTCAGTGGTCGACTGGTAATGAGTATTTGAAATAAAAATACCCATTGAAAATCTCTACAAAAGCCAAAGAATAAATTACAATTAAACCTAACAGTTATGAAAAAACGGATTTACTCATTTATGAGAAAAGGCTGTATCTCAGGGCTACTACTGGCACTACTGAGTATGCAACTTTCTTATGCCCAGCAGACTATTACCGGACAAATTACTGATGATACCGGGGAGGGTATTCCCGGAGCCAACGTGCTGATTCAAGGAACATCCAATGGAACAGTAGCTGATGTAGATGGTAATTATCGAATTTCTGCTTCTCCTACTGATGCCCTAGTATTCTCGTTTGTAGGCTATGTTACCCAGACCGTTGAAGTTGGCAATCAAACCTTGATAAATGTGGCTATGAACCCCGACATTCAGAGCTTGGAAGAGGTGGTCGTAGTTGGATACGGAACTAGAAAGAAGTCAGATTTAACCGGAGCAGTGGCTCGGGTATCACCTGAAACCTACGAAAATCAGCCCATTGCTCGGGTTGAAGAAGCTTTACAAGGTCGGGCGTCAGGAGTAACAGTAGCTCGAGCCAACGGAGCACCGGGTGCCGCAGTGAAGGTGCGTATTCGCGGAGTTAATTCCATTACGGGTAATAACGATCCATTGGTAGTAATTGACGGTATTCTGGGTGGCGACCTGAGTACGCTCAACCCTAACGATATTCAGTCAATGGATATTCTGAAGGATGCATCAGCAACGGCTATTTACGGGGTGCGTGGCTCTAACGGAGTCATCATTATCACCACTAAAAAAGGTTCGGGTGAAGGAAAAATCAATGTGGATTACTTTGCAGTCATTTCTGAAGTGCCTCGTCTATTGCCTACATTGGCTGAGTCCGTAGGTGATTTTGCCCGAATTGAAAATATCCGAAGAGTAAATACTGGGGGTAACCCCATTTTTAGCGATGCTGAGATTTCAGCCTTGGAAGCCGATGGAGGAACTAATTACCAGGATGAGATTCTGCAAACCGGACTAAGCCACAACTTAGCAGTATCAGCCAGTGGTTCCGAAGGAAAAATCAACTACTTTATATCCGGTAACTATCGCGATGAAGAAGGTATTGTAATCAACACGGGTTATGAACAACTTTCTCTACGATCTAACATCGGTACAGAGATTGGCGAACGGGTTAGCATTAATCTTAATCTTTATGGAAGCCGAAGTAAGACCCAAAATAATTTTCAGACCTTCGGTAATGGGCAGGGTAGTTTGATGTATAAGGCGAATACCTGGGATCCAACTACTCCAATTTTTGATGAAAATGGTGAATTTAATCTACGATCTACCCGAGGAATTGCTTCACTAAATGATAATCCGGTACGTACCCTAACGGAGAGTGATTTTCAAGATGTAAATGAACGGCTGAATACTGCACTCAACATTAACTATAAATTTTCTGATCATTTCTCCTACACTTTAGTAGCGGGTACTCAGTTTAACAATATTACTCAGCAGCGGTACGCCGTAGAAGTAGGGGATGATTTCTTACCGCATACTTCTTTCTTTAATAATAAATTTAATACCCTTCAGTTGAGTAACATCTTAACCTGGGAGCAGGATTTTGGTATCCATAACATTAAGGTAACAGGTGTGCAGGAATTTCAGAATAATACTTTCCAAAGAAATGCCTATAACTCAAATGATCTAAGCCTGCCTAAAGGGTTCTATTTTGCAGAATTGGCACCCAACGCAGGTCAGACGATAAGTAATGACTTCAATGAACGAAGATTATCTTCCTACATGCTTCGGGCAGAGTATGTCCTTAACAATAACTTATTGGTTACTGCTACCGGGCGTTACGATGGTTCTTCAGTGTTCCGTCCGGGTAATAAGTGGGGTTTCTTTCCTTCATTAGCGGTGGCGTATAGTTTAGATGATTGGGTTACCAACTTACCCGGTTTTACTAGCCTAAAGATCCGAGCTGGATGGGGACAAGTGGGTAACCAGGCAGTAGATCCATTCTCTACGTTTGCTACACTGAGGTTTAATAATTACGCTTTCGATGGCTCTTCTGCTTCAGCGGGTACAGTACTCAATAGCTTTGAAAATCAGGATCTGACCTGGGAAACTACCAGTCAGGTAAACATTGGTATTGACGTTGGCTTTCTGGAAGGGCGAGGAAATTTGAGTTTGGATGGCTACCAAAAGACTACTACTGACCTTTTGTTGAATGTTCCAGTACTAGAGGTAAACGGCGGCGGAACTATCACTCAGAATGTAGGAGAAGTTGAGAATTTCGGAATAGATCTGGGTCTTGACTACATTGTTATTGAGCAGGAAAAACTGGATTGGACTTCTAACTTCACACTGTCTTTTCTACAAAATGAGGTAACTAACTTATTTGGTGAGGAAGAGGTGATTAATGGGTTATTCACTGCGCCGGGTGGGCAAGCGAGAGTGCTCAATATTATTGAAGAAGGCGAACCATTGGGTCAATTTAATGGAGCTACTTTCTTGGGAACCTGGAAATTATCAGAAGCAGCAGAAGCGGCTAATTTTGGCCGACAACCTGGTGATGCTAAGTACTTACGCGATGAGGATGGGGAGATCGTTTTCGGAGCGATTGGTAATGGTACACCTACTTTATTATGGGGCTTTAATAATACTGTGAATTTCGGAAACTGGGATTTCAATGTGTTCCTCCAGGGCGTACACGGATTTGATGTATATAATATCATGCAAGCAGGTATTACCGGTGGTGCCGGTGACTCTCGTAGTTTCATGGCCTCAGATCAGGTAAATCAGTGGACTCCCGAGAATGAAACCGACATCCCAGCCACCGTGCAGTTTTTCAATTCTTCCCGCTACATTGAAGACGGAGGTTTTATCCGGTTAAGTAATATGACCTTAGGATATACTTTCAATAACCTAGGGGGTAAAGAAGGCTCTTCAGTGAAGGTATACGTAGGTGGTCAGAACCTATTCCTAATAACCGATTACTCAGGTTACGATCCTGAGCTTACCTCTCGTCGGGGTAACCAAGGTAACGAAGACGTGGCTTCTGGTATTAACGTGGGTGCTTATCCCAATCCCAGGACATATACTTTAGGGGTAAAGGTTAGATTTTAATACCCGAAAACATTTCAGAAAAATAAAATGATTAAAAATATGAAAGCCATTTATTTCTATAGATTATTCAATGGACTTCTGGTGGCAGTTATGGCGATTGCTTTTCAGGGTTGTGAACTGGATGAAGATCCGGGTTCCTCCCAGTTGGCGGTTATTCCTTACGAAACGATAGCCGAACTCGAACTGGGGGTTAACGGAATATACGGTCAACTCCGGCAAGCTTCCTGGATGACCACCTTCTACGTAAACGGTTGGTCAGGTGATGATATGACTACCCACCGCGCCAGTAATAAAGCAGATTTTAGAGAGTACGATCAACGGTTTATTACGCCCGAAAATTCCCGCTCGTTTAATAACTGGGGAGCTGTATACGAAATGGTTCGAGCAGCTAACACTGTGCTAGCGAACATTGAGGGAATACAACTTTCTGATCAAGCAGCCCAAGATCGGCTGATAGGTGAAACCCATTTCTTAAGAGGGCTTATGTTTTACCATCTGACACGTATTCATGGTGAGATTGCTCTGCCATTAAGCATAGTGCCTGATCCTGAGATTAGTCTTGCTTCTCAGATACAAGTTTATGAGCAGATAGAAAGCGATATGCTCATGGCTGAAGCACTATTACCCGTGTCTTCTAATTTAGGAGCTTCTCGCCCTAACAAAGGCTCAGCTCGGGCTATACTAGCTCGTCTGTATCTGGATTGGGCTGGCTTTCCGGTAAAAGATAACTCTATGTACACCGAAGCTGCTTCTAGTGCCAAGCAAGTAATTGATAATGCTGCTGGTCACGGATTTGGCTTGGTGGACGATATGGGAAGTTTGTACACATTAGAAGGAAGATTCAATACAGAATCATTGTTCACCATTGCCTACTGTAATGATTGTGGTTTGGCAAACCGTAAGCACGGAAAGCTGGGGCTACCAGCAGACTACGGCGGATGGCAAGAAACTTTCGCCGAGATTCGTTTCTTTGAGGATTTTCCTGAAGGACCCCGGAAAGAAGCCACTTATCACGAGGCGGTGCCCGTAGATGCTAATGGGAACGCTACCAGCGACGTAGCAAACGCCACGAATTTTGTACCCTGGACTGAATTCAAGGATCAGCAAAATCCTATTTTCCGGAAAATTGTGGGACCTTTTGAAGATAACACCTGGCCTGACTTTCAGAGCTCGCGTAATGATTACTATATGCGTTATGCCGAACTGCTATTAATTTATGCGGAAGCATCCGGTAGATCGGGCAACGTGACTGGCGATGGGTGGGAAGCACTCAATCAAGTAAGAAGAAGAGCAGCAGGATTGCCACCTACCGTACCCGATGCTAGTGTAGATGTAACTAGTGGTGATATTGCCGAATTAGCTTTTGCTGAGAAGAAGTGGGAGCTAGCTGGAGAGTATCTACGCTGGTACGACCTGGTACGAATGGAGCGAGTGGAGGATGCCTTAGGAGGGGATGCTCGTGATCCGAGAGTTTCGATTGGAACAGTGTTCGATGAAAATGGCAATGCTACACCTGTTCCACTAACTGAGCCTTCTAATCCCATTCTCGGTTCGTTGGGGCCAGATAATTACTTTGCCCCCATTCCAGCGCAGGAAATAGAAAGAAACCCAAATCTGGGTAGACCAGCGAATTAAATTCTCATAAGCAGACGAATAGTTGAGTTTAACGGTAGAATTTTCAATATTCTACCGTTATCTATTGTAAGACAATTTGCTTTTACGAAGTGAAATTTCGTTCATATAAGTATACGTTATATTCAATATTGCCAAGTCAGCAAACGTATCACTTTCACTACACATGACCCAGTATTCAGTTACCATTCCTTCAGTACATTTCTGGACAGCTACTACCTTTTTACTGTCTGTACTTACCTTTTCTTGTTCTTCTTCCAATGAGACTACCTCCTCTGAGAATATCGTCAGACAAGCCAAATTATTTACCCAAGTCCCTTCTGATAAATCGGGAATTCATTTTGTGAATACCTTGGAAGAAACACTGGAGTCTAACTACTACCAGTACATGTATACTTACATCGGTGGTGGCGTCGCTGCCGGAGATGTGAACAACGATGGTTGGGTGGATCTGTTTTTTACTGCTAATTCCTCCGACAATAAACTATATCTGAATAGGGGAGAGGACGCTGAGTTTAGCTTTGAAGATGTAACCGATCAGGCTGAGATTGAACAAAAGGGTGGTTTCACTACCGGATTAACCATGGTTGATGTAAATAGTGATGGATTTCTGGATATCTATGTCTCGCGGGGCGGGTGGAAAGATGAAGATGGCAAATTTGCCAATTTGCTTTACATCAATAATGGAGCCGAGGCTGGAGAAATACCAACTTTTACCGAGCAAGCTGAAGAATATGGTCTTGCCGATGCTAACCGTACTATTCAAGCCACATTTTTTGATTATGACCGAGATAATGACCTGGATGTTTATGTATCTAACACGCCAGATATTACCAGTCGTACTCAAGTACTGGATTTAGAAAAAATTCAACAAGACCCCGAAACTTTAAAGTTAAAAGGAAGTGACCGACTGTACCAAAACGATGGCTCAGGGCACTTTACGGATGTATCGGATCAAGCTGGTTTGCAGTACGATATTGGCTTCGGGCTAAACCCTCAGGTTGGCGAGTTGAACAACGACGGCTGGCTGGATGTATACGTTTGCAATGACTTTAATGTGCCTGACCTAGCGTATATAAACAATCAGGACGGTACATTTACAGAAAGCCGGGATGAGCTATTCAAGCATATGTCATTCAACAGTATGGGCAGCGATATAGCTGATATTAATAACGATGGCTTTCCTGATTTAATGACGCTGGATATGAATCCCGAAGATTACATTCGGTCTAAAACTACCATGGCAATGACTTCTGTCGACCAGTTTGAACTGATGGTAGAAAAGGGCTATCACTATCAGTATATGCATAACATGCTGCAACTCAACAATGGTAATGGGACATTTAGTGAGATTGCTCAGATGGCTGGTATCGGAAATACTGACTGGAGCTGGTCATTACTATCGGCTGACTTTGATTTGGATGGTTACAATGATGTGTACGTCACTAACGGAGTTTATCGGGATGTAATTGACCGGGACAAGAACAACGAGATTTTACAAATTCTTAGAATGAACCAGCGAAAACCTACTGATAAGGATTTTCTAAAATTCTCTAAAATGCTGCCTCAGCAAAAGCTGAATAATTACTTTTTCAAAAATAATGGCGACTTCACTTTTAATGATGCCTCGTACGATTGGACTGACTCGCTACTTACTTTCTCTAACGGGGCAGTCTACGCTGATCTGGATAATGATGGTGATTTAGACGTAGTGGTCAATAATATCAATGATGAAGCTACGGTTTTTCGAAATAATGCTGCTGAGCAGCAGTCAGGAAGTTATCTAAAGCTAGAGTTTACTGGGCCAGAAACAAATCCATTCGGAGTAGGTACATTGGCAAAATTGCAACTGACTGATGGCTCAACCCTTTCTCGTCGGCTGATTAACACTCGAGGCTTTCTTTCGTCAGTATCTAACACGCTGCACTTCGGGTTAGCTGAGGAACAAACCATTGAAAAACTAGAAATTATCTGGCCGGACGGAAAACAGCAGGAGATCACTCAGGTTGCGCTGAATAATATTTTAGAGGTTGATTATCAGGATGCTCAAGAAGCAGAAGATGCACCGGAAAGTGAGAATACTTTATTTACGCAACTAGCTTCTGATTATCAGCATTTCGACCCTTACTTTAACGATTACCAGCTTCAGGTTTTGTTGCCTCATAAACTATCGCAAACTGGGCCAGCCGTAGCCAAAGCTGACGTAAATGGCGATGGTTTAGAAGATGTGTACCTGGGTGGTGGGCATACTCAAGTCGGACAACTTTTGTTAGGTGAAAAATCTGGCGAATTGCAGGTAGTAACTATTCCCGCGTTTGAGCAGGATAAGCAATACGAAGATCAGGGCACTTGCTTCTTTGACGCTGATGGCGATGGTGACCAGGACTTGTACGTGGTCAGTGGTAGCTACGAATTTTTTCGCAACCAACGAATGCACCAAGATCGCTTATACTTGAATAACGGAAGTGGTCAATTTACTAAAGCTACGGGATCACTACCGGAATTTGCTTCTTCTGGTTCGGTAGTAGTAGCTAGTGATTATGACCAGGATGGCGATGAGGATTTGTTTGTAGGAGGGCGGGTCGTTCCGGGGCAATATCCCACTCCGCCTACCAGCTATTTACTGATAAATACGCAAGGCAATTTTGAGATTGCCACTTCGGAGTTTGCACCTGAGTTAGAAAAAGTGGGCATGGTGACCGATGCCAACTGGGCTGATATAAATGGTGACGGAAAAGTAGATTTAGTTGTTACCGGGGAGTGGATGGGGGTTGAGGTTTTTATTAACGATGGTAAGAATCTAGTGAGAAGTGATGCGTATCCTACACTATCCAACGCCGTAGGCTGGTGGAATCGATTACTAGTGGAAGATATTGACAGCGATGGTGACCTAGATATTGTAGCTGGAAATCTAGGACTAAACTATAAATTCCATGCTTCGGAAGAAAAGCCATTTCAAATCTACACCAGCGATTTCGATTTTAATGGGGTAGAAGATGTAGTGCTGGCCAAAGAGTATGATGGTAAAGAAGTACCCGTTCGAGGAAAAACCTGCATGACGCAACAGATGCCTCACTTAGCCCAGAAAATCCCAACCTATACTGATTTCGCTAGTCGTGATCTGGAAGGTATTGTAGGAAAAAGGTTGGAGTCCGCGCTGCACTACGAGGCTACCGAATTTCGTTCGGGAATTTTTTTAAATCAAGGTGATGGGAAATTTGAGTTCTTGCCATTTGCGATTCCTGTACAGCAGTCGCCCATCAACAGTATGATCTTTGATGATTTTGATAGCGACGGCTCTAAAGATTTGATACTGGCCGGAAATAACCATCACTCAGAAGTAGAAACCACCCGAGCCGATGCCGGAATCGGTTCTTTTCTGAAAGGAGATGGAAAAGGCAACTTCATGTTAGTCAATAACCAGAAAACTGGTTTTTTTGCCGATAAAGACGTTCGCAATATGCTGGCGGTAGAAACTGCCGAGAGCAAACTACTTATGGTAATTAACAATAACGATACGCACGATATTTTTAGATTAAACCCACTATGAGGCACAATCATACTTCTATGCAACCTAAAAAAACACCAATCAAGTGAAAAAATCTATCCTCTTTATTTTATCCCTCGCCGTAACCTCCTTCACCTTTGCTCAGGTAAAAGTGTACGAAGGGCAGGAAACTATTCCTACTTATAAAACGGGAGCCGATGAGCTCAGCCCAGTCTTCTATACCGGCCGCGGAGTGCAGGGCGCACAGGGAAAAGTATACCCCTATCCGTTGCAAACCAAGTTAAGCGACTCGTTAGTGGATGTTACCTATGACATGGTATATTTGGAAAATGAGTATCTCAAAGTAACTATCGCGCCCTCTTTAGGAGGAAAGTTATTCTCAGCCATAGACAAAACTAATGGTCATGAGCTGTTTCACACCAACAGTGTTATCAAGCCTGATCTTATCGGAACATTAGGTTCATGGATTTCCGGTGGTATTGAGTGGTGTTTTCCTCACCATCACCGGACTACCACTATGTTGCCCAGCGATTATATGATGGTTGAGAACGAGGACGGTAGTGCTACGGTTTGGATTGGGGAAACAGAGAAAACCATGCAGATGAGAGGAGTAGTAGGAGTTACGCTACGTCCGGGACGCTCCTACATTGAGGTGGACTATCGCTTAAGCAATAGTAATGCACTTACCCAAACTTTTCTGTTTTGGGCGAACGTAGCTATTACTGCTAACGAAGACTTTCGCACTTTCTGGCCGCCTAGCCAGGAAATTGGAGTCTACCACAACAATACTAGCTTTATTCAGTGGCCTATTTCTAATGAAACGGATGATTATGGACGAACAAGTTATGCTGAGGGCGCAGACCTAACCTGGTGGAAAAATCACTCAAACCCGGTATCATTTTTCATGTGGGATAATAAAGAGGGGTTTGTGGGTGGTTACGACTATGGTCAAAATGCCGGTACGGTACATGTAGGCGATCCGGTAGAAAACAAAACTTCTAAGCTTTGGCAGTTCGGACCGGGGCTGCAGGGGCAAAATGCCCGGCGTAAGCTTACTGATGATGGCAAGGCTTACGTAGAGATTATGACTGGATCGTTCTCTAACAACCAACCGGATTATAGCTGGATTTTACCCCATTCGGTGAAAGATGCCAAGAACTACTGGTATCCGCTGCGAGATATTGAGATAGCCAAAAATTCTACTGTAGATGCTTCGGTTACGCTGCAAATGCGGGATGATAAAACCGTTTTCTACGGATTCAACACCACCCGGGCTATTAACAATGCTAAAGTAGTGCTGAAGTATGGCGATCAGGTCTTGGAAGAAAAAACGATCAATATTGATCCGGCAACACCCTTCACAGCTACATACAAAGGAAAAGAGATTATTGACGAATACCAATTATATACGGAGATCCAGGATAGTGACGGAAAAGTGCTGGTTTCTTACAAGCCTTATCAACTTCAATATCCAGAACTGCCCGAGCCACAGGAACGGGTGAAAAAGCCTGAAGAAATAGAGACAGTAGAAGACTTGTACCTGACCGGGCGATTTGTGGAGCAGTTCAAGCGTCCAGGCATGAATCCAGATGATTATTATCTGGCTGGATTAGAAAAATCGCCTAATGATTATCGACTGAATCTGGCAATGGGTACGCGTCGGCTCGGCGAGACTAAGTATCAGAAAGCATTAAATTATCTGCAAAAAGCAGCCGATAAACTAAAAGTGAAATACTATCAGCCTAAGGAGGGAGAGCTTTTTTACTATTTAGGTATGGCGCAAAAACAACTAGGACAGGCCGAAGAGGCATATCATAACTTTGCCCAGTCAACCTGGTACTACGCTTGGCACTCCGCCGGATATTATCAGTTAGCCCAGATGGAAACCCAAGCCGGAAATTACGAAAAAGCACTAGAGTACATCCAAAGTGCTTATGCTAACAATACCAAAGACGGTAGAATTACAATACTGTACTCGGCCTTGCTTCGCAAGCTTGACCAATCGGACCAAGCTCAAGAATTATTAGACGATCTGCTGGAGTACGACCCACTTTACTTTACGGCTTACTATGAAAAAGGCCTTATTCTGAATAAGGCCTCTTTAGCCCAGTGGCACAGCAATATGCAGGATGTGGATAACAACTATCTAGAAGTTGCTACCAACTACATGAATGCTGGCCTGCTCGACGATGGTATCACTTTGCTGTCATCTTTAGAAAGCCCCACCAATCCACTAGTGTATTATTATCAGGCCTGGTTTTATTCCGAGATGGGTGAGAGTGCTAAAGCAATCGAGGTGCTAAATTTGGCTAAGAACACTTCGCTAGATTATGCTTTTCCCTATCGACCAGAGACGGAAACCATTCTTAATCATGCCATTCAAATAGACGCGCAGAATGCAGATGCTTACTATCTGCTTGGAAATTTACTTTACGATAATCGGCCCGAGGATGCAATAGCTGCTTGGGAAAAGGCGTCATCGATCGATAGTAACATGCCAATGGTTTGGCGCAATTTGGCGTTTGGATTTTTCCATCATCAAAGTGATAGTGATAAAGCCATTGATTATTTGCGGAATGCTATAGAAGAGGAAGCCGACATGTCGTTGTGGTACGCTGAGTTGGCAAAATACTACGAGTTATCCAACGCCAATTTTACCGAAAGCCTAGCGATTCTTCGCAACAATATAGACGTAGTGAAGCAGGATGTTTCGGCACCTAGAGCCTTAGTGGCATTATACAATCTGAACGGCGAATACGACGAAGCTATCCAATTCCTCAACACTCACCATTTCCGAACTTGGGAAGGAGGACGGGAGATTTACTGGCACTACGTGGATGCTCATACTCTCAAGGCTATTGAGTTGATGAATGATAAAGAATATGAGTCCTCGATTACTCATTTAGATTCAGCCCTGCTTTATCCAGAGAACTTGGAAGTAGGCCAAGCTTCAGATGGAGAAAAAAATGCCCTGATTTACTACTTTATGGGGGAGGCCTATAATAAGATGGGCAAATCCAAAAGAGCCAAAGCGAGCTACCGACAAAGCGTGGCTTCCGAAAATCGAAGAGGAATGTACGACTTGCGCTACTATCAGGCCAAATCTTACGCAAAACTGGGTGAAACCGATAAGGCCAACAAGATGTTCCACAGCCTGATCAGCCAGGGGCAAGAACTCCGTGAAGCAGGGGCCGACAATACCCTGATTGCCGTAGAAGAAGGCTCATCCCGCAACAATAAAGCGATCTCCCAATCCTATTTCCTGGAAGCCCTGGGCAACCGAGGTCTGGGAAATAAGGAAGAAGCCCACCGCTTATTTCAATCAGCCCTTGATGAGTATAATCATAACTTATGGGCTAAAGTGATGATGAGTGGAAAAGAGCTATCCTCTTCGGAGTAGAGAGTAAGGGCTATTTGCTACACGTATACTATTGACCCCATCTGAAACCGTATCTTTTTTACACCGGATGCCAGCCGGAACACTGGATTTTATTGAAGAACCCATTCGGGACGAAACCCCGGAAGCCTACGAAAATCTCCGCAAAATGGTATCAGTACCTTTTGCCATTGGCGAAGAGTTTGCCAACAAGTGGCAGTTTTTGCCCTACTTGGAGAGAGGCATTACCCAGTTTGCTCGGGTAGATGTCTGCAATGTAGGTGGCATCACCGAATTTATGAAAGTAGCGTCTCTGGCCGAATCTCATTACATCGATCTAATGCCTCACAATCCTCTAGGACCAATTTGTACCGCCGCTAGTTCCAACATGAGTTAGCTGGAAGACATATAAATACCCCGGTAGGCCAAAGCGGGAACAATTCGCTCGAATTCTATCCGGTACAGCCCCAACTGGATAATAACTGGTATCCCGTCCCGGATTTGCCCGGTTTGGGAGTAGAATTCAACGAAGAATTAGCCAAAGAACAAACATTTATCCTTCAGGAAGTGCCACACCTTAAACGCCGCGATGGCTCATTTACCAATTGGTAATTGCTTGAGATACTCACCAGTGAAGAATCGCGCATTTGTTATAAGAATAAAGTATTCAAGTAGCACAGCTTCTAAACATTTCTTGACGGGGAGCGAACACTGCAGTACATGAGTGACTAAAGAAAAAACATACCTGCTAGCATCGTGAACATATGTGGCTGAGTTCCTCGTTCAGAGTGTCTATATTTCAGCAATAACATGCACTGAACGAATGAGAAAAAGCTACAATCACTTACTCTACTTATTCATATTTGCCTATTTGGGTTCACCTCAGCTGTTTGCTCAGTGTAGCGAGAAATATCAGCCGGAATAGGAGCCGCTACTTCAATACCAGACGCCGGAATGGTTTGCCGTTGCCAATTTGGGCATCTTTATCCACTGAGAGCGTCGCTCATGAATGATGACCTTGTAGTTTAGACAATTTCTCATAATTATCATTCATTCATTCATCATTAAATTACCAAATGACCTATTAGCAATGAACGATCAAACTTTCAGTTCGCCAACCCTTCAACGACATTTCACCGATTACCTTCTTTGGTGCTACCTCACCGTAATCATACTCGTTGCTTGCAACCCTGAGCCTCAATCAGAACAGAAAGCGGCGCCATCTGATGGAGAAAGAGGGTTTCCATTTAACCTGCCGAAGGAAAAGCCGGATAGAGCATTAAGCGTGGCTATGGCGCGTAACTACAACAATTATCTGGCTCCCCGCCCGGAGCACAATGAGCTTTACTCTCAGTTCAAATACACTGAACTTCAGGGCTTAGACTATAATAATGGCGATGGGACTATCTCCCGTCGTGATCCCTCAAAGGTTATTTTTGCAAATGAGAAATACTATGTTTGGTACACCCACCGGGAGACTCCTTCTCCGCCCCAGGGGGTTGACCAGAGCAATGATACCGTTCCCTCTACTGATTGGGATTTAGCGGAGATATGGTACGCTACCAGCGAAGACGGTTTTACCTGGGAAGAGCAAGGGGTGGCGGTTCTCAGGCCTCCCAAACCCAACGTAGGTTGGCGTTCGGTGTCTACCACCGATATTCTCGTGTGGGAAGGTAAGTACTACCTCTACTATCAGGGCTTTATGGAAGCAAGCGGCAAGCGGGGCGACGACTGTCCGGTAGCAGTCTCTTACGCTGATTCGCCCGATGGTCCCTGGACACCGCACAATGAAATTGTGATTCCGAATGGGGCGGAAGGAGAATGGGATCAATACTCTATTCACGATCCGTATCCGCTGGTACATCAGGGAAAAATCTACGTTTACTACAAATCAGATTTCGACGGAGACCCTCGGCTGGTAAGAATGCAGGGGCTGGCTATTGCCGATAACCCTCTCGGACCATTTGAGAAACACCCACTCAATCCGGTGATTAATTCCGGGCACGAGACTACCTTGTTTCCTTTCAAGAGTGGTATTGCGGCTTTGGTTTCTCGAGACGGTAACGAACACTTCACCGTGCAGTATGCGGAAGATGGTGTAAACTTCGAGATTGCTTCTATCACCTCGCTAATACCTATTGCTGCCGGGCCATATATTCCCGACGCCTTCACCAATACTCAGAATGGTCGGGGTATCACCTGGGGCATTTCTCATATTACCAATGCAACTACCTGGGAACAAAGTCACTCCATACTGCTCCGCTTCGACTGTGATCTGAGTCAGGACGTAGATGATCCGGAAATGAAGCGGCACAGCCAATACTACAAGCCAGATTTTTACTATCAGCACGGCTTAACTCAGAGGCAGCGCGAGAGAATTATGGCTGATAAGAAATAGCTACCCTTTTAATGATATGAAACTATTATGATTAGAAGAGCTAGCCTGACATAAAGTCAATCGATAAATAAGTCTGCTTGCTATTGCGGGATAATATTATCAATTTACTATTGATAGTTGAGAGATAATTACTTCTTTTGAATACGATCCCTCATTCAATAGTATTTTATGTCAATATTTAAATTGTCATCAGCTACTACCGCCCTGCTACTCACCTTCCAAATTATCTGGGGGCAGACCGCTCCGCTGCAATTTGAGCATCTGACATCCGAACATGGCCTCACCCAAAATGATGTAAACTGCATTTTGCAGGATCATCAGGGTTTCTTGTGGTTCGGGACCCACGATGGTTTGAACCGCTACGACGGTTATAAATTTGAAGTTTTCCAATCTGATCCTAACGATGCCGAGAGTATCAGTAGCAATCTGATTTTTACTTTGGTAGAAGACCATCAGCAAAATCTATGGGTGGGCACCACTGGTGGGGGGATTAACCATTACAATTCTGAAACCGGAGAATTCACTCGACTTGTACACGAGCCCGGAAACGATAAAAGTTTAAGCAACAACTACATCCTTTCTTCCTGGGTAGATAGCAAGGGGCGGGTATGGGTTGGCACTGTAGATGGCCTGAACGTTCACGTGCCCGACTCTACTGGTCAAACCATAGGTGGGTTCAGTCATTTTTTTACTAACCGAGTAACCTACCCAGATCCTAATCAGCGGCGAATAAATACAATATTTGAAAGTGCTTCGGGTATACTTTGGGTGGGAACTCCCGCAGGTTTATCTAAACTGGAGTCCGATGCAGCTCACACCCATCAGGAGTTCCAATTTGTTCAGGATATACCGAATATACAGGCTATCAACGAAGATAAACCAGGTAATTTGATTGTGGGTACTAAAAAGGAGCTCTATTATCAACAAGCTGGTCCTGAATCCAAAAAATTCACGCTGATTGCTACGGTTGGCGTTAACACCATTGTGGTTGAGCCGAACGGTGATATTTGGAGTGGTTCAAACGAAGGGATAGATCGATTCCGGAAAGGGCCGGGGAAAGCAATTCCTGAACTACAAGAGCATTACATAAATGAGGTTGCTAATCCGAATAGTCTAAGTAAGAATATTGTAAAGCAGTTATACCTGGACGATGCCGGGTTTATCTGGATTGGCACCAATGGGGGTGGGGTGAATATGTTTAATCCTCAAAAGAAATCCTTTCGTCATTACCAGAGAAACGTTCATTCCGGCAGCATCAGCTACGATAAAATCCGTTCCATCTTCGAAGACAGTCAGAAAAACCTGTGGGTTGGTACTGAAGGAGGAGGGGTGAATCTTTTGCAGGCTGGTAAGGAGAATTATACTGATTTTCAGCATATTACCGAGTTGAAAAACATCTTTGCCATTGCAGAAACGAATTGGGATGGCAAAAAAACGATTTGGCTAGGTTCGGAAAAAGAAGGGCTATACCAAATTCGTCAGCGAGAAAGCTGCTGGGTTTTAGAACCCGAATTAAGTACAAAGGTGGCTTCTGATGCTTCGGTTTTCAGCTTGCTAGAAGATCGCAGCGGTGCATTATGGGTTGGAACCTATAATTCCGGATTATATCGCTTCCTTCCTGACGGGGCAGTGAAAAACTTCCGGCACAATCCAGCCAATTCGTCCAGTCTTTCCGATAACATTGTCAGGAGTATTTTACAAGACCGTAGTGGAAATCTATGGATAGGTACTGGAAATGGACTAAATAAACTGTCGGCTGACGAGCTCAATCAAGACCAACCCTCATTCGTTAGTTTTAAGAATATTCCGGGCGATATCAGCAGCCTCAGCTTCAACTATGTGCTGGCATTACACGAAAGTCAGCAGGGCGAGTTATGGGTTGGTACTTTTGGGGGAGGGCTTAACCGTTTAAACGTTTCTCCCGATGGCACTGCTACCTTCTCAGTATTCAAAGAGAAAGACGGGCTACCCAATAATGTTATCAAAAGTATATTGGAGGATGAATCAGGCAATCTGTGGGTTGCCACCAACAAGGGGCTGTGCCGCTTTGACCCGGTTCAATTGGATTTTAAAAACTATGACGTTAGCGACGGACTACAAAGCAATGAGTTTAGTGAACTAGCGGCTTATAAACGGCAAAACGGTGAGTTTCTGTTTGGAGGGGTAAAAGGTTTCAATGTATTCTACCCGAACTGCATTTCCGATAATCTGCACTTCCCCCAGGTAGCTATCACCGACTTTCAGGTCTTCAATCAGTCGGTTCCGGTAAATGTAGAATTCAATGGAAGGATAGTATTGCCTAAGGTAATATCTTTAGCTGAGAAGGTTAATTTAAATTACTGGGAAAACGACTTTTCTCTGGAGTTTTCGGCCTTACACTTTGCCTCACCTTCCAAAAATCAGTACGCCTATATGCTGGAGGGATACGATGAAGATTGGGTTTACACCAACGCCGATAAACGCTTTGCTACGTATACCAACCTCAAGCACGGTAACTATAACTTTCACATAAAAGCAGCCAATAACGATGGTATCTGGAACGAGGAACCGATTTCGCTAGCCATCAGTATTGCTCCGCCCTTCTGGCTTAGTTGGTGGGCTTACATGCTCTATGGAGCAGCATTTCTGGCAGCGATATGGTTTATCCGAAAATATACTCTGATTGGAATTTGGGAAAAACACCAACTGGAACTGGAGCATCTGCAAAAAGAAAAAACAGAAGAACTACACCAGATGAAGCTTCGGTTCTTTACCAATATATCCCACGAGTTTCGTACTCCGCTTACCCTTATTTTAGGTCCTCTGGAACATTTGATCCAGTTCGGATCTAAGATGGAAGGAGAAGATAGAAAAGGACATTATCTGCTAATGCAGAAAAACGCCCGTTATCTGCTGCGGTTAGTCAACCAACTGATGGACTTCCGTAAAATTGATCAGGGAAAAATGAAGTTGAAGCTACAGCAAGAGAAAGTAGGGGGCTACATGCAGGAAATTCTGGAGCCTTTTCAGTTTGTAGCGAAGAAAAAGAGTGTCCATTTTGAAATTATCAACGATGAACCAGAGCTAACCGCCTGGATTGACAAAGACAAGCTGGAAAAGATTCTATATAACTTAGTTTCTAACGCCTTCAAATTTACCCCCGAAAGCGGAAAAGTAACAGCCTCAATCGCCTACCAAAAACCATCGGAACGCTGGGAGCAGGGTGGGGTAAGCTTGATTATTCGCGACAGTGGATCGGGAATTTCTTCCCAACAAAAGTCTCATATTTTTGAGAGATTCTATCAAGCCGAAGGGCTGGAAAGCTTGAGGAGTGAAGGTAGCGGCATTGGGCTTTCGTTTACAAAGAGCCTGGTAGAACTGCACCAGGGCGGAATTGATTTTAGTAGCGTTCAGGGTCAGGGAACCTGCTTTACTGTAACCTTGCCCCTAAGTAAGTCAGCGTATAAACCAACTGATTTTGTGAAGGAGCCAGTCTTAGATATTGACTTCAAACTTCCGGCTGATGCCTGGTTAGATTTGGAAGAATTGCCGATAGAAAACAATACTTCGCAAAGTCGAAATCTGCCTCAACTTCTCATTGTGGATGACCACGCTGATATTCGGGCATTTGTAAAACAGACCTTTATTGAACAATATAATGTATTAGAAGCTGTTAACGGACTGGAAGGCTTGCAGTTTGCTGAAAGAGATCAGCCGGATATTATCATTTCGGATCTGATGATGCCCGAAATGAATGGTCTGGACATGTGCCAGCAGCTAAAGTCAAACGAAAGCACCAGCCATATTCCGATCATACTTTTAACTGCCAAGGAAACAGAAGAGAACAAATTAGAAGGGTTGAAAACCGGAGCCGATCAGTATCTTACCAAACCCTTTAATGTAGAGATGCTCAGGGTATCGGTTGCCAATCTGGTAATAGCCCGGGCTGAGCTAAAGAAACGATTTACGCGGGAGGTCTACCTACAACCCTCGGATGTAACTGTAACGTCTGCCGATGAGAATTTTCTCAAGCAGGCTATTGCTTTGGTGGAGGCTAACATGGAAGATCCGGAGTTTAATGTTGAAGCGTTGGTAAAAGGTGTCGGCATCAGCCGGAGTAAACTTCACCTGAAGATGAAGGCAGTTACCGGCCAATCCAGTAGCGAGTTTATTCGGACTATTCGCCTCAAGCGCGCAGTACAACTCATGGAGAAAAGTGATCTGTCGGTTAAGGAAATCATGTATCAGACTGGTTTTAGCACTCCATCTTATTTCTCCAAATGCTTTAAAAAGCAGTTTGGGGTCATTCCCAGTGAGTATCTTAAGCAGGAAAGAGTAGAAGTAGGGTAGGGCCACTATTCTATTCTTTTGCAATCTGAGTTAAACATACGTGGTATGAAAAAAGACATATGTCGTAACCCGGCAATGCATATTCTATCATATTTAACTATCGTTTAACTAGTAGCAACCCCCTGCACTACTTACTTATTGGAAATGAAAAAACTAGGCGCACTCGCTATTATTATGTTGGCACTATGGGGCTGTCAGGCAGATGGGCAAAAGCAAGAACCTGAAACAGTAACCCCACCGGTGTTTGAAGCCAACTGGGAGTCTTTACAGCAGTACGAAACCCCGGAATGGTTTCGCGATGCTAAGCTAGGTATCTTTATTCACTGGGGGGCTTACGCCGTACCAGCCTACGGCTCAGAGTGGTATCCCCGCCTGATGTACATGGATACCGCTACCTTTTCTGCCCAGCTTAATCCTCAACAAGAAGGCCCAAACCACGTGTACCTTCACCATAAGGAGAATTATGGAGATCAGAAGGAGTTTGGCTACAAGGATTTTATTCCCATGTTTAAAGCGGAGAATTTTGATGCTAGGGAGTGGATTAGCCTGTTCAAAAAATCCGGTGCCAAGTACGTAGTACCGGTAGCCGAACACCACGATAGCTTCGCCCTGTACGATTCCAACGTGACCCGTTGGAACTCGGTGAACATGGGACCAAAACGGGATGTACTCGGTGAACTCTTTGAAGCTGGTCGCGCCGAAGGGCTAAAAATGGGAGCATCTTCTCACTTGGCATTCAATTGGGCCTTCTTCAACAAGAAAGATCATTTTGACACCGTAGACCCTGAGTACGATGATTTGTACAGTAAAAAAGGGAAGGCGCTGGATGAACCCGTCTCGGATGAGTTTAAACAGTGGTGGTGGGAGCGTACCACCGATCTGATTGATAACTATCAGCCAGACATCCTTTGGTTTGACTTCTTCCTAGATCAGGAAGCCTTTAAGGAGTACCATCCCAAGATTGCCGCCTACTACTATAATCAGGGACTGGAGTGGAATAAGGAAGTAGTGCTACAGGATAAGAATTTTGATTATGAGGCATTTCCACCCGGTACTATGACTCTAGATATTGAGCGGGGTAAGATGTCGGATATTAGCGATGAAGCCTGGCAAACTGATACTTCTATTGGCAAAAATTCCTGGGGCTACGTAACCAACTGGGTCAGTAAAACTCCCAATACGCTGGTAGATGATCTAATTGATATTGTCAGTAAAAATGGTTGTTTATTACTGAACGTAGGACCTAAAGCAGATGGAACCATTCCAGAAGATCAGCAGCAAGTACTATTAGAGATTGGAAAGTGGTTAGAGACCAACGGCGAGGCCATTTACGGTACCCGACCCTGGAAGATCTTTGGTGAGGGGCCTACAGAAGTAGCCACTGGGCACCATACCGAAGGCAAAAACCAGGATTTAACCGCCCAGGATTTCCGGTTTACTACCAAAGGAGACAAACTATACGCTATTGCAATGGATTGGCCTGAAGAAGGAGAATTGCTGATTAAGTCTTTAGGTACTGATGCCGATCATTCGGAAAAAGTATCTGGTGCTAAACTACTGGGTAGCGACGCCGATATCAGTTGGGAACAAACCAGTGAAGGGTTATCTATTCAGTTCCCTTCTGAAAAGCCCGGTGACTATGCTTATGCAATTGAAATTACTATTGACATATAATTTTTAGTTTAAGAAGTAGTCAAGTAAATTTAGGTATAAGTTTTACACTACTAACCTATCCATGAAGAGCAAGTTAGGCTTGTCAAAAAAAGCACTGGTGCTTAGCTACACACCAACGATCAGTAGCGCCTTGACTAATAACATAATTTCTCGATTTGTAGTACTATTTGTTTTATTGGCCTGGGGTTGTTCTACACCTGTTTCCGAACAGCCATCATCTCGTCCAGACGTGATTATCATTATTAGCGATGATCAGGGTTACGGTGATTTATCCTGCCACGGAAATCCTTATTTAAAAACTCCTAATCTCGACCAGTTATACTCCCAAAGCACAAGACTTACCGACTTTCACGTAAGTCCTACTTGTGCGCCCACCCGCTCTGCTTTGCTTACCGGACATTACGCTAATCGTACCGGAGTGTGGCATACCATCGGTGGTCGGTCGCTTTTACGAGAGGGAGAGGTAACAATGGCTAATGTGTTTGCGGATAATGGGTACGCTACCGGTATCTTCGGTAAGTGGCATTTGGGTGATAACGAACCCTTCCTTCCGCAAAATCGTGGTTTTCAGGAAGTCTTAGTGCACGGTGGTGGGGGAGTAGGGCAACAGCCGGACTACTGGAATAACGACTACTTTGACGATACCTATTTCCACAACGGGAAGCCCGAGGAATACAGTGGCTATTGTACCGATGTGTGGTTCGATAATGCGCTGGACTTTATGGGAAATAAAAGTCAGGCAGAACAACCTTTCTTTTGCTATATCGCTACCAATGCCCCTCACGGCCCTTACTACGTGGAAGACAAGTACGTAACCCCTTACCAGGATAATGAACAAATCTACAACCCAGCTTTTAACGGGATGATTGCCAATCTGGATGAAAACGTAGGAAAACTGTTGAGGTACCTGGAAGAAAATAATTTGGCTGAAAATACGCTGTTCATTTTTATGACAGACAACGGCACCAGTAGCGGAATTGGAAACCGGGATGGAATGCAGATTGGCTATAATGCCGGAATGCGGGGCAAAAAAGGTAGTATGTACGAAGGTGGCCATCGGGTTCCGTTCTTTCTTCGCTGGCCAGGAGGTAATGTTCCCACTAACCATGATGTTACTGACTTGACTGCTCACGTTGATGTGCTGCCTACTCTGGTTGATATGCTGGGTTTACAAGCACCATCTAGTGTAGCGTTCGACGGAACCAGTCTCAAAGACCTCATTCTCAGTAACGATACCAGCCAGGTCTCTTCCCGAATACTAATTACCGATTCGCAACGACTGGAATATCCAGAAAAGTGGCGACAATCCGCTACCATGCAGGGGCTGTGGCGGTTGATTAACGGAGAAGAATTATACAATCTGGAGCAAGACCCTGGACAGCAAAATGATGTTGCTAATCAGTTTCCAAATAAGAAGGATGAACTTCGGCAAGCCTATAAAAGCTGGTGGGAAGACATTCAGTCTACTTTTGACGATACTCCCCATATCCTAGTCTGTCCACCCCAATCTCCTGTTACTACGTTATACACCCATGATATGCACATGGCCGAGGGGTATAATAGTGTGGCCTGGAACCAGCGGATGGTACGGGAGGGAATGCAGAGTGAAGGGTGGTGGGCGGTAGAGTTTCCACAGAGTGGCACCTATCGAGTTACGCTTCATCGTTGGCCTCCTCAGCTAGAAGCCAGCTTTAACGAAAGTTTACCTCCTCGTCCGGCAGTACCCGGAACCACCGTAGATTCATTAGCAACCGGAAAAGCCCTGAGCATTAACCGGGCTTTCATATCGTTGGATGAGCAGCAAGAAGAACTTAACCTTGAGGAATATGAGGGTGTAGTTTCATTTTCAGTGCCAGTGGAAGTAGGAGAATATGAGCTGCGGGCAAAATTTGAAGACGAAGCCGGTAAGCTGTTCTCTGCCTATTATGTGCAGATAGAGAGGAGAGAATGAAGAGTTTTATCTCAAAGCATGAGCCCTAAATTGACTTTAAGGAAATACTAGGCAATATCATTCACATGAACCCTAAAGCCATTTAATCTGCCGATATGCACAACCGAAACAATCTAAAAATCAAGTCTAGTCCAATAAGCTTCCTACTGAGCGTTTTCACGCTGATGGTAGCTTGCCAGCCGCAGCAAGATTCAACCGAAGAGCAGGCATCACCCAAACCTAATATTATCTTCATTATGTCGGATGACCATACCACTCAGGCGTTTGGGGTATACGGCAGTCGATTAGCTGAAGTTAATCCAACCCCGGTGCTGGACGGCTTGGCGGCCGAAGGAATGGTGTTTGATCAGGTATTCTGCAATAACTCTATCTGTACGCCCAGCAGAGCAAGCATTCTCACCGGACAATATAGTCAGACCAACGGAGTGATTGACCTGGATGGCGTCCTTCTACCCGAACGGCATCACCTCCCTCGGGAAATGAAGAAACTGGGTTATCAGACCGCGATTGTCGGTAAATGGCATCTCAAAGAAGAACCCGCTAACTTCGATTACTATGAGGTGTTACCAGGTCAGGGAAAATACTTCGATCCGGAATTTCGAAAAATAGGGGAGGGTACCTGGCCGGATAATTTCGTTAGTTACCAAGGACATTCGTCCGATATTATCACGGACCGTACGCTAGATTGGTTAACCAATAAGCGGAATAAGGATCAACCTTTCTTCCTGATGCATCATTATAAGGCACCTCACGATGACTTTGAGTTTGCTCCCCGTTACACCGACTACCTAGCCGATACTGAAATTCCCGAACCGGCTAGTCTCTACGATCAACCTGATTTTGGCTCCGAAGCAACCCTGGGGAAGAATGACAGCTTAATCCACCGAATTGGTACTTCCGTATCTGACCGGCACACCTATCGTAGTTATACAGCTCAGTATGGTCTTGAAGCCTCGGATCAGAAGGAGGCTACCCATTTGGCGTACCAGGAATACCTCAAACGCTACCTGCGCTGTGTAAAAGGCGTAGATGATAATTTGGGGCGATTGTTCACTTACCTCAAGGAAAATGATTTATGGGAGAATACCGTTATTATGTACACCGGCGATCAGGGCTTTATGCTGGGTGAGCATGACTATATGGACAAGCGCTGGATGTACGACGAGTCTATGCGTATGCCTTTTATTGTGCATTACCCGGCAATGGTACAAGCCAATAGCCGGAGCAATGTCTTAATTAATAATACTGATTTTGCCCCTACCATGTTGGAACTGGCGGGGGGGCAGGTTCCAGACTATATGCAGGGTAAAAGTTTTGCCAGCGTATTGGAGGGCAATGAACCACAAAATTGGCGAGAAGCTACTTATTATCGCTACTGGATGCATATGATGCACCATGATGTACCTGCAAATTTTGGTATCCGTACCAAAGACTATAAACTCATATTTTATTACGGTTTGCCTAGTGATATGAGCAGTATGGGAAAACCTACTATGCCTTGGCTACCAGAATCGTACCCGATTGAACAAACCCCGGCTGCCTGGGAATTTTACGACTTAAGTCAGGATCTAGAGGAATTACATAACCGTTACGGTGATCCGGCTTACCAGGAAGTAATCCAGCAACTGAAAGAACAGCTACAAGCCAAGCGAGAGGCATTAAAGGAAACCGACGAAGATTACCCGCACATTCAGGCCGTGATTGACGCCCACTGGGACGATTAGTTCCTCTTTTTACAGTGCCTGCGTAGAATTCTGATCTGAAAGTTGAACACTATGAGCGACCGCCCAACACCAACCTACCAAGCCGATATCAACGAATTACGTCTGCCTTTTGATCGGGGTAGTAGATTAGTATACGGTACTTCCGGACTAGGTGGGGTGTGGGGAAAGGTAGACGAAGCGGAAAGTATTGATTGTCTGTTGTATGCCTTCGAAAACGGCATTACATCGCTGGATACCTCACCTTCCTACCACCGAAGCGAAGAGTTTGTGGGAAAAGCCTTACGGCGATGGTTCGGTGAGCGTCCCTTCATCAGTACTAAAGTAGGCCGTTTACCCGCTGAGAAAGCCGACGAATGCTACGTGGATTATTCCGCATCCAGTATGCGGCATAGCCTGCAACGCAGTCTGGACCGGCTAGGAGTAGCGCAGGTTGATCTGCTCTTTTTACACGAGCCCCATCTGGTGCCAATGGAGAACATGGAGGAAATACTGGAAACACTTCGAGAATTTCAGGCTGAAGGGCTTACTCGCTTGCTGGGGGTCGGAGGTAATCCGACCGATGTATTCCGACCGTATGTCACCCAAGATAATTTTCAGGTAGTTTCCGGTTTTCTGAAGATAGATGCCTGCAACCTCTCGGCCTTTGAAAAAGATATTCCGTATATTCAAAGGGAAGGAATCGCTTACTACGCCGCTTCGGCCCTGCATATGGCGCTGCTAGGCTCCCGATTTGAACGATATACGGCTGACCCACCCAATATCGAATGGATCACCGATCAGGATTTGAAAGCCGCCACGGCTGTGAACCAACTGGCAGTGAAATACCAAATTCCTTTAGCCACATTCGCCCAACGCTACTTGTTTTCAGTGAAAGAAGCCGATAGAGTGGTGATGGGAGCCAGAACTATCAAACAGATACAGGCTACGGTAGTAGATTGGCAGCAGGGAGTTCTTCCCGAAGGATTGTTCCAAGAGATAACTAATACGATTTACCTATCTAGAGATGATCACTAATTATTTAAAAACTATGTGAATCAAGGGTAAAAAGCTAGTGAGAAACAGGCGGCTGCTACTCTACCAA